>OJLY01000240.1_pt1 | contig 40861 bp, 36 predicted proteins | sample 1597031 | NCBI WGS metagenome assembly OJLY01 (sample SAMEA3904673, study PRJEB24821) | metagenome | biome: Builtin; feature: hospital; material: surface | place: USA | collected 2013-06-03
CGCGAAGGCTCACGCAGCCCGCGACGCCTGCACGGAGCCAACCGCAGACACGGCGGCGCGGTCGAAGCCACCCGCAGCCCCGACGCAGCCCGCGACGCCGCCAAATGGGTCCATAGTCATAGGTGCAATTCCTTCCGGTGAGGTAAAAGTGAAACGATGTCACTCTACCACGCGGCCGCGACAACCACGCGCAAACCAGCCCGAAACCATAGAACATGCATTCGTTTTCCCGTAGTCTCACGACGTCACGTCCCCTGCGAAAATCACGCACAACAAAACCCCGCCGCCGGCCCTTCCGACGACGGGGTTTGTTCCTGCTGCTGTGCTGTTCTGTGCTGTGCCGTCCCAGCCTGTCGCTGGAACACTTATTCTACGCCGTGAACGAGTAGTCAGACGACGACACACGCAGCCCGTGGTCGCCGGCCAGCGCGGTCGTAGAGTCGGAGTAACGGCGCAGGAACTCAGTGAAGTTCTTGTCGTTGTCCTGGTTCATCTGCGCCGCAGCCTTAAACGCCGCCGCGGTGGTTCGCGCAGAATTACTCACAAGTGCTGCCGCCGCGCAGTTCGCTACCGGCGCACTCGCCGCCGCCTGAATCTCCGCAACCTCCGCCTCTCGCTGCGCTGTGCTCCACGCCTGCACGGTGTCACGCATAAGCGTGGCGAACGCGGAAAACATCGAATCTACCTGAACTGTATTTGCTGCCATGATGTTGCCTCCATCGAACTAACCCTGGTACCTGCATGATTCTACCAACCCGTCGCCGGGTTGCATAGGCAAAGTACCAGGTTATTGGGGACGTGCCGGTTTTCGCCTACCCGCCAAGGAACGCGGTCTCCGACGGCGTGGGCGCGAAAATCGCAGTCTTCTGCTCAGTCTCCGTCGTCACCACGGCGGTAGTGCCCTTGACGTGAATCGAGTTTTCCAGCGCCATGTTCGGCGTTGTCGCAGACACCACCACAATGCACTGGTTCGGGTCCTCCTGCTTCACCTCCGCGTGTCCCTGCGACGTGGTGATAACAAAGTCGGCCCTCTCGTCCGAATCAACCGCGAACAGCGGTGTCTTAAGCCTGCGCGCCAGTGCCCTCCACTGCTCGCGCACGTCATCGTCGCCGACTCGCACGTTGACCGAGTGCGACTCCATCAGCATGCGCATAACCATGACGCGGTGCATGACGTCACTGCCAATAAGATGCAGTGTCTTTCCCGAGCCGGGACGAACCCGTACGAACACGCCACCACCCGTCTTCGTCGCACCAACGTACGTGCCCATGCCGCCGCCGTAGTGCAGTACCGGGTGCGTACGCGGCAACGCGTACGACGGCTGCGCAACCGGCTGGCTCACCACGGCGGGTACCAGCCACGTCGCGGCCTGTCGCTGCTGTCGGTTCAACACACTCAAACCCGACTTGCCCGCCTTCGTTGTCGCAGCGTTATCGCGCGTGACCAGCACAACCCGGTCAGTCACCCGCGCCATGTCGTCGCCAAACCCGCCCGCAGGGGTAAGCGCGGTCGTCGTGAACACGCGAGTCGCCGGCAAGTCACGCCACAGCACGGCCTGCTCGCGCGTGACCTGGCGACGCGGGTACATCGCGTACGCGCGAGACGTTGAGCCTGGGTCTCCGAAAAACGACCTGCCGGCCTTGTCGAAAATGCGGCCGGTACCCGCCTGCACCATCGACGACACCTGCTTGACCATATCCGGGCTAAGCAGGACGACGTGGTGCCCGCCCTCCTCAATGACCACACGCAACCGCGCAACCGCACTGAGCACCGCACGAATCATGCCTACGTCGAAGTCGCCCGTACTACGTGCCTCGGCCGCGGCCAGGTTGTCAGACACGCTCGCTCGCACGTTAATCCAGGTGCGCCCGCCCGTGGGGGCTGCAACCTTGCCCATCGACTGCGCAATCGCGTTGCCCGCCGCGTACGACGCGAGGTAGGTGTCATACGTCATTGAGTTGACAACAACAGAGTTGATGACCACATCAGACTGACGCATAAGCGGCGACAACTTCGACAAGTCAATAAAGGGACGTGACACAACACCATCACCAGAAACGACGGTGACATCAACCGGGTTACGCGGCATGACCTCCAACCACACGCTGACCACGCCGTCTTCAAGCAACACTGCGGTGCCGTCAACCTCGCGCAGTGACACCGGCTTGTACGGTCCGTCGGTCTCGCGGCTGCGACGCAGTGTCTCGTAGAACGACGCACCGTTGACCTCAAGCATGGTCGGTGCCACCCACAGCAGTGCGAACAACGGAGCCATGACGAACCACCACGGGGTGAGCACCATCGACACAATCAGCACCGCCAGCACCGGCACAATCCACATCAGCGTGCGAGCCGGGCTAAGTCCAATCCTCAACATGTCCTAATCCTTTCGCTTCTTCGGCGGCGTGACCCCGCCGGACACCCAGTGACGCGCGCCAGCAAGCACAAGAATGATGGCAAGAAAACCCAGCACGGCGACGGTGACGTACATCGGTGCCTTCGACGGCTGCTCAACCCTCTTGTAGGTGTTCTCCGCACTAGACGGGATTCGTTTGACCTCGCGCTTTTCAGGCATTGCAGGCCCGGTGAGTGCGCCAAGTGTGTCAACAGGTCCCCAGCCGAACACGTTGGACATGCCCCGCGCCGTAGTCTGCGTGTAGTTCTCAATGTGGTTTTTGACCTCAAGTGCGCTCATTTCGGGGTGCCGCTCGCGCACCAGTGCAGCCAGGCCAGAAACGTAGGCCGCCGCGAACGACGTACCCGCAATCGGGGACGAACCATCTTGCGTGGCCTCGGCGTTGACAAGACCACCGCGCTCGCCGTCGGACGGGTCGAGCGAGACAATGTTCACGCCAGGACCCGCCACGTCAACCCACGGACCGTACAGCGTGTTCACGTACGGGTCGCCCATCAGGTTCGTCGCGCCAACAGATAGCACGTACTGGTCAATGTAACTCGGCAACGACACCGTATCCGTCACCGACCAGCCACGCGGGTCGAGCGGATTATCCGGGTCAGGCAGACGATTCTGCTTACACGTCTGGTCCACGTTGCCGGCCGACGCCACGACCGTAACGTTGCGCTCCACCACCGCGTAATGCAGCGCACCGCGAAGTTTGGTCAAGTCCATCGTCGAGTTCGACGGCAAACACGCCGTGACCGACATGTTGATAACCGTGGCTCCATGATTCGTCGCGCGCACAATCGCGCGTGCCAGCGTGTCAAGAGAACTCGGCGGCTGCTCGTCGGACTTCTTCGGCCCATACGCCGCCGACGTCTGCCGCAGCGAGATAATGCCCGCATCGGGCGCCACACCAATGAACCCGTCACCTGTTGCGGGACGTGCCGCGATAATGCCGGCAATCAGCGTGCCGTGGTGGTCACAGTCGGTCAGCCCGTCGCCGCCCATGATGTAGTCGCCGGCACCCTGCAAATCAGGCAGGCGCACGTTCTTCGTCACGCCGGAGTCGATGACGGCAACACGCTGGCCTTTTCCGGTGGCGTAAATGTGCAACTTCTCAACATTGAACACCTCGTTTGCCGGAATCGTCTGGAACTGCGAGTCGGGCAGCACCACCGACGTCGCGCAGTGGGTTTTCTGCTCCATTTCCACGTTCGGCTTCGGGTCCGAGTCCTCAGGCGGTGAGTCCACACCGGGGATAAACCACGTTGGTTCCAGCGCCGTGGCCACGGGTGTCGTGCCAGCCAACACGGCCGCACACAGCACGGCAGACGCGGCACGTAGCAGTGTCTTCCTCATTATTTCGTGTCCCCCATCTAGCGGTGGCGAATCAGGAAGAAAATGTTGATAAGCGACGCGATGTTCACAAGCGGGAACAGGTACATAATCGCCTCAATCTTTTCTCCCCACTGACGCATGCGCAGCGAGCGCGACGGTCGCCCACGCCAGGCAATCGCCACGGAAACAACCACAGCCACGGCCACCACGGCAAGTCCAACGACAACGCGCGTGGTTCCCCACGCGTCGGCGTTGGCTGCAATTGCAATCAGTGCCACACACGCAGCGGTAGCCCCACCCGCCAACGCAATGCCACGAAGCACACGGTCGCGGTACCACGAGCCTTGAAGGACGAACAGCAGGCAGCAGATAAGAATGTGGAACAGCAGCACCGAGCGCTGGTCAAACGACGGCCAAATGTACGTCACCTTGCCCTCGCCAACGTGCGTAGACGCGACAACAGAACCCAGTGACAAGGCCGCGGCCGCACCAATGCCAATGCCGACACCAATGGCACGGGCAGCGAAGTTGCGGTCACGCTGGTTTAGCAGGGACTCCCAACTCGACTCCTGAGACAGCATTTTCGTAATCTCAGAAATCTCCGCGTCGGCAATCTCCTCGCCAGCCTCGATGTCGAGCGGCAGGTACGGCAGCTCAAGTTGTGCCACCGCGCGCGACAGGCCAGGCTCGAAGTAGAAGGCAAGCAGTGCAGCGGTCATCACGCACGCCGCCATCGTGGAAACCGGCATGTCCCTCCACAGGTCAAGCAGCGCGGCAATACCAACACCGATGGTGGTCACGCCTGAAAACGTCGCCATCGACATGTGGATAGACGACGTGGGCTGCTTAAACACGACGTTGAGAACAGCGATGACAAGCCCCGTGGTGGACGCGGCAAGCACGGCCCAGTGGGTAAGCCCGCCGGGAATGAACAGTGCGACGGCCACCATCGCGGGCGCGTACGTGGTCGCCGACAGCGCCGTGACAATGCGCTCATTGACCACCTCGCTCGTGCCAATGACGATAGACAGCCCGGCGCACGCTGCCGCGACTGCAATGAGTGCGCCACCAAGCACGCCCCCACCGGAGTCAACGGTGAGCCAGCCGCCGATAAGTGACGCAAGTGCCACGAACACGGGGAAGGTAATCGACGCGAACCGTACCGAAGTTTCGGTCTCCCAGGGTGCGAACGCAGCGTTGCGGATTGCGCTGGTGGCGTCCTGCATGACCTCAATCAACTCGGGGTATCGCTCGTTGCGCTCCTCGGTGGACAGGACGATGTGGTCGCCGTCGCGCACACCGGCGCGGTCGAGGGTCACGTCACCAGACCAGGTTCGTCCAACCGACGGTGACAACACCACCTCGGAGGTCGGGTTTTTCAACCAGTCTGGCCTGATGTCGCGCTCCTCCATCAGTGGTACGCATGCCTTGGCCACGTCAATTGCGAGTTCACGAACGGGGACCTTGTTGGGCAGCGAGAGGTCAATGTTCATCTCGCCAACGCGTACGGTGACGCGCACCACGTCACGTTCTACTGCTGTTGCCATGTGCTTCTTTCCTTAAAAGACGAACCGCGCCCCACCCTGGTCGGGGCAGGACGCGGTGGGCCGGTAAACCAGGCGGTCGCTACTTCTTCTTTTTCGCGGCCACGCGGCGCTTTGTCACCTTAGAGTAGCCGAGTGCTCCAAGCATGTCGCGCGTGAGCGCACCCGACTTGATGACCTCGTCGAAGACCTGCTTGTACTCGATGGTGGCGTTGTCCGCAGCCTCGTCGGCAGCGTCAAGTTCCAGGTCGGCCTCTCGGCGAACCTCTGACACGACCGCCATCTCACGCTCACGGACTTCGGCAATCTTCTCGTTGGCTTCCTTCTCCGCCTGAGCAACAGTGTCGTTGCGCTCGCCGCGTACGCGGGCGTACTCGTCGTCCGCCTCGTGCATTGCCTTGCGCGCCTTTTCCAGACGCTCAACAGACGCGTCCATCTTCTGCTTAAACGCTTCGAGGTTGTCGTAGACGTTGTCCGCAGCGTCGATGCCCTCGTCGGCCTGCGCGTCCTGGGTCTCCGGGGTCTCGGTGGTCTCCGGTGCGTCGAAGCCAGCACCGTCGAACCCGGTGTGCTGCTCGTCGTAGCCGTAGGTGTTTTCCATCAGTGTTTCTCCTAGCAAGTCACGTCCCCTTGACGGGGTTTTCAAAAGGCAAGTGTAGTGCAGTGCCGCCGCGTTGTGTCCGACGGCACCGCCGGTTTAGACGTCGATGTCGTCGCCGTCGGCGCCCTGCTCGTCAACCTGGTCTTGGACCTGTTGTGCAAGGTCGGCGGCGTAGCGCATGTATCCCGGAGTGTTGCCCGGAAGCGAGTCCATAATCGACGCGGCGATTTGCATGTAGCGCGTGCGGTTGACCGGGTCGAGTTGCGAGATGTGGATTGGGCCTTCGATACCGATGTGTGGGTCGAAGTTCGTCTCGAACACCTTCACCATGCTCGCACCCGTTGCCACGTCCTTGGTTCCCATATTGCGGAAGTCCTCGACGTGGCCTTCCAGGTTCTTGATGTGCACCTTGCCGGAGGTCCGGTGGTTCAAGATGATGGTGGCCGTGGACAGCAACTCGGGACGAACATTGGCAATTCGCCGCAGGTCTCGCTTGGTCGCCGACAGCGACGACGAAGTGATTTCGGCAACGTAGACCATCGCGTCAATAACCTTAAGCGCGTGCATGGCCACCGGTACCTCAGCGGAGCCGGGGAAGTCCAAGATAATCAGCGTGTAATACTCGCCAAGTCGTGTCAACACACGCTGCAACTCGTCCTTGCGCAGCGGGGCGGAACCCGTCATGCCAACGCCGGCGAGCACCGCCAACTTCTCCTCGTTGAGCACAAGGTAGGAGTTCACGTCTGCCGCCGAGTGAATGGACTCGTCGTGCGCAAACGTGTGGATACTCGCGCTATCGGACAACGGTGTCTGCGGCTTCATGCGCTGCACCAGCGTGGAGTTCGCGTCCAGGTCTGCTGCAACGACACCGCCCTCTGTGCGGTAGTGCGACAGGATAGAGCCAATGACCTGCGACTTGGAGGTCTTACCAACACCGCCCTTGGACCCCATGATTCCGATGACCTGGGGCTGGCGCAGTTTCCGGTTCATCGACGCGACGTACTGCTCGGTGTCCACCGTCTCGCCGCGGCGGGTGACGCGGCGGAGCCAGCCGAGAATGCCGCCCGACTTCGGCTCGGTGTTTTCGACCTTGTTGTCCTCCTCTTCGTCTACCGAGTCGATGTCGGAAAACGACGACGTCTCCACCGGGTACATGTCGTCGGCCTCGTCGGCGTCAACATCATCCACGTCGTCCCAAGTGGCACCCACGGGTTCCTGTGGCGTGTCGTCGAGTGGTTCAACGTCATTAAACGCCTGCGCGGCCTCTTCGTAGACGGGCGATGGCTGCGTTGTCTGTCCTGAGTAGCCGTAGTCATAGTCACCCGAACCCGCGTTGCCCTGTGGTTCGTCCCAGTCTCGCGGCGGGTGCTCGCGGTAATCATCGCGGCGGTAGTCGTCGCGGTAGCCGTCGCGGTAGCCGTCGTGGTGGTAATCCTGTTGCGGCTGCTCGGGGTAGTCCTGCTGCTCGCGGTACCGAGGTTCGTCCCAGTCTCCCTGCTGCGGCTCGCGGTAATCCTCGCGGTAATCCTCGCGGTAGCCCTGCCGCTCGCGGTAATCGTCGCGGTGGTAATCGTCACTATAGTCCTGCTGCGGCTGCTCACGGTAGTCACCGCGGCGGTAATCCTGCTGCGGCTGCTCGCGGTAATCGTCACGGCGGTAGTCATCGCGTCGATAATCCTGCTGCGGCTGCTCTCGGTACTGCGGCTGCTCGCGGTAATTATCGCGTTGGTAATCCTGCTGCGACTCACGCCGCTGCGTTAGGTTTTCATGTCCCCGGCTGTTGTCATAGCCGTACTCACCCCGCGACTCGCGGCGGTGGTCGTCACGGCGGTAATCCTGCCGCGGCTGCTCACGGTACTGCTGCTCGCGGTACTGCTGCTCGCGGTACTGCGGCTGCTCGCGGTACTGCGGCTGCGGCTGCTCACGGTAGTCCTGCTGCGGCTGCTCACGGTAATCCTGCTGCGTCTGCGGCTGTGTCTGCGGCTGCTGCTGATGCGACCGGACCTGCTGCTCGCGGCGCTTCTGCTCGGCGTAACGGCTGCGGAACTGCGCAAGCCGGTCACTCGCCGACGTACGCACCTCGTCCGCACTTACCTCACCATACGAAGGCTGCGGCTGGGCCTGCGCCTGGCCCTGCGAACCAGCCTGCCGCTGGTCTTCACGCCACTGCTCGTAGCGGTCTCCTGGCTGTGTCATTTCTCTCCTCGTGCTCGCTAGTCCATGTTGGGGTCAATTATAGGGGACGTGCCGTAAGAGTCGGCATCAGTAACTCATTAGCCCGCCGCCACCGCCGACTACGTTCTTCCCGTCAACAGTGACAAACGTAGTGGCGACAATCTCCGGGTCGTCAATCGGAACGCTGACCACGCCACCACCAGCCAGTGCCTGCGAGATAAGGCGCGACTCCTCCGTCTCCGCGTCGGCGGCAGCGTGGTGCGTCGCACTGGTCACGCTCTCAGACACAAACGACGCGGCTGCGGAAACAAACTGCTCCGGCGTGCGAAGCGTGCGTGGCACCTCGACGGAACCGCGGCCCTTGCCCGTCACGCTGGTCGCGCTCGTGCCCGCGCGGCCCGCCGTCTTGTGCCGGTCAAGTGCCTCGCGGTCGTGCTTGTAATCGTCTGGCGTGTACGGCTTGTGCTCGGGCTGTGCGGGTGCCGGTTGCTCGGCGACCTCGGCACGTACTGGTTCGTCCTGGGCGTGTTCGCGTTCTACCTCGGCGCGCTCAACCTCGTCGGCCATGCGAGCCGTGTTCTCCGGCGCAATCGACTTCGCCGACAGTGCGGGCTGCGGTTGCGTCTCGGGCTGCGTCTCGGGCTGCTCATGCGACGCGGTCTGCGTCTGCGTCTCGGGCCGCCCCGGTGTCGCGGGCTGCTCATGCGCCGCGGGCCGCTCCGGTGTCTCGGGCCGCTCCGGTGTCTCGGGCTGCTCGGGTGTCGCGGGCTGCGTCTGCTCCGTCTGCTCGGGCTGCTCCGGCGTATCGGGCTGCGTCGGCGTCTCGGGCTGCGTCGGCGTCTCGGGCTGCGTCGGCGTCTCGGGCTGCGTCGGCGGCACCGTGCCGTCAAACGCCGTCACGCGCGCCTGCCCAACAGTTCGCTCCGCCCTCTCCGGCGCGGCTGCGTCTGCGGCTGCGCCGGCTTCTGCGGCTGCGTCTGCGGCTGCGTCGGCGCCGGCGGCCTCGTCAACTGGTTCGTCCTGCGGCACCGGCGCGTCACCCAACAGACCGTGGTGCACCATAAACACCTCACGCACCTGCGGGTCAGTAATCATCTCCGCGCGGTCACGCATGCCCTCAAACGTCACCGTATCCCGCATGGACTTCGCCACCGGGGCGGTAAGTTCCACCATCTCCTCAGACTGCGGGGCCGTCCACACCGCCTTGCCCTGGTACACCTCCACGCCCTCCGGCAATGACGTCTCGTTACCCAACGCCGCGGTGTCAGCGAACTCCACCTCGGGGTCCGCCTCATACTCCATGCGCATGTCATCCGTCATCGGCACGCGCGGGTCATACACAGCCACCGTCTCGCCCGACTCGTCCGCACTGTAGTACAACGGCGACATCGCCGAACGCACCAACGACTCGGCCGGGTCAGGCTCTGGCGACGGCTGCGGCACAGGCGACGCAGCGCCGACAACAGCAGTGCCCTCCATGCCCGGCTGCTCGGTATCACCGCCACGTAACAACGCGCGCGTGGTAACAAACTTCTGTACTGCTTCCGTGTCCCCCGCCGACGGGAAATTCAACGAGTTAATCGTGCCGTGGTCCTCGACAACCTCGCCCTCCAAAATCGGCAACCCGTTGGAGTCCACCCCAGGTGCAGCACCGCCCGTGTCGCCGGAAGTCCCCGTGGTACTACCCGTAGTACCACCGTCCTTGCCAGCCGGCAGCGCGAACGCGTCACGGCCCGCGTCCGTCGCCGCAGTGATACCGCCCTCAACGGCGCCACGTGCACGGTCGGCAACACCGCCACCGCTTTCTAGCGCTCCCTTGAGTGCGCCCTTGAGTGCTGCACCCTTGGCCTTGTCCGTGCCCTCCTGCGCACGCAGTGCGCTACGCGGGTACGCCGGTGGCAACGCAGCTGGGGCTGGTGGTGCCGGATTAAACGACGTCTGCATTGCCTCTTGTGGAACCGCGTCGAGTGCCAACATATTCTCCTTGCCTCGCGGTAGTTCATTGCTCACACGCTCGCCCGCCGAGTGGCCGCGAGACTCAATTGCACGCGACGCCACACCAGTTGCCGACGCAACCGCAGCACCCGCCGCAGCATTACCCGTCAACGCGGTTGTCACCGCACCCGCGGCCTTACCCGTGTAGTCCACAACCTTGGCCGTGCCACGGACAACCTTGTCCTTCGCCATAAGAATGGACGAACGCTGCATGTAGCCACGCCACTGGTTCCGGCCCGACAGTCGCATAATCTCAGCGAACCGGCCAGACGGCGAACAAATACGGTGCATGAACCACGCCATAAATGTGTACGCCAAAATCGACGTAAGCACCTGCAACGACGCGTACTTGCCGCCGAAAATGTCATTGACAATGCCGCTGGCCAAAATCGGACCCAGCGTTGCCAGCAGTGCAATCACCGCCGTCATGCCCAGGTAGGAAACGATTCGACCCAGGGTTTCCCAAATCAACTCCATGCGACGGAACTTAAACGCGCCGTAGTACATGAACCACGGCACGGCCACCGTCCGCCACGTCAACTCCCATAAGTAGTACGTCATGTACGCCAGCGAGACAATCGCGAACACCACCATTGCGATACTTGCGCCGCCCGCGGCGGCGGCGGTGAACACACCACCGGGCGAGACGTCCTTGATAACGGAAGCCAACTCGGGCACGTCTTTAATCTTGCCGCCCGACGCCAGCGTGCGCGACCACACCTGGCCCGCAGAGTCATTGAGCGGACGGCCAAAGTTAATCAACTGCGTCACCGTGGTCAAAAAGTGCGCTGACATGTCCCCGCTCGCACTGGCACCAGCGGCACCGCGCGTGACGTCGTTGACAATGCCGTTGGTGGTCTCAAACACTTTACGCAGCAGACCAAACGGGTTCATGGCGAGTGCGGTTGCCGCAATGATGACGAAGAACGACGCAACCGCGCGCTGGAACAAGTCATTGCGCGCAATGGACATCATCGTCGAGCGGCTGAAAAACATCACCATGAACGTCAACGACGCGACGAACGTGCCGAACAGTGACGGGTTCACCAGTGTTACCAGTGGCTCTAGCAGGCGCGTATACGCCTCCTCGACGGGTGTGAAGAACCCCTGCGGATTCGCCACCTTCGAGATAATCCACGCGGACAGCCCGGCAATGGGTTGGACGAACCCGGAGTAGATAAGCGAAATCACCATCGACATGCCGTGGCCGACAATGTCGAGCAGGCCCGGATTGTACTGCACCTCGTAGGAACCAATGTTCGTCCCGTAGGTGTCCGTAATACCAAGCGGGGAGATAAACGACATGGACTAACCCTCCGTTCGTCGATGACGCGGCGTACGCTGCTGTCCCGGCTGCGGTTTCGGTGAACGCGCTACAAACCCAGCACCACCCTGCTGTGGCTTACGCTGCTGGGGCTGCTTCGGGGTCTGCCGACGGTTCTGGGGCTGTGCCGCCCTCCGCGTGCGCTGCTGGTCCTGGCTCGTGCGCCGCTGCTGTGGCTGCTGCTGAGTCTGCTGCGGTGCACGCCGACGCCGCGCACGCGCCTGCTGCTTCTCGTCCACGACAGGCTGCTGCGTCTTCGGTTGCGGCGACTGCTGCGACGCACTCGCCTGCCCCGACTGCACGCGCGCGGGGCGAACCTCGCCAGCCCCGGCTGCGGTACCTGCTGCGCCGCCGGCTGCGTCGCCGCGCAGGTCCGTGTACCGAATAAACTTCGACGTTGTCGTGTCAGCCAGCCGCTCAATCTCCGCCTGGAACTGCGGCAGCACACGAATCTTGCCCTTCGACACACCATCGTTGAAAAACGCCTCGCCCGCGCGACCCTTCATCGGCAAGTTATTGCGGTCCGGGTCCAATGGGGACGTGTTCTCCACCAACTCGCGCACCATGTACGGCGAGGTGTCGAAATCAGCCCAGTCAAGACTGCCCACGGCGTTGTCGTTCTTCTCCTGACCCATCACCACACGCTTGCGGACCAGCTTGTACTCCTCGTCGCGGAACTCGTCATCAGTCTGCGAGCCAGCCATGACGAATTTGCCGAACTTACGACCCGTACGGTCCTGGTCCTGAATCAGCGGCTTCAACACGGACAGACCACGGTAGAACGACATCTCGTCGCCCACGAACGCGCCCGTGGACTTAATGCCCTCGAAGTGACGCCGCGTGTACATCGCCACGGCCGTGTTCACCATGACGGTGTAGCGCTCCGTCAAGTCCATCTGGTCCATGTCCACGCCACTGCGCGGCAGACGAAGCCCACGGGTCAAAAACACAATCACGCGGTGGTTGAAGTCGGCCGGCGGCAACTTGTTGACCACGCCGCGGTCCACCGGGTCAACCAACGCTGCGAACATGTCATTTTTAAGCAACTGGTTCGCAGGGCCGATGATGTCCATGAACCGGGCGTCCTTCAACCGAACAATCGCCTCGAACACACCGCGCGCGGTGTTACGGTCCTTATGCAACTGCCGGTTCTGCGGCGAGACAAACGCCGTGAAATCACTCGCCACCTTCGAGTCCGACTTCACACCCAACAGCGGCAAGAACAGGGAGACGAACATCTCGCTCGCTGCGGTCGGGTCATCAATCACCTTCAACGGGTCAATCGACACCCGTGCGTTGTACAGGTCGATAATCTCATGCGACGTCAACCCAGAAGCAAACGTCGCCCACTCACCCTGCGAGTCCAACATCACCAGGTGCAGCCGCAGCGCGTCCATCCAGGTCGCAATGACCTTCATTGCATACGACTTGCCACGTCCCTGCGCGCCGGTCAGCGCAATCGACGCGTTACCGCGCTCCGTCGCGTTGAGCAAGTCAAGGTGGACGAGTTGACCCATTGCGTTGTCGATGTTGACCGCGAACGGGATACCCACACCATCACCAAGCCGGTACGACCGCAGCGGGGCGTACCCGCCAAACAGGTTCGCCGTCGTCATGCCGTACAAGTCAGTCACCAGCGCGTCAGAGGCGACGCACGGCAGCATGAGTTCCCACAAATCAACCTTTCCACCCGGCGGCTGTCCGATGCGGAACCCCGCGTTAGCGAACGCCGTCCTAATCGCGCGGTAGCGCTCCTCGGCGTGCTCTAGGTTGCCGGAACCAAACGAGAAAATCGCCGCCACGCGCATAGGCACCGGCGCCTTCTCCTCGCTACGCAGCGTGTAGAAGTCGTACACCTCGCGCGTTCGGTTGTCGTAGTCCGCCGCGTCCAACACAGACTCCGAGTTGGACTCCGTATCCGACGAGAGGTTTTGCAGGCTCTTGTTCAGTTGCGCGTTCGACTTCATCGACTCCGCGTAATTCCAGCGAATCGTAAAGTCGCCGTCCATGCCGGTCGCCTGGTCCACAATCGCCGTGAAGTTTTGGAACCCGTAATCCAGACGCGTCGGGAACCCCGTCACCGCAAACGGAGCCTGATAACTCACCACGCCCTTCGGAAAACTCCGCGACGTCATGTCGGGACGACGCACCTCAATCACCGTCGAATCAACAAGGTTCTTGAAGTTCGACATGAACGACGCCTTCTTCGCCTCCAAGTCCGGGTCGTCGGCGTCCATGCGCGCAATGAAGTCCTGCAACAGCGCCGTACCCGACGCCGACTCGTCAAACTCAGCCGGCGGAAACGACTTGTTGCTCGGCAGCACACTGCGCGTCTCCACGTCGGGAAACTCCGGGATAGACACGCCGCGTAGCGTCGAGCGCTCAATGAGCCAATCCATGTGCTCAGGGGACGTGCGCTTCGGCTTCATCGCCGGATTGATGGCCTTAAACACACGCGACTCGAACGCCGCCAGCGACGACTCGGAAGTGTCCTCGAAGATGTCCTTCTCAAACGCTGTCGCGCGCAGCCGCTCGAACATCGACGTCTTCGCCGGGAAACGCACCGACAGCCAGTACACGCGGCGTCGCTCGTTGATGTAGCCGGCCTTGATGTGCCGGCGCATAGCCATAATTTGTTTACGTGCCTCGGGGTACGCGTCGTCCGAGAAACCGGGCAGGCCAGCGACAATGCGGTTCAAAATCTCCTGCTCGCCGACGGACACCGTCATTCCGGTCAAAATGTAATCGTCCGACTCGACGCTTTCTAAGTCGTAGAAGAACGACGAGTTTGCGGACTGCAACGCGGTCACGTGGTGGTCGGAGTATTTATTCACCGCAGGCGGCGACAGCAGGTAATTCACCCAGATGGTTCCGTCCGACATAAAGACGACGTTGCGAACCCTCCGATTCACAGACACGCGGCTCGTGTACTCGGCCATTATTGGGGACCTCCAAGGGGACTCGCTGTAGTTTCGACTGCCCATGCTAGTCCCTCGTGCGCACCAATCCATCGCCCGTGCCCACACAGCAAAAGTCGCCCACCGGAATGCAGCGGGCGGCTTTTGATTGTTCGGTCTAGTAGTTCCTGACCACGGGGCGCTTGCACCTGCGCAGGTACCGGCGCCACGCGTGCGTCTCGGTGTAGAAGAGATCTGGGCTGACGTACGTGTCCGTCACCTTGATGTAGGCGGCAACCACACCACTCATTGCAGCCAGTCCGAGAAACGCAACGAGCAGGTTTGTCGTGTTAATCAGCAGGAGCACCAGGCCCAGCGAGATGAACACCATGACCATCGTGAAGATACCGACCGTGTAGCCGAGTACCCTCCATTCGAGCCTGATGTCCTCGATTCGGTTGAAAACCCTTCCTCCATGCATGGTACGTCCCCTTAGAGGTAAGCGAAGAAGCCGCTACCGATACCCAGGAACTTCGGCAGCGCGGCGAAGGCACACACGATGATGACGAACCACATAATCGACATCAGGCTGCTCTTGCCCTTCTCGTTCGAGGCTCCCTTACCGAACGACCCCTTAAGGGCGTCAAGAAGAAAGCCAAGACCGATACAGGCACCTACAAGTTGAATGAACATGGCAACGAGGTTGTCAACGGACGCAATGCCAGAGTTGCCAGTTGACTGCGCCAGGATAAGCACGTCCATGATGATTCCTACCTTTCAAAACGGTGTTCACGCGGTGGCAGCACGGCACTGCCTACTCGCACACAATGGTAGTAGGTACGTGCGAAAACCCAGCACGGCGTTGTTCCACGATTGTGCAGTCTGCTACACGTACCTGTTCCAACTTCTCAAAAACACACCGTACGGCGTTCCAAAACCCCGCGTTTTGCCGTTCCAAACCCACCCGTACGCCGCGTGCCGACGGGCACGTCAGCGGGCGAAAACACCACCAGAAACCGCCGGTTTTCGCGTACGAAGTCACCACGCCCTCATTCGCCGTCTGCGCACGTAGACGGCACGAAACCGTGGCCCAGTCCGTCGCCGCAAGCCGGTAACGGCACATCGGCCGGAAAACCTGTTCCAACCCATGTTCCACACCGCGTTACTGCGCGTATTCACCAGTCTGTTCTATGCTTGCTGAAAGCAACTGTTCCAACATAGCCCGACCGATTCTCCCGACGGTGGCTTCGCCTACGAGAGGAAGTACCCATGCTCAACAACGAGGCGAGCGACCTCACGCTCTATTACCACTCCATGTCGCTACGGCCCGTGCAGGGACGGCAGTTCCATGACGACGTGCTCAGTTACTCGCTGCGTAAAACGATTGACGAAATCACCGAGTTGTATATCCGCAACTTCTTCCCAAAGGGTTCAATCGTGTGGGTTAATGGGGACATGCCGGAAGCAGGCATGCACGCGCTAACTGACAAGTCAAGCCACATCCGCACCTACACCACACCTCGTGCTGGCTGGTGCCGTATCACCCGCACCAGCGTGCGTTTCGCGGCGCGTGCGCAGGACACCGGCAGCAAAGCAGTCAAGACCTTCGCCTTAACCGACCACGACATGATTGACATTCCACACTCAACAATCGTCGTCTCGTACGTGGCGAAGGATAAGCCGCTGCAATTCCAGGTGGACGGCACAACCAAGCAGTCCCGCAACGGCGTGCTTCGTTGGGACCCCTTTACCGTCATCGACCTGCCAAACCACAGGGCACTCGGCGAGGTGACACACAACCACCTTGAACTCGCCGACGCGCACCGTCGCGGGTTTGAACTGATGACGTTGGGATGTTCCGACGAACGCCGCGAGTTCGCCTACAACAACTACGACACCTTCAAACTCGAACTCAAGGACAACGTGCTGCGAGGTATCTCCGACGAGTCATCGAAGACGTCACGCGCCGTGGAACTGCTCATTAACAAAATCTCCGACGGCATGTACACGCGGGTCATGGAAACAGGGGACTCGACCGACTTCACCGACTACGACGTCTAGCACGAAGAAACCCCGCCCCGAGACGCGTGGTTCGTCCCTGGGCGGGGTTTTCTTCGTGACGTTTCCTAACCCGCCGGCTGCTGTTGCTCGTCCGGTGCGCCCTCGGCGTCGGGCGAACTTAGGGCACCAACGTCGATGAAGTCGGTCATAAAGTCCACGGCCCACTGGTTGTTTTCCAGCACAATCATCTGCACCGGCAACTGCATGTAGTTGTACGTTGCAGACGACACCGACGCCTTAACCGTAATCAGCGCAAACACCGTGGTACCCGGCGACACGTTATTGATGTCAACATTGCCGCCGGTCGGGCGCCACACCACGTCCACCGTCTCAACCGACTGGTACGGCGAGTTCACCAGCGGCATGTTCTTGAAATTCGCCGACACTGTAGAACCAAGATTGCCGCCTGAGTTAGGGACGACGTACGCCTGCGCGAACGCGTCGGCACTCGTCCACATCGGCGAGCCTTGCATTGCCCGCTCGGTGTAATTCGTCGCGGCCTTGAACGGCTTTGCCATCGGCGTGACCTGGCGCGGCAGCGCGGAGACCTGGTACGCTCCGTCGTTTTCGACCACGTCAAGTTCGTAGTAGAGCCTGCGGCTGGTCTGCTCGCCGGGGAACTTCGCAATCGCCTCGTACCCGACTCGCCAGAACGTGCTCCCCTCGTCGGAATGTACACTCACCGGCTCGCCATTGGGACGAACACTCGTCACCTGAACCGGAGCGGTAGAAAGCGTGACATCAAACGGCGCGGATGTTCGCTCACGCAGCGTCTGCTGATTCGCCGAGTTCGACTGCCCAGTCTTCGGGCCGGCGCCACCAAGCCAAAGCAGCATGTAATCAGCACCCCAGTTCTGCACGTCCGTCACGTTGCCGATGTCGGCAACCACATCAACCTCGGGCTGGTTCGCGCTGTTAATCAGGTACATCGTGTTGCCAACAGTAAGCACGCCAACGACGGGCACGGCAATGAGTGCCCAGCGAACCATCTTCGCGCTGTACTCGGGACGAAGCCTAGCGTTGCTCCTCGGCTCGTCTCCGCCCTTGTTCAAGAATCCGAACACGTTTCCTCCATGTCGTTGTGTCCCCGTCTCGCAGCGTGTCGGTGCAGGGGACGTGCTTTCGGTGAAAGTCTATCGCACCACGTCATAAAGCCGCCCGTGTGGCGGGTAGCATTGTTGACACAAAACCAAAGCACACACCAGGAGATAAGACATGGCCAAACAGGAGGACCTTGAGTTCGTCGATCTTCTCGAAAGCATGTCGCCGGAAGAATTATCCAGTCTCTCGGACGAAGAGATGGACGCGCTACTCGCCGCGAAAATGCGAGTGTCTGCCGACGAGAACCCCGACGACCCGCACCTTGCTTCCATTACCAGTGCGTTGCAGGGAGGTGCGGGCACGCAGTACGGCGACGATGACCCGGGCGGTGAGTTCGTCGCGCCCGAGTTCGGTCCGCCGGAGTTTGGCGAGCCTGCACCAGCAGAAGACGATGATGGTTTCTCGGACGGGTTCGACGTTGAGCAAGGCGAGCAGTCGGGCATTGGTGACACCGACGACGGCGAGGAGTTCGCAGAAAACCCGGCGGTTGCTGACTCGGTCGGTGACACCGGCAACGTTGACTACGACGCGGTCGACGACTACAACGACGACGACGACGATTACTCGAACGGCGACTACCTCGGCGACGCTCAAGACGGCCAAGCCAGCTCGTTCATGCCGCCCCGGCCCCAGCACCCGCAAGACGACTTCGATGAAACATCGTTGCAGGAAGAACTTGCCGGTACGGACGGCGACGAGTCCGACCCGTTTTCGGACAAGGTTGACCTCGAAGAGGAAAACCCCGGCATTATCGAGAAAATCAAGGCGCTGCCGACACCCGTGAAGTTCGGCGTGCCCGTCGTGCTCGTGGTCATGGCGCTGGCAATCTCGCTGCTCTCGGGTGGTGAGGAAAACACCGCACAACCGATTGGCAACGGCCAGGCCGCTGACCAGGGTGGTGCTGCGGCACCCGCCGACGGACACGCACCGTTGCCAAACGAGGGAGACCAGGACGAACCAGTCCTACTCACCGACTACATCGACACCACCTCCGCCAAGTGCGTAGACAACCCGGCGTCGAAGGGATACGGGCCGACCAAGGCGTTTAGTTCCATCGACACCGACGCCTGGGTCTGCTACCGCGCAATGGGCATTGACGGCGCGGTGATGAACATTGTGTTCCGCGAGCCGGTCACACTTACCGAGATTCGCTTCACTCCGGGATTTAACTACCTGCAACAGCAGTCCGGCGAGGACAAGTGGGTGCAACACAGGGTCATCTCGCGCGTGCTGTGGCGCGCAGGCGGACAGCAGTTCGTCCAGGAAATCGAACCACATCGAAACGAAGTGTCCTACATCTTCGACAAGCCAGTCACGACCGAGTCGATGTCTCTGACAATCCAGCAGTCGGTCGTGCCCGACGGCGCGGTTGAGCAGGACAACGTGGGCGATGGTGTGTTCGCGGGTGAGCAGGAAAACGCCACCACCGTCGGCAAGTTGCAGGACGCAACCGCAGTTCAGAACCTGCAAGTCTACGGGTTCCCCGGCAAGGAATCGGCGCCGGACAAGCCGGACGATGACACCGACGCAGCGGGGCGTGGTGCGCCCGCCGATTCACCGCAGGAGGCGAAGTAGTCATGGCAGGCGTTGGACTTCCAAAGAAGGTGTTCCCGTACTACCGGCAGGTCAAAAACGGCACGCTTGTCATTGGCCTTGTCGGCTTCGCGGTCACAATGGGGAACATGTTCGTCCCCAGGCCTGCGTTCCTTGACGACCCCGGCACACTTGCACCGCAAGCACCGGCAACGAGCCAGCAGTCACCATGGGACAAACAACTCGCGCCACCGACAAGTGGGCGTACAACCACCACCCAGAAGGCACCGAAGACGACACAGCGAAACCCATTCGCGGGTTCTGGTGACGGTGGCCCCTTCGGCGGCGGGTCCGGCAGCGGCGCATTCGGCGGCGGCTCGGGTTCCGGCGGCAACGGCAGCGGCACTGACAACCCAGGCGGAGTTTTCGGTGGCGGCCAGACTGGCGGCAACAGCGGCACGGGCAGCGGCCAGTTCAACAGCGGCGGTGGCGTCTTCGGCAACTAGCCACACAAGAACACCCGCACTGGGACGAACCAGTGCGGGTGTTTTTTTGTTGCTCGACGGGTCGCTAGTCGCGGCCGCCCGCCTCGCCAACCACGTTGGTCAACTCGCGGTAGTAATCCCTCGGGTCAACGCCCATCTTCTGTAGGTCGCCCGGAACCAGCACCTCGTACGAGTCGCCGCCTACCGGGTCCCTGTGAACAACCACGCGCGCCGCCTTATTCGCCGGGTGCCCTGGGAACTCCTGCTCCATCTTGTACGCAATCGCACGGCTGATCTCGTCCGCCTGCTTGCGGCCGGCAACCTCGGTACGCAGAGCACGAGAACGACCCTGCGACAGCGTTGCCTCGACCATCACGCGCGGGTCGCCGTGCGGGTCAGTGTCCACGTACGCGGTCGCGTCGCCGTGAGCCGACATGAAGTCGCCGTCCCAGAACTCACTCGTGCGCTCGAACTCAGCACGTCCCCACTTCTTCGGGTTATCGACGTAGCGTGAGTATTCCCGCATGTTGGAGGTGATTTCGAGTTTGTCCAGTGCTGTAGCGTCGTCGGCAAACGTGACGGTGCCGTCGCGTCCAACCTTTGCCTTACCAGCCAGGTGCTTGGGGCAAATTGCCGTGTTGAACTCGTCGTCTCCCGTCCCCGAGGGCACGAACTTGTGCGTCGCCAACCTCTTCTCCGCCTGCTCGGCACGTCGCTCGGCCTCTGCGGCGTAAGACTCGTACACCGCGTCGAAGTCGTCGGCGGTGTCCTTGGTGCCCCGCTTATGTACCTTCGGCTGCACACCCGCGATGTTGCGGGAAACGTCAACAAGGTCGCGGTCACTGCTCGTCTCGGGCGGCAGCATGGTTGCCATCTTCTCCGCGCGGCGGGTCACGGTCTCGGCCTGCTCGCGTGTCGCCACGGTGGTCACGCCCATCGACGCCGGGCCAAACACACGTCGTGTGTTCTTGCGGTCCAGGAACTCCTTCTGCACCGCACGCACCGCGTCGTCGGCATCGTCGCCCAAATCGAGCGAGTCGCGGTAGCCACGGTCAGCGTGCAGCCGGTCACGCATGGAAGTCAGGCGCGGTGTGGTGTTCTCGCGCAGTACGCGCAATTCATTGTCGGACATGGTGGCAATCCGCCCGCCGTCCACGCTGGCAAGGAGTTCACGAGCCTTGCCGTGTAGTTCGTCCCTGTTGTCGTTCGTCACCTCGGGGTACACGCCGCGCGACGTTGCCGCGTTGGACAGTTCCGTCCATGCCGCGCGAGCGTCGCCGGCCACGCGCGCCACGCCCGGAACCTCGCGGCCCGAGTACGTCTCCGCGTGGTCTGCGAACGCGCCAAGCGTGTCGTGGTGCCGCTCGTAGAGTTGATAGAACTCGTCATCGGACAGTGCCTTGAGGTCCTGGCTCGTTCCGACACGTCCCACAACGTCCCGGACCTTCGCGTCAAGCTCGTCGAGGTTGTCGCGGGTAATCGGCGTCGCAGCAATGTCGTTGACATCGAACACGCCCTGTGCGGGTTCTGGTTCCGACAGCCCGTACTCCGTCAGGTCTTCGTCATCGTCCTCGATGGGAAGGCCGTCCTCGTCAAGACCGTTGTAGACGTCGTGCAAGTTGATGAACGCGTTGCTGCTTGTCTCGTCGGCACTGATGTTTCCCTGCGCTCGGATTTCGTCGTCGATGGCGTCATACTTGTTGTACATGGCTTCGAGTTCGTCCCTGTCCATCGCCTCAAAGTCCTCGCGGTCCATCGACCCCAACTCGGCGTACATCGCGTCGGCGGCCGCCTGTGCCTTCTCCGGGCTGTCGATGTTGTCGTACACGCTGGGGCTGGGCTTCTCCTCCGTGCCCGGCTTCTCCTCCGCGACCTCAGCGAGCATGTCGCCGCGGTTGCCAGCGTCAACGCTCACACCTGCGTCACCCAGAGCCTTGACCACATCGGTACTGACCTTCTCGTTCGCCCGCTTCATACCCGGCACGTAGTCCAGCCCGTCACCCACGGCAGTGTTGCCGGTGGCTGCGGCCATGACGGCCAGGTCACCAGAAGGCGCCTTGCGCGCCACCCTGGCAAGTTCGTCCTTGCCCTGGTCCTCCAACGCTGCAACCAGGCCCGAGCGGTACGCACGGGTTGCCCGGTCGCGCGTACGACGTCGGGCATTGACCTCGCCGCGTCGTTTGTGGTCCATCGGGCAGCGCGGCCCGCCTACCTTGCACATCTTGTCCTCCTTGTCTCCGGCGACGCATACATACGTCGTCCCTTATCGCAAGCCTAGCCCACCCGGCATGCAAAAACCGGCTACCGCGCGGGGATTACGCGGTAGCCGGTTGCAGTCAGCAGCGAACTATCCGTGTTTCAGCACGTTTTCGATGTGCTGGTTAAACGACGCAGTAATGTCTTCCAACGTCAACGTAGACAGGTCATCATCAGACAGGTGCTGCACCTGCGCGCCCGACTCAACCAGCCGGTGCGCCTGAAACTCAGCGGCGGTCTCCACCAGGTTGCGAGCGAAACGACCATTGCCGAGCACGTTCAGCAGCACGTCCCCGGTGTCCGTGGTTGCCAGCAGATTGCGCGCCTCGCCGTTTTCGTCAGCGATAAACGCCTTCGCCTTCGGATCGAGCACCAGATTCGACCGTGTTGCCTGCAACTCAGCGATGTCGGCAATCTCGGCCAGCGAGTAGGTGTCAAAATCAATTCGACGCGGGAACCGCGAGTTCAAACCCTCGTTGACGCGCACCACGCGGTCAATGTCAGACTCGTAGCCGGCAATGATGAACACCAACTGCCCAATCCGGGTCTCCGCCTCGGCGACAATCGTGTCTAATGCCTCCTTGCCGAACTGGTCGGCGTTGGGGCCGTCGGCGACTTGCACAATCGAGTAGAACTCGTCGAAGAACAGCACCTTGCCCTTGGCCGACTCAATCGTGTTCTTCGTCTTAATCGCAGACCCTCCCACCGTCTCGGCAACGTAGTCCGCACGGTGCGTGACCATCGGCTCCGGGTCGTCCACAATGCCCAGGGACGCGAAATACAGTGCCAGCACGTCCACAATCGTGGACTTGCCCGTACCGGGTGGTCCGGTGAGCACCAGGTTGTAGTTCACCGGCTTCGACGTGCCACCACGGCGTGCGCGCTCGCGCTCAATGGTGATGGTCGAAATCATGCGGTGCACCTGGTCTTTGACGTTCGCCATGCCAATCTGCGCGTCGAGCAGCCGGTCGGCGCGGATTCGGTAGGTCTCGCGCATATCCTGCTGCTTGCGCTTGCGCTCCAACGCGGGGTCCGGCTCGGTATCCACGTCCCAGTAGTTCGTCCTCGCGGCGATGTTCGCAGCGGTGGTCTCGCGGAACTTGAGCGACGTGTCATTCAGCGCCGCCGTAAACCGTGCATCCGACTTCATACCAACGGCGGTGGAAATCATGTTCGCCGACTCGGTTGGGGAGGTGCCCTCGCCAACCCGGTACGCCATGCCAAGGCCGTAGCTCGCCCACGCAGCGAGCGTGTCCGGTGTATCCGGCACCGTCACACCAGAGAACTGTCCACGCGCGGCGGCGACGTCACCTAAGCCTAAGTCTGCGAACCCGCCAACCACGCCGGCAAGACGGCGCAACTGGTCAAACACCGGCTGGTCAATCCCGCCCGGTACCACACCGAGTCCGTTCATAGTCTGCTGCTTCGCCGTTGTCGCCGCCGCACGCGCGTCCTCCCATCGTGAGGTGACGTACCAGAGCAGCAGCCACGCCGTGTGCTCGGCGGCAGAGACGAACCCGTTTGCCCGCGCCCGCGACGCCTCAAGTGTCGAAAACGCCCGCGAGTAATCACCAGAGGCAATGTTGGCAATCGCCCAGCCCGCCGCGGCCGACGCCGAGTCATGCACATTCACACTCACGTCGAGCGGGTTGTACGCCACGTAAGCGACCACCTCGGGAAACACACTCGGCTCAAACGAGGGACGCCCGTCTGGCCACAGCGCGCGAGCTGCCACAGGGTCAACCTGGCCTATGTCCAGTGCCGCCGCGTTGCGAATGATGGTGCTACGCAGCGTGCCAATCAGCGACCCGTGTACGTAGATAGCGTAGAGCGCGTTGCGGTCGTACTCGCGGTAGAGCGAATGGTTGCGTGGCAGCGACTGCTGAATCGACACGCGCAACAATGCCACGTCTGGGAAATCAGCCAGTCCAAACTCGGTCTCCAAAAACTCCACGTAGTCCAGTGCCCGCGTCAGGCTCGACAAGTTGCCCTCGCGCACGCCGTCGGCGAACAGGCCGTAAGCAGACAGGTACGCGGTCAACGAGTTCGGTGCCCGCTTCACGCTGGCAACCAGCGTGGACATCGGCGTGACGTCATGGGGGTACGGTTCGGGTTTCGGGGGAGTGGTCATCTGCATTGTCCTTTGCATTGCTGTGCTGGGGTCGCCGTCTAGCCTACTTCGGCGCCGCTCGTGCCAATCATAGCGCGACGCTCGCGGGGACGTGCCGCCAGTACACTGCGTTGTCGCTGCTCACGGGCCGTTTTCGGTTTCAATTAGCGAACTGCAACGTGATAGAATGGATGGGTGATTTCAGAAAAGTCTAGGAGGCTACATTCCATGTCCACCGCGGTGACGATTCCGCCCCGGCCAATGCCAGTATTCGGTGCAAGTGAGACCATCACATTCACCAACCGGCAGGCCGCGTTCTCGTACGTCGAGTCCCGCGTCTGGGCGTACATGCGAGCCCACGGTTCGTCCCAGGCACATCCCGACTACGCCGAGATAACGGAAAACGTGACCGACCGCGTCTACGGCGACGGTGGTAAAACCGTCTCGCTCCGCAAGATTGAGACCCTTGTGCAGCACGCCGTGGTATCTGTGCTATATTGATTCTGCGTCACCTTCGAGGACGCCAAACAACACGGGTAATAGTCCCGCACAGCCGGTCCTGGTTGTGCGGGGCTGTTGTTATTTGCCCGCTCTTTCAGCAATGAGTTTCGCGGCGCGCTCGTTGTGCGCGGCAATGTCCGGGTCCTCCGACTGCTTGCGGTTCGCCTGATTTTCCAGCAGGGCGAAACTCGGTCCTGGCACCTGGGCCGCGTAGTCGTCGAAGTCAATCATCATGTCCTCGGGCACATCTTCGAGCCGGTCGTAGACCGTGGCGGTCTTCAACTCCGGGTGCGCGTCAATGAGTGCATCGTGCTTGGAGCCGCGCGAGACCTGAATCTCGAAATTCTCCGGCATGTCCCCCTCATTTTCGAGGTAGTCCACCAGGTAGTTCACCGACCTGGTAAAGGCCCAGAACTTGACTTCCGGGTTGGCCCTGGCCGTGCGAATCCACAGCCTAAGGTAGCGCGGGTTGAAGAAGTCGCCCGAGCCGTGAATGCGCACATGGGTTGCGTTCTTCGGCAACTCGATGGTGGCGTGCTCGTCCTTGCACAGTGTCTTGACCAGCTCAAAGTTCTCCCAGCGCTGGTTTCGCACGTTCGGATAGCGCTCACTGACCGCCGCGTAACACAGAAACTCCGGCCCGCGCGTTATCCGCTTGCCAGTGTCGCGGTCCACCTTCGTCAGGCAGTCCTTCGCGCCGGGGCAGGCCCAGCCCGCCGGCAGGTTGAACTCGTACGTGGCCTGTCGGTAGTAGGTCGTGTTGCGGGAAAAACTTAGTCCCTGTGCTGTCTTCGGCATGCGTGCCCTCCTGGTGTCGTTCGTACGCACCAGGGCTAACCACAAGGGACACGGTTTTGCGTGGTAGTGCCGTGCGGGCAGCGGCGTTTCACGCGCCACCGCACGGGCTGCGGTACCCGCTGGACCGACTGGTGTGTCACCGACGGGGCCGGCCGCGCGGGCCGTGGCGCGCTCCACGCAAGCGGCCGCGCCAATGACAAAACCCAGGGCACGCGGTTTTGCCTGCCCTGGGTTTTGTCAGTTCGTCCTAGTACAGCGGGTAGACCAGGATGTAGCCCAACAGTGTCGCAAACGCCACCATGCCGGTCGCCATCGTGATTGCCGACCACTGCTGCTCAAACATCACCGCGCGCCCGCCGCGTACATGGGCTGCGCGCTCGTGCTTCGTATACACCGCGACCGAGTACACGGCGAGCAACACCAGCGCGGTGTGCATGAAGAACTGCAACGCGCCGTTCCACGAGAACGCGCCCACCATCAGCGGGGCCAGCATGGCGGTAACACCCAGTGCCAGCACGCACCAGTAGACCTCGCGGCGGCTGCGACTGCGGGTGACGTAGTGTGCGCGGGCTGCGGCTGCGGCGGCGATGGTGCCGACGAGCATGTAGGTCAGTGAGATTGCGGTGGCGGACATGGGGTGCTCCTCTGTTTGCACTATTGTGAACTTGCGTCACAACTGTAACACGAGTTCACAATCACGCGCAAGCCCACCGCGCCCGCGCCCTCCTACCGCGCGCCACCGTACGCAACACGCAACAGGTACTCCACCGCGCAGTGCTTGTCCGTGCCGAACTTCACGTCGCCCGCGTCATCAACCAACTTCTGCACCACGTACCGCTGGTCCGGCGTGAGCACCCGATTCGGGACGAACACACCAGACTCAGTCACCGTGTCCCACGCCGGCACCCCGCCCAACGCCACACGCACCCGGTCGGCACGCACCTCAACCAACCGGCCACTGAACACAGCCACCGTGGACTCGTCAATCATCTTCACCGCCAACGACGGGCCAAGCGAATCCACCCAACACCACTGCCACGCCACGTCATCATCCGGCCGCGGGTTATCAAACTCCGCACCGCGGCCAACCAGCGCGTACGACGGTGTTATCGTCGGCATGCGGAACATCCACGCCACATCAAGTTCGTCCACCTGCTCCATCTCGCCGAACTCGTCGGCCACAAGCAGAGACCCCATCACCGGCACACGTCCAACCACCACTCGCGGCTCGTCGTGTCTATCCGTGACAACCCAGTCACCAAAGCCCTGGCGCCAATCACGCTCCGGCGGCACCCCGCGCAACACCTCGCGCGCCATGTCATCAGTAGCACCCTTGCGCCGTGCCCAACGCACCGCGCGGGCAAACTCCATCTCTTCGGCAAGGGTCGAGCGAGCCACGGCACCTCGCGCCGCGGCAGCGGTGTCGATGTACACGCCGGGGTCAACGGAATCTGCTGGCGCGGAAGTTGGGTAAAGGTCGTATGTACGCATGTTCTTCAAATTACCAGCGCACGGGGCCAAACCATGCCTTCGCGCCAGCCCAGTATGTGTCACGTCCCTCCACGTCTCCGTGGTAGTCTGCTACCCATGATGGTCTCGATGAAAAACCAAGGCCCGTTTACCGCGGCGTCCGCCCAGTCCGTGCTCCGCGCGGACGACGCGGTGCGCGTGCTCGACGATGTTGCAGGTGGTGCCTCGTCACCCAGCCACGGCATAATTGCCGACATGCTCGCCTTCACCGGTCGCGACACCTTCAACGTGCCCGCCGAGGCCCCGGTATTGCTCGCGTCGTTTGCCTCCTACAAGCCCGACGCACCCGTCGCCGTCGCGCTCACGGGTGTTGTATGTGACGACGGGTCCGGGCTGTTCTACAGCGTGCGGCACAAAAACGGCGCGCCCCAACTCTCCCGCCAGGTCGTCCTTGGCACCGAGGTCCACCGCACCCAGTACCACACGCTCACCATCGCCGGCAGCCACCACACCCCGGTAACCGGGTTCACCACGAAGTCCAATCCGCTTGTCGCCGACTACTGCCCCGAGCACACCTCCATCTACACGTTTGCGAGTTCGCCTCTGCGTGTCGAAGACCAGGAGAATGTGTTTTCCGTCACCGACACCTCGCGTACCCGGTTCGTCCCGTGGAGCAGCGACACCTGGCACGAGTACACGCCACCGGGCCGAGACTTCCTCACCGACATGGACTCTTCCAACCAGTGCTGGCTCGTCGGCTGTGCCACAATCGCGCCGTCGCCGTCGTTCATCTAAGGAGCAGGCATGCCCAAAACCACGCGAGTCTCACGCCTGTCGTACTACCGCACGCCGGTTCCATTTGCCGCGCTGCGTCACATTGCCAGCGCGCTGCGCTACGGGTCGGACAAGTCGGTGGACTTGACCCCGCCTGCTGCGTCGCTGCTGCGCCATCTGGCCGTCAACGCGTCGCCGGGCCGTGTACCCAGTTCCGGCGTGTTCGAGATTGCGCGGCCCGGCCTGCTTGGCGAGCCGTTTGTCATCGACGTGCTCACCGTTGAGCACAAAGACAGGTTCGTCTACTACCTCAACGCGACACCAACCCACCGAGACAAGGACGGCGGATTCTCGGTTGGTGCAAGACACGGCTGGGACATGCAACGCCGCGTTATTGCTGGCTCCGGCGTGGTCGCGGTTGACGCAGACCGTACGCCGGTGCACGCTGTGACCAACATGCCAGGCAGGCACCGTCCACCGAAGTACGCGTCACCGCACGTGCTCGCGGCTGCGTCCATGCCGGTGGTGACAAATCGGTCGTTGGTTGTCACCGGCGAGCACGCCGATACCACGCGCGACGTGGACGGGTTCGTCCCCGAGGGATTCACCAACGTGGGCTGGTCCGCACCGGACTGGCAGTACCCGATGGCGATTCCTGGTCTCAACCTGCACGACGACGTGCACCCACGTATCGCGTCGAGTCTGTGCTCCCACGTCGAGGTCACAGGCGACGACCCGCGCGTGGTCCGCGTCTCCGACTTCCGCTAGTTGCCGTTTTCCCTCCAACATGTAAAATGTGAACCAGATTCACAAATTACACCGAGGAGCACACCATGGCCCGCCACGCAAAAACACGGGACTTCACCGCCGAGTTCTACCGCGTCATCACGTCTACCGACCCACGTGACGGAAACGCGATACACCGTCGCCAGCGCGTCACGTCAACACTTGCCCATGCCTCCGCGCTCGCAGGTAGCCTGCTCGACACCACGTACTCGCGCGAGCCGTCCGTTATCGACAAGGGCAACGTCATCGTGCTCGACGTGCTCGCGCTGGCCGACAACGAACCCGGCGCAGACCCGGCGGGTCTGGCATGCGTGACCATGCACAGCGTGGAGCCTGGTGCGGTCCTGGGAAAACCTTCGCTGACCATGCCACAGATGTCGCCGGTCGGATACGACATCGCACGGCAAGTCACCTACACGCAGCCGCAGGCCGCCCGCTTCATCAGGAAAACCGGCAAGTCTCTCTACTCTGGTGGCACCGTGCGGCTTGACGACCTGCTCAACCGCGCCGTGGAGGTGCGACCAGCAGCACCAGCAGACATTGCAGGCTACAACGTCGTCGCGTATGACAGCCCGCGCTGGGACGACGCGGTGTACACGCCTGGCACCGACATTAACTTCGATGCGGCGTGGTCGGGCAACGCCGCCATTGCCAGTGCCTGCCGCATGACCTTCTGGGTCTAGAAAGGACGAACCCCATGAAGTCAGCAACCCGCACCAGGGTCTTCATCGACCCCGCCGACGTGCACGCCGCGCGCCACGCAGTCCGCTACGGCACCGACTCCGGCACGCCCGACTACATCGCCGCGGTGGTGGATAGCGTGCACGAGTTGGCCGCGTCAATGGGCAAAGACTGGCACGCCGTCGAGTACAACTTCGCCGCGACGTGCCGGCCACTGACCGAGACGGTCTCGCTTGTGCTCGACGCCTATGTTGACCCCGAGAACTCGTCGGCCGGCATGGTGCTCTCCGGCTGGACGGACTACTACCCCACGTCGGTTGTGGCCGCAACAAACGAGGAGACGGTGGAAACCGCCCGCGTCATCATGGCGGACATGGACTTGTACGAGCCGGGCGAGAACCCCGAACTCTGGGGCAGAGAACCCCGGTTCGTCCCCGGCGAAGACATTCACGCCGACATGCTCGTCTCACGGCACCGACGCGTGGAACGCCGGGTGAGGGCGCACCCAAACATCGAACAGGCCCGAATCATAGGCAGTCTCGAACAGGCCGGCACACGGGCACTTCGGGCCGCAACGCAGACAACAGACCTGCAAATCGGCTTGCACGCCCGCATTCTGCAACTCACCAACTCGCAAGAAAAGGAAAACAAACAATGACCCGCAAGTACCTTATCGTTCAACTCTCCCGCACCTTCGTCCACCCCGACAACTTCGCCGAGGTGTTTGCCACCGTCGGCTCCGGCACGTACGTGGGACGAACCACGTCCGACACGCCCGCCGCCGCCGTTGCCGCCGCACGCAGGCTCGTTGACTCATGGAAACTCCGCACCTCCGGCGAGTACAACTGGCTCCACGACCGAGCAGCGCAAGACGTTGCCGAGTACGCCGAGTGCGGAGAACCAATGCACTATGCCGTGCTCGACGTGCTCACCGCGCACGACCCGCAGAGCGGTCTCACCGCCGCGTACGTCGTCATCAAGGGCGACGACACCGGCATTATCGGAAACAACCCCGTGCTGTACCTCTCGCCCGAGACCCGCTGCTGGGAACCAATTGTCTCGCTCGACGAGGACGGTTACGAACGCACGGCACGCCAACTCGCGCTTGCCGCCGTAGGCGTACCCGGTGCCAGGAAGGCCTTCCGCAAGGACTTCTTCACCGCCAACATGCCAGCCGTCACCGACGTGCCTGACGGGTTCGCGGCCAACACCACCACGGCGGCCGACCCCGTGTTCACCCTGGACACACCGAGTGTTGGTGAAGACATCATCTTCGATACCGCCACGGCGAAGACAACACACACCGCAACGGTCCGCAACGACCTCTAAACAACCCCGCGACAGTCAAGACCAGCGCCTTGACTGCCGCGCCCTCGCAGGCACCGTCAAGCCAAACGGCCTGACCTCCGCACCAAACAACGCAGCCAACCGAAAGACCCAACCATGCTCGCAGCCCAACTCACCCGCACGTTTGTCCAGCCCGAGGACGTGACCACCGTGCTCTCCCGGATTGCGCGCGGCCGCGTGTCCGATGACGACAGCACTGCCGCCGTCCCCGCCGCCGTGCGAGTTGCCGGGGACGTGTCACGTGATTGGCGGATTCATCGTGGCCTGTACGTGTTGGAAAACCTGCACCGCGGTCCCGTGCCCGCGCTGCTCGACACCGCACACATTGTAGACGCGGACTCCGGCGACGAGGCCATGTTCGTTGCACTGCGGGCGGACCCGGGACCCACCGACGTGTTCAACCCATTTTTGTACATGAGTGTTGGGCACTTCCGCAGCGGGCACCGTGTGCTCGCCGCCACCGCCATGCGCACCAGCCAGTCACGTGACGAGAGCACCGACGTACTCGCCCGCGTGGCCCGATACATCGCGGGCGAGTCGGACACACCGATTTTCACCCGCCGCGACGTCACCGGAGCCGAACCGCAGCCGTGGGCCGGACGACGTGACTGGTTCGCCTACGACGACACCATCGACGCAGATGACCCGATATGGTTTTCGCAGCCAGCACCCGCCGGCCACGACATCGCCTTCGACATGGTTGCCGGTCGGCTGCTGGTTGCCACGGTCGCGGTACGACCAGCCTAGAAGTCGGTGCCGGCCGGTGCCGTGTGCAGGACTACGATGTAGCCCCAGCCGCGCAGCGGGAGGTAGGCGTAACTGATTCCTACGGCGCCAACGTCCGCGCGCGGGTTGGTGAGCACGAAATCATCCAGCGGCGAGCGACGCCACATGCGCGGTGTGACACGCACTGGGTTGTCAGGGACGAACGTGACGGATTCAAAGACCGGACGGGTTGGTACAGCAATCGCACGGGACTGTCGTGCCAGCATGTCGGCGCGGGCTTGCGCGTACTCGTCAAGTGCGTGGGCTTGAACAAGTGGCGACAGGCCGCGCTCGTCGCGGTACGTGTTGGCTGCTTCGACAAGTTCGGGTCGAGCGCTGCGTAGTGTGTCGGTGATGGTTTTGTCGGTCACGTCTGGCTGGCCGTACAGGCCGGGGTCTACGCGCGATACCGCCGCGGCTGCGTCGGCCAGTGCCCGGTCTGCGGCGTGAGGTGCGCGCACAGTCGCGTGCTGCGTTGCGGTGGCGGCTGCGTCCGTGTCCGTTGTTGCTGTTGCCGTGGCGGGTGCTGCTGCGAGCACGGCTGCGGCTGCGGCTGCGGCTGCGGCTGCGGCGGAAGTTATAAAACGCATGGTGCTGTTCTCTCCTTGAAAACTCGTGTGACTGGTGTGGCGTAAGTGAACCACAGTCACAATGTATCATGTCTGCTTCACACGCGTGAAACCGCGTCGTGGATGTGTTTTGGCATACAAAAACCCCCGCCAGTGGCGGGGGCTGTCATGCAAGTCAGAGAAGGGAGAAACAGAAGGTGTGCGAGACTACACGCGGATGTGGTGCGGGTCGCCCGGCCAGGTCAGCTCGACCTTGTTGAACGCGGCAATCATCGCAGCGATGGAGAACACCAGGGTGACAAGGCCAGCCTGTGCGGCAATGCCCGCGCCACTGGACAGTTCGGTGCGGCCGACCTGGTCCTTGATGTTCTCCCACTTCTCCTTCGCGGTGAGTTCGGTGCCCTTGTCCTTCTCGGACTCGGTGGTGGAAGTGATGGTCTTGTCCGGCTGCTCTGCCGGTGCAGCCTCAGCCACAGCGGTGCCGGACAGTGCGAGTGCGCCGGTGAGTGCGGCGGCAGCAAACTTGTTCTTCATTGTGAAGTAAACCTCTCTAGGTAGTGTCGGTTGTAACCTGGCACGGTACCAGGTAGCGGAAGTACCGAAACCGGAAGAACCAGCCGCGGTGTGCGGCCACCGTTTTTCGGAACTGCCAAAAGTGTATCACGTTCACTTTATGGGTCAAGTAGCAGTCTGCTACGGGGGTAATCAGCGGGGGTACTGTGACGCACAGACAATGGCTCTACCTGCCAGTTTAATCCGCGCCGCCTGTGGAAACTTCGATGTTCGACACCAACACCTTCGGCATGGAACCCGCCAACAGGTCGTCATTTGGGTCCACACCACGTACGTGACCCGGCCAGTGCCAGCGCTCGTCGTCCCAGCCCACGTAGGCCACCTCGCCGCGTTGGTCATCAAAACCAGTGTCAGTCACGTGCAGCCCATAGAAATCAATCGCGTCGTCGAGCACAAAGTCGCCCGCGCCCTCGCCCGCGTAGAACCCGTCGGCACAGGCGCGACACTGCGCAGCCAGGCCGAGCACGCGTACAGCACCGTAGAGTCCAACTGGTTCGTCCCCGTGCTCGTGGTGCAGCGGCTGTGTTACCCACGCCGCGTGAACCTCGCCGTCGGTGCGGTAGGCAATATCAAGGTCAAGTGCCAGCCTGCGCGCGGGAGCGCCCTCGCCGCCGCAGACCATCACGTACACACTCGACGCGCCGCTATACGACACCTCGGCCACGTCCACCGTGGTGCCCGGCGCGCTCGTCGTGGTGCGGTCGGTAAGCACACGCAGCCACTGGCTACTGCGCTGCCGTGGCCTGCCGGCACGTGCACTTGCGGCACCGACGTGGGCAAGCAACCGCTTCACCGTGTCAGTGACGTCGGCGTGCTGGCTGGCTCGAAATACCAATGACCCGTAGCGCGAGTCGGTGACGTTGCCCAGCATGGCGACGGCGAACGCAGCCGCCTCGCCGGGCTGTAAGAAGTAGCGCGCGTAAGCAATCTCCACAGGTGTGCTGGTCATGGTTGTTATCCTAGCCGTACGTGGCGGGGACGTGCTACCGGATTGCATACCACATACGTTGTGAACCAGGTTCACAACTTGCTACTGTTGGAACCAACAGCAACAGAGAAAAGGAACCCCATCATGTACGACGCAACCTCCATCGCCCACCGCATTGCCCACGACCTCGTCTCCCACCCGCAGACCATGCGCATTGTCGATTCTTGTGTCTACGACGACGCAGACGACGAGTACCCGGCCGAGGCAAGCGTGGACTTTAGAAACGGCAGCGGCCTGAACATCTTCGACCGCGCGGGCGGTGCACTGAAAATTCAGTGCTCAACAATCGCAAGCAGGGAACTGATGGTCTCGGTTCTCCGCCCGGACCCCAACGTTGACCCGGACACCGCCTACGCCAGCCTGCTCGACGAGGTCGTGGCGCTTGCACGCCAAACCTCTAGCGCAATCTAGGAGGAATAGTGCTCCCACCCAACCCGCGCGACTTCTTCACTCCGCGTGCCGAGTTCGAGATAGCAGACGTGATTATCATGCACCGGCACCTGCTGTTTCTCGAACCCACAGCGGTGCCTATTATCGCGTCGTCCATCATCTCCGGCGCGCCCGCGCTGCTGCCAGACATTTCCAGCCTGCACGCAATGAAAGCCGCTGACCTCATTAACGCGCAGTGGCTCGACCCGCTTGCACCGAAGTTTCACGTGCCCACACCGGGGTCGTTCTCCGAGAAAGACTTCAACCGTGTCCGCCGCGTCGCCGCCGGCGGTAAAGGCGCAGTCCTCGACTTCGTCTACTTCACCGGCACCCACGGCCACCCATTCCCCCGCCACGCCGCGTGCGCACTGTACCTCGACACCGACGTGTGTGGTACCAGCAGAATCACCAGTGGCCCCGCACTACCATTTGCACCATTTATCTGGCACGGTGCGTGGTCCGAACACTGCGGGATTGGCACCACAACCAAAAAGGTCGGCCCACGTGACTACGACTCCCACATCGACTACCTGTTCTCCACCGACGCCGTACGCGGCGACCACAGCGAGCACTACCTGCCGGCCGACGACTGGACGGGACCAGACGACCCGGTACTGCACGTCCGTTCCATCACCATGAACATGAGCACCCACCACATGACGGGTACCCCGCCCGACGACAAGGCGTGGGCAATGCCCTACGTTGAGCCGGGCAAAGACCTCATGTTGGACATGGACTGGCCCGAGGGAATCACCAGCACCACGCGGTTGTGCCGACGCTGATTTTGTTGGCTCCGTGCATGCGTCGCGGGCTGCGTAAGCCTTCGCGGGTTGCTCCGACCCCGCCGCCTAAGTCCCCGGGCCGCAGACCAATCCGGCTTCGGCATCCCTGGCGCCGGCCTCCCTGGCGCCGGCCACCTCGTGGGGACGTGCCAGTGTGCTCGTGCCACGACAAAACCCGGCCCCTGGGCTTTCACCCTGGAACCGGGTTTCGGTCTGGCTAGGCCTGCCGCTTACGCATTACTACGCGGCGTCTTCCTTGTCCTTGTTGGACGAGCCAGCGTCGGCGCCATCGCCAATCTTCAAGGACGAACCAGCGGTGGTGCCTTCGCCGTTTTCACGCTCGGCCTTGCGCTTGTCGATAGCGGAAGACAACGGCTCAGCGATTGCCCCACCAAGCGAGTCGTCACCACAGGTACCCGGCACGAACAGCAGGGCCAAGATACCCAGACCGGCGAAGCCGGCAGCGATTGCCCCTCGGTTCTGGTCCACGAACTTCGCAACCTCCGGGTTGAACATGCCAAGCTGGCGCTGGAAGTTCGAGATGGAGGTGTCCACCTGTGCCATGTGGGAGCCACCGGCGAACTGGCTAGCCAACAGCACGGCCGGAACCAGCGCGGCCAGGGAACCACCAATGGTGCCAACACACTTGCCAAGACCAGTGTTCAAACGGTCCTCAACAACACCCAGTCGCTCAGAAACAGCGGCCAGTTCAAGACGAGTCTGAGCCAGTTCCGTCTCAAGGGTGGAGATTCGCTTCTCAGCGGCAGTCAGGTCCTTGCGCAGACCCTCAATCAGCTTCTGCTGCTTGGCGTTTTCCTTCTTGAGCGCGTCAATCTCGCCCTGCTGCTTCTTGTTCTCGCGGGCCAACTTGTCAATCTGGGCCTGCTGCTTCTTGTTCTGCTCTTCGAGCGTGGCGACACGCTTCTTCGCGTCATCAAGTTCAGCACGCAGCTTCTTGGTCTTGTCTTGCAGGTCCTTGACGTCCTTTTTGGCCTGGTCAATTTCCTTCTGCTGGGCCTTGTTTTCCTTCTCCAAGGCACCGACGCGCTCGCGTGCGTCCTTCAAGCCCTTCTCGGCCTTGTTCACACGGTCGGTCAGGTCGTTGACACGCTCGCGCTCGGTGGCCAAGTCCTTGAGTGCCTGGTTTGCGGTTTCCTGCGCGTTGTTCGCAGCGTCCTGGGCCTGCTTCGCAGCCTCTTCGGCTTCCTTCATGCGGTCGGACGGGTTTTCACCCGTGACCAGCACAGGCAGCGTGATGGTTCGCTTCGAGCCGTCCGGGAAGGTGGCTTCAACCGGCACCTCATAGTTACCCGGCACAACGTCAGCCTTCGGGCTAAGTGTGACCACACCAGTGTTCGGGTCAACCGATGCCCACGGCAGGTTCGGGTTAGCCGTGCGGTCAATACGGTACTTCGTATCCTTCGGCGCGTCCTTTGGCTTCGGGGACTTCACCGTGTGGTCCTGCTCGACCGTGACCGGCTTGTCGGTCGGGTAGCCGAACGAATCCGGGACGGAGTCGGCCTGGGAAGACTGCGAGTAGCGGAAGGAAACCGTGCTCGACGGAGACAGTTCAGCCTTGCCCAGGGACACGTCAAAGTTCAACGCACCGTTGCCCTTCGGCACGTCGTAGTCAACCGTGAAAGAGCCGGTGCCGTTTGGCTTGATAGCAACGTTCTTAATCGGCAGTTTCTTACCGTTCGGCAGAGTCACAATCGGCGCTGCGAGCAGTGCGTCGCCGGTGTTCTTCACGAAGAACTGGAAGGTCTGCTTAGTGCCGCCAACGGGTGCCACGGAACCATCGGTGCCAAGACCGGTCGGCTTGCCCGCGATGGAACCGGACAGGTCGCCGGTGCGCTTTACGTTTTCAAGGCCGGAAATCGACGGCTGGCCCGGAATAGCCGTCATAGAGCCAACGGTGTTGGACAGCGTGCGCTTCTCTTGCACACCGTCGATGGTGCCGTTGAACTCGCCCTTGTAATACAGGGACCCGCCCTCAAGGTACGTTGCGTGACCAACGGAGCCAGATGCGCCGGGGCGAACAAAGACGCGCGGCTTCACGTTTTCCGGCACGCCGGATGTGGTGATGGTAATGCCGCGTCCCGTCTTCTTCGCCTCGATTTTCAGGCCGGGAAACTTCGCCTGTGCATCCTCGTACGACATGTTCTCGTGTTCGTACTCTTCATCGGTGCCCTTCTCGCCAAACACGCGAACGGTGGGAACAAACACAATGTCATCGGCGAGATACCAGTCGGCATGTTTTTCACCGTCAACGTTGGGTTCTGCGGTCAGCACGCCGTTTGCGCCGGCGGGAAGTTCCAGCGTGGTAGCCGTGCGACGGACGGTGAAGTTTTCGGAGTCAACAATGAGCGCGTTGGACTCGTAGGCCCGGTTGGAGTTCTTGGTAGAGCGCGAAGTAATGGTGTTGAACCGTACGGTACCGATAGGTGCAGCCTGCGCGGTTTGAAGGGAGCCGCCCTTTGGATGTGCATGTGCAATTGCGTTGGAGGTAGCCTCTACGGAATTAGAGAAACCCTTACCATCCCATGCTTCCTCGTCAGTCAGCCCGTTCTTCCCCGGAGACACGTAAAAGTCCCACACCTGCACCGGCGCAGCCAGAGTGACGGTGCCAGACTTCACTTCGGAAATCGCGTCGCTGAACGTAATTTCCATCGAGCCGGAACGCCCCGTTCGGAACTGCCCGATGACGGCACCGTCGTGAACAACATCCGTCGGCGCAAGAGTCTGCGTGATTCTCATGCCGCCGTGCGATGTCTTCACGGGGTCGCCGTTGGGAAGCGTGAACTCGGTATGCGGGGAGAGCCGGAGGACGTCGCCGGGGTTCGCGTTTGCCAGCGAGAACTCGGCTCGAATCTGATACCCACCGTGCTGGTCAATCACACGGCCGTTGGAATTGTTGGCCTTGTTGTACTTAGACGACTCAAACGGGCCACCGACCTTACCCTTCTCGTCGAAAATACCGAGGTACTTCACGTCGGAAGTCTGCACGCCCGGCTTCTCGGTGCCGGTCTCCTGCGCGTGCGCAGCAGGCGCGGCGACGACGGAGCCAGTGGGTGTGACAACGGCGAGACCACCGAGGGCGACGGAGCCGACGGCGGCGATTGCGATGGCGCGAGTACGGAACCCGCGCGTGGAGGCTGTGGTAGCCATGTGGGTTTTCCTCCTGTGGGGAGTTGGGTGCGGCTGCTACGGGGCCGCCTTCGTGGTAGTGAGGTGGTTCCGCCGCCACGAAGAAAACGGCGGCGCCACCAGGGGTGTAGCAGTGGGCAAGTGTACTGTACGCACGCTGGAAATTGTGTTGTAGCGCTATGAGAGTGCGGGGGGGGTGGGCACTGCGCATGCGGCGGAGTGCGTTATCCGGGGGGGACGTGCCGGTAGATGGTGTGGTCGTGAGCGTGCGTGTGGCGGGCACGCCGGGGTATTGTGAAGTCAGTTCACAAAGCCACCACAGCCAGAAAGGCACAGCACAATGAGTTTCTACCTCACCACCTGCCCAGCCCCCATCGCCCGCACCACGTACACGCGCAACGGCGCCGTGAAGTACGTACGGGAGGGCGTCGCCGACGAGTCGCTGTGGCTCGACGACTTCACCTCGTGGGCGAAGACGGACGGTGCCGTGCAGTTGTTCTCAGCACTGGAACCCGTCACAACCCTGGGGCTTGGCTGGGACGAAATCGTTGAGGGCTACGCCGATGACAACGACATTGCACTGACCGACGACGACCGCAGCCGTATTTTCAGGGCACTGTGCACCGCCGGTGGGCACCCAATGGACCTCGCAGGGGGCGGGCTGCTGCGGGTTGCGACCGACGCGATGGTTGCACTCGTCGTCCACCACGCGCGCCGCGCGTTTGACCCGGACTCGGAGGAAACCGCCGTGCACGCCGGTGAGGTGGTCACTGGTGGAGTTGTCAGCGAGTACGACGACGCCGGATACCCGACCGGTGTATTCCGCTCGGTTCTGTTTATGCATGATGTACCGTACTTCGGCTACCTCGCCGACTTCGAGAAAACGGTAGACCTAGACGAGGACGAGGCGAAGTAGGGACGAACCAGTTGGACTCAGTGGACACCCTCACCGCGCGTCATATCCGCACGCGCGTGTTCGCCCACGAGGCGAACTCCATAATCTACGCGCTCGCACGCGGCGGGGTGGTGCGTGGCACGGCGGGGATGACGAAGGGTGCCGTGCGCGTGGTCGACTTCATCGCACGGCACGCCGCCGGTGGCCGCTACGCCGGGCTGTACCCAATTCCGCAGGTGCCCGGAGAGGCTGCAAGGACGGAACCTGCAACATGCGACATGTGGCAGTTCACCTACCCGGACGGCGTGGTACACGGCCACATTATGCTCCACCACGACGTTTCCAACCAGGTCTTCGTCTGCGCCACGCCGGTGAGTCTTCCAAGGCACGAGCTGTTCGGCACCACGTCGCGCAAACCGGCGCACAAGCCGTCGGAGAAACGCACCAACCTCTTGGCGTTTGCGCGGTATCTCTTCGACCGCGACAATGACGCGGTGCGTGGCTGGGCACTGCCGCAGCAGGGCGTTCTCGACGCGGTTGTAGACGTGGATGGCGCCCACGACATGAGTGATATGTGCGTGTGCATTCCGTTGCCAGGCGGGGACCTGTACTTCGACGCAGGCCCGGGATACCTGGAAGCGGGCTATGTGCTGCACCGGAAGCGGCTGGCGTGAGCGGGAGGGACGAACCAGTGGTCTCGGTGGAAGACTGAAACAATGAGCACCAGATTTAGCAACCCAGACGGCGACGTACGCGGGCAGTGGTCAAGCGGAGACCCGTACAGCCGGGGTGCGTCCGTTGCCGGGGTACAACACCCAGGCGTGTACGGGATACAGCACCCGCTGACCGGAGAGATGATGTACCCACCGCCGGGAAAGCACTGGTACTACGGCGCAGACCGCATGTTCGAGATATTTTCGCAGTGGGGAAACTACCGCCGGGGCGCGCTCACCACGCGCGAAGTTGCCGAGCGGCGGCGGATTGTGGGCGCGGGGGGTTCGTCTCCGTAGCGACGTGTTGCCGCTGGTCATCTACGACTGGGAGAACTCGGCACGGAAAGCAGCCGGCGTCTACGCGGCGGGCAACTGGCCCACGTACTACCCAACCCGCAAGGGCGTGGGAGGGTTCAGGCGCAAGGTCTACAGGGACAAGGGGACGAACTGGTTATAGCCAGTGGCCGCCGCGTGCAGCCGTGGCGGAGTCCGTACCTGGCTCCGTGCAGGCGTCGCGGGCTGCGTGAGCAGGTGCGGGTTGCCGTGACCGCGCCGCCTTGTCCGCGTGCCACCGCGCCATCCCAGCCCGGCCCAGCGTGTCGGCACCTTTCGTGGCACCAGCCAGTTCGTCCCCGCACCTGTTTCGGGCGCCGACGGCTGTTGGCTCCGTGCAGGCGTCTCGGGCGGCGTGAGCATTCGCGGACGGCTGTGACCGCGCCGCCTTGTCTTTGTGCCTACTGGTGCTGCGTTGCCGTCGGGCAGGCCGCGTGGGCTGTGAAACCACGCAGGCGGCGGTGCCCGCGGCGCTCAAGTCGCCGGCACAGCCCAGCCCACCGCGCCATCCCGTGTCCGTGTCCGTGTCCGTGTCCGTGTCCGTGTCCGTGTCCGTGTCCGTGTCCGTCGGGTGCCGCGCAAGGCCACAGACCGGAACCCTGCGCTCGCCCGCTGCCCGCTGCCCGCTGCTGGCTCCGTGCCGGCGTCGCGTGCTGCGTGAGTGGGCGCGCGCAGCGTAGACCGCGCCGCCTAGACCACCGACTCATTCCACCGCACCATCACCGCCACCACGCCACCCCGCCGTCGCGCCGGCCGCGCGGGAAACCACGGCGTCGCGCCCGCGCCAGCCCTGTGGCACACGCGTGCGACGGGTCTGCGGCGCCGGCCCCGGTACCCGTCACGTCCCCGGAACTGGTACCGACCGGCGCGGCGACACGGTGCGGGCGGCGGGGCGGGATGGGGATACGTGGCTTAGCGGTCGTTTTCGCCACCTGCGCGGGCCTGTGACGGCTCTACGAACCCCGGTTGGTGTGATTGCCCATTCACGGGCCTTCAACCCGTTCTACGGCCCGTAAAGACCTCCTGGGCTACGTCCCGTGCCGCACGTCCTGTGGGCTGGTGACTTCTCTGGTGCCTAAGTCTGAGTTGGGTTCTTCGCCGTCGCCTTCGGTGCATGCTTCCCAGGGCCAGCGTCGGGTTCGAGGGTTCCCATTTTGTATCCGATTCCTTCTGCGTCATGCTGGCTGCTTCGACGATTCCGCGCTTTCGGTGTGAGTGACGGCTTCTGGTTCGAGGGTTCCCATTTTGTATCCGACTCCTTCTGCCTCACTGGCTTCGCTTCACGCTTTCGCTTTCGGTGGTGGTGTCGGCTTCTGGTTCGCGGTCTCCCATGTTGTAACCGGCTCCGTCTGCCTCCACTTCTGACGGCGCCCTGGGTGGTGACTTCGGGTTCCTAAGGTGCTGTCGCTTTTTTCTTCTTTCCGACCCGACCGACCCCCTGTCTCTTATACACATCTGACGCTGCCGACGAGCGATCTAGTGTAGATC
>OJLY01000243.1_pt1 | contig 40548 bp, 34 predicted proteins | sample 1597031 | NCBI WGS metagenome assembly OJLY01 (sample SAMEA3904673, study PRJEB24821) | metagenome | biome: Builtin; feature: hospital; material: surface | place: USA | collected 2013-06-03
TCCTCGCTAGTCTTATCTTTGTCCTTTTTATCAATTTTATCAAAAAAGCAGATATTGATTATTTTTTAATTGACGGTTTGGAAGATGTGAATGTACTTGATAGGGTTTTAGAAAAAGATAATGATCTTAGCTTTAAACTTTCTGACACTTACCCACCTACTACGATTTGGCAAGGAGTGACAGATAATTTTAATAAAGATTACCAAAAGATTGTTGGGCAAATTGATTATGATGAAATGGTACTTTCAAGTGATGAATACCTAGGAGAAAATCCTCCTATTATGAGAGCATCTTTTTTCGAGGATATCTTAAATTTTATTGATAAGTACAAGCTTAAGACAAGTCCTCTAAATGAGCAGAAATTAATATTCTTAAGGGATTTTTATAGAAATATTGAAAGAAGAGACTTAAGCCCAGAATCTTTTATAAAAAATATAAGAAAGTCAAGTCAAAATATTTTTTATTCTAATATAAAAATATATTTCGGCTTAGTTCCTGTCCTGTTAATAAGCCTATTTGTAGGTGCAAGCCTTAGTAGGGATTATGAAAATGGTCAGGCCTTTTTAAAATTAACTTCTATCAAGAAAAGGATTTGGATTTTACTTGATAAGCTTAGTCTAGGACTTTTTCTAGCTTTTATATATTTTCTTATAATTGTACTAACATCACTTTTAATAGGTAAAATTAATGGGGATTATGATTGGATTTTTACTTTACCAATAGGAAGTTTTGGGGAAAATCAAAACCAGGTTGTTTTTGCTGGATTTCTATGGAAAACTTTTCTTATCTTTATGGCAAGAGTGTTTTTCTTTAGTAGTGCCTTTATAAGCTTAGGATTGATTTTTAAAAATACCAATATTTTTCTAGAAACAGTGGTATTTATAAGTGGAGTTTTAGGTGCTTTAACTGAATTTGCTGAAAAATTACAAACCATCTACAATCCATTTTATTTTTCCTATTATGATTTTATTCTCGGCAGCAAAAAATTAATGGGGAATATAAAAGGAAGGGTCGATTTTTCTTACCAAAGCCCAAGTTTTAAATTAAGCCTTATAGGAATTTATCTAATTTTCGGGATATTATTTTTGATAATTGCTTATGGTTTTATAAAATTTGCTAAGGGAAAGATTGGTAGAAACAAAATTAAAAAAGAAAGAATAAAGGTTAAGGATTTACTTTCTTTTGAAAAACTTAAAATAAAATCTTTTAGCAAAAATACAGGCCTAAGCTTCACTCTTATCGCACTTATATTACTAATTTTCTCTATAAATCTAAGGTCAAAAATGACAAGCAAAGATTTTTATGCTTATAAAAATACCTTTATGAAGATTGCCATGATAAGAGATGGGGCAAATTTTATTGAAAACTCTAATACAAGTGATAAAGGTGAGGATCCCAACTTAGCTTCCAAGACTCAGGCTTATATGGATAAGCTTAATGACCTGGACAGGCTAAAGGAAGCATCTGATTCGGAGAATTTTTATAAAATTTTGTCAAAAGCTAGTTTGTTTGCTGAAAGTCTTGGTGATGAATTAAACCCAAATCTTGCCGATGAGCACTTTAAGGTTTCTGAGGGAAATTTGATAAATGGAAAGATATCTGAGTTTTCAAAACAAGCCAGCCATAGTTTCAGAAAAGAGCTAATAAGTAGAGATATCAAGCCTATGAATTTAATTTTTGATAGAAGCCTTACTTATTATGATAAGTTAAAAGATGAAAGGGTTTTGGATGCTGCTATAAAGGCTCAGATACCCAAGGATACTTCTTCTTTTATCTTGTTTTTAAAGCTTATAAATGAATATAAACTTCCTATCCTTCTTATAATGATATGCGTATTTATCTATGGAGGGGCTTATAAATATGAATTTATTAATGAAAATTCCTATGATTTATTAAGGACTCAGCCTCTTGATTTAAGAAAAGTCTATGATAAAAAGTTTCTAGCAAGCCTTTCTTTTTGCCTTAAATTTTTACTAGTGACGAGCCTTGTGATTGTAATTTTGGGAATTTTCAATGACCCTAGACATACTTTAAATTTTCCTATTTTAAAATATTTAGGAAGGGTAGCTAATCCAAATCTTGCCATAGACTATTCAAAGGATTTTACCTATATTTCTCTTGGTAGATACCTATTAGATACGATGATCTTAAGCCTATCTTTGCTAATGTTTTTGCTAAGTCTTGTTCAATTGCTAAGCCTTATTGTTAAAGATATGTTTAAAACCTATATAGCCCTAGCTTTTATAATTTTTGTGATGTTTTTAATTTTATACTTGTTTAGGTCCTATTCATATTTAAATCCTCTAACTTATTTCTTAGCTGAAGAAATTGTTGATGGCAGCCTAAGTGTAAAATATGGTATAATTCATTTTGATAGCTATATAGGATCGATTTACCTTATTTTGTTGGGAGTTTTAATCTATGTAATAGGAAGGAAATTAGCAAGGATAATTTGATAATAAGTTGGCAGCTTTTATATAAGGCTGCCCTTATTTTTTATAGAAAATTAGCCAGTCTTTGAGTATAATGTCTAAAGAAATTTAAGAGAGGACTTATGACTGAATTAAAAATACCATCCCATCTTGCTATCATTCTTGATGGCAATGGAAGATGGGCTAAGAAACAAAATAGGCCTAGGACCTTCGGCCATAAGGAAGGTGCGGAAAATGTGATTAGGATTGCAAGGTCTGCCAAGAAGTTTGGCATTAAGACTTTGACTCTTTATGCATTTTCTACAGAAAATTGGAAAAGACCCGCTAGTGAGGTCGGATTTTTGATGGATTTGCTTATTAAATTTGTAAAATCCAAACTTGATGAACTTATTGCAGAAGATTGTAAGCTTAATTTCTTGGGAGATATTTCTAAGCTTCCAGAAAAAACAAGAGAAGCTTGCCTTTATGCCTTGGATAAAACCAAGGATAACAAGTCTCTGCTTATAAATATTGCCCTTAATTATGGGGGTAGGGATGAGCTTGTCCATGCATTTAGAGAAATTATGGCCAAGGGATATGGTCCTGATGATATTACAGAAGAGATGATTTCTGATAATTTATATACATCAGGTCAATCTGACCCAGACCTTTTGATTAGACCTGGCGGTGAGCTTAGGCTTTCTAATTTTCTAATCTATCAGATGGCTTATACAGAGCTTTATTTTACAGATGTTTTGTGGCCAGATTTTACTGAGGATGATTTAAGGGAGGCAATCCTTGAATTTACTAGAAGAGATAGAAGATATGGTGGCTTATGATTAAGTTTTTAAACAGGGCCTTTGGTGGTGCTGTAATTTTAACACTTTTGATTTTAATAACTTATTTGGGCAGGATTCCCCTTGCTCTTGGGGTGGCAGCTTTTTCTTATATAGCCCTTCATGAGATGGATAAGGCCCTTAGTAAAATTAAACTTCGCCTACCTATGAAGTGCCTTTATTTTACAAATGGAATAATCATGCTTGCTGCCTTTATAAATAATTCTGATATTTATATAGCTTCGATTGTGGTTTCGGTTTTGTATTTATTTATGTACATCATCCTAACTGGCCACTACAGCCTTTATGATGGCTTTGCTGCAGCCTTTGTCATGCTCTATGTATCATTTTTGATCTCTCACATCCTAAGGATAAAGAATGTGTCCTATGTGTGGATGCTATATATTACAGCTTGGGGATCTGATACCTTTGCCTATCTTGTTGGCAGCATATTTGGTAAACACAAGATGGAATGGATGGCTCACATTAGCCCAAATAAGACTATTGAAGGGTCAATTGGAGGAATTGTTGGAGCTACGATTTTAAATATTGTCTATTGCCATGAATTTGGCCTTGACACTTATGTTAGAGAGATAGTTATTTTTACAATTATTGCTGCGATTATGTCACAAATAGGGGACTTGATTGCATCTTATATTAAAAGACAAACTGGAATTAAAGATTTTGGTAACCTAATACCAGGCCATGGTGGCATCCTTGATAGGTTTGATTCTATCATGTTTATTGCCCCTGTCCTTTATCTTTTTTCTAGGATTTAAGGAGAATTGATGAGAATATTAATAGCGGTAGTACTATTTTTGCTACTAATTGTATTTCACGAGTTTGGTCACTTCCTTGTGGCCAAGCTTTCTGGAATCAAGGTAAATGAGTTTGCAGTGGGCATGGGGCCCCTTATTTTTTCTAAAGAAAAGGGAGAGACCCTTTATTCTTTAAGGCTAATCCCAATTGGCGGCTACTGTGCCATGGAAGGTGAGGATGAAGAATCGCCAGACCCTAGATCTTTTGATAGGGCACCAGCTTCTAAGAGATTTCTTACAATCCTAGCTGGCCCTGTAGCTAACCTTATTATAGCTATCCTAGTCTTTATGACTGTGGGCCTTATGGCAGGGATAATTACTACTTCAATAGGGGATTTCACAGAAAATTCACCAGCTAAAGAAGCAGGCATGGAAGTAGGAGATCAGATAAGAAAAGTTGGAGATAAGGATATCAAAGATTTTACTGATATTTCCGCAGGAATTGCTGAATTTTATAAGGATAAGGATTATGATAAGCCTATCACAGTTCAGTATTATAGGGAAAGTTCAGATAGTCTTACAGCTGTAGATTTGAAGGTAGAAGTCAAAGATGATTCTGCCTATATTGGTATAATGCCAGCAAGAAAGAGGCCAGGATTTTTTGAAGCGATAGGCCTTGGTTTTAGTGAAACTTGGAAAAATATCAAGATGATTTTTACAGTTCTTGGTAGACTATTTACAGGAAAAATTGCCCTAGGAGCCCTATCAGGTCCAATTGGAGTCCTAAAGGAAATGGGCAACCAAGCCAATAACGGCCTTGCCAATCTCTTATACTTTTTAGGTTATATTTCTGTTAACCTAGCAGTTTTTAACCTACTTCCAATACCAGCCCTTGACGGGTCAAAGCTTTTGACAAGTGGGATAGAGATATTGACAGGCAAGAAAATAAACAAAAAAATCGAAGAGAGAATCACCATAGTTGGATTTATCCTCCTAATGGGACTTATAATTTTGGTAAGCATAAAAGATATAATTAATTTATTTTAAAAGGAAGGCAAAATGAGAAGACAAACTAGGAAAATTTTTGTAGGAGATGTTGCTATTGGAGGCGACTCTCCTATTTCTATCCAATCAATGACAACAGCAAAAACATCCGATGTAGATGCAGTAGTAAAGCAAATCAGGGCCCTTGAGGCTGAAGGATGCGATATATCTCGCTCAGCCATCAATACCATAGAAGATGCTAAGGCCATCAGAAAAATTAAGGAAGCAACAAATATTCCTTTTGTAGCAGATATACAATTTGATTACAAGCTTGCTCTAGCAGCTGTAGAAAATGGCTGTGATTGCCTAAGATATAATCCAGGCAATATTGGAGGTAAGGATAAGGTAGCTCTTTTAGTTGAAGAATGCAAGAAACGCTCAATCCCAATAAGGATTGGGGTAAACTCAGGTTCTGTTTCAAGAGAAATTGTCGATCGCTTTGGGGGAGTTAATAAGGATTCCCTTGTGGCAAGTGCCCTTGAAGAGGTTAAAATCCTTGAAGAGATGGATTTCCACGATATAAAAATATCTGTAAAATCATCTGATGTAAATACCATGATAGATGCCTATAGGCTCTTATCTTCAAAGGTTGACTACCCACTTCACCTAGGAGTAACAGAGGCAGGACCTCTTTATCAAGCCCTTGTCAAATCATCAATTGGTATAGGTTCTTTATTAAAAGATGGGATTGGCGATACGCTTAGGGTTTCAATCACAGGTGATATTGTAGAAGAAGTTAAGGCTGGCAAGGCAATTCTTAAGGCCCTAGGCCTAAGGCGAGATGGGCTTGATATAGTATCTTGTCCAACTTGCTCAAGAACTACCGTAGACCTTCCAAATATTGTTGCAGAAGTTGAAGAAAAATCAAAGGGCCTTAAGGTAAATGCTAAGGTTGCAATCATGGGTTGTCCAGTAAATGGACCTGGAGAATCAAAGGAAGCTGACTATGGAATTTCTGCAGCAAATGGCATGGGATTCTTGTTTAAAGATGGAAAGACCATCAAGAAAGTAAAGGAAGAAGAAATAGTCGATACCCTAATAGAAGTTTTGAAAGAAAAGCAAGATGAGAATTGACCTGGGCTCTTTAATAAAAGTTGAAAAAGAAATTTTTTATATAATTGAAGCGACCTATTACAAAAAAGAAAATAGGCTCCACCTTTTGATAGAAAGCGAAGACCCACTTTTAAGCAACAAAGAGGAAGACCTAAGAGAATATTTTTCTGACATGGACCTTTCTATAAGCTATAAAAAAATAGAGATAGAAGAGCCCCATGAATTAGAAAATATAAATGAAGATCTTCCTGAAAATTTAGGGGATAATTACGATTCGTTTGCGGATGATTTTGAAGAAGAAATTGACTATATGGATATACCTCCTGATGAAGACTTAAAGCCTAGTAAGGATGATGTGACAAGTGATGATTTTCAAAATATTGACCGAGGACCTGAAAAAGTAGAAAATGAGCCTTGCAAGTCAAATAAGGAAGAAAGTTTTTCTCAAGAAGAAAAAACTGAAACGGAAGAAATTCCTCAAAAGGAAGAAAATCCTAATGAACAAGACTCGGCAGAAGACCTAAAAAAAGCTAAGGAAGCCAAGCTCCAAAGGCAAATTGCCAATGCAATTTCTATCCAAAACTCGGCCAAGGAAAAAATCCAAAATCAAAAGCCAGCAGAGGATGGTCTAAATTTTGGTAGAAAACAAAAGTTAGATCCTATAAATATAGAAGATCTCTATGATAAAAAGGGCATGGCAAATGGCCTAATAGGAAGGATCTTTGGTCTTTCATGCTTTGAGACTAAAAATGGATATTTCATCTACACCTTTGACCTTGAAGATAAGACTGATGCTATATCTTGTAAGATTTTTGCCAATAAAAATAACAATTATAAGCTAGAAGGCCTTAAGGATGGGATGGCAGTCCAGGTTGAAGGAACTCTTAACTTTGATGACTTTGCCAAGGAAGATGTCTTTACCATTAATTCTGTAAGGGAGGCTCTGATTGGTAAGAAAGTTGACCTAGCAGCTGACAAGCGTTTTGAGCTCCAGCTTCACACCAAATATACCAACCTCGATGGTTTTGTGGATGATGGAGACCTTTTAGGCACTCTTACAGACTGGGGCTGGGATACAATAGGTATAACCGATACAGAAAATCTCCAAGTCCTACCAAATATCTATGACAAGTATAAATCAAAAGGTATCAAGGTTTTGCCAGGTGCAGAGCTTTTGATGGTAGAAGATGATCTTAGGATTCTTACGAATTTATCAGAAAAGGATCCGGCAGATTTTAAAAAGCTTGAAGAAGGATCCTTCGTAGTCTTTGATATCGAGACAACAGGTCTTTTAAGATATAGGGATGCCATTACAGAGATTGGTGCAGTTAGGGTTGAAAATGGAGAAATAACCGAGACTTACAACCAGCTAATAAACCCTGAAAGGATGTTACCTGAAAAAATTATAGAGATAACAGGCATAACAGATGCCATGCTTGCCGATAAGCCAAAGATAGATGAGGTCTTGCCAGGATTTTTAGAATTTTGTGGGGATGCAATCCTAGTTGGTCAAAATACTGACTTTGATGTTGGATTTATTAGGGTCAATGCCCAAAGATTAGGACTTAAATTTGACCCAGTCTACCTAGACACCTTGCCAATGGCTAGGGCACTTTTTGATGATATGGGCAAGTTCTCCCTAGATAAAATAGCTAGAAAGCTTGAAATCCCAGCTTTTAACCACCACAGGGCAAGCGATGATGCTAGGGCTACAGCCCAAATTTTTATCAAGATGTTTGAGATGATTACTAATGAAGAAGGCATAAGCCTTCTAAATATCAATTCTCTAACGACTAATTATCCAAAGGCCAAGCACAAAACATATTCAGTCTTAGCCTATGCCAAGGATAAGATAGGTCTTAAAAATCTCTACCAACTAATTTCAGAATCAAGGATGAACCATATAGCAAATGGTGAAGCGAGGACTCCTTTATCTACGATACTAAAATATAGGGAGGGACTAATTTTAGGCTCTGGCGGATCTGAAGGAATTCTTGTCGATTATCTAATAAATCAAAGGTCTGACAGGGATATAGAAAAATATCTAGGGCTCTTTGATTTTTACCAGGTTGAACCCCTATCTATCTATGAAGACATGATAGAAAGTGGGAAAATAGATACCAAAGGCCAGGTAAGGTCCATAAATGAAAAGATAATTGCCTATGGAAATCGCGATAAAAAGCTTGTAGCAGCAACCGGTGGGGTAAGATACCTAAATCCAAGGGACTATAAGCTTAGAAATATCCTAAAGAAGGGGTCCTTCTTCTTCTATAAGGAAAATCGTCCTCTATATTATCTAAGAACTACAGATGAGATGCTTAAGGAATTTTCTTATTTGGGAGATGAAATTTCTTATGACCTTGTCATAGCAAATCCTAAAAAAATTGCAGATCAGATTGAAGATTTAAGGCCAATTCCACCTGGCACCTTCCCTCCAAAAATCGAGGGGTCTGAAGAGATGCTTAGGGAAACTTGTTTTAGAAAGGCCCACTCAATCTATGGAGACAAGCTACCAGAAATTGTCGAGGCAAGGCTTGAAAAAGAGCTTAACTCCATCATTTCAAATGGCTACGCGGTCCTTTATATCATAGCCCAAAAGCTAGTTAAAAAATCTAACGACGATGGCTACCTTGTAGGATCTAGGGGATCGGTTGGTTCATCATTTGCAGCAACCATGGCTGATATCACAGAGGTAAATCCACTTTGCCCTCACTATGTGTGCCCAAATTGCAAGCACTCAGAGTTTTTCCCAGAAGACCTTTTAGGTTCTGGTATAGATTATCCAGATAAAGCTTGTCCAGAATGCGGGACAGAGATGAAGAAAGATGGGCACAACATACCTTTTGAGGTATTTTTGGGCTTTGAAGGAGATAAGGAACCAGATATAGACTTAAACTTCGCTGGTGAATACCAACCTACAATCCACAAATATACTGAAGAGCTCTTTGGTAGGGGCCATGTATTTAGGGCAGGAACAATTGGCAAAATCCAGGACAATACAGCCTTTGGCTATATCAAAAAATATATGGAAGAAAATAACCTAAACCTAACTAATGCTCAGATTAGAAGCTTTCAGAGGGGGCTAAAGGATGTCAAAAGGTCAACTGGCCAGCATCCTGGTGGACTTATAGTTGTGCCAAATGATATTGATGTCTTTGACATAACCCCAATCCAGTATCCAGCAGATGATCCGAGGGGAGACATAAGGACAACCCACTTCCCATATTCAGTAATGGAAGAAACCCTCCTTAAGCTTGACCTTCTAGGCCACGATGTGCCTTCGATTATAAGGGCTCTCCAGGATTTAACAGATACAGATCCTTTAAATATAAAGATGGATGATAGTAATGTAATGAAGATATTTTCATCTACAGAACCCCTTAAGATTAAGCACGATTTTTCAAATAATGATATAGGTACACTTGGAATACCTGAGTTTGGAACAAACTTTGTAAGGGGCATGTTAAAGGATACCTATCCTAAGAAATTTTCAGAGATGGCTAGGATTTCTGGTCTCTCCCACGGAACAGACGTGTGGCTTAACAATGCCCAAGACCTTGTAAAATCAAATACCGCATCCTTTGACGAAATAATTTCAACTAGGGATGATATTATGAATGCCTTAATCACTGAAGGCCTTGATAAGAAAAAATCCTTCCAAATCATGGAAAGGGTCCGTAAGGGAAAGGGCCTTGATGATGCGACTATTGCCTATATGAAGGAAAATGGGGTCAAGGATTGGTATGTGGAATCTTGCCTAAAGATAAAATATCTTTTCCCAAAGGCCCACGCCGTTGCCTATTGTCTGATGTCTTATAGGATAGCCTACTACAAGGTTTATTACCCAGAAGCCTTTTACGCTTCATATTTTAATTCCAAGCTAAATGACTTCTCCTATTCGACAATCCTATCTGGCTTTGATGCTGTAAGGTTAGCTCTTGATTCCTACAAGGATAGGTTTGACCTTACTCAAAGGGACAATGCCCTAAAGACAGTCTTAGAAGTAGCTGAAGAGATGCATGCTAGGGAGATAAAAATCAAAAAGGCTGATATCTACAAGTCAGATTCTAGGAAGTTCTTGATAGAAGATGGGGCAATTCTCCCACCACTTGCGGCAGTGGATGATGTAAGTGAAGCTATGGCAAAGGACATAGTAGAAGAGCGTGAAAAGGGCAATTTTATATCAATAGAAGATCTAAGGTCTAGAACTTGCCTAAATAAAAACGCCATCAAAAGCCTAAAAGACTTGGGAATCATAGATGGTATCCAAGAAGAAAATCAAATGAGCCTATTTGATGGCTTGTTCTAAAATAAAAAAGCTGACCCCAAAACTATTTTAGGGCCAGTTTTTTTATTTATTCTATATGGTAAAAGATAAAAGATATCTCAAGGCCAGGCTTTTTATTTTCAATAAGAAAAGCACCGTCATGCAATTCGGCGATTTGTTTTGAAATAAAAATCCCCAAACCATGTTTGGTTATATTGGTCAAATCTTCCTCATTAATTCTCCTAATTAGGTCATAAGAAATACCGCTACCTTGATCACTTATTGTAATAATCAGCTTACCATCAGGATTTGTGAGCCTGACAAGAATCTCCCCTTCTGTATAAGTAAGGGAGTTTTTTAGGATATTTTCAAGCATCCTATAAAATAAATTCTCATCCATTCTTATTTTTAAATCTCTCACTTCTAGCTTATTTTCAAAAATAATTTCCCTATCAGGATTCTCATTTAGCTTATCGACAATTACTTTTCTAATAATTTTGACAGGATTTTTAGACTTAAAGTCTTTTTTGTCAATATTTGAAAGGGACATGGTAAGGTTTAGGCCTTCTAGGATATTTGAAATTTTTAGGACTTGGTCTTGGATATTTTGGATATCGAGGTCATTTTTATTGTTTTTGCTAACTTCCCAGGAAATCTTAGCAAGAGGAGTTCTTACATCGTGGCTAAGGCCCCTAATCCACTTGCCTTGGGCAATTTTTAGATTGTTGAACTTTTCATTAGCCTTATTTACAGAAACAGCAAGGTCTTTCAAGTCTCCATATTCATCTAGCCTTTCAAAATCATCTTCGTAGAGCCTATCAAGAGCCTTTTGAAAGGGGAGGGTATTTTTTAAGATATTTTTGATATCAATCATATAAAAAATATAGACAAGGGCTAAAAACAAAATTACGAAACCTATAAAGAGTTTTACATTAAAAATTAGGTCCTTATAATTATAATAATTAAAGGGAAGCTTGTCTAATGAATTTTTAGGATAGGCAAAAATTATCAGCCCATCGTCTAGGATGTAGGTAAATACAGGATAATCAGCTAGATAATATCTTGTAAAGCCTGCCACATCAGTGATTTCAAATTTATCTTTTACTTCCTTTGGCTTAGAAAAAGATTCTATGACCTTTCCATCCTTATTTATTCTTATAGCCCAAATATCATTTTCTTTTAGGAATTCCTTATTTGTATCATTAAGGTAGGTCCTAGTTTTATTGGTTTCTACATATGAAAAAACATCGTTAGGATTTGGGTATTTATTGTTAAGCCTGTAGTTTAGGTAGAGGAAGGTCATAAATAAAAATATTAGGAAAAATAGCAAGACCAATATTCTGATTACAATTTTCTTAAATCTTTTTAAAATATAGTCAAACATCTAATCCTCTTTAACAAGCTTATAACCAAGTCCCTTTATGGTTATCAAAATCTTTGGCTCTCTAGGATTATCCTCAAGCTTTTCTCTTAGCCTATAGATGTGGGTTATTAGAGTGTTTTCATAACCATAGGAATCTTCCCGAATATGATCTAAAATTCTATCAATTGAGACAATCATATTTATATTTTCAGATAAATAGGCTAGGATTTTGTATTGGGTGGCTGTAAGGGCGATTTCCTCGCCATTTTTGATCAGGACACCCTTGGACATATCAAAAATTACCCTGCCTAAATTTATTTTATCAAGAGATTTAACTTTTTTACTTCTTCTTAAGATAGCATCTACTCTCCAAAGGAGCTCTTCAGGGAAGAAAGGCTTGACTAGATAGTCATCTGCCTTATTTTCAAAGCCTTCTTTTCTGTCATCAAGGCCATCTAGGGCAGATAAAATTATAACAGCCATGTCTGAAGTCTTTCTAATTTCCCTTAACAAATCAAAACCACTCCCATCTGGAAGCATCAAGTCTAAAACAACCAGGTCAATTTTTAAATTTGAAATTTTAAATCTAGCTTCCTTTAAGTTTTTGGCAGTATAAACTTTTTTAAATCCCTTATCCTTCAAAAAATTATATAAATTTTCTAGTAAGGTCTTTTCATCATCAACCACTAATATTGAAAAATTACTCCTTATATCCATCTAAGCCTCCTTGTTATCCTTATTATACACCAGATTCGAGCCTTATATGCTTTTGTGATGTAAAAGTGACCTAACTAAAACTTTATCTTTATCAGGTTTTGGTATTATGGTTTTAGGAGGAATGATTATGAAAAAAATACTTGAAGTTAAAAATTTACAAAAATCATATAACAATAAAAAGGTCTTAGATATCGACTCTTTAGAAATTGAAGAGGGTGCAATTTATGGCCTAATAGGAAAAAATGGAGCAGGAAAATCTACTTTAATGAAGAGTATCTTGGGTCTTGTTAAAAAAGATGGAGGCCTTGTTAAGGTTTTTGATCAGGAAGTAAATCCTAAGAACCAAAAAGATTTAAACAAAAATCTAGGTGCTTTAATCGAAAATCCATCCTTTTATGACCACCTAACAGGCTATGAAAATCTTGAAATAATATGTAAGCTTAAGGGGATAAAAATAGAGGAAATCCCAAAAACCTTAGCTATGGTTGGCCTTAATAATGTAGGCAAAAAGAAAGCAAGAGAATATTCACTTGGTATGAAGCAAAGACTAGGCATTGCTATGGCCCTAATCGGAAGTCCTAAGCTTTTAATCCTTGATGAGCCGATAAATGGTCTTGACCCTCAAGGAATAGAGGAGATGAGGAACTTATTTAAAAATCTTGTCAAAAACACTTCTACAAGCATCTTGATATCTTCACACATTCTTGATGAAATGGAAAAAATAGCTACTCACATAGGAATCCTGATAAATGGAAATTTGACCTATAATGGAAGCCTAGAAGATTATAGGAAGCTTCATCCACCATTTATATCCTTACTAACTTCAGATAATAAGAAGGCCCTAGGGCTTTTGGGTCTTGGTCAAGATAGGATGATGGATAAAAAAATTATTTTAGGTAAGATTTCAAACCAAGACATAGGAGATATTGTAAATTTCCTCCATGGCAAGGTTGATATTTACAGGATAGAGGAAGAAAAAGAAAGTCTTGAAAAGCTATTTATAGAAGAAAGTAGGTCCTAAGATGGCAAACTTAGAAAGAAAAAAATATAAAAGGCTTGGAATAAATTTCTTGATGCTAATAGTATTTTTAGGGCAGATGTTAATAGTCCTAGGAGCAAGTTTTAATAAGTCTTTTCCTCAAAGCTCTTATCCACTGGCTTACATTTTAGACACCTATTTATTTATTTCTTTGCTGATAAATCCAATACTAATATCATCATTAGTAAAAAAAGTAATAGAGATTGAAGAAAAAAATAAGATGTGGCAAATGCAGATAATCCTTGGAGAAAAAGTTAATTCCATACTTTTTGATAAATTTAAGATTTTAGCTTTAAGGCTAGTTTTCTTACAAATAATAGAAGGACTAGTATTTTTAAGCCTAGCAAAAAGATCAGCTAATTTTAATTTTAGTGGTGACATGGTCTTAAGATTTGTACTTGTAAACCTAACAGCCCTTATAATAAATTTATTTTTCGTAAGTTTATTTATGATTATAGAAATGAAGAGTAAAAAAGTCTACACCCTATCATTTTTATCAATAATAGGAGGTCTTACCGGCATAATAACAATGCTTAGTTCAGAAACTTTATCTTTTGTAAATCCCTTTGCATGGATGGCAAGTCTACTTAATATTTCTTATGTAAACGAGGGAGGTAAATTTATCCAGGTATTAAATCCGATAAATTTCTATACGCTAATCATTTCCCTAATATTTCTACTAGGAAGTCTTTATTATTTAAAATCCATGAAATCTTATAGCTTATACAAGGACTAGGAGGAAAAATGTTAAAATTAGAGATTAAGAAAATAAAATTTGTAAATATCTTGCTAGTAAGCTTAATAATTCCTTTACTAGCCAATGCCTTTGGTCTTATAAATTATTTGGGGAATAAAGGTGCCTTAACTAATCAGTGGCAATCTTTGTGGACACAAGTAAGTTTGTTTTACTTTTCCTTTTTCTACATCCCCTTAATTGCAATAATAATTGCAAGCCTATGGGCAACAGAACACAAGGCAGGCCTTAAATTTATCAGACTAAGCTCAAAGAAAAATATAGACTTTGTAATAGCAAAGTTAGGTCTAGCCTTTATCCTAGTAAGCCTTTGTCAAATATATTTCCTAGGTCTATTTTACCTTTCTGGCAAATTCATAGCAGGCTTTGCAAGTATTGACTTTAGCATATATCTTTACTATATAATCCTGTCCATACTTTTATCCCTTCCTATAATTGGGATATTTGGAGCCCTTGCTATAAGAATTAAGTCCTTTGGGATAATAGTCCTCTTATCAACTATTTTCACAATCTTTGGCTTTGCCACAGCCTTTAAGTCATTAAAAATTGTAGGACTTAGCTTTTTGGCAATTGAAGCCAATAATTTAAGATATATAGGAATCAATGATTTGGCCTTATTAGCTCTTTTTGGCCTTGGGGAGATAATTATTTCCCTATACCTATCTAACAAATTTTTAAAATTTGAAAATAAATGATTTCAAAATAAAACTGCCCTCCTTAAGGAAATTTAGGGGGCAGTTTCATATTTTTCACAATTCTTTATCCATTAATAACTTTTAATTCCTTAACCATATCAATTTTTGAAATCTTAATCTTTTCCAGTAGTTGAACTATTATAAATATAATTAGGCTTAGAGCGATTGCTTTTATGAAGTTAGATAGGGGAATATTTACTTCTACATAGGCATCTAGTTTAGTAAGGGCATAGCTTGTCATGAGTCTAATTAAAAAGTCCATGACAGGTATCATTACGATTTCAAATAATATAAGGATTAGAAAAATAGGATTAGTATAAATAGCCGCATTTTCTTTATCTCTTATTCCAAAAACTTTAAGATAGGATATATTTGTCTTAGATTTATCTATTATTAGGCTTGTTACAAGATAAGAAATTATTAGGTAAAAAGCTAGGGAAATAAATAGCAGACTATCAAAGACTCCGCCAAAGGAATCTAGGAAATGAGTCATAAATTTATTCATTTCTTTTTTATCAATTTCGTTAACCAAGAGATTTTTGTCGATGTTTAGGATTTTATCAGACCCATAGGCATTAAAATATTCCTTTTCTTGACCTATTATTTTATTTAAGTCCTCTCTTTTACCTATGATTTGGAATTTAGTATTGTTTTTTTCTATAGCTTTTACCTTTAATTTTACTTTTTTATTATTGAAGTTTTCTACAGCCTTGATTTCATCATCTATTTTTAGTTTATATACCTTAGCAAGACCATTTGAAATTATTATATCATTAGGACTAAGGTCTTTTATATTTAGGTCCTTATATTTAGAATCAGGATCTACTCCCAGACATTGGATTTTTTTCATATTAAAATCTGCTAACTCAAAACTCATCATAGAGATTTTATCGGCTTTGATGTTTGGATCAGGAGCTTTTATGATGTAAGTATGTTCGTATTTCATCGAATCCTTCACTTTTTGTGCATAATCTGTAAAGACAGGTTTAACTCCTAGAGAATAAATTAAAAGTATATTTGCTAGGCCTATTCCAAAGATTAGACTAATAATATTTGCTTTATTTGCAAGTAAAACTCTAATTCTAAACTTGTTAATGAAGGAGAACTTATCAAGTTTTATCCTCATTTTTGCTTTAGGTGATTTTATTGTATTTCTAAGAAAGTCAATAACCTTGCCTTTAAGTGCCTTTCCAATTACAAGGTAATTGATTATTAAATATATCAAAAGTGGGATAAGACTTGTAAGGAAAAATGACCTTAAGTTAAATGAAACTACAAATTTTGGGAGGTCATAGGACTTGTAATAAAGATCTGTATAGGTCTTGTATGTATGGCTATAGGCGATTAAATTACCGATAAGGGATGAGATTAAGCTAATGAAGATTGGCATTAGCATATAGTTTTTTTCTAGCTCTCGTTTTTTATAGCCTGAAGCAAGTAGGGTACCAATTATTGGAGCTTCTTCTTCAATCATACTTTTAACCTGGATTGCACTTATAAAGGCAATGGCTAAAACCAAAACTACCATAATTGCAGTCATCATAGGTACATCGCCACCCATATCTTCTATGAAATATCTAATGCAGTGATTATCATAGTTTAATAGAGCATCAATAACCATATTTTTTTTATTAACAATTTTAATGATATCTTTCTGCTTATCTCTAGCCTTAGACTTTGGTAAATTTTCTTGGTCTTTGTAGGCATATTGGTAAGAAATTTGTTCAGATAAATCTTTTAGTCCATCTTTGCAAACAAGACCTACACCAAAATAGCCTGTATCCATTACTAGGTCGGAGTTATTTTTAAGAAGGGTTGAATAATCAGGAAGTGCTATAAGACCAACTATCTTAAAACTTTTTCCTTCAAGTTTAACCGTATCTCCTACTTGTATTTTATTTGCCCTGGCATAGTTTGCAGAAATAGCTAATTCATTTTTTTCCTTAGCCAGCCTTCCATCTAGTATAGATGGAATATTTATCCTATCTCTATTTTCAAAAACTCTTATTTTTTTATTATCTGTAGACTTGGCGTTAACATAAAAATTTTCATAAAGACTGATATTTTTAGTTTCTATTTTTGTTTTTGTATCTTCATCTAATTTTTCAAGGCATGTAAAGTTACCATCTTCGACCTTTCCATTTTCTATAAGTTTGTAATAGAGTCTTTTTGTTGAATCTTGTGCTATAAAAAATGATGAAGAAAAAATTATTATAAAGCAAAGAGCAAGGAAAATCGGCAAGACTCTTGATGGGTGAAAGTAAATTTGCCTGTAGGCTCTTTTATAAATTGGGTTTTTCATTACCAGGTCACATCCTTTGCTAGAATTTTTTCATCATTTTTAAGGTAAGATTTAACCTTGCCATCGTGGATTTTTAGAATATAATCGCACATTTTGCTTATCTGAACGTTGTGGCTAGCAATAAGAATTGTTGCTTTATATTCCTTGTTCATTTTTTCAATCAAATTCAAAACGTCTTTTGCACTTTCATAATCAAGGGCGCCTGTAGGCTCATCACAGATTAAAATCTGTGGACTTTTGATGAGGGCTCTAGCAATCGAGGTTCTTTGGGCCTGCCCACCTGATATTTCATTAGGATATTTGTATAATTGATCCTTTATTCCCAAATCTTCAACAAGCTTATCTATATCAAGGGGATTTTTTGCTAAATACTTGCCTAATTCAATATTTTCTAATACATTTAAGTCGCTGATTAGGTTGTAAAATTGAAAAACAAAACCTAACTTATCTCTTCTATAGGATTCCAAATCTTTCTTGGTCATATTAGAAAGGTTTTCCCCATAGATATCAACTTGGCCTGAATCAATTGTTTCAATACCACCTATAATATTAAGTAGGGTAGACTTGCCTGAGCCTGAAGGTCCTAAAATACAAATTATTTTACCATCTTCAATTTCAAGGTCAATATTTTTTAAAACGTCAATTTTCGATTGGCCTTGCCCATAACTTTTACATAAATTTTTAATTTTTATCATAAGACCTCCTTTGAATATGATAATCTTTATCATAATTATATCACAATTGAAATATCCCTACAATATGTAAATATATATTTTTTAATTAAGAATTTTTCGACTAAAAAAGCTATTAAATTTTGCCATGTATATATAAACCGAAAAGGTTTATATGATAAGGCATTTAATTTAATAGCTTATTTTTCTACTTTTGATATTTGTTTTTTGATAAATTTGCCGGCAGCAGATGATATTCCAGCTGGATCATCTATTTTTATAAAATTGTTGCGATAAAGGACTTTAGCATTGTCTAGCTTATTGCCATTTATGATAGCCGCTATACTAAGGCCCTTTTTTCTTAGATAGGCCAAACTTTTTTTGGTATCATCAAGGGCAGGCTCTTCTTGGTAGGGTCTATTTAATTTAAAGCCATCGCTAATTAAAGGTTTTAGGTCTTGGGGATTGGCATCTGTGAGTATTAGGCTTAGGGTGTTTTTGATATCCTTATCTAAAATTGCCCTGTAGGCCCTAAAGATAAGGCCGTCCCTATTCCAACCCATGGCCTTAAAACGAAAGATTTTTTTCATCTCTGCTTTATCATCATAATCTTTGAGTATGGATAAAATAGTAAAGTCATTTACAGTTTGAAAGGCTATGACCCTGTTTAGGATATTATTATTTTCTAGAGATTTTGCTAAAATATAGGCTTCTATGGCAACCTCTGATTCCTTATCAAGGAGGGAGGCAGACCCATCTATTAGTAGATCTACCTTCATAGAAGGATTGGCCTTAAGGGTATTTTTCATAAAAATTTTTGCCCTGTCACTAATTTCTGCCTTGTAGGCAAGTCTTGGCACAAGCCTTCCTCTTTGGCTTAAGTCCTGGTCAAGTGAGCTTGTTAGGTTAAGTTTCAACTTAATTTCCTTGGAAAGGACAGATATAGCTCTATTGTAGGATGCTTTATGAGTCTTAAATTTTAAAAGGTGTCTTGCTATGGTCTTTTTATTGAGGTCCTGGTCAAGGTCCTTGTCATTTTCATCAATGCCTCTAGAAAAGTAAAGCTTTGATCTTTTGTGGGAACCTGTGCACAAATCTCTTTCAATGCCAAGTCTAATCTCTTCATCAAATATTGACTTGCCAAAAGTCTTTTCTATAAATTTTAGACTTGCCTTACGTTTTTTGTTTCCATAGGCAAGGACTAGGCTAGCAAATCCGTGAGATTTTTCTCCTTTGGCCTTAAAATCAGCTGGCAAGTTTGATCTTTCAAGGCTCAGCATTCCTGCATTTTCAAAGAGAGAAATGTTTAGGGCTGGGAGGTTTTTAAGGATGTTATTTTCTTTATATCCTAAATATTTTTCAAATAAATCTTTGACCCTAGCTTCAAGATTTTCTTTATTTGTATCAGCTTCTAACCTTAGGGCCAGGTAGAGGTCCCTATCTTTTTTGGAAATTGTGGCCTTCTTAAGATTTAGAATTTCCCTCATTCTTATTTCTTCTAGGCGGTAGATTTTGTTTTGCCTTAGGGCAAGATTTCTCCTTTGCAAATCATACTTATCATCAAGAAATTTTTTGGCATAGGATTTTCTAAGAGATTCTAAAACTGGCCTTATTACGACTTCTTTATTATAGGTGAAGTCTTCTATTATATAAATAAAGGCAAGGTCGTACTTATCTCTTTTAATATTATAGGCCCAAGAGTCAAAGAGCTTTTTAATTTCAATATAACCTAGGTATTTAATTGCAAGGCCAATTATTAAATTTAGGTAGAAGTCAGGGTTTCCATCTATATTTGAACCTATAATAAAATTGTCAAAGTCATAAGACTCTGCTCCTGCCCATTGGAGGTTGTTTATTCGGTTTTCATTTATCTCTTCGTTATATTTATTCATTGGTCATATCTTTGTGATAAATATCATCCTTAAATCTTGCCTTTAGTAAATCTTCGATAAGTTCTGCTTCATAGTCATCAAAGACTTTATTTACTAGGCAGAGCCTCATAGCTTCTTTTAATTCAAGGCCTTCTTTAACTAGGTCAAGGCCATCGAACATTCCCCTTAAATCTGGAGCACTTTCAGAAATTTCGTGTGCCTCTGCCTTATCTTTTAGGTCCCTAAAAAAATTTGTGAGGTCTTTAAGGTAGGATTCTCTTAGGTAAGGATAATGGGTTTTTATAAGATATTTTAGGTCATCATCAGATATCCTTGGCATCTTTATGATGACAAATCTTGATAAAAGGGCCTCATTTAGGTCGCGAGTTCCTTCGTAGCCGTAGTTCATGGTTGCTATAAAGCGGGTGGCAGGGTGGACTTTTATTAGCTTATAGCCAGGTATGTCAATCATTCTCCTGTAGTCTAGGATTGAGTGGAGGACTGCCATAGCCTCGTTTTTAGCCATATTTATTTCATCAAGAACTGCAAAGCCTCCATGAGTACTTGCAAGGCTTATTGGCCCTTCCCTAAATACAACATTACCTGATTTTAAAGTATCATCGCCGATTAGGCTTGAGGCATCAAGGCTTAGGTGGAAGGAAACATTCCACATAGGCCTATTAAAAAGATAGGCTAAATTTTCTGCAAGGACATTTTTGCCTGTTGATTTTTCACCAACAAGCAAGATATTTTTGCCTGAAAGTATGGCAGAAATTGCCTGGGTTAAGACCTTATTTCCCATATACCTAAATTTAGGATTAGGAATTCTAGATTCAAGGTCATCTGCAAGAGGGTATTTGTTTTTAAAGTTTTCTATTTTTTTATAAATCTCATCCATTTTATCTCTCGATTGTGTTGATTTCATTTTTTATATAAAATTTTTTAAAAGATCCTAGGCCAAAGGCTGATATTTCAATTTCCTCATCGTCTTTTATAAAGGCATAGATATTAGGATTGACATAAATTTCAATATTTTCATCATCATATTTATGGTAGCTTTCAAGCTTGCCTACTTGCTTTGTGCTTACATCAAAATCTACAGTTCCAATTGTGCAGCAGGATTCCTTGCTATCTAGGTCAGGATTAATAAATAAGGCCTTAATGTCTTTTTTAGCTGCGAATTCTCTTCCTTTTTTATCTAATTTTATTTTCATAAGTCTCCTTTTTGAATAGAAAAAAGGTGGCCTAAGCCACCTTTAAATTTATCTTAGTCTAAAACTATTGATTCAATTCTAGATCTATTCTTCTTTCCACATCTTACTACAAACCATGCATAAGCAACGGTAATGACAGCTGCTATTGGATAAGCAATTGTGTAAGGTTGTCTAAATCCTATTGGGTCAGCATTGATTATAAATGAGAATACTATGAAGCAGTAGAACATTCCTGGTATAAGTGTAATAAAGTAGTTTTTGTTATTATACATTAGGTAAATTGTTGCAACTGCTAGGGCAAAGATTGCTACGAATTGGTTAGTAAATCCGAAGTATCTCCAAAGAATGTTAAATCCATTAGGATTTGATTTTGCAAAGTAAAGGATAGCTGATGCTGGAATAAATAGACAAGCAGCTAGACCAGCTCTTTTTGAACCATTTCTTTGGTCTATATTTAATTCTTCTGAAATTATTAGTCTTAGAGATCTAAATGCTGTATCACCTGATGTGATAGGAAGTGCGATTACACCTACTACTGCTAGTAGACCACCGATATTACCCATAAAGAATTTAGAAATATTACCAACCATGATTGTACCAGCTGTATCTAGTGGAGCTTCTCCTGTTGAGAAAAGAACCATAGCACCTGCTGCCCATATCATAGCTATAAAGCCTTCTGCTATCATTGTAGAATAGAAGGTTGCCCTTGCTTCTTTTTCACTTTTAACAGTTCTTGATACAAGGGTTACTTGTGAACCGTGGAAACCTGATAGGATACCACAAGCTACAGTTATGAAAAATGCTGGGATGAATTTTTGTCCCTTTGGATGTTGAGCTAGAAGTCCTTGACCTTCAAAGGATAGGTGAGCTGAACCTTTCATAAAGATACCGATTAAAACACCAATAGCTGATATTATTAGGAAAGCACCAAAGATAGGGTAGATTCTGCCGATAAGCTTATCGATAGGCATTACTGTTGATAGGATATAATAAGCAAATATTACAGCATATATAATCCAAATTACAGTGCCTTCTGGTTCTTTACCAAGTACAAATTTAGCAATTAAGTCACCAGGTGTATAAACAAATACAACACCAGTTAGGAGTAAAAGAACAGCAATAACAATATTGTAGAATTTTCTAACTCCATCGCCTATGTATTTACCAACTAATTTTGGAACTTGGCTACCACCATTTCTCATTGAGATAAAGCCTGTCATGAAATCATGAACTGCACCTGCAATAACACAACCTACTGGAATAGCGATAAAGGCAATAGGTCCAAATAAGATACCTTGGATAGGTCCAAGAATAGGGCCTGTACCTGCTATGTTAAGTAAGTTGATAAGCCAGTTTTTGGCTTCACTCATAACAACGAAGTCGACACCGTCGGCTTTTTTAACTGCTGGAGTTTCTCTATCGTCAGGTTCTAGTTGACTTTCAACATATTTTGAATATAGAAATCCTCCTCCAAATAAAATTATAAGTCCAATAATAAATAATGTCATAATATCCTCCTTCATTTATTATCTTATATTTATTATAAAACATTATTTTTAAAAAAGCAATAGTCTATTGTAAAATGGACCTTACAATCATTTTCATAATAATATAGAATAATGTAATATAATTCATTAATGGTCTTATAAATTATGTATAATGAATAAATTAAAATATTGAAATCATCTTGATTTAAAGTATAATTATCTTAGTAAGAAGTGGGGCGTAAATTCCACTTTTTTTTAATGTTAGGGGGAGTGGTATGAATTTAACTGAAAAATTAAAAGAATTACTAAATGATGATATAGAAAATTTAGGCTATGAACTCGTTGATATAGAGTTTATAGGACCTAAGAATGAGAAGAGACTGATTTTCTATATATATAATGAAAGCGGCATAAACATAGACGACTGTGAAAAGGTAAGTACTTTTTTGGATGAGAAGCTAGATCAACTAGATTTAATTTCTACTTCATACTACTTAGAAGTATCCTCTCAAGACTTATCAAGGCCACTAAAGACTGACAGAGACTTAATTAGAAAAATGAATGAGCTACTTAAGGTAAAACTTAAAGATGGCAGTGAGCTTATCGCCTTCACAAAAGAGGTCAATGCTGACAATATTTTATTTATAAGTCAAGATGACGAGGAAATTAAAATAGATAAGTCTGATATCAAAGAAATTAAAATTGAGATAGTATTTTAAAAGGAGAAGTTATGAACAAAGACTTTATGGCAGCCCTTGATGAGCTTTGTAAGGATAAAAATATTGAAAAAGATGTAATCCTTGAAGCCCTAGAAAAGGCGCTTGTAAAAAGTTATCAAAAGAATTATGACAATCAAGAAAATGTTGATGTAGTCATAGACCACGAAACGGGTGAGATAGGGGTATTTGCCCTAAGAGAAGTAGTTGATGAAGTAGAAGATAAGGTAAGCCAAATCAGTCTAAAAGATGCAAAGGAAGTAGACCCTACTCTTAGCATAGGTGATGTGGCCAGGATAAAACTTGTACCTAAAAACTTCGGCAGGGTTGCAGCCCAAACTGCAAGAAATATCGTAATACAAAAGATAAGAGATGCCCAAAGAGAAACCCTATTTGGAGATTATCTAGACAGAGAAAATGAGCTTATAACAGGCTCTATTCAAAGACAAGATAAATATAATGTCTATGTTAACCTTGATAAGATAGAAGGGATTGTTCCACTAAAAGAGCAAGTTCCTAATGAGGTCTATGCTCCAAATGAGAGAATGAAATTTCTTATAAAAGAAGTAAGAAACTCAGGAAAAGATCCTCAAATAGTTCTATCTAGAGCAAGCGAAAACCTAGTAGTAAGACTTTTTGAGCTAGAAGTACCTGAAATAACTGATGGTATAATAGAAATTTACTCTATAGCAAGAGAAGCTGGCTCTAGGACAAAGATGTCTGTATATTCAAATGATGAAACCATAGATGCTGTAGGAGCCTGCATTGGCTATAAGGGAGCTAGGGTAAATTCAATAGTAGAAAGTCTTCAAGGCGAAAAGATTGATATAATCAATTATTCAAAAGATGCAGAAACTTTCATATCAAATGCCCTATCACCTGCTGATATAATCAAAGTCCTAATAAATGAGAAAAATAGACAATCTCTTGTAGTAGTAGATGATAGCCAACTTTCACTTGCCATAGGCAAGGAAGGTCAAAACGCTAGACTCGCAGCAAGGCTTACAGGTTGGAAAATCGACATAAAATCAGAGTTAGAATTTGATAGCCTAAGCCAAGAAGAAATCGATGATATCTTAGGCTTAAATGATGAAGAAGAAATCATTGAAAATAATGATGAAGTAAGTGATGAAAGCCTAGCTGAATCTGCCGCAGATGCTGAAGAAGATATAGTAACAGAAGAAGCTAACACAGATTTAGAAGAATCTGATGAAGATGAGGCTGATGAGGAAGATTTTTTAGAAAATATTGACCAGGCTGATGAAAGCCTTGAAAACTAGGCCTTATGCTAAAAACTTTATAAATGAATAATAAATATTCAATTTGAGGTTAAAAATGAAAAAAACTCGAAAGATACCACAGAGAAAATGTATAGTATGTGGTTCTCTAAAAGATAAAAAAGACCTTCTTAGGATAGTAAATAACAAAGAAGAAGGAATCTTGATAGATGAAAGTGGAAAAGTAAATGGAAGAGGCGCTTATGTATGCAAAGATGAAGCATGCCTAAAGGGCCTTAGAAAGTCTAATAAGCTAAACCAAGCCTTTAAAATGAAAATAGATGATGATATTTATGAGGAGTTAGAAGCTTATGAAGTAAAATGAGGTGATTAAATGGCTGACAAAATAAGAGTATACGAATTGGCTAAAGAAAATGGGATGGAATCAAAGGAAATGATTAAGATTTTAAACGAAGAGTTTAATCTAAATATCAAATCCCATATGTCAATGATTAGCGGAGAAGACCGCAAATTAATAAATGAATATCTTACAGAATTAAATGAAGATTCTTCAGAAGAAGCAGAAATAATTGATCAAAAGCCTAAGGCTAAGAAACCAGTTGAGAAGAAAAGGGAAAAGAAAAAGATTGACCCTAAGATGATAGCAAATGAAGATGACGAAGAAGCAAGACCAACTGGCAAGAATAGAAAAAAGAAAAATAAGAAGAGAAAATCAAAGAAAAATAATAGGCAAGAGAAAAATATGAAAGCTAAGAATGAATCAAGAATAGAAATACCAGAAACTGTAAATGTAAAAACTTTTGCAGATAAACTTGGAGAAAATCCAAATTCTGTAATAGGAAAACTTATAGGTCTTGGCATAATGGCAGGACTTAATGATCAAATAGACTTTGATACAGCAAATCTAATAGCCATGGATTTTGGCAAGGAAATCTTTAAAGAAGAAGCTTATGACGCCCTAGAAGAGCAATCATACGACCTGGATTATGAAGATAAGCCTGAAGATTTAGTGGAAAGACCACCAGTTGTATCAGTAATGGGTCACGTTGACCACGGCAAGACAAGTATACTAGATGCCATAAGAAATACATCTGTAACACGTGGAGAGGCCGGAGGAATAACCCAACATATAGGTGCTTACACCGTTGATATAGATGGTAAGCAAATTTCCTTCCTAGATACACCAGGCCACGAAGCTTTTACAGAAATGAGAATGAGGGGAGCTCAGTCAACAGACGTAGCAATCCTAGTAGTAGCAGCAGATGATGGCGTAATGCCACAGACCATAGAGGCTATAAACCACGCTAAGGCTGCTGAGATTCCAATAATAGTAGCAATAAACAAAATAGATAAGGACACAGCAGATCAAAATAGGGTTATGCAAGGACTCATGGAACATGGACTTGTACCTGAAGAATGGGGTGGAGATACCATCATGGTACCAGTATCAGCTCATACTGGCCAAGGCATAAAAGAACTTCTAGAAATGGTACTTTTAGTAGCTGAAGTTAGAGAGCTTAAGGCAAATCCAAACAGGGCGGCAGTAGGTATCATAATCGAAGCAGAACTTGATAAATCAAGAGGACCAGTAGCAACAGTTCTTGTTCAAAAAGGAACCCTTCATGCTGGAGATTATGTAGTAACAGGATCTTCATCAGGTAGAATAAGGGCAATGTTTAACTCAAAGGGTAAGCCAATCAAAGAAGCTGGCCCATCAATACCAGCCCAAATCCTAGGCCTATCAGATGTAGCAGAAGCTGGAGATAAGATTTATGCTGTAGCTGATGAAAAAGTCGCACGTGAATATGCAGACAGGGCAGCAGAATTTAAACGTGAAGAGCGCCTAATAGCTAAGGCTAATACAAATCTAGAAGATATGTATTCAGACATAGCTGAAGGCGAACTAAAAGAGCTAAACATCATAGTTAAGACAGATGTAAAGGGTACTGTAGATGCGGTAAGCACATCCCTAACAAAACTATCAAATGAAGAAGTCAAAGTATCTGTAATAGCAGGAGCTGTAGGTGGTATAACCGAATCAGATATACTCCTTGCCCAAGCATCAAATGCTATAATCATAGGATTTAATGTAAGACCAACCCAAGGAGCCTTAGAAAGAGCAAAGGATAATAACATTGAAATTAGAACCTATAGCGTAATCTATGAAGCAATCGAAGATGTAGAAAAAGCTATAAATGGTATGCTCGAACCTGAATTTAAGGAAAATGTACTTGGTAGGGCAGAAGTAAGAGAAACCTTCAAAATACCAGGAGCAGGCACAATTGCAGGTGTAATGGTAACAAACGGCCTTGTAACAAGAAAATCTAAAATCAGACTTCTTAGAGATAATATCGTAGTATTTGATGGTGAAATCTCATCAATGAAGAGATTTAAAGATGATGCAAGTAAACTTCAAAGTGGCTATGAAGGCGGTATAGGTCTTGAAAGATTTAACGATGTTAAGGTAGGCGATGTAATGGAAGCCTACGAAATGGTTGAAGTAGAAAGAAGTTAATAGATGAATAGTAAAAGAACCGCAAGGATATCACAGGAAGTCAAAAGGGAAGTCTCTAAAATACTTAGAGATGACCTTTCTGATCCTAGACTATCAACTGAAGCAATGGTATCAATTACAGATGTCGAAGTAACAAATGACTTATCATATGCAGATGTTTATGTATCTGTTCTTGGAGATAGCAAAAACAAGGAAGATGCCATGCTGGCTCTAAACCAAGCAAAAGGATACATCAAAATCCTAATAGGTGAGAGGATGAGATTAAGGTCCATGCCTGAATTTAGGTTTAAATTTGATGACTCAATCGAGCGTGGTGCCTATATGAATAAGCTAATTGAAGAAACAATCGCAAAGGATAAAAAAGCAAATGAAAATAGACAGGATTAGTAAAGATAAATTAGAAGAATTTATCAAAATGGTAGATGAGGCAGAAACAATCGCTATAGCAAGCCATGTCAACCCAGATGGAGACAATCTGGGTTCAACCCTTGCCCTAAGAAGGTCCTTAGAATTATATGGCAAGGATGTTGAAGTAATCGCCATAGACACAATAGATGATTACCTACTCTTCCTACCAGAAATAGAAAATTATAAAGAAGCAAGCAGAGATTTTTATGATCTTTTCATAATAATGGACTGCTCAGAATTTGATAGGATAGGAAGTGCCACACCTATAGCAAGAGCTTCAAATAAAACCATAGTAATAGACCACCACGTAGGCGGTAAAATCAATTGTGATTTAAACCTAATCTATGACACAGCGCCAGCAACATGCGAACTAGCTTATGAAATCATAGATAAGCTAGACCTACCAATGGATGAAACCATAGGAACCTTACTATTTACAGGTCTTTGCACAGACACAGGTAGGTTTATGTATGCAAACATCAACGAATACACCTTTAATGTTGCTGGTAAGTTAATTACAGCAGGTGTAGACTATGAATATATCTACAGAAATCTTTACCAATCACAACCAGTAAAGGTAATGCAATTTCATAACGAAGTTATATCTACAGCCCAGTTTTTCGACAAAAAGGCCTTTGCTATTGCAAGCAAGGATTTAGTAGAAAAATACCATGTTCAAATGGGGGATGCTGAGTCAATTGTAAATAAATTAAGGGACCTAAAGGAAGTAGAAATATCCATGATAGTAAAAGAATATGATGATGGAGAATACAAGGTATCCTTAAGAAGTAAATTTGCAGATGTGTCAAAAGTTGCAAGAGATAATGGTGGCGGTGGCCACATCAAGGCAAGTGGATTTTCAATCTTTGACGATTCTTTAGAATCAGCAGCTAAGAAGGCTTTGGAGATATTAAAAGAAATATGAGTCTTAAGGGAATCCTTAACATAGACAAAGAAAAGGGCATATCATCAGCAAGGGTAGTAAGCCTTGTAAGGCGTGCTTTAGATATGAAAAAGGTAGGCCACACAGGTACCTTGGACCTTGAAGCAAGTGGAGTCCTTCCAATAGTAGTTGGCAAGGCAACCAGGGTATCAGACTATATGATGACTAAGGATAAGGTTTATAAGACAGACCTAATCCTTGGTATAAGGACAGATACCCTAGATGCAGCAGGAGAAGTAACAGCAAGGTCTGATAAACCAATAAATAAAGATGAATTTATAAAAGTAATGGAATCTTTTAAGGGTCAAATAGAACAAATACCACCTATGTATTCAGCCCTAAAAGTAGCTGGCAAAAAGCTTTACGACCTGGCCAGAGAAGGCATAGAAATAGAAAGAAAAATCCGTAAGGTAAAAATTTATGACATCAAGCTCTTATCCTTTGACTTTCCGAAGGCAAGCATAGAAGTAACCTGCTCAAAGGGTACTTATATAAGGACTTTGGTAGATGATATTGGAATAAGACTTGGGACTTTCGCCCATGTAGAAAACCTAGAGAGATCTAGGGTTGGCAAACTTGATATAAAAGATTCGATAAAGAGTGCAGATATTTTAGAAATTCCAAAAGAGGAACTAATCAGGAAATTAATTCCCCTAGATATAGCCTTTGACCATTTGGAAAGACTAGACATAGATAAAAAATATCTAGAAAATCTAATAAATGGGCAAAAAATCTTAACAAATAGGCAAATAGATGGGGAAATTAGGATTTATATAGACAATGATTTTATAGGCCTTGCGAGAATTGCAAGCGAAGATGGTAGAAATTTCCTAAAAATGGAGAAGGTATTTTATGAAAGATAAGATAAGAATATATGATTTAAATAGTGACTTGCCAGATCTTGAAAAAAAGGCGGTTGCCCTAGGTTATTTTGACGGAGTCCACCTAGGTCATCAAAAATTAATGGAAAAAAATATATACTTATCTAAAAAGTACGGTCTCACCCCATCTGTCTTACTCTTTAAAGAAGATGGTAAGAGGACTGTAAAAGATGAGGATAAATACCTATCAAGCCTAGAAGATAAGATTGAAATCTTATCAGAAATAGGAATAAAAACTTTCTGCCTGGTTAATTTTGACAAGACCTTTATGGAATTATCCCCTAGAGAATTTATCAAAACTGTGATAGCAGAAAAATTAAACGCAAAGGCTGTAATAGTTGGCAGTGATTACCGTTTTGGATACAAGGCCAAGGGAACTACTGACACTCTCAGAGAATATGAAAATATATATTCCTATAAGGCTGAAATTATTGACTTTGAACTAGAAGATGATAATAGTAAGATTTCATCAAAACATATCAGGGAGTTAGTAAAAGAAGGGGAAATTTCAAAGGCTAATAAGTATCTTGGAAGGTACTACAAGATTAGAGGGGAAGTAGTCCATGGCAAACACAGGGGCAGGACCCTAAATTTCCCAACAGCTAATTTAGAGCTTAATTTCCCTTATGTAATACCGAAAGATGGGGTCTATCTTACAAGAATACTTGTAAGAGATAAATATTATTATGCTCTTACAAATATTGGCTCAAATCCAACCTTTGAGACGAGCCAGGATAAGAAAATAGAATCTTATATCTATGATTTTAATCAGCATATATATGGGGAAAATATAAGCGTAGAATTTATAGAATTTTTCAGACCTGATTTTAAATTTAACTCTGCAAAAGAGCTTATAGAGCAGATGGATAAGGACAAGGCCCAAGGCTTAGAATATATAGAAAAACACTTAAAATAAGTTTACAAAAGAAAAATAGGGCGTATAATAGTATAGCTAGCTTTGCTGGGTATATGAAACCTCGACTAATACTCGGTAAGGCCAAATCAAATAAACGGAGGAAATTATGAACGCAGAACAAAGACAAGAAATAATCAAAAACTACCAATTAGACGAAAAAGACACAGGCTCACCAGAAGTACAAATCGCTATCCTATCAAAAAGAATAGCTGACTTAACTGAGCACTTAAAAGCAAATAAAAAAGATCACTCTTCAAGACGTGGACTATACAAGATGATTAGACGTAGAAGAGGTATGCTTACTTATCTGAGAGACAATGATATCGAAAGATATAGATCAATTGTTGAAAGACTTGGACTAAGAGGTTAATTGCTGGCGGGGATAACCCGCCTTATTTTATAGGAGATTAAATGATCAAAAATTACAACTACACTTCAAAAAACGGATACGAATTAGGAGTAACCATAGGTAAGTTTGCAGAACAAGCCAATGGAGCATGCTACATAAAAAGTGGAGACACCTCCCTTCTAGTAACAGCAGTAGCAAGTGAAAAACCAAGAGATGGTATAGATTTCTTCCCACTTATTTGTGATTTCCAAGAAAAACTATACGCTGTAGGAAAGATTCCTGGGGGTTTTCTAAGAAGAGAGGGAAAGGCAAGCGATGGAGCAACTTTGATCGCTAGACAAATGGATAGGCCTCTTAGACCACTTTTCCCAGAAAATTACTACAATGACGTACAAGTTATAGCAACAGTCCTATCAATGGACCATGACCACCTTCCAGACCCACTAACAACAATAGGTGCATCAATTGCTCTAGGTATCTCAGATATACCATTTGACGGACCGGTTGGGGCTTGTATGGTTGGAAAAGTTGATGGCAAGCTAATAGTAAATCCAAAAGAAGAAGATAGAAAAAAATCTGACCTTGAGCTAACTGTAGCTGGTAAAAAAGGCGCAATCAACATGGTAGAAGCAGGAGCAAATGAGCTTGATGAAGCTGAGATGCTTGAAGCAATGCTACTTGCCCTAGATGAAATAGGTGATATTTCTGACTTTATCCAAACAATCATAGATGACATTGGTAAGGAGAAAAAAGAAGTAGAAGCTCACGAAGAGACAGAACTTGATAGACTAATTTCAGAAAACTTCGAAGAAGAAATTAAAAACTCAATCAGAACAACAGATAAGACTGAAAGAGAAGATAACATCTTTAGGATAGAAGAAGAAGCTAAGGAGAAATTCCTTGAAGCCTATCCAGAAAGCGAAGATGAAATCCACAGAAGAATAGATGATATCATGAAAAAAGAAGTAAGAAGAATGATATCAATCGATAAGATAAGACCTGATGGAAGGGACCTAACAGAAATTAGACCACTATCAGCAGAAGTTGAAGTACTTCCACGTGTTCACGGATCAGGCTTATTCCAAAGAGGCCAAACACAAGTTTTATCTGTAGTAACTCTAGGTTCTCCAGCAGATAGTCAAATAATTGACGGCTTAAATGTAGAAGATATACAAAAAAGATACATGCACCAATATAATTTCCCACCATTCTGTGTAGGAGATGTTAGACCATTAAGAGGACCAGGTAGACGTGAGATAGGTCACGGCCACCTAGCTGAAAGAGCCCTTGTCCCAGTATTACCAGATGAAAAAGACTTCCCTTACACAATAAGAGTCGTATCAGAAGTATTATCATCAAATGGTTCAAGCTCTCAAGCTTCAATCTGTGGTTCAACCCTTTCCCTAATGGATGCAGGTGTTCCAATCAAAAAGCCAGTAGCAGGTATTGCTATGGGTCTAATCAAGGAAGATGATTCTATATCAATTCTTACAGATATCCAAGGCCTAGAAGATCACCTTGGCGATATGGACTTTAAGGTAGCAGGTACTCGTGATGGTATTACAGCCCTACAAATGGATATGAAAATATCAGGTATAACAAAAGAAGTTCTTGAACAATCCCTAGCTGATGCAAAGGATGCTAGATTTAGAATACTTGATGTTATAGAAAAAGCTATAGATAAGCCAAGAGCAGAACTTTCAGAATATGCACCAAGACTTTACACAATAGACATAGACCCAGATAAGGTGCGTGAAGTAATTGGTTCTGGTGGAAAGACCATAAATAAGATTATTGATGCAACAGGTGTAAAGATTGACACAGAAGATGATGGTCATATAACAGTAGCAAGTGATAATGGAGCAAGCGGTAAGAAGGCTATAGAGATGATAAAAGCTATAGTTACCGATCCAAAACCAGGAGATATATACGAAGGAAAAGTCGTAAGAATTATGAACTTTGGTGCCTTTGTTGAAATTGCTATCGGTAAGGAAGGTCTCTTACACATTTCACAAATTGCCCACCATAGAGTAGGCAAGGTTGAAGATGAACTAGCTATTGGCGATACAGTAAAAGTTAAGGTTACAGAAATTGACAGACAAGGTAGAATTAACCTTTCAAGAAAGGCCCTTTTAGAAAAGCCAGAAAAAGCTGAAGCCTGGCCAGTAGATGAATCACCTTATAAGAATGATAAAAAAGAACAAAACTAGTAATTAAAAAAATATACTGTCCTCTGGGCAGTTTATTTTTTGCCCTTATTACTATATAATAATAATGAGGTTAATATGACAAATAAAAATCAAGGAAGGGTAAGGAAGAAGTCATCTTCCAGAGCCCCTAACAAAAGTAAACAGAAAAAAATCAGAGAAAAAAATTTCAACCTAAAGACCTTTTCTATTGTTATGATGGGACTTGCGGTATTTTTATTTATCTTTATCATCTCGTCAAACACAGGTTTTTTGGGAGATAAGATAGGCGATATATTTGCTAAGCTTTTTGGAAAACTTTCAATATTATTTCCACTTGGCTTATTTGTATCCTTTTTCATGGTTTATAAGGGAATATTTAAGCAAAACTTATCAAGGATGCTTCTAATTTATGGAATATTTCTATTAACACTTGCCATCCTTTCTAAAGACTTTGTAAGAAATGAATTAGCCTGGTCTGTAGAATACTCAGCCTTCAAAAAAAGCCTAGGAGGTGGATGGTTTGGTGGATTAGTAGGATTCTATATTCTAAACTTCATCGGTCCACTTGGCCTATATATCCTTTATATAACACTTATAGGTTCATTTATAATAAATGTAAGTCCATATTCCTATAGGGAATTTTTCCTCAAAATTAGGGATGGCTTTATAATTCTAGGACTTGGCATCAAACACTTGACTATAAAGACTTATAATAAATTCAAGGTGTTTTTAGCTGATAAGAGAGAAGATAGGCAAATCCAAACTAAGGAAGAACCAAGAAAAATTCCAAGGTTTGAAAAAAATCCTGATCAAGAACCACGAAAAGCTGTAAAAAGAAGAGTGGCTCAGAAAAAAGAGCCACAAGCTAAAAATATAGAAATAATCAATGATTACAAGTCTAAGCAGGTTGAATTTGCAGACCTTAATGAAGATTTAAAAAGAGAGTTTTCAAACTATTCTTATCCATCAGTTGATTTATTACATGATATTGACACGGATAAGGGAATTGATAATGACGAAATCAGAGAAAAGGCTGAAATAATCGAAGAAACCCTCGAATCCTTCGGCATAGAAGGAGAGGTTGTCCAAATAGATGTGGGACCAACAGTAACCTGCTATGAACTAAAGCCACAAAGAGGAGTCAAGGTTTCAAAAATTGTAAATCTTGCAGATGACCTGTCCCTATCCCTTGCAACATCAGGCATAAGGATAGAAGCCCCAATACCTGGCAAATCCCACGTAGGAATAGAGGTGGCAAATGATACAAAGGAAATGGTTGGATTTAAGGAGATAATTTCATCAGCAAGCTTTATTAAAAGCAAGTCAGCCATACCTTTTGCTATGGGTAAGTCCATATCTGGTGAGGTAATTGTATCAGCAATTGAGAAGATGCCCCATCTTTTGGTATCAGGTGCTACAGGATCAGGTAAATCTGTTTGTATCAATACCATAATCATGTCTATTCTATACAAGCATTCACCAGATGAGGTCAAACTTCTTTTGATAGATCCAAAGGTTGTAGAATTATCAGTTTATAATGGGATTCCACATTTGATAATGCCGGTTATAACTGATCCTAAAAAGGCTGCAAGCTCTCTATTTTGGGCGATTTCTGAGATGGAAAAAAGGTATAAACTCTTTGAAGAGCACCATGTAAGAGATATAAAGGGTTATAAAAAGGCAAGCGAGACTGACGAATCTATGGAAAACCTACCTTATATAGTAGTAATAGTAGATGAGCTTTCAGATCTAATGATGACAGCTGCAAGTGAGGTAGAAGACTACATCACCAGGCTTGCCCAAAAATCAAGGGCTTGCGGTATACACCTTATTATAGCGACCCAAAGGCCAACAGTAGATGTAATAACTGGTACAATTAAGGCCAACATTCCATCAAGGATATCTTTTGCTGTAACAAGCCAAATAGATTCAAGGACAATCCTAGATGCACAAGGAGCTGAAAAACTTCTTGGCAAGGGCGATATGCTCTACCTATCATCTGATGCTATGAAACCTGTAAGAATCCAGGGAGCCTTCGTATCCGACGATGAAGTTTTAGATGTGGTTGACTTTATAAAAAATAATTCAAAGGCCGATTATAATGAAGAAGCCATTGAAAAGGTAGAAGAGAAGACCAACACCGAGGAGCTAGAAGATGAAGATGAGCTTTTAGATGAAGCCATAAGGCTCATTATCGAGGACAATACAGCAAGTGTATCCATGCTTCAAAGAAAGCTTAAAATCGGCTATGCAAGGGCTGGTAGGATAATTGATCAATTAGAGCAAAAGGGACTTGTAGGGGGTTATGAAGGAAGCAAACCTCGTAAGGTCTTAGTTGATAGAACATATTTGGAGGAAGATTAATGAATATAGCAAATAAAGTAACTATGGTGAGGTTATTTTTAATACCAGTTTTTGTCCTAGTTTACTATTACTATGGCACATCCTATAATGTAGCAGCTATAATATTCATAATAGCATCCCTAACAGATGCCATTGATGGACACTTAGCAAGAAGTAGAAATCTAATTACAAACTTCGGTAAATTTGTAGATCCACTTGTAGATAAGGTATTAACTCTTGCAGCCTTTATAGTACTTGTAGAAAGTAAAGTAATTCCTGCTTGGGCAGTAATAATAATTGTAGCGAGAGAGCTAATAATTACAGGTTTTAGGACTCTTGCAGCTGATATGGGTATAACCATAGCAGCAAGTGTATGGGGCAAGGCCAAGACCATAAGCCAGATGGTATCCTTAGTCCTCTTGCTTCTAGAAAGTGAATTTACCCATATGATTGGAATATACGTATTTTACCTAGCAGTAATCCTTACAATTATATCTGGCCTTGACTATATGATTAAAAATAAAAAGGTCCTAGACCTAGAAAATATTTAGAAAAACTATATTTTTTACAAAAAAACTTTAATAAAGAAAAAATAAGTATATAATAGTACTAACGATTAGACATTTAATGTATAAGGAGAAAATATGGATAAAGAAAAACAAAAAGCTCTGGACCAAGCTTTTAAGCAAATAGAGAAAAAATACGGAAAAGGTTCTGTAATGAAGATGGGGGATGCTCCTAAGATTGAAATTGAAGCAATACCAACTGGAGCTATCAACCTTGATATAGGTCTTGGCATAGGTGGTCTTCCACGTGGTAGGGTAATAGAAATCTATGGACCAGAATCATCTGGTAAGACAACCCTAGCCCTTCACGTAATAGCTGAAGCCCAAAAGCTTGGCGATACTTGTGCCTTTGTCGATGCTGAACATGCCCTAGATGCTGAATATGCTGCAAATCTTGGTGTAGATATAGATAATCTTATCATGAGTCAGCCAGATACAGGTGAGGCAGGTCTTGATATAGCTGAAAGCCTTGTAAGAAGTGGGGCGGTTGGCCTAATTGTAATAGACTCTGTAGCAGCTCTAGTACCAAAGGCAGAAATCGAAGGAGAAATGGGAGATAGCCATATGGGTCTACAAGCTAGACTTATGAGCCAGGCCCTAAGAAGACTAACAGGTATTATTGCCAAATCAAACACTACAGTTATTTTTATTAACCAATTAAGAGAAAAAATTGGAGTAATGTTTGGAAGTCCTGAGACAACAACAGGCGGTCGTGCCCTTAAATTCTATTCATCAGTAAGACTTGATATAAGAAGGATAAAGACCATCACCGAGGGAGATAACTCAATTGGATCTCGTACAAGGGTAAAAATTGTCAAAAACAAAGTAGCCCCACCATTTAAGGTAGTAGAATTTGATATAATGTATGGTAAGGGAATCTCTAAAGAAGGAGTACTCCTAGATACTGCGGTAGATTTAGATATAATAGACAAGGCAGGATCATGGTTCTCCTACGGTGACCAAAAACTTGGCCAAGGTAGGGAAAATGTAAAGAAAATGCTAGAAGATGATCCAGAATTTGCCAAAGAAATCGATGCTAAGGTAAGAGCGGCCTTCAAAAAGGACGCAAAAGCTGAAGACTCATCAGAAGAAGCCGAAGAAGATAAATAAGAATCATTACTTGAAGATAAATAGTAAAAGAAAAACCAAGTCATCCACAAGATGGATTAGACTTGTTTTTTTTATAAAAAGGTAAGTTGGTCAATGTCCCTATCAGATAAATTTGAAAGGGAAATACCGATAAGCCTTAGATATTCACCTTCAAAAACCTCATCAAAAAGACTTATCGCTTCATTGTAAATATCACTTGCCTTATAAATGGGCTCCTGAAGTGTATAAGACCTGGTTCTGTTTTTAAAATACTCATCTTTAAGTTTGATAGAAACGGTCTTAGCTTGGATTTTCTTATCATCCATCTCTTTTTCAATGAGACTTGCAATCTTTTTAAGATAGGATTTAAGGAGAATTTTATCATTGGTATTCTTACTTAGGGTCCTCTCCTTGCCGATAGACTTTCTAAGTCTTGAAACTTCAATCGGTCTATCATCAATTCCCCTAATTACATGGTAAATATAATCTCCACCCTTGCCAAAAAGGTCTTCTAAAAAGACCCTATCAAGTTTTAGAAGGTCACAAACCTTATAAATCCCGATTTGATTAAGCTTGGAAGCTGCTTTCTTACCAATGCCGTGAACCTTGCCTACAGCAAGATCTGGCAAAATTTTATCAGCTTCTTCTTTATCAATATACTTTATACCAAAAGGTTTATTCCAGTCAGAACCGAGCTTGGCAAGAAACTTATTATAGGAAATACCGATGGAAATTGGAATGCCAGTCTTATCTATGATTTCCTTTTGTAAGTCCTTGGCAAAGGAAATTGGGTCATCCAAATAAATTTGTATGTAGGCCTCATCTATTGAAACTTGCTCGTAGATTCTAGAATAGGACCTAATTATACCAAAGACCTCCCTGGACTTTTTCCTGTAATAATCATGGTCAACAGGGACAAGCTTAAGGTCAGGGCAAAGGTCCCTTGCAATAAAAACAGGCATAGCAGAGTGGATGCCATATTTCCTTGCCATGTAATTGGCAGTCGTAATGATAGACTTATTTGTAAGGCCACCCACAGCCATAGGAATATTTTTAAGTTTTGGATTTCTAAGCTCCTCGCAGGATGCGTAAAAAGCATCGCAGTCGATGTGAAATATGTACTTCATACCTATACTATACTAATTTTTGGCTAAATACCTATTATTGAATAAGATATAAGAAAAAGTACAGTTATGTTATGAGAGTAGATAAATTTTTAAAGAATTCAAGAATAATTAAAAGAAGACAAGTAGCAAAAGAAGCTTGTGAAAACGAGAGAGTAAAGATTAACGATAAAATAGCAAAGCCAGGCAGTGAGGTAGAAATAGGCGATATAATTGAAATAACCTTCGGTAAATCTGTCTTAAAGGCAAAAGTTCTAAGCCTGATAGAAGGAGCTAAGAAAAATAATGCCGAGAGCATGTATGAGGTAATAGATGGCGAATAATAGGAGAAAGGCTAGGAAAAATTCCTACCTTAAGCAAAGAGGCAAGAAGAATAAGAGGTTTTTACTAACAGCCTTTGGTCTTGTGATTTTTTCTGTAATTGGCTTTTATTTTTTAAATTCAAATTTAAATGCTGATATGAATAAACTCGACCAAGATATAGTTTCTAGCAAGAAAAAGCTTGAAAATGTCAAAAAAGAAATCGATAGCCTAAATAAAGACTACGAAAATAGGAATACTGACCAATTTAAGGAAAAAGTCGCCAAGGAAAAGCTAGGTATGGTCAAGAAATCTGAAGTTAAGGAAGAAAATTCAGGTGTAATCAATAAAATTGACTCAAATGATAATAAAGAAGGTCAAGAAAATAATGAAAAAGTAGAAAATCCTGACCAAGGCCAGGGAGTAGATCCTAATAATGAAGTAGAAAGCCAAGAAAATACAGAAACTAAAGAGAATATAGAAACAAATGAAAATGGAAGATAGGTTTTTAGAAACTATTAGAAAACATCAGCTAATAGAAAAAGGCGACACGATAATTGTTGGAGCAAGCGGTGGACCAGATAGTCAATTTTTAATCTATATGCTAGATAAACTTAGAAAAGAAATTGACATTGACATAGTCCTTGCCCATCTTAACCACCTCCATAGGAAAGAGGCCGCAAAGGATGAAGATCTTGTAAGAAATACAGCAAAAAATCTTGGCCTTAAATTTTTCTCAGAAGCAAGGTCTATGGATGATTTAGCAAAGAAAGAGAAAATTTCATCAGAAGATGCAGGTCGCAGGTTGAGATATGATTTTTTCAACCGCTTAGCAGGAAAATTTCCGCATTCAAAGATTGCAGTTGCCCATAATAAGGATGATCAAGCAGAAACTGTCCTTATGAGGATAGTAAGGGGAACAGGCCTAGATGGCTTAAAGGCCATGGCTTATAGGTCTGGAAATATTATAAGGCCAATTCTAGATATTAAGAAGAAAGATATCTTAACTTATTTAGGCCAAAATAACATCCCCTACGCAATAGACCACACCAATTTTGAAGCTGACTACACTAGAAATAAGATAAGGCTAGAAGTAATTCCACTTCTAGAGGAGATAAATCCTAGATTTATTGACCAAGCCGCAAGGCTAAGCGACCTTGCCAAGGATGACCTTACAATCATAGATGATACTATAGGAGAGATTTATGATAAAATATGTGATAGGTCAGTTAGGGCAATAAAATTTAGAAAAAATGATTTTGAAAGTTTAAGAAAGCCCTACCAAAATAGGCTCATAAGACTTGGAATTGAAAAGTTAAAAGGTACTATCAAGGATATTTCAAAAGATAATATAGATGAATTTTTATCTCTAATTACTCTTGCCAATGGCAAGGAAATAATAAAGGATGATCTAAGATTTAGAAAGTCTTACTACTATTATATTTTAGAAGATGCCAAGGACTTTAAAAATGAAAGCGTCTATGATTTATACGCCGAAGATGAGATTGACTTTGATGGTAAAATCATAAAATCAAGTATAATTAGTAGTAAGACTTACACAAGGGATAGATCAAAGGCTTACTTTGATTATGATAAGCTTAAATTTCCCCTAAAAGTTAGAACTAGGCGAAATGGCGATAGGTTTATCCCCTTAGGAAGTAAATCTAATAAGAAGCTTAAGGACTTTTTTATCGACCAAAAGATAGATAGGGCTAAAAGAGATAGACTGCCAATAATTTTATCGGATGATAAGATTATATGGATAACAGGTCTAAGGATGAGCGGAGAATTTAAGGTCACAGACCTTACGAGCAAAATACTACAAATCGAGGTATATGATGAAGATTGACAGCAATGATCTTATAGAGAAAGTACTCATTGATGAAGAAAGTTTGAACAAAAAGATAAGAAAATTAGCTAATACTCTAAATGAACATTACGCAGACAAGGACGAATTGATTTTAGTTTGCATCCTAAAGGGATCAGTGATGTTTGTAAGCGAGCTAGCTAAATATCTAAATGTAGAATGTAAGATGGAATTTATGTCAGTTTCATCCTATGCTGACAATACCTATTCTTCAGGCAATGTAAAAATCTTAATGGATTTAGACATGGATATAAAGGATAAGGAAGTACTTATTATAGAAGATATAATAGATACTGGCTACACCCTAAAGAAGGTTAAGGAGAACTTACTTCAAAGAGGTCCAAAGGATTTAAAGATTATAACACTTTTAGACAAACCTGAAAGGCGTGAAGTTGACTTAAAATCTGACTGGGTTGGCTTTAAGATACCAAATGAATTTGTAGTAGGTTTTGGTCTTGACTATAACCAATTATATAGGAATCTTCCTTATATCGGCGTAGTTAAAAGATCAGTATACGAAGACATAGAAGAGATGAAATAGGTCGCTTGGCCTATTTTATTTTGAAAGAAAGACTAACTATTAAAAGTCAAGAGGTGAAACAAAGAAAATATAAGTAATGAT
>OJLY01000244.1_pt1 | contig 40501 bp, 16 predicted proteins | sample 1597031 | NCBI WGS metagenome assembly OJLY01 (sample SAMEA3904673, study PRJEB24821) | metagenome | biome: Builtin; feature: hospital; material: surface | place: USA | collected 2013-06-03
CGCGGAACCCCTACGCGTCGCGGGACTCGAGCGCCACCAGGCCCGCGATCCAGAGCCCCACCGCCCACACGGCGAAGACCAGCAGCGATACGCCGAGGCCCCAGTGGCCGTTGGGCTGGTTGACCATGAAGGAGGTGAGGTTGCCGAAGGGCAGGAACTTGGCCATGTCGGCACCGAAGCGCGGGATGAAGCCGACGATGGTTTCTACCAGCAGCATCATGCTGATGCAGGCCACGATGGTGCCGGAGGTGTTGCGCACCAGCCAGCCGACGCCCTGGGTGAACATGGTGATCAGCGCCATGCCGAGGGGGACGGCCCAGAGGGCGCGTTGGGTGGCGGGGTTGGAGGTCCAGTTGGCGGGGACGGAGGCGGTGAGGTCGCCAAGAATGAAGGCGAGCACCAGCGCGACCAGCGCCACGATAGCGGCCAATACGGCCCCGAGCAGCACCTTCGCCACGGCGAGTTGCCAGCGTTGGGCGACGACGCGGAAGTTGGTGGCGGGGATGCCGTAGCGGTATTCGGTGGTGACGGTCATGGCGGCCTGCACGATCACGATGATGGCGATGGTGGTGGCCACGGATGCGATGACGGTCAGGGGCGCGTAGGGCATGCCGCTGGTGCGGGAGGCGTAGCCGAATAGGAGGCCGTAGAGGGCGGAGATGACCAGGGTGATGCCGGTGGTCCAGAAGAAGGATGCGGTGGTGCGCAGTTTGGTCCACTCGGCTTGGATGAGGTTATGCATTGGGGGCCTCCGCGGATACGTACTGGGCTTGGTCTTGGGTGCTGTGCATGTAGGCCTCTTCGAGGGAGGCGCGGCGTTCGGTGAGTTCGGCGAGTTGGATGCCGGCGGCGAAGGCGAGGGCGCCGATGTCGTCGGAGGTGCGGTCGGCGATTTCGAGTGTCGCGCGCCCTTCACTATCGACGACGCGCCTAAACGGCACCCCACCCAACGCCGCTTCGAGCGCCTGCGTGTCTGCGGCGCGCACCACGGTGGTCACGCCGGAGTTGTTACGGATGAATTCGGCGACGGAGGTGTCGGCGACGAGGCGGCCGCGGCCGATGATGATGAGGTTGTCGGCGGTTTGGGCCATCTCGGCGAGGAGGTGGGAGGACACGAGCACGGTGCGGCCCTCGGCTGCGAGGGACTTCAGTAGGCCGCGGACCCAGCGGATGCCGGCGGGGTCGAGGCCGTTGACGGGTTCGTCGAGGATGAGGTATTCGGGGTCGCCGAGCAGTGCGGCGGCGATGCCGAGGCGCTGGCCCATGCCGAGGGAGAATCCGCCGACGCGTTTGCCGGCGGCGTCGGTGAGGCCGACGAGGTCGAGGACTTCGTCGACACGCTTGCGCGCAATGCCGGCTGCCTGGGCTTGCCAGAGCAGGGTGGCGCGTGCGGAGCGGTTGGGGTGGACCCCTTTGGCGTCGAGGAGGGCGCCGACTTTGCGGGTGGGGTTGGGGATGTTGCGGTAGGGGGTGCCGTCGATAAGCGAATGGCCCGAGGTGGGTTTATCCAACCCCAGGATCATGCGCATGGTGGTGGATTTGCCGGCGCCGTTGGGGCCGAGGAAGCCGGTGACCACACCGGGTTTGACCGTGAAGGTGAGGTCATCGACGGCTTGGACGGAGCCGTAGCGTTTCGTCAGTCCTTGGACTTCAATCATGCGGTTTAGTATGCACCATCGCGCGCGCAAGCACTGTGTCTAGGGAGGCGGCGAAGGCGGGGTGCAGCGGAAAATCGCGCAGGGTGTCCAGGGGTACCCAGCGCAGTTCTTCGGATTCTTCGTTGGGGGTGGTGGGCAGGGGCTCGTCGCAAAGCGCGAGCACTGTTGTGTAGGACCAGTTGGGGAACTCCGCAGTGCGCAGCGTATCGACGACCGCCACCTCCCCGGGGTCAATCGCACACTCCTCCACTGACTCGCGGATGGCGGCCTCGGCGGGGGTTTCGTGCGAATCGATCGCGCCGCCGGGGATACCCCACGTGTCGCCCTGGGCGGTCCAGGCGGCGCGGTGTTGCAGCAGCACACGCGCGTTTTCGCCGGTCCCCGCGATAAGGAAGAGGCCAGCGGCCCCATTCAGACCCCAGAATTTTGTGCCGTTGGGTGCGGTGACCCAGCCGTTTCCGTCGCCAAGCATGCCCCCACTGTAGGTGGAAGCGGTTATTATTGCGGAATGGTAATGCGGGCGACGGCCTCGGCTGCGGGGCTGGAGGAGACGAGCGCGGACGCATGGCTCGATGAGCTGGAGCCGCGCCGTGAACGTGCCCGCTTCTTGCAGGGGCGGCTTGTGCGGCCGATGGCGATGGGGCGCCGGGGCAAGGCGTTTCTACAGACCACGCCCGGCAAGTTGATCGTGGTGATGGTGGTGCTGACCACCTCAATGCTGGCGGCCGGGCTGTCCATGAGCCAGTCCATGTCGCTGCGCAACCAGTCGCTGGACACGGTGCTGAATGCCACGGAGCCGATGAGTGCGGCGGCGCACGTGCTGTCCACGTCGCTGCTGCGGGCGGATACGATCGCCGCGGGGTCCTACGTGCAGGCGGGGCCTATGTCGGAGGACGACATGCGCACCTACACGGCGGCGCTGGACCAGGCGGTCAGTTCCGCCTCCGAGATTTACAAGGGCGCGGTGGAGGCCGATTCTGCCTCGAGCCGGGAGATCGAGGACCTGGTGATTAACATCCAGCGCGACCTGCCCGTCTACAGCGGCCTGAACGCGCGGGCGCAGGTGAACCAGCGCATGGGCAACCCGGTGGGCGTGGCGTACATGTCGCAGGCCAGCGCGATTATGCGTACGCGGATGCTGTCGGCGGCACAAGAGATCAACACGCTCACCCGCCAGGACGTTGCCGACGAGATGCGCCGGCTGTCCCAACCGCAGTGGGTGACCCTGTCCGGCTTCCTGGCGGCGCTGGGGTTCCTGTTGCTGGCGCAGTGGTGGCTGTGGCTGACGTTCCGCCGCCGTTTCAACCGTGGATTCCTCGCCGCCACGCTGGCGCTGCTCATCGCGATCAGTTGGGCCGGGGTGTCTAACTTCCAGTCCTGGCGCTCCGGTTCCGTGGCGTATGCGCAGGCGGCGCAGCCGTGGGAGGAACTCACCGCCGCGCGCATCGACGCCCTGGAGACCCGCACCGACGAAACCTTCGCGTTGCTGCGCCGCGAAACCGCCGCCCAGTCCGCCCGCGACTTCACCGAGACCTACTCGTCGGTCGCCGGCGCGGTGCATACGGCGGAGGATTACGGCATGAGCGAGCAGCTTATCGACGACTCCCGCTCCCACCTCAACGCTTGGTCCAACGAACACGCCGAACTGGTCGGGGCGCTGAACTCCGGCAGTTACGACCAGGCGGCGGCGCTTTTGAGCACGCGTAGCGACGCCGACGGCGAGGCCTCCTTCCGTGGCCTCGACGGGTCCCTGGCGGAACTGATTGCGTCCTCGAGGGAGAACACGCGGCTCTACATTGCGGAGTCGTTGGACGCGACCCGGCGCGTCTCCGCCGCCGTGGCGCTACTGTCCGTGCTGGCAGTGGTGTGTATCTGGTGGGGCATCCGCCGCAGGTTGGGTGAGTACCTATGATGCGCGCTCGGTTCGGCTCGCGTGTGGTTGCGGCGTGTGCGGTGGCGACGCTTGCGGTGCCGTCGTTGGTGGCGTGCGCCGGTGGGGAGGGCCATGAGGGGAAGGTATCGGCGACGATCGAAACGCCGTCGCCCACCCGCGAGATGGTGCCGCTGCCTCCGGGCGCCCAGTTGGATCCGGCGGCCGGTCCCCCGGCGGATCCGTTCACGCCGGACGAGTTCGAGTGGGAGGGGTCGTTGGACCCGCGCGGGGGCGCTGGAAGTGAAGCGGACGGTGCTGAGGAGGAGGCCCCGAAGCCGAACGTGGAGCGCATCCGCCAGCGCGGCCGCATCATCGTCGGCATCGACCAGTCTTTGTACCTGCTGTCCTACCGCGACACGGACTCCGGCAAGTTGCGCGGGCTCGAGGTGGACCTGGCCCGGGCGATCGCCCACGACATCTTCGAGGATGACCAGGACCTGCGCGTCGATTTCCGCTTCGTCGATTCGGCGGCCCGCACGGAGGCGCTTAACTCGGGTGAGGTGGACATCATTATCCGGACGATGTCGATTACGCCCGAGCGGGCTCAGGTGATTGAGTTTTCTACGCCGTACCTGACGTCGTCGGTAAGAGTGCTCGTGCCCAAGGACCGCGACGTGAATAGCTTGGAGGACCTCGCCGGGCGCACCGCCTGCATCGTCGACGGGACAAACCTGCTGCGTATCGCCAAAACCTACGTGCCGGATTCGAACATTTTGCGCACCCGCTCCTGGTCGGATTGCCTGATGGCGGTGCAGCAGTTTAGGGCGGAGGCGATCGTGGCGGATGATGCGATCCTCGCCGGCCTGGCCGCGCAGGACCCGCACACGACCATTCTGGACGGCGCGTTTGCCACCCAGTACTACGGCGTCGGCGTGGCCAAGGGGCAGGACGATCTGGTGCGGCAGGTCAACGCCACCCTGGAGCGGATGCGTAACGACGGCTCCTGGTACACCCTCTACAACACCTGGCTCGGCGGGTCTATAGCTGAATCCTCACCGCCGCCGCTGCGGTACCGGAAGGAGGACAACGATGGCTAAGCCACACGACCACGACGACGTCCAGCCCACCGAGGCGGTCGCCTTCGACCCCTTCGCAGATGATGAACCAGGCACCGAAGCCGTCGCCTTCGACCCCTTCGCCGACGATGATGATCTTGACGACGACTCCGACGCCGAATACGCCGGCCTCGGCGAAATGGCCGGGCTGCTCAAAGACCTGGACAAGTTGCGTAAGGGGTCGGGGCGCGAGGATACGTCGCAACGCTCGCGCCAAGCTGCGCTGGACACCTTCCGCGAGCGCCGCGGCACCCGGCGCGCCAGCCGCATCATCGCCGACGGCATGGTGGAACTGCCGTGGGTGGAGCCAACCGAACCACGCGAGGCGCTGATCGACCCGGAGCCAGCCGTGGTGAAGAAGGGCATCGCGCCGCCGGTGCTGCACCCCGGCGACATCGTGGCTGGCCAGTACGAGATCACCGGCGTGATCGCGCACGGCGGCATGGGCTGGATCTACCTCGCGCAGGACCACTACGTGGCCGGGCGCGTGGTGGTGCTCAAGGGCCTGCACTCCACCGACAACCCCGACGAGGCCGCAGCCGCCGAGGCGGAGCGCGAGTTCCTGGCGGACATCACCCACCCCGGGATCGTGAAAATCTTCAACTTTATCGACGACCCCCGCGTCCCCGGAGGCTTCACCGTCATGGAGTACGTGGGTGGGCCGTCGCTCAGGGCGAGAAGGAATTCGTCGCTAAGCGGAGTGCTCGAACCCGACATCGCCATCGCCTACATCCTGGAAGTGCTGCCCGCGCTGGACTATCTGCACTCGCGCGGGGTGGTGTACAACGACCTGAAACCCGACAACATCATTGTCACCGAAGACCAGGTCAAACTCATCGACATGGGCGCGGTGTCCGGCATCGGCGCGTACGGGTTTATTTACGGCACGAAGGGGTTCCAGGCGCCCGAGGTGGCCACGGAGGGCCCGTCGATCGCGTCCGATATTTACACGGTGGGGCGCACGCTTGCCTCGCTCGTGGTGGACCTGCCGCAAACCGACGGCATCTACGACCCCGGCCTGCCCACGCCCACCGACGAGCCACTGTTCCGCCAGTACACCTCCCTGTACCGGCTGCTCGCGCGGTGCTGCAACGAAAACCCCGCGCGGAGGTTTGATAGCGTCTCCGAACTGGAAAGCCAGCTCCTCGGCGTACTACGCGAGGTCGTGGCGGTTCACGACGGCCGCACCTACCCCGCCCAACACTCCCTCTTCTCCCCGCAGCGCCGCACCTTTGGCACCAAACACCTGGTGTTCCGCACCGACCAACTCATCGACGGCATCTCCCGCACCGTCGACATCACCCCACAAGAAGTCGTCGCCGCCCTGCCCTCGCCGCTGATCAACCGTGACGACGTCGGCGCCGCCATGCTCCAAGGCTCCTCCTACGCCGAACCGCGCGAAACCCTGGAAACCCTGCGCCAAGCCATGACCACCCCGCAATACGAACACTCCGTGGAAATCCCGTTCGGCGTGGTGCGCACCATGATCGACCTCGGCCTCACCTCCCAAGCCCGCTCCTGGCTGCTCACCCTCCAGGACCGCTTCGGCGACACCTGGCGCTTCTCGTGGTACTCCGGCGTCGTAGAAATGCTGCTCGGCGACTTCCCCACCGCCACCCGCTCCTTCTCCGAAGTGCTCAACCAACTCCCCGGCGAGGCCGCCCCCAAACTCGCACTCGCCGCCGTCTCCGAGTTGTTGCTGCAAGAGCGAGGCCTCCAAGAGCAATCGCTTATCGACGACTCCCTCGCCCGCACCGCCACCAACCTCGAACACCCCCTCTCCAACGTCCCCACCACCGTGCTTCGCGCCATGGTGGAAAACGGCCAAATGGACCCCACCTGGACCGTCACCGCCCTCGAACCCGGCGCGCTACGCTTCCACGCGATCCGGCTGTACTCCCTGGTGTGGCTCACCAACCCCACCACCGTCTCCTCCGCCTTCGGCCTCGCCCGCATGCTCATGCGCGAAGGGGAAACCGATTTGGCGTTGCGGGCCCTGGACAAGGTGCCCAACGCCTCGCGCCACTCCCGCATGGCCCAACTCACCGCCATCCTCTACCTGGTCCTGCCCGTCGCAGGCACCGGCGCCGACCCCACCGAAGCGCAAATCCGGGAGGCCGCCGCCCGCCTCGACCAGATCCCCACCACCGAGCCGCGCTTCCTGCAGATCAAGACCGCCGTCCTCGACGCCGCCCTGCACTACCTGGTCACCGAAGGCTCCGCCAACACCCCCACCCTTTTCGAATACTCCTTCACCGAACGCGAAATCCGCCACGGCCTCGCCCAAACCCTGCGCGCCCAGGCCCGCGTCGCCCCCTACGCCCAGCACCGCTACGCGCTTGTGGACATGGCGAACAAGGTCCGCCCCGCCACCTGGTTCTGAGGGTGGTGGCTGGTGGGGCCGGTGGGGCCGGTCAAAAGCTAAACGGCGCATCCTACACGGCATATTTCGCTGATTTTCGACGAAATGCACCGTGTAGGATGCGCCGTTTGGGTCCACGGGCCGGGGGCCAGGGCGCGAGGCCGGGAGCCGGGCGCCCCGGCGCGTGGCTAGCGGTTCATGTACGCGGCCGCGGCACCGCCGAGGCCCAGCACCGCCAGGATCGCGATGATGATGCCGACGATCGCACCCGGCGAGGACGAGCCATCGGCACTGCCAGAGCTGCCGGAGGCCTGGGGCTCGACGGTGGAGGTCGGTTTGGTCCCGGTCGGGGTGGTGTAGACCGTCTTGGAAGGCTTGGTTGGCCGCGGCGTGGTCGGCTTCGGGCCCAGGGAGGTGATCGCCGGGTCGCGCTGGCCGGGCAGGACCGGCAGGTTGGTGGCGGTTGGGATCGGCGGGGCCTGGGTCAGGGTCGGCTTGGACGGGTCGGGCTTGGCCAGGATGTCGCGGACCTGGTCGGCCTTTTCCGGGTTGGTTTTCTCCAGGTCGGCGATGAGGTCTTGCATGTCCTTGGCGGAGTAGTTGAGGACGGAGAAGTTGACGGTTTGGTCCTCGACAAGCAGGCCTTCCTCGTTGAAGACGCGGAACTGGATCGGCATTTCGGCTTCGTCGTAGCCGATGGTGTTGGTGATCGGTACTTCGATGGGCAGGGCTGCGTTTTCGGTCAGGGCGCCTTCGACTGGGTATTCCCTGCGGAAGTCGCCGCCGGGGTAGTTCACCTGGAGGGTGAATTTGTGCAGGTCGATGCCAAGGTTGGAGAGTTCGACGTTGACGCGGGAGTCGTAACGATTAGCCACGATGTAGGACGGGTTGTCCTTCAGGCTGAGCATGCGCAGGCCCGCCTTGCCGTTGTTGCGTTCGGCGGACAGGGCGACGAGTTGGCTCACGGAGGGGTGGGTGTGGCCGGATTCGTCGGGGTCTTCGTCGGCGACGCCGGAGGTGCCGGTGGCCTTGCGGATTTCGCCGTTGACCAGGTCGAGGTTGTCCCAGTCGGGGGCGATGCTGTAGTCGCCCTTGAAGCATTCGACGGAGCCGTCGGTGCACTTGGCCGGCAGCGGCTTTGTGCTGTCGGGCGTGGCGGTTTCTTTGGAGTAGTTGAACACGCTGAACTGGTAGAGGTAGTTCATGACCGATTCGTAGTGCGGGACGTACTCGCTGTCGGGGCGTTTTACTTTCGACGAGCCCGAGTGGGTCAGGCCGAGGTTGTGGCCGAACTCGTGCAGGATGGTGTTGCGGAGTTGTTCCTGCGAGGTCATGCGTTCGTTTTTGGCGATGTAGAAGGCGCCGTCGGCAAGTAGGGCGTTGCCGGAGGACGGGTTGTCTGCGGCTTGGCTGTCGCCGATGACACCGACGCGGAAGATGTTTTTGCGGTCGCCGAGCAGGCGGTCACGGTCTTTGATCATCCTGACTGCCGGGTTTTCGCCGGCGAAGTAGTACTCCGCGTAGTCCTCGGTTGGCCCGCCGTGGGGTTCGAGGCCTGGGATGTTGTTGTAGTAGACGCCGGCGTCGATGTGCAGGTTGTAGCCCTCTTGGTCGAAGAGGTCGACGAGGTCGTTCAGCGTTTGGCGCGAGGGGCGGTACACGTTGGTGTTCGCATTGGCGCATTCCTGGAACTTGTCAAAGTCTTCTTCGGTGGGCGCGTACTTGCGTTTGTCGGAGCAGCCCAGGGATTCCCATTCGGATTTCATCCAGTTGAGTTGGAGGAACAGGTCTGGGCGCGTGGGGTCGGCGCCCCAGCGGTGGAGTGGGAATTCTTTGCCGTCGGCGGAGGTGAAGCCGTTGCGTTCCCATTCGTCGGGGAAGCCGTCGCCGTCGGTGTCTTTTAGCGCTTCGCTGGCGGTGCCTTGGAAGGTGACGGTGGCTTCGAGGGTTTCGCCTGGTGCGACGGTGTTTTCCCATTTGCCGGTTTGGAAGCGGCTGGCGTTGTTGGCGCCGGCGAGCGCGTTGTTGAGGGTGTCGCCGGTTGCGGTGGTGGTGGGGTCGTCGAAAAGCGTGTGCACGTTGTAGCGTCCGCCGACGGAGACCTCGTACCCGTTGTTTTTGGGGGTGGCGGTGAGGTCGTAGTCGTAGGACATCATGCCTGCGGTGAGGTCGATGGCCAGGGGTCTCGGTGCGTCGGTGACGTTGCGTGCGACGACGTTGACGGTGACTTCTTTGGCGGTGACGGTGAAGGTGCGGGTGAGCTCGACGCCGTTTTTGGTGTGCGTGAGCGTGATGGTGTCTACGCCGTTTTTGCTGGAGGTTTTGACGTCGGTGTCGTTGCCGACGTATTGGACGCGGGTGCCGTCGTTAAACGCGTCGATGTAGAGGGCGGTGGGCAGGCTGCCGTAGGTGGGGTTGTTGTAGGTCAGCCAGCTGACGCGGCCTTTGTTGGCTTCGACGGTTTGGAAGCCTTCGAACGCACCGGTTTTCGCGTCGACGGAGAACGGACGCGTCTGCTCAATGACGGCGCCTGCCTGTATTGGCACTACGAGCCCTGCACCGAGGCTCGCGGCAACCGCGGCGGCGGCGACTTTCTTGTGTACTCGCATGTTCTCCTACTTCCACCAGACTAGGAATTGTTGGTAAAACTCTCGGTTTTCGTACAGGGCGTAGTTGGCTGCCCCGATGAGGCCGAGGATGGCAAGCAGCCCGGCGATCCAGCCTATCGCGTGGGTGTCTACGGAGCTACTGCTTGTCGACGACTCCACCGCTCGTGTCGCCTCCACCGTCACCGTGAACTTGCCACGGGACCCGTCGAGGTATTCGACGAACACCGGCACGGCCTTCGCATGGCCCTCCGCACCTGTGGGGATGCTGGCGGTGAGTTCGCCGGTGGCGTGGTCGATGCCGAAGGTCCAGCCGTCGGATTCGGTTTGGCCGAGCGAGAACGGGTGGTCGATGGCGGTCTCCGGGCGCGTCAGGGCGAAGCGGGAGGTCTCGCCAGCGGTGCCTTTGACCAGCATGTTCTCCAGCTTCGCGTCTTTGGCCAGGGTGGTCGCGCCGTTGGCGGTGAGCACCTGGACGGGCGCGGAGGTGAACAGTTCCGAGCCGTCGCTGAAGCTAATACGCACGGGCACTTCGCGGATGCCGGGCAGGGTATCTGGGGTGGCCTTGACGGTGAGCACGCCGTTTTCCGGGTCGATGGCGGTGTGCAGCCCCTCCACCGGGGTGACCAGGGAGAAGGATCCCTTGTGCTTGGTGGGGGTCAGTACACGTTCCGCGCCTGCGCGGACGTTGCCGCCGAGGTATTCGATGCCGGTGAGGGCGGCCTCTCCACGCACGGCGGTGGCCGGGACCTCGACGATGCGTTGGGAGCCGTCGGTGAACGTGACCACGATCGGGATCAGGGTGGCCAGCGCGTTGCTCCTCGCCGCCATGCCGCCGTCGATGGCGGCGGTGATGGCGCCGGTGGTTTCGTCGACATGGACGCGCCAGCCGGGCTCGCTAAACGACGCCGCCAGCCCGTACCGCGCCCCCTCCGGTGCAGCGGTGGGCAGTTTGGTGGTCGGGTCGCCGCCCTCGGTGAGTTTCAGCGGCGCCCACGACACGGCCTTGCCTTTGGCTTCGGAGCGGGTGGTCACCGGTACGACGACCTCCTGGGTGGAGCCGTCCGGCAGTGTCAGTTTGATCGGTACGTCGAAGGGTGCGTCGGCCGGTGCGTCGGTTGGCACCTTGATCGTGATCTCACCGGTGTTCTCGTCAAGCTCTACCGGCAGGGTGGTCAGGCCGTCTGCCTCGAACTTCGTGCCTTCCGGCACGGAGCCGGTGGGGGTGATCCTGATGTTGCCTTCGGCGTCGAATACCGGCTTGTACTCCAGGCTGCGGACGCCGTCGGCGAGGGTGTCGCCGGTGAGGGCGTCGATACGCACGGTGGCAGCCTCGCCGCCTTCGCGGTTGGCGCTGGGCTCGCCTTCGCTCGGCGGCACGTCGTCGATGGTGCCGTCGGAGTACAGCGCGCGGACCTGCACCTCGATCGGCTTGGCGTTGTCCTTCGGCGCGGTCGCGCGAATCAGGCCGGAATCCAGGTCGACGGCAACATCCCAGCCGTTGAGTTCGGTGTGCGGGGTGGCCAGCACGTACTCCGCATCCTCAGGCATCTTGCCAATCTGGCGGATGAGCACCGTCTTGCCCGGCTGCGCGCCCTTGTTCTGCTCGTAGGCGGGTTGGTAGGTGACGTTGTGCGGGGCGGGATCCACGATGAACTTCGCATAACGCTCCGCGATGGTGTCATCCGGGAATGTGATCCGCACGCGGACGTCGAAGTTTTCGGTGCGTGGCTTTGTCACCGTGATCACGCCGGTGGCCTTGTCCATTTCAAGGCCCGTGGAATCACCCAGAATCTCGAACTTCGTGCCGGCAGGCAGCGGCTGGTTGCGGTAGCTGCGGCCGCCCTCGTTCAGCGTCGCGGTCGGCGCGCTGTTGTTGCCGGTCTCGCCGTAGCGCAGGTAGCCCGGGCGGTACTCGGGCCAGTAGCGGGAGGCGTCGGTGTTGGGAGGTTGGACGTCGATGGTGACGGTGCTGCGCGTGCCGTCGTCGGTAATCACGCCAAACTTGTACTCCCCTGGTTTCAGGTCGCGCGGCGGGACCGCCTTGATCACGCCGTCGACGCCAACGGTGACCCACTCGGGCGCATCGTCGGCGGCGCGGATGCCCATGCTTGTCGACGGCACCCTTGACGGCGCAGCCTCTACATCCTCACCAGCGCGCACCGTGATTGGATGCCACGCGAAGCCGTCAGCCACGGACACCGAGATCTCAAGGTGCTCCTCCAACAACCTGTCGTCTTCGGTGATGACCTCCACGACCACGTCGTAGTCGCCCGGCTCCTTGGGGGTACCGGTGATGACGCTGTTTTCCTCGTCGTAAATCACGCCGTCCGGCAGGCCCTGGACGTCCACGGAGGAGGCGTTTTCGGTGTCGACGGGGATCTCCAACTTCTCACCGGGCCGGACGGTGCCGTCCGGCGGGGTGGTCAGCTTCTCTCGGACAGGCTCAGGAAGCTCCGAGGTGTCCTTGACGGTGATGGTGAACATGGAGGTGACGACGTTGCCTGCGGTATCAACGAGCGGGCTACCGTCCTCGCCCAGCACGCGCGCAGTGACGTTGTAGGTGCCCGGAGTAGTCGGGGCGCCCTTGAGGTAGACGTTCTGGAAACGGCCCTTGGCGCGGGAGGTGTCGGCGGTGATGCCTTCGGGGAGGGTGGAGGCGTCGATAGTCAATGTGGCGCCATCGGGAACCCGCAGCGCGCGAACGGGGACCGGCTTGATGCGCTTGTGCGCCCAGAAGGTGCGGTCCTCGACCCGCATGAAGTACGGGTCCGCAGAAAGCACGATGTCGAATGGCACGATCTTGTGGTCGCCGTCCTTGTACACCGCCATGATGTTGATGGTCTCTTCATCCGGCAGCTCTTCGGCCTTGGACGGATCCGGGGTGATGGTCACGGTGCCCGAATCGCCGTCGATCTCAGCACCCCAGGCCGGGTTGACCGCATCGGGATGTTCAAAGCGGTAGTGGACCGGCTTGTTGATGTACGACTCGAGGAAACCGAGCACCACCTCCGTGGAGGTGGTTTGGCCAAGGCGCACCTTAGCCGCTGGGTAGGAGACGCCAGACCACCCCTCGTCGACCTCGGGGGGATTCGCCGGGTCTGCAACCGGATCCGGTGCGGGTTCCGTGGTCTCCGTGGGTTTCGTAGTTTCGGCCGCCTGCACCGGTTGCACCGCGCCTGCGATGAGCGACAGGCCGATGGCACATGCTGCGATTGAGGTTCCACGTCGGCGCACACTGGAAACGTTGCGGTGCTGCTCGGCCATCTGCCCATCCCCTTTGACGGTATGTTCAGCCCGCAATGCGGGCGTTGTTACTACACGTCAATATATCGGCTTAGGGTAAGTTGTTACAACATTTTGCTTTTATACCCGCGCGGCGACGGCGGCGGCCTTCTGCGCGATGGCCAACTCCTCGTTGGTAGGCACGACGAGAACCTTCACGGTGGAGTCGTCGGTGGAGATGATGCGTGGGCCGTCGTTAGGCAAATCGTTCTTCGCCGGATCGATCTCGATGCCGTAGTGCTTCAGGTTGTCCAGCGAATCCATGCGAACAAACTTATCGTTCTCGCCAACGCCGGCGGTGAACGTAATGGCGTCCACGCGGCCGAGCGCGATCATGTAGGAACCGATGAAGCGGCGCAGCTGGTTGAGGTACACGTTGTAGGCCAGCCAGGCGTTCTCGTCCTCGTTTTCGATCATGGCGCGCAGTTCGCGGAAGTCATTGACGCCCGACAGGCCCTTGACGCCGGATTGGCGGTTGAGGAGGTTGTCGATCTCGTCGATAGTCATGCCACTTTGACGCACCAGGTGGAAGATGATGCCCGGGTCGATATCGCCGGAGCGGGTACCCATGACCAGGCCGGCCAGCGGCGTCATGCCCATGGAGGTGTCGATCGGGTGGCCGTTGGCCACAGCAGAAGCGGAAGCGCCGTTGCCCAGGTGGAGCACGATCTGACGGGTGTGCGCCGGGTCGCGGCCGATGAGTTCCGGCACCTGGGAGGACACGAACTCGTGTGAGGTGCCGTGGAAGCCGTAGCGGCGGATCAGGTTGCGCTCGGAGACCTCAGCGTTGATGGCATACAGCGCGGCGGCCGGGGGCAGGTCGCGGAAGAAACCGGTGTCGAACACCGCGACGTGCGGGATGTCCGGCAGCAACTCGCGGGCGACCTCGATGCCGTCGATGTTGGCCGGGTTGTGCAGCGGCGCCAGCGGGATGAGGTCCCGGATCATGTCCACGACCGGGTCCAGGATCAGCTCCGGCTCGGAGAACACCATGCCGCCGTGGACAACACGGTGGCCTGCGGCGACGATGTCGAGTTGGGTCGGGCCGACGCCTTTGGCGTCGAGAAGTTTGAACGTCTCCTGCAAACCGGACGCGTGAGAGGGCACGGCCTTTTGCACGACGTGCTTCTGGCCGTCGTACTTGATGGTGATGCGGCCCTGGGGCTCACCGATCTGCTCGACAAGACCCGAGACGAACGGGTCCGCCGATGCGTCGGAGGTCGGGTCGACGATCTGGAACTTGATCGAGGACGAGCCGGAGTTGATAACCAGTACGTAAGACATTTACTTCGCCCCTGCCTGAATCGCGGTAATAGCTACGGTGTTCACGATATCTGGCACGGTGGCGCCGCGGGACAAATCGTTGACCGGTTTATTCAGACCCTGCAGCACCGGGCCGACGGCGAGGGCGCCAGCGGTGCGCTGAGCGATCTTGTAGCCCGCGTTGCCGGCCTCTAGGTCGGGGAAGATGAACACGTTGGCCTGGCCTGCTACCGGGGAGTCGGGGGCCTTCTTCGCGCCCACTCCCGGGTCACAAGCGGCGTCGAACTGCAGGGGGCCGTCGATGGCAACGTCCGGGGCGAGTTCCTTCGCCTTCGCGGTGGCCTCAACGGCGCGCTCCACGTCCGGGCCCGCACCGGAGGTGCCGGTGGAGTAGGACAGGATGGCCACCTTCGGATCAATGCCGAACTGGGCGGCGGTCTTGGCGGACACGGCGGCGATCTCGCCGATCTGCTCGGCGGTCGGGTTCGGGTTCACGGCGCAATCGCCGAATGCCCAGAGGCGGTCCTGCATGACCATGAGGAAGATCGAGGAGACCACGGACGCACCCGGGGCGGTTTTGATGATCTGGAACGAAGGCTTAATCGTGTGCGCGGTGGTGTGCGCGGCACCGGAGACCATGCCGTCTGCCAGGCCCTTGTGCACCATCATGGTGCCAAAGTAGGAGACGTCCTTCATGGTCTCGCGGGCCTCCTCGAGCGTCACACCCTTCTTCTTGCGCAGCTCCGCAAAGTCGGCGGCGAACTCCTCAAGCAGATCGGATTCGAGGTGGTTGAGCAGGTTCGCGCCGCTTAGGTCCAGGCCGAGGTCGGTGGCGCGGCGGTTCATGTCGGCGACATCGCCAAGAATCGTGATCTCCGCAATTTCCTGGCGCAGCAGCTGATCCGCCGCCTGCAGAATGCGGTCGTCCTCGCCCTCCGGCAGCACCACGTGCGAGCCGGCAGCCTTGGCCTGCTCCAGCAGCTGATGCTCGAACACGATGGGGCTCATGACCTGCTTGGCCTCGACAGCGGCCGGTTCGAAGGTCTCCACATCGCCACCGCTAATCGACGACACCACAACCGCCCCGAACTCCTCCACGCGACGCTTGGCCAGGGGTGCGGTGGTGTCGTCGCTAGTAATGAGCACCACGGGCACCCCGAGAGCTGCGGCGAGCTCGCCGTCAAAGTTGTAGTCACCAGTGCCCTGGATCAGTTTCGCGTCGCCGAAGAGTGCGCCGGAGTTGAAGATCTCCGCCACGTTGTCGCCTTCGGCGCGCACCAGTTCGAGGCCGAGACGGCCGGCGAGCTGTTGCAGATCCACACCCTCGAAGGTGCGGTTTGCAAGGGTTACAAGCAGGGTCTGGGACATTGTCTCACCTTTCGTTGTGGGGCAAACAGTGCATAGTTTACCGGCACTGCCGACACGGCGAGACACTATATGGTGTGACCTACATCTTCTTCATGGCGCGCGCCGCGTCATCGGTACGCACACGCGCCTCTGCGGCCGAATCTGCGGTGGAAAGAATCAACACATCCGGGCCGAACATGCGCACCGTGGTCTCCTCCACCTCCATCGCGGCGGCGATAGCCTCCAGCGAGGGTGTCACCCCCGGCAGGAAGCGCACGGCACCGGGACTGACCAGCGTGGAATCGATCGGCAACTCCTGCGTCGCACGCGCCTGCAGATCAAACTGGTTGACGCGCTGCGTGGCAAGCGTGACCAACCCATCACGGCTCGGGCGTGGGGTGACTTGGGAGAAATAGACATCGTCGCCAGAGACAAACAGCTCAATGGAGTACACGCCGCAACTTGCAAGCCCACCCATGATGCGCGCGGCAATCGAGCGCGCGTTGTCCATCGCGGCCTCCGGCATCGGCGCAGGCTGCCACGCCTCCACCAGTTTGCCCTCGCGGTGGCGGGTGCCGATCGGCTCGCAGAACCACGTAGCCAACTCGCCCGTGTTCGGGTCGATGGAGCGCGCCGCGAGGATCGTGGCCTCGAAATCAAAGTCGATGTAGCGCTCCACCACCACACCGTCGCCCTCCCCTTCCGAGGCGATACTCCAGGCCTCCGCAAGGTCGGCGTTGCTGTGCACCGTGGAAAATCCCTGCCCGTCGCGGGATGTCGGCGACTTCACCACACACGGAAACCCGAGGCGCTCCACCGCGTCCTGCATTTCCTGCGGCGTGGTCACAAACTCACAATCCAGCGTGGGCAAGCCCAGTTCCTCGCTCGCCTGGGTGCGCACCGCCATGCGGTCCGCAGTACGGCGGCATGCGCTTGTCGACGGCGCCACCGCCGCCCCGGCAGCCTCCGCCGCCACCTCAACCTCTTCGAGCGTGTCCGGCGAATCCCCCGTGGTCACAATGATGTCCGGGTGGAACTGATCAGCCAGCGACACAGCACCAATCTGAGTCTCAAACCCGAGGCGCTGGTAAGCCTGCTCAAGCTCGCGGGCCATCGGCGACGTGCCAAGGATCAGCGCGCGACGCTGTGCAGAAGATGGAACAGTCATAACGCCAGATTGTCCCACACTTATATGTCGCGCAGGTAGCCGAGAGCACGTGCAAAAAGAGGCTCAATAAATCCGCTCGACACTTCACGACTGAGTCCCCACTGAGCCCCCAAGACATTATCCACCCCCAACATGGGGTACGAAAACCGCCTTAGTCGATCGTTCGCACTGGTCAAACGACCCTTGCGTCCGTAATAGAAAATACATATAGCGTCAGGCTATCCTCTAGACAGAGGCGACGCCCTCGCCAGAAGTTTCTGGGGACAGCGAACCGCCCAGATCCCGTCGAGCTGCTGGCCGGCGGGATCATTCATTTTCAACTTTCTTATCTAGATCAATAACGAACGAATGGTCTTCAAGATAAAGCTTGAAATAAAGCCCGGTCCGGTCATGGTGCGTTTTTGAACGCCGGAGGGCCATGGCCGAAAGGTCGGGGAGCCACAGCAGATGTTCTTCCTTGGGCGATTCATGAAGAACCTGCGTATAGCGCGATATTGCACCGACAGAGCGTAAGTGTTTTATCAGACGACGGTCAGCATCATTTTCCGTGTGCCTTTGTCGTTTTTCCATCACGACAAGCCGGGTTCCAGGGTAATTCTGCTGGACGGCTACTAACAACGCCTTTAAGCAATCATCACGCGCTTGAGCAACCGACACCTCATTTTCCTCACCTATTTGAGTCAAGTCCTTTTTGTAGGCAAAAATATGTTGGTCGCCGACATCATTGCAGTATGTGAGCAGCCCCTCAGCCTTTTGCCGCCCCTCGGCACTCTGCAATGCTTCCGTAGTGTGCCAGTATCCTCCATCAACAATCTCACGTATGTCCTCTCGAGTGGCATCCAAGAACCTGGCACTAATTAGGACCCCGCAAATCAAATAAAAGGAACGGCCGAGGTTTTCTTCTGGCCGGTTATATGTTTCATTCGCATAGAGGACGTAATGATCCTCATTGAGGTTTCTGTAGGCAGCCTCGAGGGCACGTTTCTCCACGGGACATCCTTGTTATCTTACTTCTAGATTTATTGGCTAGATAGCCTACAGGCAGTGCAAGTTGTCCAATGTCACGCTTTTCTGTCATTTCCTAGCTCGCTCAGTTGCCTTGCGATACACGACCAATCGGACACCCGCTTAATTAAAGTAAGGACAATCACAGCACCAAACGCCGTTGCCCCGCCCACCGGGTTGGTGAGCGGGGCAACGGCGTTTCGAGGAAGGCGCCTTCATTGAAGGCGTTGGGCTACCGAATTACTTCTTCGGCTGTGCCTTCTCCTCCTTGGAAGAGCCGGCGTAGGTCTTGCCGGAAGAACCCTTCAGTTCCAGGTCCTTCACGGAAGAGCCACCACCTGGGGTGCAGTTGTCGTAGATGATCGTGCCGGCGAGGATGCCAGCGGCGATCAGAGCCAGACCACCGGCGACCGTCGCAATGTCGGTGCCGTACTGCCCCAGCTGCTTGTTCAGACCCTCAACCTGTGCAGCGAGCTGCGGGTTGAAGATGCCCAGCTGCTGCTGCAGCTGCGTGTTGGCGTTCTGGATCTGTGCGTTCGCCTGTGCGGCGAAATCGGACAGACCCGGGATCTCGATCTGGGTTGCCAGACCAAGCGGCAGCAGTGCGATCAGCGGCAGACCGAACCCGACAGAGGTTGCGACACACTTGCCGGTGTCGATGGTTTCACCGATCTGGATCTTGAAGCGGTGGATCTCCTTGCCGTCTTCCTTAACGACGACCCAAGCCTCGCCGGCCGGGGTGCCCTTCGGGACGGAGACAATGATGTTGCCATCCTTGTCAATGGTGACCTTGGCGCCCTTGATCAGGTTGCCATCCTTATCGACGAGCTCACCCGTCAGTTCACCCTTCTTGTCAGAGTTACCCTGATCAACCTTGCCAACGTTCTGGCCCTTGCCGTTCGGCGTGACCGTGCTCTTGCCCGGGGAGACAGTGGTCTTGTCGTCGGACGCGCCGGAACCGTTGTCGTCGCGACCCTTCTTGTGGCCGTTGACGTCGATTTCGACCTCGGTCTTGCCGCCGTCCAGATCCGGATCCTCGATGGTGACCGTGATCGGACCATCAACATCCTTGCCCGGGGTGACAACGATCTCGCCGGTGTTCGGATCGATTTCGACAGGGACGTCCTTGCCGTCCTCATCCTTCGCGGAGACCTTGGTGTCATTGTCCGGGTTGGTCACCTTGACACCGGTGCCCTGCTTCTCATCGGTCGGATCAACAGACTTCTTGTCGTTCTGATCAACCGTGGTCTTGTCGGAAGCGTCGGAACCGTTGTCGTCGCGACCCTTCTCGTGGCCGTTGACCGGGACCTCGAATTCAGCCTTGCTGTTCGGCAGGTCTGGGTCTTCGATGGTCACCGTGATCGGTCCGTCAACGTTCTTGCCCGGGGTGACGACAACGTTGCCGTTCTCGTCGATCTCTACCGGGACGTCGTTGCCGTCCTCGTCCTTGGCCGTGACCTTGGTGTCATTGTCCGGGTTGGTGACCTTGATGCCGGTGTCCTGCTCCTTATCGGTCGGATCAACCGGCTTCACACCAGAAGGATCAACCGTGGTCTTGTCGGAAGCGTTGGAACCGTTGTCGTCACGACCCTTCTCGTGGTCCTTGACCGGAACCTCAACCTCGACCTTGCCATCCGGCAGGTCAGGATCGGTGATGGTCACCGTGATCGGCCCATCAACGTCCTTACCCGGGGTGACAACAACGTTGCCGTCCTCGTCGATCTTGACCGGGACGTCATTGCCGTCCTCATCCTTGGCCGAGACCTTGGTGTCATTGTCCGGATTGGTGACCTTGATACCGGTGTCCTGCTCCTGATCGGTCGGATCAACCGGCTTCACACCAGAGGAATCAACCGTGGTCTTAACTCCAACAGACAGCGGGACCATGTCGGTGTGTTCGGTCTCGTTGCCGTCCTGATCAACCAAGGTGTAAGTCACGGTCACATTCGGCTTCTCTTCAGAAGCCTCAACCTTCTCGGTCGGCGTACCAGTGATCTTGCCGTCCTTGTACTCCAAACCGGCCGGAAGACCCTCAACCTTGATGGAGTCCTTCTTCAGCTCGAAGCCTTGCGGCAGCTTGTCAAAACCTTCCGGCTTGACTTCCTGCTCGTACGGCTCACCGACGAAACCGTCGGCCAGCTTGGTGTCCGTCACCGTGATCTTGGTGATTACGCGCTCGTACTGCTTCTCAGTAACCTTCTTCGGTTCGGTCTTTTCGACACGCTTTTCCGGATCTTCCTCGTCCGGGTTCTCGTAGACCGGATTACCCTGCTCATCAAGCACAGGAACATACTTTTCAACCTCGACCTCAACCTCACGGGTTACGGTCACTTCGGTGGTACCAGGCTTGGTTGGGGTGCCGGTGATCTTGCCGGTCTCGGGGTCAATTTCGAGACCATCAGGCAGATTATCGGCAGAGTAGGTCGGCTTAGCCCCCTCATCCAGCTTCTCCTTGAACAACGGCGTTACGTCGTTGTCTGGGTACTCTTCACCCGTGGAGCCCAGCGGCAACTGCTCAGGCACAACCGCAGTAAAGGAGTCTGCAATCTCCCACCGGTCAGAAGGCTTCTTCGACACCGGATCAACGCTGACTACAGCAGCGGTGTAAACCGTGGTCTCCTTCAGATCTTCAGGAGCCTGGAAATCACAAGACGGCAACGCACCCTTGTCGTCACTCTTGACGATGCACATCGCATCCTTAAGCTCTTCCTGAGTGCCATCCTCAGTCGTGGCGTACCAGCGGATTGCATAATCAGCATTCGGCATCAGACCAGCAGTCTTGGTGGTCACCTTGGAGCCCGCACGACCCTTATTGTCGTACGAGTTGTACTCCGGAATATCAAAGATAGGCTGCGCAGACATCAGCGGGAAGCGAATACCGCCCATGTTGTTACTCGTGCCTGAGCTGCCCAAGTCCTTGATGTTCTGGAACATGTTCACTGGGAACGACGAGAGCTTCACATCGCGACCCTCGATACGAGGGTAGATGTACATGTAATCGGTGTTGACGTGGCGCACGTCCCTCAGCGACGCCCCGTTGAACGTGCTCAGGCTGCCGTTCTTGTAGTCATCAGCGACCTTGCCCCACTCTTTATCGCTGACAACCTTGTTTGTACCGAGGTTCGCTCGATTCCACGAGTAGCCCTTCGTTCCCTTGAACGGAAGGTAGAAGGAACCATCAGCCTTCGACGGCGCAACAACCGTTTCTGCAATGTGGGAACCTGCACCGTGCTCACCCTGGTACGCATCAATGATACGTTTTTGGTTCTCACGTTCCTGTTCAACTGTGTAGCCCGGATTAGCGTCCTTCCACGCCTCAATCTCACGCACAACTTCATCGTTGAGGTAAGACGCAACAATCTCTACTCCACCAGCGGCACGGTCACCCTGATTGACGTCGTAGGCGTACTGACTTGGCAGCGAGCCAGCGTCTTCACCAGACTCCCACCAAATACGAGTACCGCCATCGATCGCACCGTGACGGCCGTAGTCCGGGAACTGACCATCTACGGTCGGTTTGCCGGTCTCGCCGTCGAGCGCACGCGTCCACTGATCTTCCGGTTTGGCCAGCCAACCAACGTGGTTTGGCTTCTCCTCCAGCACAAAACGACCGTTGGTAATGCGGGAACCAGCCGAACCGGCCGTAAAGTTCCAGGACTCCTGCACACGATCAAGACGAGTGGTGTAACGACCAGACTTCATGTCACCCGCCATGACTACGGAGTACTTATCCTCGTCCGGGTTTTCACCCCAGACGCGGACACGGGTCTTGCCGCCCTCGATGCCGTTGAGCCTAAACTCCGGAGCACTAACACGGCTCAGGAAGCTCTTCGACAGATCGAAGGAGAAGCGCCCCTCAGAGTCCGTCGTCGTGTAGAACACCGGGGAAACTTCGTTCTTACCATTGACGTACTGCAGGTAGATAACGTTGCCAATGAGCGGTTCATTACTCTTCTGCAGGTCATCAGCACGACCGCCCTTATTGATGTAGGCGTAGCCGTGGTAGCCAAAGTAGTTACGCCAGCCCGTCTTGGAGAAGATGGCGTTCGAAACCTGCTTATCTTTGGCAGCATCACCAGCTTGAGCGTCCGCACCCGCAACCGCAGCCGGTTCATCTTGGGCAAACGCAACCGGCTGCGCCAACGGCGCAACCAACGCAAACGACAACGCAGCCGCAGCAACCGACGTGCCACGACGACGAGCAATGTAATTCTTCTTCACCGAAAATTCCTTCCTCGAAAATGACAATTTCGGTTAGACAAGCCCTGCCTACTGTGACGCTTTTCGGACACATGCCACACAGGGCCGACATAGGCAAGGGTAAAGAAGTTAACAACAGCCCGCAATGATCATTACGTCTGCCCACAACCGCTTAGAAGATTTCTCAGGTTCTTCCAACCCGGCAGCATCTTTTTTCATTTTTCGCTGGACTGCGTTTCTCCACGTCGGCAAAAATAGTTGATATGTCAAAATAGATACATCTTGGAAATGCGCACTTTCGAGATTCACCTCCAACCGCTGCAAATGTCTATCTGCCCTGCGTTTTTGGGTGACGATTTCCGTCCAGGCACAGTACTTGGCCTCCCAATCCCCTAACACCGAGAAGCTCCGTACAAAACGGGGTGAAGGTGAGATTTTCTTAGAAAAGCAGAAGTGCCTACTTTAGGGGGTGATTCGGGGTGGTGGGGTCGTCGATAAGCAAAATGCCCTAACGACAGTTGCCCCGTATCCCAACAACGGGGATACGGGGCAACGACGCGCTAACTAGTAGCTAGAACCTACTTCTTCTCCGGAGCCTTGGTCTCCTTGGAGGAACCTGCGTAGGTCTTGCCGGAAGAACCCTTCAACTCCAGATCCTTCACGGACGAACCACCCTTCGGGGAGCAGTTGTCGTAGATGATCGTGCCGGCCAGAATGCCAGCCGCGATCAGCGCCAGACCAGCCGCAACCGTAGCGAGGTCAGTGCCATACTGCGCCAGCTGACCATTGATGGCCTCAACCTGAGCAGCCAACTGCGGGTTGAAGATACCCAGCTGCTGCTGGATCTGCGTGTTGGCGTTCTGGATCTGAGCATTCGCCTGAGCGACGAACTCAGACAGGCCCGGGATCTGGATCTGGGTAGCCAGACCAATCGGCAGAAGCGCGATCAGCGGCAGACCGAAACCGACAGAGGTTGCGACACACTTCGGAACGTCGATCTCAGGGGTCTTGCCCTTGTCCGACTTCGCCGGGTTGGTGCCACCCTCGATCTCGTCCTTGTTCGAGATGCCGTCACCATCGAAGTCGCCGTCCGGATCCAGCAGGGACTTACCGTCCTTGCCAACCAGGTCGAAGCCAGCGGTTGCCTTGTCCTTCGAACCACCCGGGTAGGTGAACTCGACATCCACAGAAGGCTTCGCGAACGGGGTGAAGATCTTCACAAACTCATCCCAACGCTTACCCTTCTTCTGCTTCTGGATCTCCGGCAGCTTCTCAGCGATCTTCTCGCCGACCTTCTCGTAAGAAGGAGCCTTCGCCGTGACGACGCCCGGAGTCTTATCGGTATCGGTGATGAACGTCCAGTCATCGGAACCGTTGGACGGGGTACCGATGGCCTTGGTACCTGCCGGAACCTTGGCGTCACCGAACGGGTTCTTCGAAGACTCGGTCTCGCCGGCCTTAACCTTCGTCGGCTCACCGTAGTCCGGGCTCACGATCTTGACATCGATCTCGCCGATCTTCTCGGCGTCTTCACCTTCACCCTTGGAGACGATGACCTTGGCATCCTGCGGCTTAGTACCCTCCGGCACCGTGACCTTGATGTTGCCATCCTTGTCGATGATGACCTTGGAGCCCGGGATCTTATTGCCGTCCTTATCGACGAGCTTGCCGGACTCATCACCAGTCGGATTCTCGACCTTGCCAACGGTGTGCTCGCCACCGTTATTCGGAACCGTGGTGTTCGTCTCCGTGACCGACGGGGCTGGCGCCGGAGCATCCGGATCCTTCTCACCGACGGTGACGGTGACCTCGACGGTGTCCTTAGAACCATCCGGGTAGGTCACAACAACCGGAACCGTGATCTTGTCACCCGGGTTCGCGTCCTCCGGAACCTTAACGGTGATCTCACCGGTCTTCTCATCGATGGTCACGCCATCCGGAACATTCTCACCCGGGGTGAACTTCGCGTCCGGAGCCTCGGTCGGGTTGCCGTCCTTGTCCTTGAACTCAGGCTTCTCAACCTTGACGTCCGTACCAGGCTTACCGCTGCCGCCCTTGTACTCAGGATCGTACTTCTCGTTGTCCTTGACATCCGGCTGCTCCGGAGCATTCGGCTCCTCAACGATGACGGTGACATCAACGTTGTCCTTGGAACCATCCGGGTAGGTCACAACAACCGGAACCGTGATCTTGTCACCCGGAGTTGCATCCTCCGGAACCTTAACGGTGATCTCACCGGTCTTCTCATCGACGGTCACGCCATCCGGAACATTCTCACCCGGGGTGAACTTCGTGCCATCCGGAGCAGTGGTCGGGTTGCCGTCCTTGTCCTTGAACTCAGGCTTTTCAACCTTGACGTCCTCACCAGGCTTACCCGAGCCATCTTCGTAGCCAGGCTCGAAGTGATCGTTGGCGTTCGGAACCTTCGGGTTGCTGTCCTCATCATCGTTGATGCCATCACCGTCATCATCCGGATCCGTGACATCAGGATCACCATCACCATCGGTATCCAGCTTGAATTTCGCCTTGACCTCATCGGTAGAGCCGTCCTTGTAGGTGACCGTCACCGGAACATCGAACTCCTCAACGGTGTCCTTGTTCAGCTTGGACTTGTCTGGGAAGGTAACGGTGATCTCACCGCTAGTCTCGTCAATCTTGACCTCGTAGCCCTCAGGATCCGTGAAGCCCTCGCCCTTTGCGAACTTCGAGTCTTCTGGCTTGGTTGCGTCCTTGCCAGACTTGGTGAAGTTCGGGGACGACTTCGTCTCCTTGCCCGGGACGACGAGCTTGCCCTCGTAGGACGGCTCGTAGACGTCTGCGTCCTTGTCGGTCACCGTGACAGTGACGTCAACGTTGTCCTTCGTCCCATCCGGGTAGGTCACAACCACCGGAACGGTGATCTTGTCACCCGGCTTGGCATCCTCCGGAATAGTCACGGTGATCTCACCGGTGTTCTCATCGATGGTCACGCCATCCGGGGTGTTCTCACCCGGGGTGAACTTCGTGTCCTCCGGCGGCGTGGTCGGGTTGCCGTCCTTGTCCTTGAAGGTCGGCTTGTCCACCTTGACGTCCTCACCAGGCTTGCCAGCCTCACCCTCGTACTGGGGCTCGTACGTATCGGCCTGCGGCGGCTGCTTCGGATTGGTGTTGTTATCAATCTCGTCTTGATCTTTGACGCCGTCGCCATCGTCGTCGTCATCCTTGGAGTCAGGCGTTCCGTCACCATCAGTGTCCAGCTTGAACTTCGCGGTCGCGTCGTCGGTGGAACCATCCGGGTAGGTCACAACAACCGGAACGTCGAATTCCTCAACGGTGTCCTTGTTCAACTTGGACTTGTCCGGGAAGGTGACGGTGATCTCGCCGGTGTTCTCGTCGATAGTGACCACGTAGCCCTCAGGAGCCTTGAAGTCCTCTGGAATTGCGAACTTGGAGCCCTCCGGAGCGTCGACCTTCTCCTCGGTCTCATTGCCATCCTCGTCGACCTTGGTAAAGGTCGGAGCAGACTTCGTCTCCTTACCCGGAACTACAAGCCTGCCTTCGTAGGACGGAGTGAACTCATCCGCATCCTTGGTCACAAGGACGGACCACGCGGAAACATCATTGTTGCCCGAGACCACAACAACGTTGTAGACGTCACCCTTCTTGGCCTCCTCGGGGATGTCGAAGGTGCAATCTGCGACCTGGGCCTTTGTGGCCTTGGACTGGTCAATATCGCAAGTCCTCTGCACCTTCCCCTTGGAGTCGCGCCACTCGATCCTCGACGGCAGCTCAGACAGCTCGCCGCTAAACTCCGGAGTCACGGTGACACCCGGTGCAGCAGGCTTGTCAGTTGAGTTGTAGTCAGCAGTGATCGATACCGGAGCGTACGGCATGATCGCGTGGTTGACGTTATAAAGTTTGTTATTCGGCTTGCCGTAGCGCGGGTTGCCGATGTCCGAAACGAGTGCCGTCCTAGTCTGCATCTCACCCGGGGTCGACAACGGACGGAAGTTACCGCCGCCATTGAAGACCTGGAAGACCGGGGTGTGGAAGCCGGTGTAGCCACCCTGGACTTCACCCTTCTTGTTCTCTACCCAGACGAACACGTGCTGCGGGTTGAGGAAGTCCTCACGAGTCTGGCTCGGATCGGTGTAATCACCGAAGCGCAGCGAGTACTTACCTTCAGGGTCTGTCTTGCCGTAGACCGTTTTGAGGATGTACTCGGGGTGTTCCTCGAGCATCTTCTTGGTCTCTTCAGCGAGCTTGTCCGGATCGGCCTTAAACTTCCCGTGCAGTGCCTCGTTCGCTGCAGCGCCGTCTTTAGTCAGCGTCGATGCAAACACGGTGTAGCCATCAGCTGCAGGGTCCTTGGACTCGTTCTTCGGTCCGGTAGCCGGGAAGGTGTTGTCCGGGAAACCGCCGGTTTCGAGCCAGACCTCGCCGGAAAGCATGTTGGATTCAGGCCCCTGGAGAGCGGCAGCCGCGTCCGGCCCCTTCGGATCTTCAACGAGCTTGTCACCCTTGGCTGCCATCCAGCTGTTCTCGTGGTTTGGCGGAAGCTCGCGCAAGAACGCGGCCATCAGTTGCATATTGCCATCAGCGGCGACAAAGGAACCAAGCGGGGCTTCAGCAACGTGGTTGAAAGAACCTGGCACATAACCGTTAGCCTGGCGGAACATTTCAACTCGATTGCCTCGCTCGTTGGTAAACGGCTCAACCCAGATGCGGTGTTGCTGGTCAGCGCGCGCAGCCCAGGTGTGCTCCTTGCCGAGCTTATCGGTCCAGGTGATGCCCTTATCGCCCATTCCGAACGCGAAAGTGCCCTGACCACCGTTACCGCCAACCACGTCCGGCAGAGTGTGCGTCTGAGCCTTGAAAATCGGCGAGTAGGAGCCGTCCCTGTCACGGAACTGGGCATAGACGGTGATGCCATCCAGCTTCACGTTGCCATTGTCGTAGGCAGCGCTCGGGTTACCATTCAGGCCGGTCAGGTACACGTGGCCGGAGATCAGGCCCTTACCAACACCGTGAGCGTCAGTCAGGTTCGCAGCCTTGGTGACACGGCCACTAGCGATAGCGTCAGCCTCAATAATTCCGTTCTCGTCAACCACTGGAGCAGGCGTATTGGCATTCTGATCAGACTCAGAAGCAGGCGGAGTTTCCTGCGCAAACGCAACCGGCTGCGCGAACGGCGCAACCAACGCAAACGACAACGCAGCCGCAGCCACCGACGTGCCGCGACGACGAGCGATGTAATTCTTCTTCACCGAAAATTCCTTCCTCGAAAATGACAATTTCGGTTAGATAAGCCCTGCTGTCTGCAGCAATTTCGGACACTCGCCACGCAGAGCCCACATAGACAAGCGTAAGGAAGGTGACATATGTCAGCAATAGATATGACAGGTGTTCATGATGTTACGTTTATGCGTTTTAAGGCTTTACACACAATGCCAAGGCGGACAAAACCGCACTGCCACTGTCGCTTTACACCAACACATGGCACGCGTCACCCGTGGCGATTTACAAGACACTAGGCCACACCCAGGGCCATTTTCCCTGTTCAGAGATAAGGAATGGCCGCCACAGGGCAATTGATAGCCCCCCGACGATTGGACATCCGTTCGCTACAGCACCAATCCATAAATCAGACCATTACCAGCAGTTTTCCAAACCTAAGGTTTTTTCAGTTATAGCTACGCCCCTCCTTTAGGGGGTGGTTGGGGGACGTGGGGTCGTCGATAGGCAATGCGCACAAACGCCGTCGCCCCGCTCACCGGTGTGGTGAGCGGGGCGACGGCTTCGAGGAAGGTGCCTTTAGTAAAGGCGTTTGGCTACGGAGTTACTTCTTTTCCGGAGCCGCGGTCTCCTTGGAGGAGCCAGCGTAGGTGTTGCCGGAAGATCCTTTGAGTTCGAGGTTCTTCACGGACGAGCCGCCGTTGGGCGAGCAGTTGTCGTAGATGATCGTGCCAGCCAAGATGCCCGCGGCGATCAACGCGAGACCGCCAACAACGGTTGCGATGTCAGTACCGTACTGGGCCAACTTCGCGTTCACGGCGTCCGCTTGAGCGGCGACCTGCGGGTTGAACACGCCCAACTGCTGCTGGAGGCGCGTGTTCGCGGCCTGGATCTGTGCATTCGCCTGAGCGGCGAACTCGGTGAGGCCCGGGATCTGGATCTGGGTAGCCAGACCGATTGGCAGCAGCGCGATCAGCGGCAGCCCGAAGCCGACGGAGGTGGCAACGCACTTGCCCGTGTCGATGCCGACCTTTGCGGTGGCCCTGTTGCCGGCGCCGTCGACAACCTGGATCTCGTCACCGGTCTTCAGGTTGACGTCCGCCGGGACGTTGACCTTCCACTTGCCGTCCTTGCCGGTCGTGGTCGTGGTGGTCTTGCCGTTTGGCCAGGTCACGATGATGGTCTCGCCAGGGCGGTCGCCCTTGCCGGTGATGGTCTTGGCGCCGGGGGTGATGTCGTCGATAGTCGGTGCCGTGGTGTCTGGCTTCGACTGATCATCGGCCGGGTTGGCACCCTTCTCCACCTCCTCGCGGTTGCTGTGTCCATCACCATCAAAGTCACCATCCGGATCCAGCAGCGACTTGCCATCCTTGCCGACCAGGTCGAAGTTGGCGGTCGCGGCGTTGGTCGAGTCGTCCTCGTAGGTGAAGCCGACAGCAACGGACGGGCGGGCGAACGGCTTGAAGGTTTCGAAGAACTTGTCCCAACGCTTCTTCGCATCGGTGCTCTTGATCTCCGGCAGGTGCGCCTCGACCTTTTCCGCGACGTCCTTCATCGAAGGAGCCTTCGCGTTGATCACGCCGTTGTCCTGCGGGGTGAAGGTCCACTTGTCGGCGTCCGAATCCGCGGTCGGCTTCGCCTCCGTATTCTTCACCGGTGCCTTGGTGCCGAACGGATCATTGGTGTTCTTCTCACCATCAACCGGCACGCTCGTGAGCTTGTCGTACTCCGGCACGAAACGCTCCGCATCAGTGCCAACGGTGATGGTCGTCTGCACCTCGTCGGTGGAACCGTCCGGGTAGGTCACAACAACGGTGACGTCGTAGACGCCCGGCTTCGAGGTATCCGGGGTCTTCTTGTACTCGAACTTCGTGCCCTCCGGCAGCTTGTCCGCGTCCTTGATGTTGGCCTTCGGATCCGGGGTGCCGCCAGTCTTGACTTTCTGGTCCTGGCCTTGCGGGTCGTGCTTGTCAGCGTCGGTTGCGTTCTTCTGCACCTTGACGTTGGCGTTGACCTTGTCGGTGGTGCCATCCGGGTAGGTGACAACGATGGTCACCGGCTTATCACCTTCCGTGGAGGTATCCGGCGCCTGCTCGTACTCGAAGGTCGTGCCCTCCGGAAGCTCGTCGATGTTGGTGACGTGGTCCTTGGCCTCCGGGACCTCGTTCGGCTCGACGGTCTTGTCCTGGACCTGCGGCTCGTAGATGTCAGCGTCGGACTGCTTCGGGTCCTCGGGCTGGGGCTGCTCCGGGGTCGGGGTCGGCTCGGGCTGGGGTTGCTCGGGTTGCGGCTGCTCGGGTTGCGGCTGCTCGGGTTGCGGCTGTTCCGGGGTCGGCTTCGGGGTCGGGTCCTCTGCAGGCTTCGGGTCCTCCACCTTCACGGTGGCCTGCACCTCGTCGGTGGAACCATCCGGGTAGGTGACAACGACCGTGACCGGCTTATCCCCAGCAGTAGAGGTATCCGGATCTTCCTTGTACTTGAAGGTCGTGCCCTCAGGAAGCTTGTCAGCGTCCTTGACATTGTCCTTCGGATCCGGCTTCTTGCCAGTCTCAACCGTCTGATCCTTGCCTTGCGGGTCGTGCTGCTCGGCCTGATCCTTGGCAACCTTCACCGTCACCGGCACCTCATCAGTGGTGCCATCCGGGTAGGTCACAACAACGACAGCCGGCTTGTCACCAGAGGTGTCAGTCTTCGGCACATCCTTCCAGGCGTACTTGGTGCCCTCCGGAAGATCTTCCTTGTTCGCGATCGAATCCTCAGCCTTCGGCTCAGCGTTCTTCGCAACCTCCTGGTCCTTACCCTGCGGGTCGTACTTGCTGGCCTGGTCGGTGACCTTCAGCGGCACAACGTCGGTGTGTTCGGTCTCTTTGCCGTCCTGATCCACCAACGTGTAGGTAACGGAGACGTTCGGCTTCTCTTCAGAAGCGTCAACCGTCTTCTTCGGCGTACCGGTGATTGTGCCGTCCTTGAACTCCAGGCCTTCCGGGAGACGCTCAACCTTGATGGAGTCCTTCTTCAGCTCGAAGCCCTGCGGCAGCTTGTCAAAACCTTCCGGCTTCACGTCCTGCTTATACGGCTCGCCGACGACGCCGTCGGCCAGCTTGGTATCCGTCACCGTGATCTTGGTGACCACCTGCTCCTTACGCTTCTGCGCGACGGGCTTCTTCTCGGTCTTCTCAATACGCTTGTCAGGATCTTGCTCGTCTGGGTTTTCGTAGACCGGGTTGCCGTCGTCGTCAAGCACCGGCACATCCTGCTCGACCATGACCTCGATCTCGCGAGTCACGATGACCTCAGTGGTGCCCGGGGTGGTCGGCTTGCCGGTGATCTTGCCGGTCTTCGGGTCGATGGCCAGGCCTGCAGGCAAGTCGTTAGCCGAGTAGGACGGTTCAGTGCCCTCTTTCATATTGTCCGGCAGATCCTTGAACAGCGGCGTCACGTCGTTGTTCGGGAACTCAGTGCCAACCGACCCCAACGGCAGCGGCTCAGGAACAACAGCGGTGAAGGAGTCTGCGATCTCCCAACGATCAGACGGCTTGCCGGAAGCCGGGTCAACAGAAACCAGCGCGGCGGTGTAGACCGTGGTCTCCTTCAGATCTTCAGGAGCCTGGAAGTTGCAGGACTCGAGCGCACCCTTGTCGTCGCTCTTGATCTTGCACATCGCGTCCTTGATCTCAGTCTGGGTACCATCCGGAGCGGTTGCGTACCAACGGATTGCGTACTCCGTGTTCGGCAGCAAGCCCGCGGTCTTCGTAGTCACCTTGGAGCCCGGACGACCCTTGTTGTCGTAGGAGTTGTACTCCGGAATATCGAAGGTCGGCTGTGCAGTCATCAACGGAAACTGCAGACCGTTCATGTTCGCACCGGCGGCAATCGCGCCCTGGTCGCGGTAGTTCATGAACATATTGGCGACGAACGCAGAGTTCTTCACGTCGCGGCCCTCAATGTTCGGGTAGATATACATGTAGTCAGTGTTGATGTGGCGCACGTCGTACAACGAAGCGCCGGTAAACACGTTGACCCACTGGTTCTGGTAGTCGTCGGCAACCTTGCCCCAGTCTTCTTCGCTGACCACATTGTTCGCAGCGAAGTTGGCCGCGTCGCGCGAGTAGCCCAGCGTGCCCTTGAACGGCAGGTAAATCATGCCGTCAGCGGTGGTCGGGGCAACGACGGTCTCTGCAATGTGGGAGCCCTCGCCGTGCTCGTCCTGGTACGCCTTGATGATGCGCTCCTGGTTCGCACGCTCCTGCTCAACCGTGTAACCCGGGTTCTCGTTCTTCCAAGCGTCGATCTGGCGCGCGACTTCGTCGTTAAGATACGACGCAACAATCTCGATGCCGCCCGCTGCACGATCACCACGCGCAGGCTGATACTTGTAGTAGCCCGGCAAGGTACCGGCAGACTCACCAGTCTCCCACCACACCATGGACTCGTTCGGGTGAGCGATGCTCTTAATCGCGCCAAAATCCCCGTAGTACGGGAACTGACCATCAGCCGTCGGCTCACCAGTCTCGCCGTCGAGCGCACGGGTCCAATCCTTTTCCGGCTTGGCCAACCAACCAACGTGATTCGGCTTCTCCTCAAGCACGAAACGACCGTTGGTAATGCGAGAACCGGCAGGGCCAGCGGTGAAGTTCCAAGACTCCTGCACGCGGTCCGTAATCGAGGTGTAACGGCCCGAGTTGAAGTCACCCGCGGCAACCACCGAGTACTTGCTCGGATCCGGGTTCTCGCCCCACACGCGGACGCGAACGCCACCAGCTGCCAGCCAGAACGGCGGCGCGTCAACCCCGTTGGTTACCTTCTCGGACAGGTCGAAGGAGAAGCGACCCTCGGAGTCGGTCGTGGTGTAGAACGTCGGCGAAACCTCACCATTCTTGGTCACGTACTGCAAGTAGATGACGTTGCCCTTGAGCGGCTCATTGTTCGAGGACAAGTCATCGTGGCGGCCATCCTTATTGATGTACGCCCAACCGTGGTAGCCGTAGAAATCACGCCAGCCACCCTTGGTAAAGATGGCGTTTGGCACCTGCTTATTCTTGCCTTGGTCCGCAGCTGGGGCTGGGGCAGCCTGCGGGTTGTCTTGCGCAAACGCCATCGGCTGCGCGAGCGGCGCAACCAACGCGAGCGACAACGCAGCTGCGGCAACCGAGGTGCCACGGCGGCGTGCAACGTAGTTTTTCTTCACAAAGAACCTTCCAGAAACATAGCGATGTGTGTAAACGCAATATCCATTTAATGGACACCCGTTAAGGACTTTGGGAACGCTACGCCTGGTGGACACCTGTCTACAATCTACCCTTTTGGCCCTACCCCCACTCATGTGATTATTTAGCTTCCCCTCAGGAATTGATTTAAAAACTGCCTGGTTCCGTACTGCTTCATGAATGTTTACTGTGAGTTCCCTGCCTTTGGGCGGGGGTAGCTCGGGGAGGTGGGGTCGTCGATAAGCAATGCGCAAAACGTCGCCCCGCTCACCGGAATGATGAGCGGGGCGACGGATTCGAGGAAGACGCCTTTAGTAAAGGCGCTGGTCTACTGCATTACTTCTCCTTCCCCTCCTTCGACGAACCTGCGTAGGTGTTGCCGGAAGAACCCCTCAACTCGAGGTTCTTGATGGACGAGCCACCGTTCGGCGAGCAATTGTCGTAGATGATCGTGCCGGCCAAGATGCCAGCGGCGATCAGGGCCAGGCCGCCGAGCACGGTTCCGATATCGGTGCCGTAGCGAGCGAGTTGCGAGTTAATCGCATCCACCTGGGACGCCATCTGCGGGTTGAACACGCCCAGCTGACGCTGCATCTGGGTGTTGAAGTTCTGGATCTGCGCGTTCGCCTGAGCAGCGATGTCAGACAGACCGGGGATCTCCAACTGGGTAGCCAGACCAATCGGCAGCAGCGCGATAAGCGGCAGACCGAAGCCAACCGAGGTGGCGACACACTTGCCGGTGTCAATGTCAACCGTCCTCTCGGACTTGTTGCCGGCCTCGTCTCGAGCCTCGACCTTGTCGCCCGGCTTCAAGGTAGTGCCTTCAGGAACCTTGACCGTCCACTTACCGTTCTCATCGGTCGTGGCCGGTACTTCCTTGCCATCCGGGAAGGTCACGGTGATGCTCTCGTTCGGACGGTCGCCGGTGCCAGTGACGGTCTTATCGTCCGGCTTGATCGGGTCGATCTTCGGCGGCGTGGTGTCCGCACCCTCATCTACCGGTTTATCCGGGTTGTCAACGGTGACGGTGACGTCAACGTTGTCCTTGGAGCCATCCGGGTAAGTGACCTCGACCGGGACGGTGATCTTGTCGCCCGGCTTGGCGTCCTTCGGAATAGTCACGGTGATCTCGCCGGTGTTCTTATCGATGGTCACGCCATCCAGGGTGTTCTCACCCGGAGTGAACGTGGTGCCCTCCGGCGGTGTGGTCGGGTTGCCATCCTTGTCCTTGAACTCAGGAGCAGGAACGGTGACGTCCTCGCCAGGCTTGCCGGAACCGTCCTTGTACTCCGGCTCGATCTCGTCCGCAGTCTTCGCATCCGGGTTGTCAACGGTGACGGTGACATCAACGTTGTCCTTGGAGCCATCCGGGTAGGTGACCTCGACCGGGACGGTGATCTTGTCACCCGGCTTGGCATCCTCCGGAATAGTCACGGTGATCTCGCCGGTGTTCTCATCGATGGTCACGCCATCCGGGGTGTTCTCACCCGGAGTGAACGTGGTGCCATCCGGCGGCGTGGTCGGGTTGCCATCCTTGTCCTTGAACTCCGGAGCAGGAACGGTCACGTCCTCACCAGGCTTGCCGGAACCGTCCTTGTACTCCGGCTCGTAGTCCAGGTTCTGGTTCGGAACCTTCGGGTTCGTCTTGTCTTCCTTCTCCTTCTCATCCGGGATGCCATCACCGTCATCGTCCGGATCTTCGGTATCAGGTGTGCCATCACCGTCGGTGTCCAACTTGAAGTTCGCCGTCGTGTCGTCGGTGGACTTGTCCGGGTAAGTCACGGTGACCGGAACATCGAACTCCTCAACGGTATCCGCGTTGAGCTTCGACTTATCCGGGAACGTCACGGTGATCTCACCGGTGTTCTCGTCGATCTCGACGACATAGCCCTCAGGCGCCGCGAAACCATCAGTGATCTTGAACTTCGAGCCTTCCGGAGCGGTCGCGTCCTTGCCATCCTTGTCGGTGAAGGTCGGCGAAGACTTCGTCTCCTTGCCCGGGACGACGAGCTTGTCCTCGTAGGACGGCTCGTAAAGGTCCTTGTCCTTGTCGGTCACCGTGACGGTGACGTCAACGTTGTCCTTGGTTCCATCTGGGTAGGTCACAACGACAGGGATCTTGACCTCGTCACCTGGTTTGGCGGTGTCCGGGATGTTGACGGTGATCTCACCGGTGTTCTCCTCCACCTTGACGACGTAGCCCTCGGGAACATTCTCACCCGGGGTGAACTTCGTACCATCAGGCGCCGTGGTCGGTTTACCGTCCTTGTCCTTGAACTCCGGCTTATCAACCTTGGCTTCGCCACCAGGCTTACCCTCGCCGCCCTTGTATTCCGGCTCGTAGGACAAGTTCTGGTTCGGAACCTTCGGATTACTGTCATCCTTATCATCGATACCGTCGTCGTCATCATCCGTATCCGTGACGTCAGGCGTGCCATCCCCATCGGTATCCAGCTTGAACTTCGCTGTAGCGTCATCCTTAGAACCATCCGGGTAGGTCACCGTGACCGGAACGTCAAACTCTTCCGTGGTGTCCTTGTTCAGCTTGGACTTATCCGGGAAGGTCACAGTGATCTCACCGGTATTCTTATCGATCTCGACGGCATAGCCCTCAGGAGCCTTGTAATCTTCTGGGATTGCGAACTTCGACCCCTCAGGCGCGTCGACCGTCTCTTCGGTTGGGTTGCCCTCTTGATCTTCACCAGTCTTGGTGAATGTCGGAGAAGACTTCGTCTCCTCACCCGGAACGACGAGCTTTTCCTCGTACGCAGGCGTCAATTCATCCGCGTCATTCGTCACCAGAACGGTCCATGCGGAGACGTCGTTACCGCCGGAAACCAGGACAACGTTGAAGTAATCACCCTTCTTTGCATCCTTTGGGATGTCGAAGGTGCAAGCCTTCACTTGGGCCTTAATGCCCTTGGATTGGTCGAGTTCGCAAGTCTTCTTGACGTCGCCCTTCTGGTCGCGCCACTCGACCTTCGACGGCAAGGTCGACAAATCACCGTTGAACTCTGGGGTCACCGTCGCTCCAGGAGCGGCCGGCTTGTCCGTCGCGTTGTAGTCAGCCGTGATCGACACCGGGGTGTACGGCATGACCGCGTAGTTGACGTTGTACAGGGAGTTCAGATTCTGGAACGGAACACCAGTGAAGTCGATCGGCAGCTGGTTCTCGCCTGGAATAGCCGAAGCCCGGAAGTTTCCACCATCATTGAAGCGTTGGAAAACTGGAGTGTGGAAGCCCGTGTAACCGTTCTGGACTACACCGTCCTTGTTTTCGACCCACACGAAGACATGGTTCGGATTCAGGATATCCTCGCGATCCTGGCCCTTCTCGTACGCGCCAAAACGCAGGGTGTATTCACCCTTATTGTTGGTTTTTCCGTAGACGGTCTTGAGGATGTACTCGGGGTGGTCCTCAAGCATCTTCTTGGTTGCATCTGCTAGCTGGTTCGGATCGTCCTTGTACTGCTCGTGCAGCTTCTGGTTTGCTGCAGCACCATCCTTGGTCAAGGTGGATGCATATACGGTGTAGCCATCCGCAGCTTCGTCGACGCCATTGAAAGACGGACCAGTAGCGACGATGCCCTTGTCTGGGCCACCAGTCTCGAGCCAGACAGTGCCGGAAATGGTGTTCGGAACGTCGGTCTGCGTCGATGCCAAATCGATCGGCCCCTCAGGGTCCTCGACAAGCTTGTCACCCTTCGCAGCCATCCAGCTGGTTTCGTGGCTCGGTGGAACTTCCTGGTAGAAAGCCGCCATCAACTGGATGTTGCCATCAGCAGCAACGAAGGAACCGAGGGGGCCCTCAACTACACCGTTGAAAGAGCCCGGGACAAAGCCGTTGGCCTGGCGGAACATGACCATCTTGTTGCCGCGCTCGTTGGTGTACGGCTCTACCCAGATACGGTGTTTTTGATCCGTACGAGCAGACCAGGTGTGCTCCACCCCGAGTTTGTCGGTCCAGGTAATGCCTTTATCCCCGGTACCAAAAGCGAACGTACCCTGACCGCCGTTGCCACCGACAACATCCGGCAGGGTGTGGGTCTCTGCCTTAAAGATTGGCGAGTACGAACCGTCTTTGTCCTGGAACTGTGCGTAAACGGTGACGCCGTCCAGTGGAATGTTTCCGTTATCGATAGTCGATCCCGGGTTGCCCTTCGGGCCGGTCGCATATACGTGACCCGATATCAGGCCCTTACCAACACCGTGAGCGTCAGTCAGGTTGGCAGCCTTGGTGACGCGGCCACTGGCGATCATGTCGGCATCAATCACACCATTCGCATCGGCCGCTGGCGCGACCGGATTCTGATCCGCAACTGCTGGAGTTTCCTCCTGAGCAAACGCGACCGGCTGCGCGAATGGCGCTACCAACGCAAACGACAATGCGGCTGCAGCAATCGAGGTGCCACGACGCGCTTTATATGAGCTTCGCATGAAGATTCCTTCCATTGATCCAAGCGGTATGACTTTCAATTCACCAACCAAATCACTGGATAAACTTCCAGACAAAATGATTATTCATGCCAATTAAAAGCCATTCACCAAAAATTGTATCAATCCATACAGGCCACAGATTACGTACAGCTGTTTTCTAATTTCGCAGGTCACAGACTTACAAACGTCGACTTTCGCCCTCCGTATAGTCCATTGACGGGTGGATTACTACCTTTTTGTACATCTAAATACATACCCCCCCCCCGAAACGTCATCACACCTGGTTTCTAGCCCAAAATTACATATGTGGCGTACCTCTTCCCCAAATAGCCCAATTCATAAAATAAATAAGCTGTGGCCCGTTACACATTCGATAACGGGCCACAGCTATAGCTTTTCTTAACAGACCTTCAGGCTTGCTTCACGCAACCTGGCCCCCTACTCGGGGGTGTAAGCGGGTCGCGCGGCAACTTCCTACTTTGTCAGCTTGCCATCCTTCGTGGTGGACTCCGACGACAGCTTCGTCGTCTTACCGGACGACCCCTTCAGCTCCAGGTCCTTCACAGAGGAGCTTGGGCCGCCGGGCTTGCAGGCGTCGTAAATGAACGTGCCTGCCAGGACACCAGCAGCGATCAGCGCGATGCCTGCGACAACCATGCCGAGGTCCGCACCGACGGTGCGCAGCTGCGCGTTAATACGCTCAGCCTGGCGTGCCATCTCCGGGTTGAAGATGCCAGCCTGCTGCTGGATGCGGGTGTTCGCAGCTTGCAACTGCGCCTCTACCTGACCAGCGAGGTCACTCAGAACCGGGATCTGAATCTGGGAAGCCAGACCCAGCGGCAGCAGCGCGATCAGCGGCAGACCGAAGCCCACAGCGGATGCTGCACAGGCACCAGCGTTGACCTTGCCAGCAACCGTGACGGTCTCCGCCTTGTTGCCGTGGCCGTCCCTCACGTTGATCTTGTCACCCTGCTTGAGCTCGACGCCCTTTGGCAGGTTCACGGACCAGTTGCCGTTCGCGTCGGTCGTGGTCTCAAGTTCCTTGCCGTTGGGCAAGGTGACGATGATTGTCTCGTTCGGGCGGTCGCCCTTACCGGAGATCTTCGTGTCACCGGCCGTAATCGGGTTTACCGTCGGCGCGGTGGTGTCTGGCTTCTCGCCGTCGTTCGCAGGGTCGGAGCCAGCCTTGACCTCAGCTTCATTCGTGACGCCGTCGCCATCGAAGTCACCTTCCGGATCCAGCAGCGACTTGCCGTCCTTGCCGATCAGGTCGAAGTTGGCGGTCGCGCTGTTCGTCGAGTCGTCTTCGTAAGTGAAGTCAACCTCGACAGCCGGGCGGGCGAACGGTGTGAACGTCTCGAAGAACTTATCCCAACGCTTCTCGACGTCAGAGCTCTTGAGTTCCGGCAGCTTCGCCTTGAACTCGTCAGAAACATCCTTCATCGACGGCGCCTTCGCTGTGAGCACGCCGTTTTCCTGCGGGGTGAACGCCCACTTCTCAGCGCCCTCAGGCTTCTTCGCCTCAGCACTCTTCACCGGAGCCTTGGTACCGAACGGGTCGTTGGTGTTCTTCTCACCATCAACCGGAACACCCGTGACCTTGTCGTACTCCGGCACGAAACGCTCAGCGTCGGTGCCGACAGTGACGGTCGTCTGCACCTCGTCGGTGGAGCCGTCCGGGTAGGTCACAACAACAGTGACGTCGTAGACGCCCGGCTTCGAGGTGTCCGGGTTCTCCTTGTACTTAAACGACGTGCCCTTTGGCAGGCTGTCCGCGTCCTTGATGTTGCCCTTCGCGTCCGGGGTGCCGCCGGTCTTGACCTTCTGGTCTTGGCCCTGCGGGTCGTTCTTGTCGGCGTCGGTCGCGTTCTTCTGCACCTTGACGTTAGCGTTGACCTTGTCGGTGGTGCCATCCGGGTAAGTGGCGACGATGGTCACCGGCTTGTCACCCTCAGTGGAGGTGTCCGGTGTCTTTTCGTACTCGAAGGTCGTGCCCTCCGGCAGCTCGTCGATGTTGGTGACGTGATCCTTTGCCTCAGGGACCTCATTCGGCGCGACGGTCTTGTCCTGGACTTGCGGCTCGTAGGTGTCGGCGTCCGACTTCTTCGGCTGCTGCGGCTTCGGCTCCTCCTTCTTCGGATCCTCCACCTTCACGGTGGCCTGCACCTCGTCGGTGGAACCATCCGGGTAGGTCACGATAACCGTGACCGGCTTATCACCAGCGGTAGAGGTGTCCGGATCTTCCTTGTACTTGAACGTCGTGCCCTTCGGCAGCTTGTCCGCATCCTTGACGTTGTCTTTCGGTTCCGGCTTCTTGCCGGTTTCAACCGTCTGGTCCTTACCTTGCGGGTCGAACTGCTCGGCTTGATCCTTAGCGACCTTCACCGTCACCGGCACCTCATCGGTGGTGCCATCCGGGTAGGTCACAACGACCACAGCCTTCTTATCACCAGAAGTGTCGGTCTTCGGCGCATCCTTCCAGGTGTACTTGGTGCCCTCCGGAAGCTCGTCCTTGTTCGCGATCGAGTCCTCAGCCTTCGGCTCGGAGTTCTTCGCAACCTCCTGGTCCTTGCCCTGCGGGTCGAACTGCTCAGCCTGATCCTTGGCAACCTTCACCGTCACCGGCACCTCATCGGTGGTGCCATCCGGGTAGGTCACAACAACGACAGCCTTCTTATCACCAGAAGTGTCGGTCTTCGGCGCATCCTTCCAGGCGTACTTGGTGCCCTCCGGAAGCTCATCCTTGTTCGCGATCGAATCCTCAGCCTTCGGCTCGGAGTTCTTCGCAACCTCCTGGTCCTTACCCTCCGGGTCGTACTTGCCAGCCTGGTCGGTTACCTTCAGCGGCACAACGTCGGTGTGCTCGGTCTCGTTGCCGTCCTGGTCCACCAACGTGTAGGTGACGGTGACGTTCGGCTTTTCCTCAGAAGCGTCAACTGTCTTCTTCGGCGTACCGATGATCTTGCCGTTCTTGGGCTCCAGCCCCTCCGGAAGGCCCTCAACCTTGATGGAGTCCTTCTTCAGCTCGAAGCCTTGCGGCAGTTTGTCAAAGCCTTCCGGCTTCACTTCCTGCTCGTACGGCTCACCGACAACACCGTCGGACAGCTTGGTGTCCGTCACCGTGATCTTGGTGACTACCTGCTCCTTACGCTTCTGCGCGACGGGCTTCTTCTCGGTCTTCTCAACGCGCTTTTCCGGATCTTCTTCGTCCGGGTTCTTGTAGACCGGGTTGCCGTCGTCGTCAAGCACCGGCACTTCCTGCTCCACCATGACCTCGACCTCGCGAGTCACGATGACCTCGGTGGTGCCCGGGGTGGTCGGCTTGCCGGTGATCTTGCCGGTCTTCGGGTCGATCTCAAGATCCGCTGGCAGATCCTTGGCGGAGAACACTGGTTCCGTGCCCTCCTTCATGTTGTCCGGCAGATCCTTGAACAGCGGCGTGACATCGTTATCCGGGAAATCGGTTCCCACCGACCCCAACGGCAGCGGCTCAGGAACAACAGCGGTGAAGGAGTCTGCAATCTCCCAACGATCAGACGGCTCACCGGAAGCCGGGTCAACAGAAACCAGCGCAGCGGTGTAGACGGTGGTCTTCCTCAGGTCTTCAGGAGCCTGGAAATCACAAGACTTGAGCGCACCCTTGTCGTCGCTCTTGATCTTGCATAGCGCATCCTTGATCTCGGTCTGGGTGCCGTCCGGGGTGGTTGCGTACCAACGGATTGCGTACTCCGTGTTCGGCAGCAGGCCGGACGTCTTCGTGG
>OJLY01000245.1_pt1 | contig 40392 bp, 45 predicted proteins | sample 1597031 | NCBI WGS metagenome assembly OJLY01 (sample SAMEA3904673, study PRJEB24821) | metagenome | biome: Builtin; feature: hospital; material: surface | place: USA | collected 2013-06-03
ACGAGATGTAGAGAGGTCTCGTGGGCTCGGAGATGTGTATAAGAGACAGTGCCCGAGGAGCGCTTCGCCACGGGGTGGCCGTCGACCTCGACGAGCTTGTACACCAGCCCGGCGGTGGGCGCGCCGGAGCCGGTGACCACCGAGGTGCCGACGCCGAAGCCGTCGACCGGGTCGCCGCGCAGCCCGGCGATGGTGAACTCGTCCAGATCGGAGGAGACGATGATGCGGGTGTTAAAGGCCCCGGCCTGGTCCAGCTGTTGGCGCACGCGACGCGAGACGATGCCCAGGTCACCGGAGTCGATGCGGACCGCGCCCAGGTCGGTGCCGGCGACCTCGAGTGCGTGCTCCACGCCCTTGGTGATGTCGAAGGTGTCCACCAGCAGGGTCGTATCCACACCCAGGCGATCGATCTGTGCCTGAAAGGCTGCCTTTTCGTCCGGCACGCCGTCTTCGCCCACGTGCAGCAGGGTCCAGGAGTGCGCGGCGGTGCCTGAGGGCGGGATGCCGTGGCGTAGTGCGGCCTCCATGTTGGAGGTGGCATCGAAGCCCGCGATGTAGGTGGCGCGGGCGGCGCTGACGGCGGCCTGCTCGTGGGTGCGGCGCGACCCCATCTCGATGATCGGGCGCCCGTCCGCGGCCGAGACCATGCGTGAGGCGGCCGAGGCCACGGCGGAGTCGGCATTCAGGATGGACAGGATCACGGTCTCCAAGATGACGCACTCGGCAAAGGTGCCGCGCACCGTCATGATGGGGGAGTAGGGGAAGTAAATATCGCCCTCCCGGTAGCCGTCGATCTGCCCGGAGAAGCGGTAGTCGGCCAGGTAGCGCTTCGCTTCATCGGACAGGAAATCGGCCGCGGCGAGCTGGTCCTCGGTAAAGCGGAACTTGGCGATCGCGTCGAGCACACGCGCGGTGCCGGCGACCACGCCATAGCGGCGCTCGCTGGGCAGCCGGCGGGTAAAGACCTCAAAAGCGCACTCGCGGTGCGCGGTACCGTCCTGCAACGCGGCGTCGAGCATTGTCAGCTCGTACATGTCGGTGAGGAATGCGGTGGAATACGCGGAGTCAGTCATAGTGATACAGACTACGCCCTGCTAGTGCGAGAAGGCCACGACCACCCACACCTCGCCATGGCCGTAGGCCACGCCGACGCCCATGTAGCGGTGCTCCGGGTTCAAAAGCACGTCCATGTGCTTCTGCGAGTGGATGATCAGCTCCAAAAAGGCGTGCCCGCTCGCGTTCTCCAACGGCATGCTCGCAGAAACCTGGCCGATGTCTCGGCCATCGTCTGGCTCCAAGTTCGGCTGCGTCTTTGTCACCGCGTTGCCCTCTGCGTGCTGCTGGGCGAGGCGCTGCAGTTCGGGGTCGAGGCTGACGGGCGGCAACGCGTCGTCGCTACGCAGCTGGCGCACCGCGGTGAAGAAGTCCTGACGGATCTCTTCGAGCTTCTGGCCGGTTTCAAAATCGGGCGCGACGTAACCTGCCCGGCGATCATCTACCGTCGGGTTGGAGGAGCCGCCCGCGGGCTGGTGTTGCGCGGCGCTGACGGTCACCGCGACGGCGGCGATGAGGCCAAGCACTCCGAGGATGGTGCGCAGCAACTGCTCGTTGCTCATCGGGAGTTTCTGCATGGGGCGCGCGCCTTTCCGTCGTAAGGGAGGGGACTTGCAAGGACTTGCAAGGACTTGCAAGGATGCATTGCAGCCTAGCAAGTGGCCGCGCAACGTGCCTGGCTGCCAACCGGTAGGCTGGGGCGCATGAATTGCGAATCCACGAGCCAGGTCCCGCAGCTGAGCTCGCCGATGGCAACGCCGGACCTGGAAGAAGACCTGAAGTTTGAGGTTGCCACCGGCGAGAACCTGCCATGGATGTGCATTGTGTGGGACGACCCGGTCAACCTGATGAGCTATGTCACCTACGTGTTCCAAACCGTGTTGGGCTACGACCGCAAGCGCGCGAACGAGCTGATGATGCAGGTGCACACCGAGGGCAAGGCCGTGGTCTCCTCGGGCGAGAAGGACAAGGTCGAGGGTGATGTGAAGAAGCTGCACACCGCCGGTTTGTGGGCGACCATGCAGCAGGCAGGGTAGAAGGGGAAGAAGAGCATGCAGCCGTGGAGGCGAAAGAAGGCCCTGATGCGTTCGGGTGCCAAGTTCACCACCAAGTTTGATCCGCTGGAGCGGGAGGTGATTGGGGACCTCACCGCGACGGTGTCCGAGGCGCTGATCGCGCGTGCCCAGTCCGCGCCGAAGGACGAGTTCGCCGAGATGATGGGGCTGTCCACCGGGCATACGGAGGCCCCGCAGGATCCGAAGTTGGCGCGCCTGTTGCCTGATTTTGAGCGGGAGGGCGACGAGGAGTTCGACGGCGACAACGGGCTGTTGCGCAGCCTGCACGAAAACGACATCATCCGCGCGAAGCTGATGAACATCCGCGTGGTCAACGACGCGCTTGGCCCCGATGGTGGCGTGGAGGTCACCATCGACGAGGAGGAGGCGCACCAGTTCGTCGCCGCGCTCAACGACATGCGTCTCTACATTTCCGCCGATGATCGCGGTGGCGAGGGCCAGGCACAGGACCGTGAGCGCCTCATGGAGTGGCTCGCTTTCTGCCAGGACTCATTGCTCGATGTCTTAAGCGAGTGAGCCATTGCTTGTCGACGATGCGGTGCACCTCCCCTGCGCCCACCTCTCCCTCAGCGATACCGGCGTCACGGCGTTTGTCTCCGCCGACCCGCGGGGGATGCTCGCGGCCGTGGACGTGCGCGGCGGCGGGCCGGGCACCCGCGAAACCGACCTGTTAGACCTGCACAACACCGTGGAGCGCGTACACGCCATCCTGCTGTGTGGTGGCTCCGCCTTCGGCCTGGCAGCGGCCGACGGGGCAATGCGCGAGCTGGAGTCTCGCGGGCTGGGCTTCCCAGTTTTCGGCGAGGATTCGCCGGGCCCGCGCGTGCCCATCGTGCCGGCGGCTGTCATCTTTGATCTGGCGGTCGGCGACCCCGCGCACCGACCAAGCGCCGAGGATGGTGCCACAGCGGTTGCGGCTGCGTGCGATGGTGCGGTGAAAAGCCCGGCGCAGCTGGCATCCGGCAGCGTCGGTGCGGGCTGTGGTGCAACCGCGGGCGTGTTGCGCGGTGGTTTCGGCACCGCCTCACGCACCGCGGCCGCAGGCACGGTCACTGCGGCAGTGGTAGCCAACCCTGTGGGCGCGGTGGTGGACACGCGCACCGGCCTGCTCTTCGGCGACCCGAGCGCGCCCGCGGTGGATACGCAGCGCTTCGCCCAGCTCAAGCGCCCCGCCCCGCAGCTGAACACCACCATCGGCGTGCTGGCCACCGACGCGGCGCTGCCCCCGTCCCAGCTCAAGCGGCTCGCCATTGCCGGTCACGACGGTTTGGCCCGTGCGATCCGCCCGGCGCACTCGCCGCTGGACGGGGACACGCTCTTCGCGGTGTCTGCCCCGCAGGATCCCGCGCGGGAAGTAGCACCGTGTAGCCCGGAGGCGCTCGCGGAGTTGGGTGCCGCGGCGGCGGACGCCGTGGAGGCGGCGATTGTGAACGCGGTGCGCTCGGCCACGAGCGGTTTCGGTCTGACCGCGTGGCGCGATCTCGCACGTGACTGATCGCGACCGCGGTTCGCGTGCGCCGCTACACTGGGTCAACGATGACTCACAACCCTTACGGATCTAGTCCTTACCACCCCGATGGCTGGGGTTACGGGCAAACCGGCCAGCCCGGCTACGGCAAGCCGTTCAACCGCCCTTTCTCTCACCCGGAGAACCAGCCACCGGCCTTCTCTTACCACCAGCAGCCGCTGGACAAGAGCACGAAGCGGAAGCAGCAGCGGCGCACAGGGTGGCGTTTCGCGTTGACGTATCTGGCAGTGATCTGGGTTGTGTACGCCTTAAACGCCCTGGTGTTCGACGGCACGCTGTGGGTTTTCGGCATCCAGCCTCTCGACCTTTCGACAATCTGGCACATCTTTACCTCCCCACTCCTGCACGCGAACCTGGAGCACATCGTGGGTAACTCGATTCCGGGCGCGATCTTCGCCTTCCTCATCGGGTACTCGGGCAAGCGCGTCTTCTGGGAGGTCACTACCTTCGCCATGCTGGTCAGCGGCTTGGGTACGTGGTTGATCGGCGGAATCGGCACGAACCACATTGGTGCCTCCGGTGTGATTTACGGGTGGCTGACGTACCTGCTGCTGCGCGGTATCTTTAACCGTTCCTTGCCGCAGATCATCCTGGGACTTATCCTGGCGTTTTTCTACTCCAGTCTGATTTGGGGCGTACTGCCTGGTACTCCTGGGGTGAGCTGGCAGGCCCACCTGTGCGGCGCGATTGGCGGGCTGCTCGCGGGCATGTTCATTACCTCCGACGACCCGCCTGAGCTGGTGGCTAAACGAGAGGCGAAGCAGGCGCGAAAGCAAGCAGGGAGGTAGAAAGACGAATGCGTCCGGATAATTCGGCCCCGATTGGGATTTTTGACTCCGGTGTGGGCGGGCTGACGGTGGCGCGCGCGGTGATGGATCAGCTGCCGCACGAGTCGATCAGCTACATCGGTGACACTGCCAATGCCCCCTACGGCCCGCAGTCGATTGCCGACGTCCGCCGCCACGCCCAGCGCATTGGCGACGAGCTGGTCGAGCAGGGCTGCAAGATGCTCGTGATTGCCTGCAACACTGCAACCGCAGCCTTCTTGCACGACGCGCGCGAGCGCTACGACATCCCGGTGCTCGAAGTCATTCAGCCGGCGGTGCGCCGCGCGATCTCGGCGACCCGCAACAACAAGGTCGGCGTGATCGGCACCCAGGGCACGATTACATCGGGCGCGTACCAGGACCTCTTTTCGCTCAAGTCCGACCTGGAGGTCAGTGCCGCGGCGTGCCCCGCGTTCGTGGAGTTCGTGGAGCGTGGCATCACCTCCGGGCGCCAAATCCTCGGGGTGGCGCAGGGGTATTTGGAGCCGCTCCAGGCGGCTGGGGTGGACACCCTGGTGCTCGGGTGTACCCACTATCCGCTGCTGTCGGGCGTGATCCAGCTCGCGATTGGCGAGCACGTCACGCTGGTGTCCTCCGCGGAGGAGACCTCGAAGGACGTGCTGCGGGTGCTCACGGAGCGCGACATGCTCGCGTCCGCGCCGCAGGAAGGTGGCCGTGCACCGGAGCGCGTGTTCGCCTCTACTGGTGACCCGGCGGTCTTCGATCGGCTTGCGGAACGTTTTCTCGGACCGCAGGTGCACGCGGTGGGAGCGAAGGCGCACGGATGAGCCAAAATACCCGGAAGTTTAGAATTCCCCCTCAATTCGTGGCACAGTGATTCCATGAAGTTGACCATCCTCGGCTGTTCCGGGAGCCTCGCCGCCCCCGGGAATCCTGGTTCCTCCTACGTTGTCAGCGTTGCCGGCAACAGCGACATCGTCCTGGACTTCGGCCCAGGCGCACTGGCCGCGATGCAGGAGCACTTCGACCCGGCCGATGCGCACGTGTGCTTCAGCCACCTGCACGCCGACCATTGCTCCGACATCGCCTCGCTTTTGGTGTGGCGCCGCTACCACCCCACCAAGCCAGCGAGCACACGCCACCGCATGCTGGGGCCGAGCTACACCCCGGAGCACGTGGGCAGAATGAGCGCCGACGGCCCCGGCCAGGTCGACGACATCGCCGACACCTTTGACTTCTCCCCGCTGCGCGCCGGGCACACCGAGACGCTTGGCGACGTTGTGCTTACCCCCTTCGATGTCGTCCACCCCGCGGCCGAGTCGCATGCGCTGCGCCTGGAGCATGACGGCAAGGTGCTGACGTATTCGGGCGACAGCGCGTATACCCCCTCGCTCGTGGATGCGGCCCGCGGCGCGGACCTTTTCCTGTGCGAGGCAGCCTGGGGTGCCTCAGCGGAGGGCAACCCGGAGGGGATGCACATGTCGGGCCGGGAGGCGGGCCGTATTGCCCGCGAGGCGGGCGTGCGCACGCTGGTGATCGTGCACATCCAGCCCTGGTCGAGTGTGCAGGACACGCTGGCCGCGGCCCGCACGGAGTTTTCTGGGGAGATCGTCATCGGCGCAGCAGGCGATGTCTTCGAGCTCTAGCGTGCGGGTACGCTGGTGCCCATGACTGATTTCACACGTGCAGATGGCCGCGGTTTGACGCAGATGCGCCCGGTGCGCATCACCCGCGGTTTTACCTCCAACCCTGCTGGCAGCGTGCTCGTCGAGTTCGGCAACACGCGCGTCATGTGCACGGCCTCCGTGGAGGAGGGCGTGCCGCGCTTCAAGAAGGATTCGGGTGAGGGGTGGCTTACCGCCGAGTACGCGATGCTGCCCTCGGCCACGCACGACCGCATGCCGCGCGAGTCGATGCGCGGCAAGGTCAAGGGCCGCACGCATGAGATTTCGCGGCTGGTTGGCCGCTCCCTGCGTGCCGCGGTCGACCTTTCCGAGCTGGGGGAGAACACGATCCAGCTGGATTGCGATGTGCTGCAGGCCGACGGTGGGACCCGCACGGCGTCGATTACCGGCGCATACGTGGCGCTCGCGGACGCGATTGAGGTGCTCAAGGAGCGCGGCGTCGTGCCGGGCGAGCCGCTGCTCAAGCCGGTCGCGGCGGTCTCCGTCGGCATCGTCGACGGTCGGGTGAGCCTGGACCTGCCGTACGAGGAGGACTCGCGCGCCGAGGTCGACCTGAACGTGGTGATGCAAGAAGGCGGCAACTTCGTGGAGATCCAGGGCACCGGCGAGCAGGGCCTCTTTGGCCGCAAGGAACTCAACGAGATGCTCGACGTGGCTGAGCTGGGGCTCAACTCGCTTATCGACGCCCAGAAGGCGGCCCTGGGATGGTAAGAGTCCTCGTCGCCTCGAACAACCCCGGCAAGCTCCGCGAGCTCGAGCAAGTGCTGCGCGAGCTTTCCATCGAGGGCATCGAGCTCGTCTCCTTGCGCGACGTCGAGCCCTACCCGGAACCGCAGGAGGACGGGCTGACCTTCGAGGACAACGCGCTGATCAAGGCGCGCGCCGGGGCCGCCCACACCGGCCTGCCGTGCGTGGCGGATGACTCCGGGCTCGCCGTCGTTGCCTTAAATGGCATGCCGGGCGTGCTGTCGGCGCGCTGGTCGGGAGATCATGATGCCCCGGACGTGGACGAGGCGAACAACCGCCTGCTGCTTGCACAGATGCGAGACATCGCACTGCGGGACTGCGCCTTCGTCTCCTGCTGCGCGCTCGTGACCCCGGCGGGCGACGAGTTCACCGCCGAGGGCCGCTGGACCGGGCAGCTTTTGCACGCCCCACAGGGCGAGGGCGGGTTTGGTTACGACCCGCTGTTTGCCCCGGACGATGCCCCGCAGCGAGACAACGGTGCGGCGATTTCCTCGGCTGAGCTTTCCCCGGAGGAAAAGAACGCGCGCTCGCACCGTGGACAGGCGCTGCGTGCGCTGGCCCCGGACATCACACGGCTGTTGGGTTAGGGTGGGGGCATGAAAAAGACGATTGCCCTTTGCACAAGTGCCCTGTTCGCTAGCGCCACCCTCGTTGGGTGCGGCTCCTCCTCCGAGTGGGATGGTGCTTGGTCCGGGGATGTGACTCCGACTGAGGCGGGCCAGCCCTCTGGGGCGGCCACGCTTACCATTGACGGGGGCGACTGCTCCTGGGAGCTGACCGAACCGACCGGGGAAACCAACGACGCGCGCTGCGAGCAGGACGACGAGGAATTTAAGCTCGCCGACCCGCTCAGCGGCCGGGATCTGGAGTACAAGGGCCAGATCAACGGCGATACGCTGACCATGACGCCGGATAATGACCGGGCGGAGAAGATTGGCGTGATGGTGCTGACCCGCACCACCGACGAGGAAAACTAATCGCTACAGCTGGAACGTCGCGGTGACTTCCTTGCGGCGCTTTGCCTCCACTACAAAGGAGAGAAACGGCACCACGCCGGAGATCGCCGTGACCACCCAGGTGCTCGCGGGCCAGCGGGCTTTGAGGCCCAGGTTCAAAGAAGTGACAAGGAAGACCATGTAGGCGATCCCGTGGATCCTAGCTACCCACGCCAGGTAGGCCACGTCCATGTGGAAGCCGTACTCCAGGATCATCCGCAGCACCAGGAGCAAAAGAAGCACGCCGGTCACCCAGGCGGCGATGGAAAACAGGCTCAGCGCCTGCTTGACGCGACGCTGGCGCTCCGGGTGAATGCGGTTCGGTGCCTGCGGCTCGGTTGGCTGGGGTTGGGGCTGGGTCATTGACCGTCCTTCTCCTCTGGGGTGTGTTCACTGCCTGCGCCTCGCCTGCGCGGGGTCAACAGATCGTTGTATTCCTCGACGTCCATCTGCGGGCGGGTGGGAAGGAAGTCCTCGTCGATCTGCGTTGGCGCGCTGGGATCGTTGCCGTAGCGTGCCAGGTCCGCCTCGTAGAGGTGCTCCATTTGCTCGCCGGCATTGAGGGCGTCAATCTTCTCGTTCTCCATCCGGATACCGGCCCGGTACGCGTAGACGAAGAATGCGCCGAAGAAGGGCCACTGCAAGGCGTAGCCCAAGTTTTGGAACGTGCCGGTGCCCGACTGGTAGCGGGTCCACTGCCACCACGCCAGCAGGCACGTGGTGATCACCGCGGCGATGAGCAAGAGAATGTGCCAAGCACGAACCTTCACACGGGAGTGTTTCTCCGGTGCGGGGGTCTGGGGGTCGCGGTGCTCGTTCACACCTGAACAGTCTACCAACGCCGCCCCCGTGGCCAAACTAAAGTTGGAGTCGGTTTCAAATTGTGGCCGATTGGCATGTAGGATGTCTCCCATTGCGCGCCCGTGGCGGAATTGGCAGACGCGCTGGATTTAGGTTCCAGTGTCTTCGGACGTGAGAGTTCAAGTCTCTCCGGGCGCACCACTTCTCAAGCTTCGCGCTAGAGGTTTTCGAGCGCGTGCTCGGCCTGGGCACGAGTAAAGTGCTCCGGGCCCTTGGTCAGCGCGTCGAGCAGTTCTTCTTCCGGCGTGCCATCCGCGTGCATCTGCCGCGCCACCTGGAGCGCGAGCGCGTTCCAATCTGCCTCAACCGTATCGACGGCGTAGGAGGCAGCGTCGGTGGAGAAGCCCTCCTCGTCCCGCAGCTGGTTGTACAGGTTGGACTTAGACAGTGGCTGGGCGGCCAGGTACTCCTCGGCTGCCTGCAGTGCGTCGCGCGACTCGGCGGGGACCGTCTCTTCGGCTTCTGGCGCGCTGTTTTCCGTGTCGGGCAGGCCAACTACCCCGTCCTCGGCCGCGTGGTGCTCGGATGTCTCCACGGTTTCGGTGACCTGCGTGGTCTGTGCCGCTTGCGGGGTCTCCGGCGCGGCGTCATTGCTGTCGTTGCTGCTGAGCAGCAGCCATCCGAGGAACCCAAAGCCGAAGGCTGCCAGCAAGCCGACGGTGACCCACTGCGCTGCCGTGGAGCGGGGACGCTCGTTTTCAACCTGCGGCTGCGGCTCGTAGGGATGCGTCGCGTTATCGGGCGTAGTGGGGTTCGGGGTTGGATCGTTCGGGGAAGTCATGTGGCCTCACTTGCTTCTTCGTTTCGGCGGGGAACACCGCCGTCGGTTCACTGATATGACCATTATGGGGCGGCGTGCCGTCGATAAGCAAAAGGACCCTAGAGATCCCAGTCGCGCAGGATGCGGCCGACGTGGCCGGAAGCGCGCACATTGTACTGGCACTGGGCGATCGTGCCGACGCCGTCGGCATCCACGTCCACCAGGAAGGTCGAGCGAATGACGCCCTGGGTGACCTTGCCGTACATCTTCTTCTCGCCGAACGCACCGTAGGCGGTGAGCGTCTCCTTCGACTCGTCGCCGAGCAGCTCGACGCCAAGGTCGTGCTTGGCACGGAAGTCAGCCAGCTTCTCGGTCGGATCGGGGCTAATGCCGATTACGGTGACCTTGGCGTTGGAAAACTCGTCGAGCTTCTCGGTGAAGTCGCACGCCTCGGTGGTGCAGCCGGGGGTGTTTGCGCGCGGGTAGAAGTAGACGATGACGCGCTGGCCGGCGAAGTCTGCGAGCGAGACCTGCTCGCCCTTATCGTTGGGCAGGGTAAAAGCGGGGGCAGTGTCGCCCTTTTCTAGTCTGATCTGATCGGTCATACCTCCCCGTTTTACACTACTGTTGTTGAAAGAACCGCTGAACAACGAAAACGTAGGAGTACAACGTGGCACGAGACATTCACGATATTGAGCGCGACATCTCCCGCACCCGCAGCCAGCTGGCCGCTACCCTCGACGAGCTCGCCGACCGCACCAGCCCGGCAACCTTGGCGGATGGTGCCAAGTCGAGCGCCGCTGAGTGGCTGCAGGACGAGACGGTGCAGAAGGTGCTCGCCGGTATCGGCGCTGCCGTCGTCGCGCTCGTGGGCATCAAGGTGCTCAACGGCCGCAAGCGCAAGAAGGAGCTCAAGGAGCTGCAGAAGCTGCTCTCGCGCGACTAAGCACGCACAGTAAAGGCCGTCCACCTGGATCTGATGATCGGGTGGACGGCCTTCTCTTTTATTCTGGCGAGCGACTAGACCAGTTCCGCACCGGCGTCGAGCATCTCCTGCAGCGCTTGGGCACCAGTGGCGTCGTCGACGGGGGCGACCATACAGCGCAGCACGCGCACCGTCCAGCCCTGCTTCAGCGCGTCGAGGACGGTAGCGCGGACGCAGTGGTCCGTTGCGATGCCGCACACGTCGAGCGCTGCAATCTCGTGGGCGCGCAGCCAGTCGGCCAGCGAGGTGCCGTTGGCGTCAGCACCCTCGAAGGCGGAGTAGGAGGCCGAGTACTGGCCCTTGCGGAAGAAGACATCAATGGCGGAGGTGTCGATGGGGCCTCGAATCTCCGCACCGAAGGTGTCGGCGACGCAGTGCGGCGGCCACGTGTCGCGGAAATCGGGGGTCTCGGAGAAGTGCTCGCCCGGATCGATGTGCCAGTCCTGGCTAGCCAGGACGTAGGCGTACTCACGGGTGCGGTTGTCCTCGGAGGCAAGGAACTGGGCAATTTTCGACGCGGCCTCATCCCCGCGGGCGGTCGCAAGCGGCCCGCCGGGGCAGAAGTCATTTTGCACGTCGACGAGCAGGAGTGCAGTTTTCATGTCTATAACCTTAATAAAAACTCAATAATTCTGCAAATAGTTGGGTTGGGATTCTTAGGAAGTGTTGAACAATTCGGGTTGTTGAACGATTGTGCAGGTCATGGTTGTGGTGATGGTGCTGTGTGTTCTCAGGAATCTGAGAGGGTAGGCGGAGAGAAAACCCGGTGCAGGCAGTATAAAATCTGGCGGCCGGGGTGTGAAGGTGGTTTGACTGGGGGTTGGGTGAAAGATGTCTGCGTGCGTGGTTCTAAGCGTGTTCTAAACGGAGCTAGCTCCATTTGGGTCCGCAGGCCCAATTAGAGAGGTAAAGGGTGGGGTTTCACGAAAAGAAGCCAGGCCAGAGAGTCTGATAAACTCTCTGGCCTGGCCTTTCTGTGCGCCATCAGGGAATCGAACCCCGAACCCACTGATTAAGAGTCAGTTGCTCTGCCAATTGAGCTAATGGCGCGTATTTTGTTTTTCTCTGTTGCTCTCGGCAACGTTGAAAACAATAACACCATCTCGTGACAACTGTGAAATCGCCTGGTCATCCCCGGTTTTCTTAGTGTCCAAATTGTGATCTTTCTTGGCCTTGTTGAAGTAGCATTTTCTTCCCCGGTGCCGATAGGGTGTGTAGGACGGAAATGCGCAGGGAGGCGCGCAAGGATTGTGGAGGCAAGGATTTGCTCATGCGTAAAACTGCAGTGATGCGGCGAATCGCCAGTGCGTTGACGGTGGGCGCGTTGGTGGCGGGGTTGGCGTCCTGCACGATCGGGGACACGGATGGTGGCGAGGCACTGGAAAGTGCTGCGCACACCGAGGAGCAAGAGACTGAAAAGCTGCCGGAGCCTCCGGAGTTTTCATTCACTGACGGTGACGAGGACGTTGCGCCCGGCGACCCTGTGACTGTCAGTTCGGAGGCGGGTCTGAAGTCGGTGGTAATGACCAACGAAGAGGGGAAGACCATCAAAGCCGCTATGAACGATGAGAAAACCGAGTGGCACACGACTGAACCGCTTGGTTATGGGCGTACCTACACGGTGGTAGCAACCGATACGGCGGGGCAGGAGAAGACCAAGACGTTTACTACCGTGGTGCCGGCTGCGCAGACCAATGTGTACATGGGTCCGCTTGACGGTGCGACGGTTGGCGTCGGTCAGGCGATTACCTTCCAGTTTGATGTGCCGATTCAGGACACGAAGGCCGTCGAGGAGCTCATTGATGTCGAGACTTCGAACGATACGGAGGGCGGCTTCTTCTGGCTCGATGCCACGGAGCTGCGCTGGCGCCCGAAAGAGATGTGGGAGCCGGGCACTGAAGTGACCGTGTCTGCGAACGTCTACGGTAAGGATATGGGCGGCGGCATCTACGGTGTAGAGGACGTGCAACACAGCTTCACTGTCGGTGACAAGGTTGAAGCCGTGGTGGACAACAACGACAAGATGCTGCGCTTCTACCGCAATGACGCACTGGAGAGGGAGTTCCCGATCTCGCTGGGCACCGACGGCTCCTTCGACACGCCAAACGGCACCTACGTGGTGGGGGACATGCACGAGTCGCTGGTAATGGACTCGCGCACCTTCGGCCTTGGTTTGGGGCAGGGTGGCTACGTCACGCCAGTCTCGTATGCGACGCAGCTGTCCTACTCTGGCATTTACTTGCATGGGGCGCCGTGGGCTGTCTGGGCGCTGGGCAATACGAACCAGTCGCACGGGTGCATTAATGCCACCATCGCGGATGCGCAGTGGTTCCAGCAAAACGTGAAGCGTGGCGATGTAGTCACGGTGACAAACGCCGGTGGCGGCACGCTTAACGGCGCCGATGGTCTCGGGTACTGGAATATGGATTGGGAGACTCGCTCGGGTGGGAGTGCTGATCCGAACGCGTAAGGGGGCGTCGAGAAGCAAAAGGCTCCAGGCACTGATGATGCTTGGGGTCTTTTTTATTCACAAATTTGGCCCGGATGACCGGGCCGTTTTTCTCCCTTCTTTAAATTTATAGGCCGATAGATAGAATCCTACCTGTAACTATCGAGCTATAGAAAAAGGGCAGGTAAATGACACACGATCAACTACTAGCTGCCTCGGGGAACGCCGGGTGGATGCTCATGAGCGCCTCGCTCGTACTGCTGATGACGCCGGGGCTCGCGCTGTTCTACGGCGGCATGTCGGGTCGTCGAAGTGCGCTGAACATGATGATGATGTCTTTTGGCGCGATGGCGGTTGTCCCCGTCATCTACGTCCTGTGGGGTTGGTCGGCCTCCTACGGGGGAGGCGATCTCGGCGGCATCGTTGGTAACCCGATGCAGACCTTCGGGCTGCGCGGCGAGATCATGGACTCTAATGGCGACTTCATCGCAGGGGATAGTGGCTACCCGCGGATTGTGGATATCGGGTTCCAGGTCACCTTCGCCATCATCGCAGTGGCGATCATCTCCGGTGCGCTGGCCGGGCGCGTGAAGTTCGGGGCTTGGCTGGCCTTTGTCGCGGGCTGGGGCACCCTCGCGTACTTTCCCATCGCGCACATGGTGTGGGACGGCGGGCTACTTTCTGAATCTGAAAACTCGATTGCCGCGTGGCTCTTCGGTACCACCGGCGAGGAAGCGAACGTCGCACCCGTGGACTTCGCGGGCGGCACCGTTGTGCACATCTCCGCTGGCGCTGCTGCGCTTGTGCTCGCGCTCTACGTCGGTGCGCGCAAAGACTTCCCGACGAAAGTGGACAAGCCGCACAACCTGCCGATGGTGATGCTCGGTGCCGCACTGCTGTGGTTCGGCTGGTACGGGTTCAACGGCGGTTCCGCGTTTGCGGCTGATGGCCTGGCAGGCCTGGCGTGGATGAACACCACCGTGGCTACCGCTGCCGCAATGCTGGGCTGGATGGCTGTCGAAGCCGTGCGCGACAAGGCAGCAACCTCGCTCGGCGCTGCATCCGGCGCGGTCGCTGGTTTGGTCACGATCACGCCGGCGGCCGGGGCGCTTACGCCGGTGACCTCCATCCCGCTTGGCGCGCTCGGCGGTGTCATCGCTTGCTTGGCCATCGGGCTGAAGTACCGCTTCGGTTTTGACGACTCGCTCGATGTCGTTGGCGTGCACCTGTGCGCCGGGTTGTGGGGTACCGTCGGTCTGGCACTGTTCGCAGATGGCCGCGGGATTCTCAGCGGTCACGCCAGTGAGGGGCTGAAGCTGCTGGTAGTGCAAGTGTGTATCGCGCTGGTGGCGCTGCTCGTCTCGGGCCTTGTGACGCTGCTGCTCGCAGTACTGATCGGTGCCACGATCGGCTGGCGAGTCAGCGAGGCCGAAGAACACGACGGCATCGACCTCGCCCAGCACCGCGAGTCCGCCTACGACATCAGCGAGGCCGGCGGTAAGACACAGCCGCTTATGCGCCCGCTGCCGGAGGCACCCTTGGCCGCCCCAGGTATCCAGCAATCAGGTCCTCAGCAGCCAGGTCCCGCACAACCAATTTCCCCGCAAGCGCAGCCGCAGGCAGCGGCAGCAAAGGAGTAAATCATGATGAAGCTCATTACCGCAGTGGTGCAGGTCTACGCTCTACCTGCGATTCGTGAAAACCTCGAGCGCGAGGGCGTGCGCGGGATGACCGTGACGGAAGCCCAGGGCGACGGCCAGCAGCGCGGGCGCACCGAAATCTACCGCGGCACCGAATTCTCGGCGGAGTTTGTGCCCAAGGTCAAGATCGAGGTCGTGGCGGGCGAGTGGCAGGTAAACCAGATCGTGGACGCGATCTTGCAGGCCGCATCGACGGGGAACGCCGGCGACGGGAAGATCTGGGTCAGCCCCATCGAAGAAGTCATCCGAGTGCGAACCGGCGAGCGAGGCGAGGAGGCGCTCTAGACCTTGGCCCGTGCTTCTTCGGCCTCAATCTCAGCGTTGAACTCGCGCTTGGAGGATTGCCACTGGTCTTCAGTCATACCGAGGCGCCAGTAGCCGGAGATGGAAACGTCTTCTCGGGGAATCTCAGATTCAACGAAGAGGAAGCGGCGCATCTCCTTGATCATTTCTGCGACACCGTGGATGAACCAGCTGGTTTTCTTTCCCTCTGGGGTGCCTGCCTCGCGCACTGCACGAGACAACTCGGTGCCGTGGGTTGCGCCGTTGCGGACCACCCAGTTGACCTCCACGCCCTCGCGGGTAGGGAGGTCGAACGTACGATCATCGGCCTCGATCTCGATGTAGACGGTCGCCGTCGCGCCTGTTGGGAGGCGCTTCAGTCCGGCGTAGATGGCTGGTGCCGCGGACTCGTCCCCGGCCAGCACAAAGTGCTCGTAGTCTGCCGTAGGCCTCCACGCGCCGCCCGGGCCGAGGAAACCGAGCTTTTCTCCGACCTCGGCGGCGCGTGCCCAAGGGGCGGCCAGGCCGGCATCGCCGTGGGTGACGAAGTCGACGTCGAAGTCCCCGGTTTCCGGGTCCAGGTTGATCAGGGTGTAGGTGCGGGTGATGGGGTGTTTCTCGCGCGGCTGTTGCTCGCGAATCCGCGCGACATCAAACGGCCAGGCGTAATCGGCACCTTCTGGTGCGAACAATAACTTGATGTAGTGGTCGGTGAACTCGAGTTCCTTGCCAACCAATGCTGGGGAGTGCATGCTCAATCGGACCAGATCGGGAGAAATCTGGCGGCGACCGGTCACGGTTGCCTCATGTGCTTTACGGGGCTTGCGCTTCGGCGCTGCTGCTTGAGGTTGGGCAGCCATGGCTATCACTGTCCTTCAACACTTCTCGTATGCCGCGTACTGGCGGGGACTCACGGATCTTCGGTTAGGTAAGCCTAACACAATAATGCTGAAGGGGGTTTAAGTTTTCAGAAAAAGCAATGTACCCCGTAACCTGTTTGTGCAGGTTACGGGGTACTATTCGGGGTGGCTGACGGGACTCGAACCCGCGACACCCAGGATCACAACCTGGTGCTCTACCAGCTGAACTACAGCCACCATCGCTGCGTTTTCAGCAGCGGGATCTACCTTAGTACGCGAACGATGTTTTACAAAAACTGCTGGTAGGCGTCGGTAGCGTCGCGCTTCGCCTGCTCCGCCGCCGCAGTTTCCGGTCCCGGGGTGTCCACGAACACGGCGCGTCGATAGTAGTCCAGCTCCCGGATCGACTCCATGATGTCCGCCAGCGCGCGGTGCGCCATGCCCTTATCGGGCTGGTTGAAGTAGGCGCGGGGGAACCAGCGGCGCGTGAGCTCCTTGACGGTGGAGACGTCGATCATGCGGTAGTGCAGTGCCGCGTCCAGGCGGGGCATGTGCTCGCGGATGAAAGCGCGGTCGGTGGCAATGGAGTTGCCCGCCAAAGGAGCCGGGTGTGCCGGATCGCAGTGTTTTTCCAGCAGTTCAAGCACCGCGTCCTCGGCCTCCCGCACGGAGACCGTCGAGGCCTTGATCTCATCGAGTAGCCCGTTGTCGGTGTGCATCTTGGTGACAAAGTCGTCCATCTCGGCGAGCTCCGGCTCGCTTGCGCCGACGACGATGTCCAGGCCTTCATCGAGGATGTTCAGCTCTGCGTCGGTGACGAGTGCTGCGACCTCCACAATCACGTGACGTTTTGGGTCCAGGCCCGTCATCTCCAGATCAATCCAGACGATGCGGTTGTCTTTGGCCTGAATTTCCACGGTTATTCTTCTCCCATCTTTGCGTAAAAGCTGCCCACCAGCGGGGCAATGACACCGCGCGGGCCGTAGGTGGACACCACGTCCATCGCCTTGGACAGCGGGCCAGGTACGACGCGGCGCTTGTTGGTGCGCATCGCGCGCAGCGTATCGCGCGAGCAGGACTCGTAGGTTGTCCAGAGGAAGTCCGGTACGACCTTATCCACGATGGATTGTTCCTCCTCGGGCACGTAGGCTTCGCGCACCGGACCCGGGGCGAGCAGCGTGCAGTGTACGCCGGTGTCCTTGAGCTCGTAGTGCAGCGCCTCGGTAAAGGCGTTGACCCCGGCCTTGGTGAAGACGTAGGTCGCGTTGTTGGGGATGGGGATGTTGCCCGCGGCGGAGCCAACGTTGCACAGCGCGCCCTCGCCACGCGGCACCATCTGGTCCAGCACGGCTTTTGTTATGCGGAAGACCGCGGTGGCGTTGAGGTTGAACTGGTTCGTCTCGTACTCCCAGTCCTGTCTCATGAAGGGACCGAAGCTGGCGATGCCCGCGGAATTGATGCACAGCGTGACCTTGCGCGTCGCAATGTGTGCGATGAGCGCATCAACGTCGCGCTGCTTGGCTAGGTCTGCCGCGAACACTTCCACGTTGATGCCGTGCGCGTCGCTCAGCTTGCGGGCGAGCTTCATGAGCACGCTTTCGCGCCGGGCGACAAGGATGAGGTTGTAGCCTGCGGCGGCAAGGTCGCGTGCCATTGCCTCGCCGATCCCCTGCGACGCGCCGGTCACCAGGGCATAAGAATCGATTTCGGGGGCTGGAAAAGTCATGGTTTACAGGGTACCTGGGCTATTGCTTCTCGACGCCCGCCTCACCCCTCGCAAGCGCCTCCAGCGCATCCATATGAGCCAGGAACGCGGCGCGCCCCTCCCTGGTAAGCGTGACCCACACCGTGTCCTTTTGCCTCGTGGACCCGTACTCGCGGAAGCAGGTGATATAGCCCGCTTCTTCCAGGGCGGTGAGTTGTTTGGACAGCGTGGCGTCGGAAAGCTGCGTGGCGTCGCGAAGCGTGCCGAAGCGCATCTCGTAGCGCACCTCGCCCTCGTAGGCGCCGGTGGCGTTGAGCGCCGCGCAGATTTTGAGCCGGTTGATGGGGTGAATGATGGGGTTAGTCATGGTACTTGCTCCAGGTCAGGCCGTACCCGGCGATGAAGCCGACCGTGATGAGGACGCCGAGGGTGATGACGGCGGTGGTGCCGGCGGTCTGGGCGAGCATCATCAATGGGTAGGCGAGCAGCGGGGCGATGGCGGCCTTCCAATTGAGCTTCGGGTCCTCGCGCACCTCCTGCTTCATGGCAGTGCGTACTCCGCGTTTCGCGGAGAACTCAATCCATACGATGCCGGCGATGCCGACGAGAAGGACGAGTAGCCCCCACGCGTGTTCGAGCAGCGTGAGCGTCATGCCTGCGCCGAAGCAGACGCTGGTGGCAGTGATGTGCAGCCACGGCACGCGCTGCGCGCTAGCTGTCGCGCGGGCCTCGGTTGCGCGTACAGCGGCGAGTGCCTCCCGGGCCTCGGCAGTATCCTTGTTTTCCATAGTGGAAAGTATAGACCGCGAGGGACGGTGTTGTCGCGGTAGCATTGAGCCATGCTTGATCGTGACGAACTCATCTTCAGCCAAACCAAGGCGCTAGGTACGGACGAGTTTGAGATCACTGACGCTGCAGGCACGCTTGTCGGCACCGCGCGGCAAACCCTCAAACTCAGTGACCTCTTCTCTAGCTCTCGCGGTACCGAGGTGCGCGATGTCGAAGGCAACCTCGTACTCGGGGTGACTGACCCGGTGAACCTGATCCACGATTCCTACGAGGTCCGGCTTGCCAATCCTGACATGCTGCTGGCCACCCTGCGCACCCGTTTCGCCTGGCTGCGCACCAAGCTTAACTTGGAGATCGCGGGCTTTCCCGAGGTGGAAGTCGATGGCAAGATCATGGCCTTCGACTTCACGCTGACCAGCATGGGCCGCGAAATCGCCCGCATCACCGCCGAGTATTCAGGGATGGGCCGGATGATGATGGGCAAAACTACGTACCGCATCTCTTTTGCGCCCGGGCTCGACGAGCGTCAGCACGCCGCGATCCTGGGGTCTGCCGTGGCGATCGACATGTTGCGGCGAAAGCGGAGAAACAGTTCTTAGGTGGCCTTAAGCGAAATAAGCGCCCCCAGCAGGATTCGAACCCGCGACCAGCCGGGTAGAAACCGGATGCTCTAATCCACTGAGCTATGGGGGCATGCCGCGTCAGCTGTGTATTTGCTTCGCGGCCCGCTCATTGTAGCGCATGGCCAGTTAGGCGCCCCAATCAATCGAAAGTAGGGTAGGGGGCATGTCTGAAGTGGGAGTTCGCAAGCGAGCCGTCCGGTCGTCCTGGCCCGTGTATGTAGTGGCATTTCTTCTCGCCGCCCTGATCGCCGGGGCGGTGGCGCAGTCCTTCTCGGGGGCGTCCCTTGCCGCGCTGGGTATCCCGGATCCAGGCGCGCTCACGACCGCCGGGCTGCCTGCGTTGCGCGGGATGGTCTGGCTGCTTGCGGCGTTGTCCACTGGCTCGTTCATGCTGTCGGCGTGGTTGATCCCGCCGAGAATGCCCGAGGGTGAAAACGTGGATCTCAACGGGGCGCGTTTGACCGTCGATGGCGTGATCGCGTCGCGTACCGGCGGCTGGGCGCAGCTGGCGATGGCGCTGATTTCGCTGGTGATGATCCCGCTGGTGCTTTCCGACGTCTCCGGCCAACCACTCGCAGACGTCTTCTTCCAACTCAGTGCGTGGTCGGTCGCGCTGGAGCAAGTGGCCGAGGCGAAGGTCTGGCTGATTACCGCAGCGCTTTCGGCGGTGGTCGGCGGGGGAGCGCTTTTCGCCCGCAGCTGGTTCTCGCAGGTTGCTTTATTTTTTGGTGCGATCTGCACGATTATGCCACTGGCCCTGACTGGGCACTCTGCTTCTGGCGGTAACCACGACTTCGGTACGAACTCCCTGATTTGGCACTTGGTGTTCATGCTGCTGTGGATCGGCGGGCTGATGGCGTTGGTCGCGCACGGGCGAAGGCTTGGCCCCAACCTGGAGATGGCCGCGCGCCGCTACTCCATGATCGCTTTTGCCGCGCTCGTGGTCATGCTCGTGTCCGGCGTGGTCAATGCGCTGATCCGCGTGCGCCTGTCGGACATGCTGGACTACGCCTATGGTTGGGTGATCCTGATCAAATTCGGCGGCATCCTCGTGCTCGGTCTGATGGGGTTGGCACACCGCCAGATCACGCTGCCGCAGCTGGAAAAGCGTCCGGGTGCGTTTACCCGGTTTGCCGCGGTCGAGGTCGCCGTGATGGCAGCGATCGCGGGTATTTCCGTCACGCTGGGGCGTACGCCGCCCCCGCCGCCGCTGGACCCGAACCTCACGCCGATGCAGGTCAAGCTGGGCTACAACCTGTACGAGCCGCTGACCTGGACGAATTGGCTGACCTTTTGGCGTCCGGAGTTGCTCTACAGTGTGATCGCCATCTGGCTTGCCGCGTATTACCTGCACCTGCTGCGCCGCGTCGACGGGTGGAACAACGTCCGGACGGCGTGGTGGCTGGCGGGCTGCGCCATGCTTGCGGTGACCATGAGCTCGGGGCTGGGGATGTACATGCCGGCCGCTTACTCGACGCACATGACCGTCCACATGATCCTGTCAATGGGTGTGCCCGTCTTTTTGGTGCTGGGAGCGCCTTTAACGCTGGTGCGCGAGGCCTACCCGGTCGGCGAGTTCAATCCGCGTCTGTGGGCGGAGAGCTTCCAGCGCTCGAGGTTCCTGCAGATTGTGACCTACCCGCCGGTATCGGTGGTGCAGTTTCTGGTGCTGTTCTACGTCATGTACGTCTTCCCCTCGCTATACGCGCTGATGATTTCAGAGCACGCGGGCCACGTTCTGATGAATGTGGTGTTTTTGGTCTCGGGGTACTTCTACTTCTGGGAGCTGATTGGCATCGACGAGATCCCGGGGCGCGCCTCGGCGAAGGTGCGCCTGGCCTGGCTGTGGGTGTCCATGCCGGTCCACCTGTTCATGGGTGTCTACCTCATGCAGCTGAACTTCGTGTTGGCGGAGGATTTCTATCGTTCGCTGCTGTTGCCGTGGGAGCCGGACCTGCTGCACGACCAGAAGGTCGGTGGCGGCATCGGTTGGGCATCCGGTTCCTTCCCGCTCGTGATCGTTTTTGCGGAGCTGTTCCGAGGCTGGCTGTCGGAGGATAAGCGCGAAGCAGTCGAATCTGACAGGCGTGAAGAAGAAACGGATGACGAGGAATGGCGCAGGTATAACGAAATGCTGGCGCAGTACAACGGCAGGTAGCTGCGGAAATACGAATATTTCGCGCTACCCCTTCCCTTTTCTTTAGATTCGTGTAATCTGTGTCCCGGGCGGTAGTTTTGTTTAGTTCGTTGCCGTCCCGCAATAACACACGACAGAATCTGCATGAAGAAAAGGACTTTGAACCATGAGCCACCTGCACACTCACCTGCACGGCAACCTTATTGAAGATCCGGTGTTCCGCACCTTTGAGAACTCGGATGCTTCACTTACCAAATTCCGGCTTGCTGCTTCGCGCCGCAGGCTCGTCACTCAAAAGAGCGATACCGACGGTGCGCCGGGCGCGAATGCCAGTCAGGTCTGGGAGGACACCGACCAGCTGTATATCGACGTCGAGTGCTGGGGCCAGCTCGCCGTCAACGTCTCCGCCTCGCTGAAGAAGGGGTTCCCGGTTTCCGTCTGTGGCAAGCTCGTTACCGAGACGTGGGAGGTCGACTCTGCTGACCCGGAGAAGGGCAAGGAGATGCGCTCCAAGATCGTGCTGAAGGCACACCAGGTCTCCTTTGAGCTTTCGCACTACCAGGTCAGCAGCGTGCGCTCCGTGCCGAGCGGCAACACGCTGCAGGGCCAGAAGCCGGTGGAGCCGAAGTCGAAGTGGGACCTGGTTAGCGGGGGAGGGGATGAGCATCGGGTCAGCGCGGAAGATGCCCTCGAGCAGGTGAGCAAGGCGAAGGAGCGAGAGAAAGTGGGCGCGGCCGCCGGCGGTGAAAAGGTAGCGGCTGGGAAGGGGGAGGCGGACACGCCGCCCTTTTAGTACCCACGGCGGGCCATGTGCAGTCGCCGAAATGATGTAGTCTGTGGAAAGCATTTGCGCATATCTCACAGTCAATTTCACAAGAGGGGACTTCACGTGGCTGAGTTCATCTACACGATGAAAAACGTTCGCAGGGCCATCGGTGACAAGGTCATTTTGGACAATGTCACCATGGCCTTCTACCCCGGCGCCAAGATCGGTGTCGTGGGGCCCAACGGCGCGGGTAAGTCGTCGTTGCTCAAGATCATGGCTGGTATTGACCAGCCGAACAACGGCGAGGCTTTCCTCCAGCCCGGTGCTTCGGTGGGCATCCTGCTGCAGGAGCCGCCGCTGAATGAGGAGAAGACGGTGCGTGAGAACGTCGAGGAGGGCCTCGGCGACATCTTTGAGAAGAAGGCTCGCTTCGAGCAGATCGCCGAGGAGATGGCCACCAACTACTCCGATGAGCTCATGGAGGAAATGGGCAAGCTCCAGGAGGAGCTCGACGCCGCCGATGCCTGGGAGGTCGACTCCAAGATCGAGCAGGCGATGGAGGCGCTGCGCTGCCCGCCGTCGGATTCGCCGGTGACCAACCTCTCTGGTGGTGAGCGTCGCCGCGTTGCGTTGGCGAAGCTGCTGCTGTCCGAGCCGGATCTGCTGCTGCTCGACGAGCCGACGAACCACCTCGACGCCGAGAGTGTCCTCTGGCTGGAGAAGCACCTGCAGAATTACCCGGGTGCCGTGCTGGCCATTACCCACGACCGCTACTTCCTGGACAACGTCGCTGAGTGGATCTGCGAGGTCGACCGCGGTCAGCTTTACCCGTATGAGGGCAACTACTCCACCTACCTGGAGAAGAAGGCGGAGCGCCTCGAGGTTGCTGGCAAGAAGGACCAGAAGCTGCAGAAGCGCCTGAAGAAGGAACTGGACTGGGTCCGCTCCTCGCCGAAGGCGCGTCAGGCGAAGAACAAGGCGCGTCTCGAGCGCTATGAGGAGATGGCCGCAGAGGCGGAGAAGTACAAGAAGCTGGACTTCGAGGAGATCCAGATCCCGACCCCGCCGCGCCTGGGCAACAAGGTCGTCGAGGTCGAGCACCTGGACAAGGGCTTCGACGACCGCGTGCTTATCAAGGATCTGTCGTTTACTCTGCCGCGCAACGGCATCGTGGGCGTGATTGGCCCGAACGGTGTGGGTAAGTCCACCCTGTTCAAGACCATCGTGGGTCTGGAGGAGCCGGACGCCGGTTCCGTCGTGGTCGGCGACACGGTGAAGCTGTCCTACGTCGACCAGGGGCGCGAAAACATCGACCCGGAGAAGACCGTGTGGGAGGTCGTTTCTGACGGGCTGGATTACATCCACGTTGGCCAGAACGAGATGCCCTCGCGCGCCTACCTGTCCGCCTTCGGGTTTAAGGGCGCTGATCAGCAGAAGCCGTCGAAGGTGCTCTCCGGCGGTGAGCGCAACCGCCTCAACCTTGCGCTGACGCTGAAGCAGGGCGGCAACCTGATCCTGCTCGATGAGCCGACCAACGACCTGGACGTGGAGACCCTCGGCTCGCTGGAAAACGCGCTGCAGGCGTTCCCGGGCTGCGCTGTGGTCATTTCCCACGACCGCTGGTTCCTGGACCGCACCTGTACCCACATCCTCGCCTGGGAGGGCAACGTCGAGGAAGGTAAGTGGTACTGGTTCGAGGGCAACTTCGGCGACTACGAGAAGAATAAGGTCGAGCGCCTCGGCGAGGAGGCCGCGAAGCCCTCGCGCGTCACTCACCGCAAGCTCACCCGCTAAGCCTCGCCCGCTTGTCGACGCCCCGCTGCCGGCCCCACCGCACTTGGATCACGTGCTGGGCCCGTAGCGGGGCGTTGGTTCTGCGGTAGCATGTCGGCAGTATGGCACCCGGAAGACCCGGGTGCAGGTGCAAACTACTGCGAATCACTGAGCAAGGAGCGGAGACCATGGCTGAACAAGAAGAGCGCAAGGCGCAATCCCAAGCAGAAGGCGCTGGGCAGGCCCCGCACGTCCATACCGTCCCGCTGCGCTGGGGCGACTTTGACCGCTACGGGCACGTGACCAACTCGGCCTACATCGAGATCGCGCAGGAAGCGCGCCTGGCGTTTGCGCAGAAGTTCTTCGAGGCACAGGGTCACGAGTTTGTCGTCTTCGTTCGCCGCGTGGACGCGGACTACATCCGCCCGGTGCTGCCGAATACTACCGAGCTGCGGGTGGAAACCGAGGTCGTCCGCCTGGGCAACACCTCGTTTACCACCCGCCAGGAGATCAAGGACGCGCAGGGCAAGATCTGCTGTGTCGTGGAAACCGTGCAGGTCACCGTCGATACGACGACGACCGCACCGCGTGAGATCACGCAGAAAGAGATCGGCATCCTTACCCGCGTGGCCTCCAGCATCGAGGAAGCGGACGGGGAGTAACGGGAAAATTGATGGAGTCGCTTCGAGTGACTGACGGCGCGTCGGGCCTGACCGCCCTTGTCGGGCGGGCCACCGGGTTGGATGCCACGGCGTCTGCGCGCTTTCAGGTGTTGCAACCTGAGGGCGGGAATGATCCGGCCGTTGACGTGTTCGTGACGACCCCCTTCGATTGCCTCGTTGCGCGCCGCGTGGCGGGCGAGGCCTCGCGCGACGGGGCTGTGGTGGCCGCAAGTGATCTGCTTGCTGCGCTGCAGGACGGTCGTGCCGAGGTTGGTACCGCGCGCGATGCCAACTGGCCGGGGGCGCTACCACCGCGTGAGGGCTTTGTCGCCCGCGACGAGGTGCCGGTATCGGTTGCGCGCCAGCTCGCCGACAAGGGGCGCGAGCTCGCCCGACAATTTTCTGGACCACTCGGCCCGCCGAAGTCATTGCTGGAATCGACGGTGCTCACCGTGGACGCCGAATCAGACCAGCCTGTTGAGGTACCGATGCGCATGATTTTTACCTGCACTGCGCTCGGGCTGATTCCGGGCTTCGCCGCGCCTATCGACGTCCCGCGCCATCTGCGGATCGCCACCGCCGGGCGGTGGGTGCGCATGGACGCCCCCTTCGGCTCTGTGTACCACTCAACCGGCCTCGGCCTGTTTGTGTAGTGGGCGCCTAGTACGAGCGTGGCCCCTGGTTGATCATCATGTAGGCGACGCGTTGCATGTGGTTCCACAGTGCGAACCGGTAGGCCTCCGGCAGCTCCTCGGCGCTGAACTGGTCGAGTGAGTGCTCCATGAGGCTGAGCCAGCGATCTGCTTCCGGCTCGCCGATGGCGAAGGGGAAGTGGCGTCGGCGCAGCATGGGGTTGCCGCGTTCCTGCTGGTAGGTGCGTGGGCCGCCCCAGTACTGGACGAGGAACCAGCGGAGCCGGTTCTGGGCTCCCTCCCAGTCGTCGTCCGGATACATCGGTCCGATCAGGTCATCGTTTTTGACCTGGGTGTAGAAGCCTTCGACGAGGCGGTCGAAGAAGTCCTGCCCCAGGGCGTCGTAAAGCGAGTGCTCCTGCTCGGCGGGATTATTTGTCATGGGAAGGGCCCCTTTCGGTGATCTTTTCGCGCGGGTCATTGCGCATCAGCATTGGCTCGGAGCCCGGCAGGCGGACGTCGGCTTCCTGCATGGCTTCGAGGATTTGCTCGTACATGAAGCGGCTCACGCCCCATTGCGCGCCCGGCATCGTGTCCACTGTGACACGGTAGGTGAGGTGGTCGGTGCTGAAGTTGGACACGCCGAGCAGCTCCGGTTCGCCGATGATGTCGCGGCGGACGTGCTCGTCCTGCGCGGCGGTGCGCGCGGCGTTGATGATCACGTCGGCGGCCTTGGAAGGGTCAGCGAACAGGGAGACGGGCACCTCCATGCGGGCGACGGAATAGCGGTCCGAGTTGTTGCCCACCTGCTCAATGTCGCCGTTGCGGATGTACCAGAGGGTGCCGTCGATATCGCGCAGCGTAGTGATGCGCATTGTCATGTCCTCGACGGTGCCCTCGACGTCGTTAACGGCGATGACATCGCCGACGCCGTACTGGTTCTCCAGCAGGATGAACATGCCGGACAAGAAGTCCTTCACTAGTGACTGCGCGCCAAAACCGAGGGCAACGCCGACGATACCGGCGGAGGCGACCAAGGGCGCGACGTTGATGCCCACCTGATCCAGGATGGCCATGATAGCCCACACCCAGATCACGATGGCGGCAAACGAGCGGCCCACGTTCGACAGCGTCTTAAAGCGCGCGATGCGACGCTGCTCCTGGGAGCGCGCCTGCGGGGAGTCGTCTGGTGCCGCGCCGCGACGGAAGCGGCCGTTGCCGGTGGGTTTGTCAATGGCCTTCTTCGTCGCGCGGTTGATCAGGCGGCTGGAAGCCCAGTGGGCGAGCAGAGCCACCAGGATGATGACCAGGATCCAGAACGGGCGTGTAACAAAATTCTGTTGGGTTTCTGGGTCATTCCACCATGCGCTGAGGCCGGAGACCGCCTCGGTCACACGTTCTTCGGTGCTCTCTGGCGCGGCGGACAGGATGTACGTGGGGGAAATCGTTGAAAAATGCATCGAGAGAGAGTGTAGACGTCCGAGCTGTGCGCGAGGTGTGACCGCAGTGGGGTCGGGGGGCGTGCATATAAATACCGCGGGAACCGGACTAACTGAACCGCTTGGTCTACACTGCGGGGAAAGCTCCTTCTACTGAGGGCGATACCCCCACTACGAAGCAACGAAAGGCAACGCGATGACCTCTGGTTTTTCCACAGATTCCATCCATGCCGGCTATGAACCGGACAGTCTGTACGGCCCGATCAACACCCCGATTTATGCCTCGACCACCTTCGCCCAGGACGGGCTGGCCAAGCTGCGCGGCGGCTACGAGTACACGCGCGTGGGCAACCCAACCGTGACCGCGCTGGAGAAAACAGTCGCGGCACTCGAGGGCGCGGACTACGGCGTGGCGTTCGCCTCGGGCATGGCTGCGATCGACTCGCTGCTGCGTATCCTGCTCAAACCGGGGGACCACATTGTTATTGGCAACGACGCCTACGGCGGCACCTACCGCCTGATCCAGCAGGTCTTTAGCCTGTGGGGCGTGGAGAACACGGTGGTCGATATCACCAATACCGATGAGGTTGCCGCGGCGATTCAGCCGAACACCAAGGTGGTGTGGGTGGAAACGCCGACGAACCCGCTGCTGGACATCGCCGACATCACCACGATCTCCAAGGTCAAGGGCGGGGCAACGCTGGTGGTGGACAACACCTTTGCCTCCCCCTACCTGCAGAAGCCCTTCGAGCTGGGCGCGGATGTCGTGCTGCACTCGACCACCAAGTACATTGGCGGCCACTCCGACGTGGTCGGCGGCATTGTCTGCGGCCGCGACGCGCAGCTGGAGGAAGACCTGCGCTTCTTCTTCGGCTGGGTCGGCGCGATTCCCTCGCCCTTCGACACTTATCTCACCGGCCGCGGTTTGAAGACGCTCGCCGTGCGCATGGATCGCCACTGCGACAATGCGGAGGCGGTCGCCGAGTACCTCGAAGGCCAGGAGTGTGTGGCCAAGGTTCACTATCCGGGCCTTGAAACCCACCCCAGCCACGAGGTGGCGAAGCGACAGATGAAGCGTTTCGGCGGCATGGTCTCCGTTGAATTCCAGACCGAGGAACAGGCGCAGAAGTTCTGTCTTTCCACGAAGCTGTTCTGTCTGGCGGAGTCGCTCGGTGGGGTGGAAAGCCTGCTCGAGCACCCGGCGACGATGACCCACCTGGCCGTCAACGGCTCGGAGCTGGAGGTCCCTCGCGAGCTCGTGCGGATCTCGGTGGGCATCGAAGACGCCGAGGACCTCATCGCCGATCTCGAGCAGGCGATCGCCGCGCTCTAGTTCGCTGCGGCGTCGCAGGCGCGGTTGCGCGCCGCGCGCGCGACACGGTCCTGTCCCTCCGCGAGGATGCGCTTGAGACCTGCGGGCACGGAGGCGTCGTGAAGCAGGGCGTCGGCCTTGCGCACCGCTTCCTCGGTCACGGCCCAGGTGGGGTACATGCCTTCGAGGGTGCGCTGCGCCATCTCGTTGGTCAGGCGATCCCACAGGGCGGGCGCGATGCGGAAGTACTCGTCGGTGAACGAGTCCAGGTTGACGTCGGTGCCCTGCGCGTTGAAGGTGAGCCCGTCCATGATGTAGCGGGCCTCAAGGTTGGTCAGATCCTCGTTAACCAGCGTGTCCCAGGCCCACTGTTTCTCCACTGTCGCGCGGCAGCGCAGGCGGGAGATCACACCCTCCGAGGAGGTGTCCTTTTCCTCGTCTGCGGCCGAAAGCGGCACCTCGCCCGCGGCAATCAGGCTGGTCAGCGCCAGCCAGCGCACCTCCTGGTTCTCCGAAGTCTCAAGCAGCTGCTTCAGGTAGGCGACCGTTGCATCGTTCGGGGTCAGCCGTGCCAGCGCACGGTCGAAAATCGCTGCGGGCTCGGCGCCGCGGAAGGCGTCGTTCAGCAGCGCGAAGCCCTCTGCCTGCCAGGACGGGTCGACGTACTGCTTGACGGCCAGCGTGGCCTGGGCAAGCAGGCGCTCCTGCACGCTCGGCTGGTCTTCTGCGGCGCCGTGCTTGGACACCAGGCGGACGAACTCGCGGGCCGGGAGGGCCCCGTCGCGCACCGACTCCCACAGGGAGGACCACACCAGGGTGCGAGCCAGCGGGTTGGCGATCTCGCCCAGGTGCTCGAGTGCGAAGCGCTGGTGTGCGGGGGTCAGTCCCATCTTGCAGTAGGTGAGGTCCTCGTCGTTGACCAGGGCCAGGTCGTGGTCGACGCCAGCGAGCTCGGGCACCCCGGTACGCTCGCCGTCAACGTCGAGGGTGACGTGGTGGGTGCGTTGCACGTGGCCGTCGACAAGCGAATAGAGGCCCACGGTGACGCGGTGGGTGCGCATGACCTCGGATTCCTGCACCACCGCGAAGCTGTCCGCGGTGATGTCTGGGCGCAGGATAGATACGCCGGTGGTGCGCAGCCACTGCTCAGACCAGCTCGACAGGTCGCGGCCGGAGGACTTTTCAAGCGCGGAGAGCAAGTCGGCGAAGGTAGCGTTGGCGTGCGCGTGGTTGCGGAAGTGCTGCTGCACGCCCGCGAAGAACTCGTCGCGGCCCACATACGCCTGCAGCTGCTTGAGCACGGAAGCGCCCTTGGCGTAGGTGATGCCGTCGAAGTTCTGCTCAGCGGTCTCAATATCCGGCGCGTCCGCGGCGATCGGGTGGGTAGTGGGTAGCTGATCCTGCTGGTAGGCCCAGGCCTTTTCCACGGCGGCGAAGGTGGTCCAGGCGTTCGGGTACTCGCCGATCTCCGTCTGCGCGATCGCTGCGGACCAAGTGGCGAAGGACTCGTTGAGCCACAGGTCGTCCCACCACTCCATGGTGACCAGGTCGCCGAACCACATGTGCGCCATCTCGTGCAAGATGGTGTCATTGCGGCGCTCTAGGCGGTACGGGGTCGGCTCGGAGGTAAAGACGTACTCGTCGCGGAAGGTCACCGCGCCGGCGTTTTCCATCGCGCCCATGTTGTACTCGGGGCAGAAGATCTGGTCGTACTTGCCAAAGGGGTAGGCCACGCCGAAGTTCTCGTGGTAGTAGGCAAACCCGTCTTTGGTCTGGCGGAACAGGCGCTCGGCGTCCAGGTGCTCCATGAGTGAGGCGCGGGCGTAGAGGCCGAGCGGGATCTCGCCGTGGGCGTCGGAGTAGGTGTCGGTGACGTGCTCGTACTCGCCGGCGATGACGGCGATGAGGTAGGTGGACAGCGGGTAATCCACCTTCGCCGACCAGGTGTTGCCCTCGCGGGTGGCGACCTCGTTGAGCACCACGGTGTAGTGCTCCGGGGCGGTGACGTGGATGTCGTAGGTGGCCTTGATATCCGGCTGGTCAAAGCAGGCGAAGACCTTCATCGCCATCGCGGGTTCGAACTGGGTGTAGAGGTAGTCCTTGTTATCGACCGGGTCGGTGAACTTGTGCAGGCCCTCGCCGGTGCGGTTGTAGGTGATCGTGGCGTCGACGACAACGGTGTGCGAGCCCTCGCTCACGTTGAGCTTCGCACCCTCGATCGGCGCGCCGTCGAGCGTGGCGGAAAAGGAGTCAGCCACCAGGTCGAAGAAGGTCTCGCCCGCGGTGGAATCGAAGGTGATCGTGGTCTGCGAGCGGAACTGCTCGGCCCCGGTGACGTCGAGGTTGATGTCGTAGTGGACGTTGGAAATCAGGCCGACGCGGTGGCGCGCGTCGGCGCGAGTGAGATTAGTTTTCATGGCCCCAACATACTCGCCGCGCAAGAATCGCTACTGTGGGGGCAACTGCTTTAAAGGAGTGAAGGAGAACACTATGGCCCAGTCCGTGACTTTTTGGTTCGACGTGTCCTGCCCGTTTTGCTGGCTTACTTCCCGCTGGATCAAGGAGGTAGAAAAGGTCCGTGATATTGAGGTCGAGTGGGTACCCATGTCGTTGAGCGTGCTGAACCAGGGCCGCGACCTGCCGGAGGCCTACGCGCGCAAGATGGAGGCCAACTGGGGGCCTGCCCGCGTCTTTACCAAGGTCAAGGAGGAAGCCCCGGAGAAGATCGACGAGCTGTACACCATGATGGGCACGATGATCCACACCGAGGGAGAGGACGGTAAGGAGGGCTACGGAGCCTACGACGAGATCATCGGTGCCGCGCTCGACGCGTGCGACCTGCCGCCTCAGTTCGCGGATGTGGCCAACTCCGAGGCGGTGGATGAGCAGCTGCGCGCCTACCACCAGCAGGCGATGGATAATGTCGGCGACGAGGTCGGCACGCCCGTGGTTAAGCTCGGGGACACCGCGTTCTTCGGCCCCGTGATTACCCGGGTCCCCACCGGCGAGGAGGCAGGCAAGCTTTTCGACGCCTCCGTGTCCCTTGCTTCCTACCCCTACTTCTTCGAACTCAAGCGCTCCCGCACCGAAGATCCCCAGGTGCGCGGGTAGGCTCGGGTAGGCTCAGGCGCATGCATATTTATCTAGGAGCAGACCACGCCGGTTTCGAGCGGAAGAACCAGATCAAGGCCCACCTGGAAAAGGCGGGCCACGAGGTAATTGACTGCGGCGCCCACGAGTACGACGCCGCGGATGACTACCCGGCGTTTTGTATCGCCGCCGCCGAGGCAGTGGTGGCAAACCCCGGCTCGCTCGGCATCGTGCTGGGCGGGTCCGGCAATGGCGAACAGATCGCCGCGAACAAGGTCAAGGGCGCGCGCTGTGCCCTTGCGTGGTCGGTAGAGACCGCGAAGCTGGCGCGCGAGCACAACAACGCCCAGCTCATCGGCATCGGTGGCCGTATGCACACCGAGGAAGAGGCACTCGCAATCGTCGACGCCTTTGTCTCCCAGCCGTGGAGCGAGGAGGAGCGCCACCAGCGCCGCATTGACATCCTGTCCAAGTACGAGGAGACCGGCGTGGCCCCGGAGGTTCCAGGGAACTAGGGAAGGCCTTCGCGTTTTCGTGATCGAGCCCGGAGTGTGTCTCCGGGCTTTTTCGCGCCTGAAAGTTTCGAGTATGGTCGGAAAACTGCGCTGAATTGGAAAGTTTTCCGACTATAGTCGGAAAACTTTTATAAGACGGGGAGTTTTCCGATTATGATCGGAAAACTTTTTCTGCCACCTCAGCACGGCGGGGCGGGGATGCCCAGCGTGCGCGCCATCTCCGTGAACTCAGCCGGGCCTAAGGAGCCGGCCCCGGCGGGGATGTTCGCCCACAGGTCAACGCCGGTGACGACGGGTAGCTCCTCCAGGTTGAGCCGCGTGGCTAGGTCCGGCTCTGCTGGCAGTGACCCGCCGATCAGCCCGGCGACGCGCACGTCACGGCGCTGCGCCTCGCGGACCGTGAGCTCCGCAGCGTTGAGGCTACCGAGCCCCAGCGAGGTAACGACGACAAGCGGCGCGCGCAGCTCCGCGGCGATCTCGGCGATTGTGTATTCGTCGGCAAGGCGCACGAGCAGCCCGCCCGCACCCTCGACGAGAGTCACGCCGTCGTGTGAGGCGTCGAGATTAAGGATCCACTCGCAGACTGCTTGAAGCGACGGCACCTGCATGCCGGCGCGCCGGGCCGACAGGTTCGGCGCGAGCGGCTCGGGGAAACGGGCGAGTTCGTGCGTGCGCACTCCCGTCAGCCGCGCGACGGTGTTGGCGTCGCCTGAGCCTTCGGGCTCGCCGGTCTGCAGCGGCTTGGCCACGCGGACACTCAAACCCGCGTCCTGCCAGGCAGCGGCAAGGGCTGCGGTGGCGATGGTCTTGCCCACATCCGTGTTCGTGCCCGTGACTACTACGATCATTGGTACTGCTCCTTGCTTGCTGCCTGCGCTGCTGCGACGACGGCGCGGCCGATTTGGCGAGTCTGGTCTTCAGTGCAGATAAACGGCGGCATGGTGTAGATGTTGCGCCCGAACGGCCTGATCCACACGCCCTGGTCTACCGCTGCCTGCGTGGTGGCGGCCATGTCCACGTCGAAGGCCATTTCCACCACGCCGATAGCGCCGAGGATGCGGACGTCGGCAACGCCCTGGATCTCGCGGGCGGGCGCGAGCTCCTCGGTAAGCCAGCCCTCGATATTGCGGGTTTGCTCGCGCCAGTCGCCCTCTTTGATCATGACGGTGGCCTCGGCGGCGACGGCGCAGGCCAGCGGATTGCCCATGAAGGTGGGCCCGTGCATGATCGCGGCCGGCTCCATGCCGGCGGCGACTTCGTCGGTGGTGAGCACGGCGGCGAGCGTCATGAACCCGCCGGTGATCGCCTTGCCCACACACAGGATGTCGGGGACCACACCGTTGTCCAGGGTGGTAAACAGCTGACCGGTGCGGCCGAAGCCGGTGGCGATCTCGTCGGCAAGCAAGAGGATGCCGTGTGTGGTGCACAGTTCGCGCACGCCGCGGACGAGTTCGGCGTCGTGGAAGCGCATGCCGCCAGCGCCCTGGACGACCGGCTCGATGATCACGGCGGCGACGTCGTCGGTGATCAGTTTTTCGAACTCGGCGAGGTAGGCCGCGCGCTCCTTATCGCTCGCGCCGCGCACCGGCGGTGCAGGGGCGAAGTACTGCTCGGCGAGCACGCCTTGCCACATCGAGTGCATCCCGCCGTCGGGGTCGCACACGCTCATCGCGGCAAACGTGTCACCGTGGTAGCCGGAGCGCCAGGTGAGCAGCCGGTTGCGCTCGGGGTGCCCGGTGCCGCGGGCGTACTGCAGCGCCATCTTGATGGCCACCTCGACTGAGACGGAACCGGAGTCAGCCAAGAAGACGCGGCTGTAGTTCGGCCCCGCCTTGCCGCTGGTCAGTTCTAACAGGTTTTGGGTCAGCCGCGCGGCGGGTTCGTGGGTGAGTCCGCCGAACATGACGTGGGACATCGCATCGATCTGTTCGTGGGCGGCGCGGATCAGCCGGGGGTGTCCGTGGCCATGGGCTGCGGCCCACCAGGACGACATGGCGTCGATAAGCAGGCGGCCATCGGCGAGTTCGAGATACACGCCGTGGGTGGCGGCGACGGGCAGGTTGCCGGAGCCGGGCGCGGCGTAGGGGTGCCAGATGTGCGCGGTGTCGATGGCCGCGAGTGTCTCGGGCGTCATGGGGGCCTTTCGTTGCTGTTGGTGGCGGTAGGGAACCTTATTGAACACCGTACAACTGGGAGTGTAGGTTGAGTCACATGACCTACTTTTCAGTGCGAATGCGCGCTAACACCCAGGGTCGGCACATCTCTGGCGCCGAGCGCATCGTGGATGCTGCACACGTCGCTGAAACCTGCGCGCAGCTCGCACAACGCGCGCTCGACCACCCGAAGGGCGAGGCAGCGCAGACGCACCTGACCGTGGAGGCGCTCGACGTGGCTGCGATTACGCACGCCGAAGCGCTGCGCGTCGACGTCGCTGAGTGCGCGGACCCGGACGCCGCGCGCGCTGTGATCCACGGGCTGCTTGCGCCGCTGAGCCCGCACGCGGACGCACTCGTCCGTGAGACGTTTGCCGCCCGCGACATGCGCGGCGCGATGCTCGTGTGTGCAGGCACCGGCGCGCGTCTGGGGCCGGACTGCGAGCGCGGCGTGCGGGTCAGTCACATGGACGCGCTCGAGTACACACAGGCCACCGGCAAGGACGCCGCGCGTGAAGCGCTGGTGCTGTCCAGCAAGGTCGCCGCGCACCCGGACGTGATCGCCGAGCTGTGTATCTCGGACGACCCCGAATACACCACCGGGTATGTCGCCCACGCAGGCACGTACACGCGCATCCCGCACATCAAACCTGCCGGCTCGCGAGCTGGGGCGCGCGCCTTCCTTGTCCGTGAGGGTGCCGACATCCCGGCGTTGATCGACTACCTGGAGCGTCAGCCGGTGCTCATCCGGACTGAGGTGCAGGCATGAACGATGCGTCTTCGCTAGCACGCGTCGCCGCCGCGAACCTGGATGCGTGGCGCGAGCGCGGCCTGTGGCGCAGCCCCGCCGTCTTCGCTAGCGGGCAGGAGCCCACTGCCCGCCTGCGTGCAAGCGCTGCGGCAGACGCACGCGAGGCGGTCCTGTTCAGCTCCTCGAACTACCTGGGGCTGGCCGAGGATCCGCGCGTGGTGGCCGCCGCGGTCGCCGCCACCGAGGAATTCGGCGCAGGCTCCGGTGGGTCGCGCCTGACCACCGGCACCAGTGACCTGCACCTTCGCGCCGAGTCCGCCGTCGCCCGCTTCACCGGGTACGCGGACGCCGTGCTCTTTGCCACCGGCTACCAGGCCAACGTGTCCACCCTCCAGGCGCTCGCCGCTGCCTGCCGGGGGCCGGGGCTGACGATCGTCTCGGACGCGAAGAACCACGCCAGCATCATCGACGGCTGCCGCCTCGCCAAAGCCAGCGGGGCCGAGGTGCGCGTCGTGGAGCACCGCGATATCGCGGCGGTCGATCGCGCGCTCGCCGAACGCACAACCGAGCACGCGCTCGTGGTCACCGACGGGCTGTTTTCCATGGACGGGGTGTGCGCGCCGCTGCCAGAACTGATCGAGGCCTGCCAGCGCCACGGCGCGTGGAGCATGCTTGACGACGCCCACGCCATCGGCACCATCGGCGCAACCGGCCGCGGCCTGCCGGAGCACTTCGGCGTGCGCCCCGACATCCAACTGATCACCGCCAGCAAGGCGCTCGGGGCGGAGGGTGCGGCCGTGGCGACCAGCGCGCCGGTCGCCGAGCTGCTGCGCCAGCAGGCGCGTTCGTTTGTCTTTTCCACCTCGCCTGCGCCTGCGACGTGCGCGGCGATCACGGCGGCAGTGGAGATCCTGGAGTATGACCCGGGTCCGGTGCAGCGGTTGCACGCGAACATCGCCAGGTGGCATGCGCGCCGCGGCACTGAGGTGCACGACCCCGCCGGTGCCGGGCCGATCGTGCCCGTGCATGTTGGGGACGAGGCTGCCGCGATGGAGGCGGCTGCGCAGCTTTACGAGCGCGGCTTCATCGTGCCAGCGATCCGCTGGCCCACGGTGCCGCGGGGCGAAGCGATCCTGCGCGTCACACTCATGGCCACGCACGCGCCCGCGCAGATCGACGCGCTGTGCGAAGAGCTCGAGCGCTTGGGACTCTAGATGTCTGCGTAGTCGGCGGGGTGGGGGCCGATGCGGCCGAACTCCTCCTCATCGAGCGAAATCAACGCCGCGATCTCGTCCTGCGTCAGCTCGAAGTCGAAGACGTCCAGGTTCTCTGCCATCCGCGCGGGTGAGGTTGTCTTGGGGAAGACGATGACCTTGTTCTGAATGTGCCAGCGCAGCACGACCTGCGCGGGCGTCTTGCCGTGCGCCTCAGCAGCGTCGGTGATCTCCGGGTAGTCCTCAAGGTCCAGCTCGCCGCCGCCGAGTGGTGCCCAGCCTTCGATAGCCACGCCGTGCACCCGCATTGCGTCGAGCTCCTTCCAGCGCTGGAACAGCGGGTGCAGCTCCACCTGATTGACCGCGGGCGTGACGTCGGTGGCCATTTCCAAATCGTCGATGTGGGCGGGCAGGAAGTTCGACACCCCGATCGAGGTTGTCAAGCCCTCATCGCGCAGCCGGATCATGGACTTCCACGCGTCCACGTACGCGCCCTGCGAGGGCACCGGCCAGTGGATCAGGTACATGTCCACGTGGTCGAGCCCTAAGCGCTCGAGCGACTCGTTAAGCGCTGCGTCGGCGTCGCGGTGCCGGTCGTTCCACAGCTTCGTCGTCACATACAGCTCGTCGCGTGGGATCCCAGAGGCGGCGATCGCACGGCCCACGCCCTCTTCGTTGCCGTAGATGTACGCGGTGTCGAGGTGCCGGTAGCCCGCCTCGAGCGCCGCCAGCGTGAGTTCCTCGGCGCGCGCAGGGTCCACGCGGTGGAGGCCGTAGCCGAGCTGGGGGATCGACGTGGCGTCGTTAAGCTGCAGGCGCGGGATTGCTGAGGTCATGAGGTTCCTTAAGTGGGGTTAGCGCTGCGTGACGTTGCCCGTCTTTGCAGCGAGCGGCGCGACGAGCATGGGGCGGGCGAGTGCCCAGCCGCCGGCGATGATCGCCGCTGCGACGACAAAGAGGACGGTGCCGGTCCAGCCAGTCGGGTCGTCGGTCGCGGCGAACATGGCGTTGAGGTTGCCGCGCAGCCCCGTGGTGGCAACGAGCACGATGTGGATGAGCAAGAACACCACGAAGAAGATCATGGTGGGGAAGTGCAAGGCTCGTGCGGTGCGCATGGACGGGAAAGTCCAGCGCTTCGGCCACACCGGGCTCATCCGTGCACCGGAGATGATCGCCAGCGGGGAGGCGACGAACACGACGAGGAAGTACGACAGTTCCTGCAGCGCGTTGTAGTAGACCCACGGGTTTTCGTTCGGCCAGTCCAGGCTCAGGTACTGGATGCCCGCCGAGAGTGCGTGCGGGAAGACCTCCCAGCTCGTGGGCACGATGCGCATCCACTGGCCGGTGGCAAAGAGCAGCACGTAGAAGATCACGCCGAGCACGACCCATGCCAGGTCAAGCACCAGGTGGAGCCACAGGTTCACGGAGATCTTCTCCCGCGGCCTCGTGCGCGGTGCCCAATACGCCGCGGGCTTCGCTTCTCGACGCTGCGTCAACCCCGTCTTGACCAGCATGGCCATCAGGAACATGTTGAAGAAGTGCGACCACGCCAGCCACGAAGGCAGCCCGACCGGCGCGGAGTCCGGCAGCGGCTGACGACCGTCGTAGCGGGTGATGAAGTCCGCGCCCGTCTCCGTGCCGACAAACCAGCGCGCGGCCAGCACGCCGATCGCAGCCAGTGCGACCAGCGCCGCGCCCCACAGCCACGGGGCCTTGTTTGGCTTGGCTTTCGGTGCCGCCTTGCCCGCCGCCTGCCGCGTCTGCGGCGTGGGCTTCTGCTGTGCCGGTTTCTGCTGTGCCGGTTCTTGCGGTGCAGGCTGTTGCGCTGGGGCGGCTGGCTCCGGTGTCGAGTCGGCGGCTGCGGACTCCTCCGGCGCGTGCTTCGGCGCGGGGATCTGTGCGGTCTCGGCCTCCGGCCAGGCGGCACCGCCCGGTATGCGCGGCAGTCCGCGGCGCAGCGGCACGGTCACCAGCTCGGTGACTGGCTCCGGTGTCGAGTCCGCGGCCGCGGACTCCTCGGGCGCATGTTTCGGTGCGGGGACCTGTGCGGTTTCGGCCTCCGGCCAGGCGGCGCCGCCCGGGGTGCGCGGCAGGCCGCGGCGCAGCGGCACGGTGATCAGTGCTGCTGCCTGGGTGTCGGCCGTCTCGGTTTCGGTGTCGCCGTCGGCGGCCGCTGCGCGGGGTGCTTGCGCTACCTCGGCAGTGGTGACCGGGGGCCACGGTGCCCCGCCGGGCACGCGTGGCAGGCCCTGACGTACGGGTACCTGCATAAGCGCCTACTTCCTGGACTCGAGCTCGTCGATAATGTTGGGCACCACATCGAAGAGGTCGCCGATGATGCCGAAGTCTGCGACCTCAAAAATGGGGGCGTCCTCGTCGTTGTTAATCGCCACGATCGTGTCGGCGGTCTGCATGCCGACCAGGTGCTGCCCCGCGCCGGAGATACCGATGCCGATGTAGAGCTTCGGCGAGACCAACACACCCGTCTGGCCGATCTGCGCCTCATAAGGCACCTGATCCTCGTCCACCGCGGAACGGGTCGCGCCCACCGCGGCACCGAGGGCGTCGGCAAGACCGCCGACGAGTTCTTCGAACATGTCGGCATCGCCAAGTGCGACGCCACCGGCGACAACCTTGTCAGCCGTGGTCAGCTCCGGGCGGGTCGAGGTGCGCTCGTCCTTCACGCTTTCGAGTACTTCCGCGAGGCGGCGCTCGTGCGCTTCCCCGGAGACTTCCACGACCTCACCGGCTGCCGCCTCCGCGCGCGCCTCGACGCTGCCCAAAAGCAGCGTGATCACCGGTGCGGAGTGCGTCGCCGCAGCCACGGCAGTAAAGGCACCGCCGTAGTTGGAATGGTCGGTGACAATGCCCTGCTCGTCGCGGCGGACCCCGACGGCATCCGTGAGTACGGCACGGCCCAAGCGCACGGCTACGCGCGCAGCCAGGTCGCGGCCACGTACGTCGTGGGAGGTGAGGATGGCTGCGGGGTTGAAGGTCTCGGCGGCGGCCAACGCGGCGTCGATAAGCGAAAGCTCGGAGACTGCGACCTTGGCTGCGCCGAGCGCACCGAGCGCCTCGGCGTGTGCGGCGCTGGTGGCGAGCACCACGGGCGTGCCGAGCGTGCTGGCGGCGCCGATGAGTTCCGCGGCCGCCGGGTCGGGCGAGCCATCAAGAGTATCGGCGAGCAGGACGAGAACCGGATCTGTGCTGGTCATTGGGGCTCCTAACTAGATAAGGTTCTTAGACTCGAGGAAGTCGACGAGCTGTGCAGCGGAGGTGGAGGACTCGTCAATGATCTCGCCCTGCTCACGCGGCGGGCGGCGGTCAATGCTCACCATGATCGCGCGTGCCGGCGTGTAATCCTCCGCGTCAATGCCCAAGTCATCCAAGTTTAGCGTGGTCAGCTCCTTCTTCTTCGCCGCCATCAGTCCCTTGAAGTTGGGGAAGCGCGCGTCCGCGAACTCGTCCGACACCGCCACGACCGCGGGCAGCTCTGCGCGAAGCTTGGAAGTGACGTGGTCGCCCAACTGGATCGCCGTGACCTGCTTGCCCACGACCTCAAGCTCCGTGAGATTCGTCAGCGTGGGCCAGTTCAGCAGCTCACCCAGCATCGGTGCGATCACGCCAGTGCCGCCATCGGAGGACATCGTGCCCGCAATCACCAGGTCGTAGTTGCCGCGGCGGATGACCTCCGCCAGCACGGTTGCCGTCATCGTGGCGTCCGCGCCGATGAGGCGGTCGTCCGTGACCATCGTCGCGTCGTTCGCCCCCATCGCGATCCCGCGGCGCACCGACTCCGCCGCTTGCTCGGGCCCGACCGAGAGCACCTCAACGTGCACGTCGTCCTTGCCCAGCTTCTCCGCGATGAGCAGTGCCGCCTCGACCGCGCGCTCGCTGACCTCATCAGCGGCGACCTCACCTGTGCGGTCCGTCAGACCAGTTTCCAGGTTCATGTCGCGGTCGCTGTAGGTGTCCGGGACTTCTTTCAGCAACACTGCAATGCGCACTGCGGCTCCTTATATATAGGGCAATCGAACGCCATGCAGTCTATCGCGCGGGCCTTCGCCTGTGCTTATCGACGCCCCGTCACAGGTCAAAGCCGCCAAAATCCCCAAAGTCAAAGCCACCGCCGTCGAACTGGCCGCCACCTGCATCCCCGCCAGCCGCGTCGCCCATGTCACCAGCGGCGAAGTCCCCACCAGCGTCTCCGACGTCCCCGCCGGAGAAGTCCCCGGCCTCAAACGCGTCCGCTGACGGCGTGCCCGCCATGCCCGCGAACATGGCTGAATAAAACATCATGGAGCTTGCCGCCCACACGCCAGTCATCATGGCCGGGCCCCACCATGCGGACGAGTACCAGCCAGCCGGGACAGGGCGACCGGCCACCGCACCGCCAGGGTAGTAGTGCGGCGTGGCCGGTGTTGCGTGAGGCGAGGCCGTCACCGTCGTGCCGTCCTCCTGACGGACCGTGCGCTCCTCAGTCACCCGGCCTGCGCGGCGCTGGCCTTCCAGCTCAGGCAGGGCAGGGCCCGCGGGCATGCCCATCAGCTCGCGGGCGGCGTTGACGTAATACAGGCCCTCCAGCGCCGACTCGCGCGCCAGCTGCGCCTGCTTGACCGTCTGCGCAGTTCCCAGCGCGGAGTTTGCCGCATTGAAGCGCTCAGAAGCATCGGCTAACGCCTGCGACGACGCTGCGTCACTGCCACTTAGGCTCAGCACCTGTGAGCCCAAACGGTCTGTCCACCGTTTCGCGTCAGCCACAGCATCATCCAGCTGCTGCTGGTCAAGCTGCTTGCGGTTACTCCCACTACTGCTAAGTAAATATGCGCCCACACCGACTACGGCGAGGACAAGAATCAGCGACAACATGAACCCCACGTCCTTGATTAGCTATCTTTCGTTGCTTACCCAGACCAACGTATTAAGGGCAGTAAAAGTTCCGCTTGGGGCGAGTTTGGAATGCGTGTCACGCTTAAGCTACACTTTTCCGGTAGCGTTTTGCGCGACTGGGAATGTCGTATAGTGGCTAATACCTCAGCCTTCCAAGCTGAAGACGCGGGTT
>OJLY01000246.1_pt1 | contig 40363 bp, 37 predicted proteins | sample 1597031 | NCBI WGS metagenome assembly OJLY01 (sample SAMEA3904673, study PRJEB24821) | metagenome | biome: Builtin; feature: hospital; material: surface | place: USA | collected 2013-06-03
CCGGCACCTGGGCCGACGGCTACGAAGCCGAAGACTCCGATTCTGAGTCTGAGTCCAAGAAGGACTAGTTGGGCGCCGCGCTCAACGGCACAGGCCGTGCCACCAGCGCAAATGACGCCATCAACGCAAATGGTAGTAACAGGATTGTAGTAATCCCGATTTTGGGACCCCCGGGAGGATTACTACCATCCTGTTACTACCTTTTAGGCTTTACGACCGAGCCTCACCTCATCGATGCAGCATCCCAGGCAGTTTGATCATGCCCGTGTGCAGCCCGAACGCGACAGCACCACCGATCAGGACCGCCAAGAGACCAAGCACGATGCCAACGATACTGCCCGTCGAAGAAGCTGGCGCAGGTTCTACCGTCGGTTTCGCCTGAACAGTGGTTTTCGTTTCGTTGCCCGCAGCATCACGAACCTTCACGACGTCCCCCACGCGCAGCGGCCGAGACAGCCGAAGACTCCACCTCTTTTTGCTATCCGCCTGAACAGGAGTCTCGCCCTGCCCTGTCACTGACACCGTTAACGCCTGGCCTGCATGGTCAGCGTCACCGCGGAGCATTGTCGCTCCCTCAACGACAGCGTCCAAAGTCGGTGCCTTGGTTATCCGCGGGGCGGACGGCTTCGTGGTTACAGTTGTTCGCGGCGTGGCCTCAGACGTCGTAGCTGACGGTTTCGGCTTCGCCGTTGTCGGCGGGGCGGAACTTTCCACACTCGACGGAACCTGCGTGGTTGTCCGCGGGGCGGACGGCTTCGTGGTTACAGTTGTCCGCGGCGTGGCCTTCGGAGCCGACGTCGTAGCCGATGGTTTCGTGGTCGCGGTTGTCCGCGGCGCGGACGGTTTCGTGGTCGCGGTTGTCCGCGGCGTGGACTTCGGAGCAGACGTCGTGGCTGACGGTTTCGGCTTCGCGGTTGTCCGCGGCGCGGACGGTTTCGTCGTTGCGGTTGTCCGCGGGGCGGACGGCTTGGTGGTCACTGTTGTCCGCGGGGAGGTCTTCGGAGCCGACGTCGCAGTTGAAGGCTTCGGCTTCGCTGTTGTCCGCGGCGCGGAACTTTCAATGCTCGACGGAACCGGCGTGGTTGTCCGCGGGGCAGACGGCTTCGACTTCGGAGTAGACGTTGAACTAGGTGCCGCACTCGGCACCACACTCGGCGCCGAACTCGACGGCGTGGCCTCAGGCGCGGACACTGTCACAGCGACAGTAACCGTCTCGGTGGACTGGTCCGGGTAGGTCACCAAAACCGGGACGTCGTGGCGCCCGGCCTTTGTCCCGGCGGGCGGTGCGACAGTGAGGGAACCGTCGGAGGATACGGTGACCCAATCTTGTGTGTGTGCGTCGCGGGCGAAGCTGACGTCGTCAGGCGCGGGACGACCTGTGGGGGCGAGTGTGGGTGCCGGCGCCGTGGTGCGCTTCCCTGCTTCGACGGTGATTGGCTGCCATTCCGGCTGGTAGTCCTCGGCGAGTGGTTTGGCGCTGACTGAGAATTGCGCGGAGTCCACGATTTGGGACTCGAGCATCAATCGACCCTGGAAGGTGGCGCCGTCGGGGGTGTCATCGGGGACGGTGAAGGAGCAGCTGTTGAGGTTGTCGTCGTTGCAGGCACCGACGATTTCGCCTCGCGCGTTGGTCCACTCGATGTCGGCGGACTGGCCAAGTGCGGAAACCATTTCTACGAAGGGGTGCACGTCGGCTCCAGGCGCGGCGCGGTGCAGGCCGGTGGTTGCGCTGAGGTGGAGGCGGGGGTCGGAGGCGTCGGGGACGAGGGCGAAGTGGACGCCGTCGGCGGCGAAGATGCCTTCCGCGCGGTACTGGGCTGCGGGGAGTACGGAGTGTTCGCCGGCGGGGCCAAACATCAGCACGGACCATCCCGAGTATGCCGGGAGCACCTGCTGCGTTGGCCCGGAGTGCTTCGAGCCTGCGACGACGAAGCCGTACAGCGAGTCTTCGGTTACGCGTCCGCTGAATCGCACGGTGTAGTGGCCGTGCTCGACCTTTGCCATCACGGTTTCAGCGATCGCTTCGGGGTGTTCGCGCAGGTATGCGGCCTGTGCGCGGGAAAGCTCGGCAGGGTCTGCGACGTCGCCGGTGGCCTCGCTGAGCTTTTCGACGCCTTCTTCGCTCAAGCGGCTCATCACCACGTAGTGGCCGTCGCCATCTTGGCCTTCGGTTTTGCGCGGGAATCCGTCTTCCTGGTTGATACTGGACCAGTACACCGCGCCGGAGACTGAGTACTGTGGTCGATCTCCGGCGGGGCCTTGCTCGTCGAGTTGCCACTCAGCGCGCGGGCGGGCGAACGCGAAGGGGGCGTCGGCGGTGGCGGGTTGTTCGGAGGCGTAGATGTGGGCGTGCGTCAGTGCGGAGCCTTCGATGACTTTGGCGCCGAGTAATTCGTCGGTGTCGGGGCTCATGAATCCGACACCGGAACCTGGTCCCTGGCGCAGCGTGACCAGGGTGTTGCCGGCGGGCCCTTGTTGGTTGGGGCGCAGCCACAGCTTGTAGCGGGTCCGCTTGCCTCCAGATTCCGGGGCAAAGCGGTGCAGGGTGCCTTCGGAGTCAACCCAGTCGAGGTTGTCGAAGACGAAGTAGCCTTCTCCCGGAGGGGTGCCGTCGGCAAGTGTGTGGGTGCCCGCAGTAAAGACTGGGGACGCCGGGGACGTGTTGTCCATCCACTGCAGGTAGACGGTGTAGCCGTTTCCGAGTCCTTGTTGCTGAGCGTTCAGCGAGTAGGCGTCCGTGGCCAGCACTGCGCGGCCCTGCACTACTCCCTGCACTTGCTGCTGCTCGATCTGTTCCAGCGAGGTGACCCGGCCGGCAGCGATGGCGTCATTTTCAGTTTGTGCCTGCTCTACAGCGGGATGCGGGTCCGCCGCGAGAGCGGGCGCGTCGTTAAGCGCGAGTGAGCAGATGATGGTTCCGGCGATCAGCGCACGTCGGCGGGCGGCGCGGGACGCTCCAAAGTTTCGCATGAGGGGTGTCCTTTCGGAGGCAATAAAATCGCCCTGATGCTACTTCAAAGTTTCCCGAAAACACGCATCCTAATTAGCCCGACAAAAACATATGAAACACGGTAGACAATTCTCCTGCCTGCACGTTTACGAGCTGTCACACCTTGGCCCATTCAGTACATTTTCAGCGCCTGGTCACAAACAGGCGTCGCGCACTAACGAAACTTCAAGGTCACAAAAACATCCACCACGCACTCGCGCGGTGGATGCCTCACAAAGAATATAGACCGTAAATTGCGTGGTGATTTCCACCACACTCGGCGCTGAGGGGCTACGCCTCGTCGGTCGACAGCGCCGCGACGAACGCCTCCTGCGGCACGGTGACCGAGCCGATCGCCTTCATACGCTTCTTACCGGCCTTCTGCTTCTCCAGCAGCTTGCGCTTACGCGAAATGTCGCCGCCATAGCACTTGGACAACACGTCCTTGCGCAGCGCACGGATGTTTTCACGCGAGATGATCTTCGAACCAATCGCCGCCTGGACGGGAACCTCGAACTGCTGGCGTGGGATGAGTTCCTTGAGCTTCTTGGTCATCTTGTTGCCGTACCACTGCGCGGAGTCCTTGTGCACGATCGCGGAGAACGCGTCCACAGGGTCGCCCTGCAGCAGGATGTCCACCTTGACCAGGTCCGCTTCCTGCTCGCCGGCGTCCTCGTAGTTCAGGGAGGCGTAGCCCTTGGTACGGGACTTGAGCATGTCGAAGAAGTCGAAGATGATCTCGCCGAGCGGCATGTAGTAGCGCAGCTCGACGCGGTCCTCCGAGAGGTACTCCATGTTCTTCATGGTGCCGCGCTTCGACTGGCACAGCTCCATCGTGGTGCCGACGAACTCCTGCGGGACGATGATCGTCATGTTGACGATCGGCTCGTACACCGCCTGCAGCTTGCCTCCCGGCCAGTCGGATGGGTTGTGCACCATCTGCTCTGAGCCGTCCTCGGCGATCACGCGGTAGGTGACCGACGGCGCGGTGGAAATCAGGTCCAGGTCGAACTCGCGCTCGAGGCGGTCGCGGGTGATCTCCATGTGGAGCAGTCCCAGGAAGCCGCAGCGGAAACCGAAGCCCAGCGCCACGGAGGTCTCTGGCTCCCAGGTCAGGGAGGCGTCGTTAAGCTGCAGCTTCTCCAGCGATTCGCGCAGCGCCGGGAAGTCCTCCTGCGAGACCGGGAACAGGCCCGAGTACACCATCGGCTTAACTTCCTCGAAGCCGTCGAGTGGCTCCTCTGCGCCCTTGTTAGCCCAGGTCACGGTGTCGCCGACGCGGGTTTCGCGCACATCCTTCACGCCGGTGATCAGGTAGCCGACCTCGCCGGGGCCGAGCCCCTTGGTCTTCTTCATGGTTGGAGAGACCACGCCGATCTCGAGGATCTCGTGGCGCACGCCGGTGTTCATCATCTGCACTTGCTGGTTCGGCAGCAGCTTGCCGTCCATCATGCGGATGTAGGTAACGACGCCGCGGTAGGTGTCGTAGACGGAGTCGAAGATCAAGGCGCGGGCCGGCGCATCGGCGTCAAACTCTGACGATGGTGCCGGGATTAGTTCGACGACCTTATCCAGAAGCTCCGGGACGCCTTCACCTGTCTTGCCGGACACGCGCAGCACGTCCTCCGGCTCGCAGCCGATAATGTTGGCGATCTCCAGCGCGTACTTCTCCGGGTCGGCTGCCGGAAGGTCGATCTTGTTGAGGACCGGGATGATTTCCAGGTCGTTGTCCATGGCCATGTACAGATTCGCCAGGGTCTGGGCTTCGATGCCCTGGGCGGCGTCGACAAGCAAGATTGCGCCCTCACACGCCTCGAGTGCGCGCGAGACCTCGTAGGAGAAGTCGACGTGGCCCGGCGTGTCAATCATCTGCAGGACCATCTCCTGGCCCTCGTACTCGCCGGAGCGCGGTGTCCATGGCAGGCGCACGTTCTGGGCCTTAATAGTAATGCCGCGCTCGCGTTCAATATCCATATTGTCCAGGTACTGATCACGCATCTCACGGGCCTCGACGACATCAGACAGCTGCAAAATGCGGTCCGCGAGCGTGGATTTTCCGTGGTCAATGTGGGCAATAATGCAGAAGTTCCGGATCCGCTCCGGGTCCGTGAACGTGGTTTCCGCGAAATTTCGTTTTTGGGCAGCCATAATTGTGCCACTCTACCTCGCAGTGCCCCATTTCGAAACACAACCTTGCCCAGGCCAGGCAAAACACTTAAAGTTTGCACCATGGTTTTCTGGCGCAAGCTTCAACAGCAACGACGTGCCTCCCTCGAGGAGGGGCTCGCGCTGCTCAACGAGCGCCTCGGGCTCACCCCCGGCACCAAGACCCGCACCACCGCCACGCGTATCGACGTCCAACCTACGGAACAGCACGCCCGGAACCTGTATTACGGTCCGGACATGGACGGCAACGCCGAACCCGGCGAGGTCGTGTGGGCGCTCGTGCCGTCGACTCCCCCGGAGGAACGCGCGATGCTCGTCGTCGGACGCGACCACCACGATGTTCTCGCCCTGCTCATCCACTGCGGCGAGGAGCCGGTGTCGGACCCTGCATCCGCCACTGAGGAGTGGCTCGGCATCGGCACCGGGGACTGGGACGCCTCCGGCCAGCCCGGCTGGCTGCGCCTGGACCTGCTGCTTGTCGTGCCGGAGGCAAGTATCCACCGGCGAGGCGCCACCCTCCCCGCCCGGCGCTTCGATCGCGTGGCGAACCGGCTGCGTGACACGTACCACTGGACCTAGTAAGCCTGCCACTTGCCCCGTTTCTCGTGGTGGGGTATCTTAGTCGAGTTGTTTGTATCCGGTTTCGGGTGCGTGATCTACGCGGGCAGGACCTTGGGTTCGCGTCAAGTTCAAAGCATTACGCAGTAACAGCCCGTTGCCGAATCTTCGACATTGCAATCGATACCAACTTATTTAAGAGGTGCACATTATGGCTAACATCAAGCAGCAGAAGAAGCGCGTTCTCACCAACGAGAAGCGTCGCGTTCGCAACAAGTCCGTCCGTTCCGCTGTCCGCACGGAGATCCGTAAGTTCCGTGAGGCTGTTGAGTCCGGCGACAAGGCTGCCGCTGAGAAGCAGCTGCGTTTCGCTTCCCGCAAGCTGGACAAGGCTGTGTCCAAGGGCGTGTTCCACCGCAACAACGCGGCGAACAAGAAGTCGAACATGGCTCGCGCTCTGAACAAGATGGCCTAAGCTTTTCGCGCATAGCAATCCTGTGCCCCGGCTCCGTCCGGTGCGCAGGATTTTTTGCATTCGTAACATTGCTGGATCTGCTCTACGATACTGAATTTGTGAAGAACTATCGTCGTGCGCTTTGCGCAGCAGTAACAGCTACAACTCTGACGTTGGGCGCCGTAGCGGTGGCCCCTGAGCAGTCCGCCGTCACCCCTACCGCTCAGGCGCAGCAGATGCCTGACTTGCGTCAGCTCCAGAAGATGTTGAACCCGCAAAACATTCGGCTGGACCGGCTGGCGCTGCTCGTCGGCCTTGTCGCGGCCATTGTGATTTTGGGCCCGGTCACCGGCACGATCGGCTCCTCGCACGAGCCGGGCCGCCGCGGTTCCCAGGAGCGCCGCACCGTCAACGCTGATGGCCTGTCGCGCTCCTACAATGTGGTGTTGCCTTCGGGCTATGAGGAAGGAAAGTCCTACCCCGTCATCATCGGCTACGGCGGGTGGCAGCACACCGCCGACCAGATGCAGGGCTACGCCCACCTCGAGTCCGCTGCAGCGGGCCGCGCCATCGTCGTCTACGCAGAGGGCGAGTCCCAGGCCTGGGCGGGTGCGCCGTACGCCCGCACGTCGACGCGCGAGGACATTGCATACACCCGCGCGATTATCGACGACCTCGTCGAGAACTTCGGCGCCGACCGCAACCGCGTGAGCGCCGTCGGACTTTCCAACGGCGGTGGCATGGTGGCCTCGCTCGCCTGCCACGCCCCTGAGCTTGTCAACGGTATCGCCTCTGTGGCGGGCGCCTATTACAACCCGACCGTCGAGGGCTGCAAGAGCGGTTCCGTGCCGACGCTCATCATGCACGGCACCAACGACAACGTCGTCGGCTACGACGGCGGCACCCGCCACGGCAAGCCGTTCCGTTCCGTCAACGACGTGTTCAACCTGTTCATGGACAAGAACGGCTGCATCGCGGGCTCCGCCACCGAGACCCGCCTGGGCAACGTCACCACGTTGAGCCCTGCCTGCGGCGCCCGAACTGAGCTGCAGCGCGTCGAAGGTGGCGGCCACACGTGGTTCACGGATCCATCTGCAAGTACCGCCACCGTGGACTTCCTGCTCAGCCTGCGCTAAGCAGACCACGCACCACGAGGAGCGCGCCAACAACGCAGAAGAAGCCGCCGGAGCCCATATCGATTGCGGGCCCGGCGGCTAGTAATTTGCGCCGCACCCGGTTCGTAGACACCACCTGCGTGAGCACGCCGAACAGGATGAACGAGCTGGCCCACAGCGACAAGATCACCACAATCTGCGTTGCCCACGACGGACTGGCTGGCAGCAGTGGTGCGATCATGGCGGACAACGCCAGCACGATTTTCGGGTTCGCCAGGTTGGTAGACAGCCCCCGAACAAAGCTCGTGCGCAGGCTACCGAGCCGCTGCTCTGCTTCCTCGAGGGAAAGCGGTGGGTTGCGCCGGTCGCGCCAACCCTGGCGCACCGCATTGATGCCCATCCATACCAGGTACGCTCCACCGATCACCTGCACTACCTGCAGCGCGCGCGGCATGGCGGTCAATAGCGCCGCCGCACCGAACACGGTCAGCGAGCACCACCACAGCACACCCAGCTGGATTCCGCACGTCGTTGCCCACGCGTGCGGCCGCGAGCGCGTCGCGGTACGGGTCACCAGGATGACGTCGGGCCCCGGGGCGGCCGCACCAACCAAGTTCAGACCGACAATGACCGCGAGATCTGCCGGCGCGATCAACGCTGCGTGCCCTTGAGCAGGTCGATGAGGTCCTCACGGCCGAACATGCTCGCTGTGTCGATGGCGTTTGGGGTGCCGATGGTGGCGTCGGCGCCTGCGTTGATAAGCGCACGGGCGATATCGTCTTCCTTCTTGAAGATCGTCCCTGCCAACGGGCTTTGCCCGCGAGCGTTCAGGGCGTTGACATCCGCGCCGCGCGCGATGAGCCCTTCAGTCAGGGCGAGGTGCCCGGAGTAGCTGGCGAGCATCAACAACGAGTTTCCGTCCTGGTTCGCCAGATTGACGTCGACGCCCTGGTCAACGTAATCGAGCAGGGTTGCCTCGCCGCCACGCGCCATCTGAAAGAGGCGGGTGGCGAAGGCTTGAACGTCTTCGGGGATCTCGTTTGGTTGCTGCGTCATAGTTTTCCTACGCTATCACGCGAGTTGGGCAATCCTGCGGACTGCTTCTTCCACCGCGTACTCCGGCTCCCCACCATTGCCCTTCACCGTAGACTCCAGCTCAGCGACAATGATGACGGCCTGCGACACCGCATCACCCGACCACTGACGGGCAACGTTCATAGTCTTCTTCACCACAAAGGGATGCATCCCGACCGTCCGCGCGAGCTGGTCCGGGTTACCCCGCACCCCGTACAGCTTGGCGATGTCCCCGACCTTGTGCGCAAGCGCCGCCGCGATCGCCACCGGACTCGTGCCCAGCTGCAGTGCCCGGCGCGTGGAGGCGAGCGCGCGGTCGGCGCGCCCGGCGATGGCCTGCTCCGCGATGTCGAAGCCCGCGACTTCCGCCACGCCCGTGTAGTAGTTGCGCACAGCGTTTACGTCGACTTCCCCGTCGGTGTCCGCCACGAGCTGGCTCACCGCACTGGCGAGTTCCCGCAGGTCAGAGCCGACGGATTCGAGCAGCGCAGCGACAGTGTCCGGGGTTGGGCGCTGCCCGTAGCGCCTAAACTCCTGGGTGAGCCACGAGTGTCGGTCGCGGTCGCGCAGCGGGTTCGCGCGGTGGACCTCGGCGATCTTCTCGAACTTCTTCACATAGGCTTTTTGACGCCCACCTCCGGAGTGCTCGATGATCAGCGTCATACCGGGCGCCGGGTCCACGCAGGCGCGCAGCAGGATCTCGAGCGGTTCCTTGCCTGCCAGCTCGGTGTTCTTGATCAGCACGATGCGTTCCTCCGCGAACAGTGACGGGCTGGTCGCCATGGCCAGTTCGCCTTCGGTGACGTCGCCTGCGCGCAGGGTGGTGCGCTCCGCAGCTGGGCTGAGCTGGGCGATGATGGCTTTGGTGGCGCGTTCGGCGAGGAACTCGTCTTCCCCGAGGACCAGGTGCACTGGGTTGAGCATGCTTCTTAGCGTAGCTGTTGCCTCCCATCTGCGTAGAGGACGGGCACTGCTCCCCGGTTGGGGAAGATGACGGGGATGCCGTCCGGGGTTGCTGCCGGGCGCTTGGGTGCGCTGCCTTCCTCGAGTACCACGACGAGCTCGGTGCCTGACGGGATGGGAAGGATGTCGTCTTTGGTGGCCACGACGTGGCTGCGGAGCGTCGCGGGATCCACAACGGTGCCTCGTGGCCACGCGAAACAAGCGCTTGCTACCACCGCGCAGGTCAGGCACAGCGCCAATGTCCGGCGGCGCCACGGCACAAGCAACAGCACGGCGACCACCCACCCATAGCCGATAAGCACCGTCACCGGATTCGCAGCGACGGTCGCGGCGGGCAGCGCCGCTCCACGTTCAGCCACAGTGTGGACCCACCAGGTCAGCGGGGAGATCAACCACAGCACGATCGCCTCAAGACCTCCCGGCAGCACCGCCAGCACCACCGCGCACAGCCCGAGCACCGTCACCAGGGGCGTGACGGGAGCCACCAGCACGTTCGCGCCAACAGAGACCAGCGAGACCTGGCCCGCCATCGCGGCCACGAGCGGCATCGTCGCAACGTCTGCGGCGATGGCGACCGCGACGGCGCGTACGAGGATGTCCGGCAACGCCGTCGGTGCGAGCGCCCTGTAGAACAGCGGGAAGAGCACCACGATGCCGACGGTCGCAGCCACCGACAGCGCGAACCCGTAGTGCATCGCCAGGTCAGTATCGAAGAAGATGAGCGCGATCACCGCCAGACACAACGCGTGAATGACCTCCGTTTGACTCGACGCCACCACCGCAACGAGCCCCACCAACCCCATCACCGATGCCCGCAGCACGCTCGGCTCCGGCCCAACGAGCAAGGCGAACACCGCCAACGCAGCACCCGCTGCAACGAGCCTGCCATAGAGCCCGATGCGCAGCGCTGCAGCTACTACCACGGCGAACGTCGTCACGATGGCAACGTTCGAACCCGATACCGCCGAGAGGTGCGATAGCCCGGTAGCGATGTACGCCTGCTGCTCCGACGCCCCCTGCATCGAGGTATCGCCCAGCACCATGCCCGGGATGAGGCCCTGCGAGTGTTCCCCGACGTGCTCGCGCACCGCATCGGCGAACGTTGCCCGCACGTGCTGCGCCCACCCGGATGCACCCGTCGGCCCGTTCAACGGCTCGACCGTGCCATTGACCGCCCACGGGTTCACGCCCGCCCGCGAGGACTCCGACACAGTGCCGTCCACCCGCACCGTCGCACCACTGACCACCCCATCGGGGACACCACCGCGGACAAACACCGGCAGCTCCGCGCCACCGCTCCCGGCGCGCACGCGTACCAGCATCCCGCCAGAGTCAAGCTCCTTTGGGGCAGCGGTCACGGTGGCCTCCACCGGCAGGCGCAGCGTTCCCGCCCGCGCCACCGTGATGCGGACCCAGGCCACCACGACGGTCGCCACACCACCGGAACCGACCAGCACCGCCTGGCCCACCGCACGCGCGCACCCACACAGCACCACCGCCGCAGCAACCACCACGAACCCCGCCCAGGGTGCCACTGCAACGGCCACGATCGTCGCTACCCAGACACACAGCGCCGTGGGCACCAGCCGAAGCTCCTGCACCGCTTACAACCCCACCAGCGGCGCAATCGCCTCAAACTTCGCAGGCCCAATGCCCTTGACCTGCATGAGGTCCTCGACCTTCTGAAATGGCCCGTTCGCCTCCCTGTGCGCGATAATCGCCGCCGCCGTCGCCTCCCCCACCCCGGGCAGCGTGACCAGCTCCGCGGCCGACGCCCCGTTGAGTGAAAGCTGGCCGCTCGCCCCCGCAGGTGCGCCATCCCCAGTCGGTGCGGCGGGCCCTTCACCGATTGCGACGACGTGGAGCTGTTGGCCGTCGACAAGCACTTGAGCGAGGTTCAACTGCAGCAAGTCCGCGTGGTCGAGCGGCTGCGCAATATCCAGCGCATCCGCCACGCGGGAACCCTGGTTCAGCGTCACCAGCCCAGGATTTGCCACCTCCCCCACCACCGCAACCACCACGCGCTCCGGCACATCGGTTGCAGTAGCAACGTTTTCCCAAACAGGTGCGTCCTCCTCCGCAACGTCCGGGCCGCGGACCTGCACCACCGCCCACAGCACCAGTAGGCTCATCACAACCCCCATCACCGCGGCCGCCGGCTTCACCGGAACGTGCACGCGAGGAGTCGGGTACTTCACCTGCAGCAGCGCCTCCTCACCAGTCGGGCGCGTAAGCTCTTGAATCCGTTCACTGACCTGCATAACCACAGGCTAAAACCGGCGTCCTCGCCCCAACAGACCAAGCAAACCCGCTGTGGACAACCCCCAAACCGCACACCCCGTGCAGGCTACTTCTCCACAGCCGCAGCCAACCCCCTTGACAGCGCCGCTACGTGCGCGAACCAAACACGACCGACAGCCCGATCGCGCCGGGCCCGGTGTGCGCAGCAAGCACATCGACCATTGGCTCCACCAGCACCCGCGAGTGCCGCGGCAGCACCTCATCAAGCATGCCCGCCAGCTGCTGCGCGGACTCTTCCGCGTCCGCATGCTGCACCGCAGCAAACACCGGCTGGGAATCCGCACGCTCCAGAACAAGCTCCGTGAGCTTGGAAAACGCCTTCGTCTGGGTGCGAGTCTTGCCTGCTAACTCGAGCTTGCCGTTGTGCATCCGCAGAATCGGCTTCGTTGCCAGCAACGCCGCCGACAACACCGCAGTCCCCGTGGAAATCCTGCCAGACTTGCGCAACCAGTCCAGCTGGTGCAGGTAGCACCACGTCTCCGAGCGCTTCAGCGTGGACGAGGCCATCGCTTCTACCTCGTCGAGGCTCGCCCCCTCGCGCGCGACGGTCGCCGCGGCCATCGCTGCCGCTCCGACCGCCATACCAACGGTACTGGTGTCGAGCACCCGCACGTTCCCCGGGAACACCCCCGAAGCAGAAACCGCCGCGGACCAGGTGGAAGAAAAGTGCTTCGACAGGTGTAGGGCTACCACGCCATCGTCCCCAGAGCGCTCGATCTGGCGCCCGTACGCGGCGGCGAGCTCGACTGCGGACAGCCCGCTCGTCGACACCTCGTCGTCCTCAGACTGTTCCATGACGTGCAGCGGGAGCACCGTAATGTCGAGCTCACTGGCAATATCAGCTGGCAAACCCGCCGAGGAATCAACAACAACCCGTACCGCCATTTAGACCGTCAACCCCTGGTTCCACGCCTCGAGGTACCACTGCACGCCAGTGTCCGGCTCGCCGTAGCGCGGCAACGCCTGCAGCTGCGCAAAGTTCGCGTTACGCAGGCTCTTCATCATCGGGTACTGCGAGATCTCCAGGTCTAGCAGGCTCGACGTCAGCGCCGCGATCGTACCTCCGTGGGCGACAAGCAGCACCGCCGCGTCATCCCACCCGTCGAAGTGCTCCATCAACTCGTCAACAACCGGGCGTGCCCGTTGCGCGACGTCAATCCGGCTCTCGCCTTCCGGCGGCGCCCACGTTGGGGTATTGCGCCAGTGGGCGCGAACGCTGCCGTCGGCGCCATCGACCTCGGCGTGTGTCTTGCCCTGCCACTGCCCGAGGTGCGTCTCGCGCAGGCGCGCATCATACATCACCGGCAGCTCGAGGTGCTCCGCGACGATCTGCGCCGTGACTGCAGCCCTGCTCAGGTCCGAAGCCACAATCTTGGCGACGCCCATTTCCGTCAACACCGGTGCAATGTTTCGCGCCTGCTGCCTCCCCTCTTCCGACAACTCCGTGTCGAGTTGCCCCTGCATCCTCGACGTGGCGTTATACGTGGTTTGGCCGTGTCGCAGCAAGATGAGTCGTCGCGCCATGGTGTTAGAACTCGTCCTCGTCCTCAGGGGCATCGCCCGCCAGCGGAAGGTCTTCAATCTGCTGCGCCGAACGCACACTCTCGCCGTCCGCGAACGCACCCGGGCGTTCGTAGGCTGGTAGGCCCTCCACGCTAATTGCCGGGCAGTCTGCGTACAGGCGGTCCAGGCCGTAGAAGTCACGCTCCGGGCTGCGCTGCACGTGCACCACGATGTTGCCGTAGTCCAGCAGCACCCAGCGGTTTTCGCGAACGCCCTCGCGGCGCTTCGGCTCGAAGCCGGCGTCGGTCATGTCGTCCTCAATCTCCTGGACGATCGCGTTTACCTTGCGTTCGTTGTCCGCGGAGACAATCACAAAAATATCGGTAATGCCGATCACGTTCGACACATCGATGACGCCGATGTTCTCGCCGAGCTTCTCGTCGGCGGCCTTCGCGGCGATCGCGGCCTGATCAAGAGAGATCTGCAGAGCAGTCAAGTACTCAGTCCTTCGTCAGTAATGAAAAATAGCAGTAACGCGCCTATTGTCCCACGCTAAGGGCGCTGTTCGCCACTTGAACGATATAGGTCGTTTTTCGCAATGTACTGCACCACGCCATCTGGCACCAGGTACCACACCGGGCGGCCTTCTTTGGCGCGCTCGCGGCACCCCGTGGACGAGATCGCCATCGCAGGAATCTCAATCAAATGCACCTGCTCCTGCACGTCTTCGGGCAGGAAGGATTCGCTCAGTTCGTAGCCGGGGCGGGTCACGCCGACAAACTGCGCCAGGTCAAACATCAGGTCCCAGTCGCGCCACGACATTATCGACGCCAACGCATCCGCACCCGTGATAAAGAACAGTTCCGCCTGCGGCAACAGGGCGCGCAAATCCCGCAGCGTGTCCAGGGTGTAGGTCGGCCCCTCTCTGTCAATGTCTACCCGAGAGACCGAGAACCTCGGATTCGAGGCAGTCGCGATGACCGTCATGAGGTAGCGATCTTCAGAGTCGGTGATCTGCCGATCCGCCTTCTGCCAGGGCTGACCCGTCGGCACAAACACGACCTCGTCAAGGTCAAAACGGTCGGCGACCTCGCTCGCGGCCACGAGGTGGCCGTTGTGGATCGGGTCGAAAGTACCACCCATGACGCCCACTCGTCGGGCGTCGCGCAATGATGCTGCTACGGCCTCTGCCACGTGCTTACCCGATCCAGACGTTCGCCTGCTCGAAAGCGAGCCAGAACGCTGTAAGCCCCACGCCAACAATTGAGCCAAGCACAATGAGCAGGATGCCCCACCACGGCAACTTCTCCTTGCCTTCTGCGGATGAATCTGGGCGCTGCTTCTTCGATGACATCGAGCTGGCGTTGAGGTCTTCACACACCGGCTTGCCATGCTCGTCAAGCACTGGGATGCGCTGCCCGTTGGCGTCGACAAGTACGTTGCCCTTGCCATCCGTCCGGAACTGGCACTTCTGCGACTGGATGTATACCCCGCGTGAGGGCGTCGGCACCGCCACGCCTGCATCAGTCTCCTGAGCCTGCGCAACCGACACCCCACTGGTCAACAGCGTCGCTGTTACAAGAGCGCTACACGCTGCCCGCTTCCACGAAACCATGACTGTGTCCTTGTCCTTCCTTCAACTCTTAGCGGTACCGAACCTGATCAACAAAGCGGCCAAAAGAGTCTGCCACCTGGTCATCCCAACGGTTCCACCGCAGGAAGTACTGGCCGTGGGTACCGCCCGTCGGGGCAGCGGCCCGCAGGACCTGGACGGAAAGATCGCACACTGCGTCCAGCGGCAAGCAGTAGTTGACCTTGTTGCGGGTCGCACCCGCGGTGCGGGTGTTAAACGGCAGGAAGCCAAGCATGCCGCCTGCACCGCCGTTTGTCACGCCCACCGTGCCAGCATCACGCGCGGCAGTCATCGGGTTGCCAAAGTAGACAACGCCCGCTAGCTTGCCGCGGCGTGCCAGCTCACGCTCGTGCTCCAGCAGGATCATCGCGCCCTGTGAGTAACCGGACAGCACGTACTTCGGGTGGCACCCGCTCGCGCGTTCGTAGTCGTTCACCAGCGCCATCACGCCAGTACGACCAATGTTGACGGAGTCCATAAAGTCCGTGCCAGCCTGTCGCGCCATCGTAAACAACGGCACCGCGTACTGGATAGCCAAACCCAGCGCCTGCAGCAGCGTCGCGGGTGCTGCAACGGAAGGGATATCATAATCCGGGTAAATCGCTGGGTAGTAGCGCGGCTCCATACCGAGGACTTCCACGTCCTTCATCAGGGAGTTCCCGCCGTGAGTGGCACGGTAGCGCGACTCCGAATAGCGAAGGAAAGCGCGAATGGTCTCCCCCTCCCAACCATTCGAGGTCCACGGGGCTTCCCCGGCATAGCGTGTTCGGTAAATCTGGTTATTCTGACCGGAGCCGCGTGCAGCGATTACCGCGACCGAAGGGCACCGCTGCTGGGCGGTCGCTTCCTCCGTCGGCAGCACGGGGGTAACCACCGCAGCTGCTGCTGCGACGAACGCAACTGCAGTCACGGGTAGCCGACGACGGAAAAACGTACGCATTTTGCGGAACACTATGCACCTTCTCTATGGATGAGTCACACCCCGGACTCCGGGTGTGAAGAAACTGCGCATTAGTGTAGCCCGCCCACACTATTTTCCTAACTTCGAGTCTGCCCGCTGCCCTCCAGGATCCACTTCGTGCTTGTCAGTTCAGGCAGCGCCATTGGTCCACGTGCGTGCAGTTTCTGGGTAGAGATCCCGATCTCTGCACCCATGCCGTATTGCTCGCCATCCGTAAACGCGGTCGAGGCATTGAGCATGATGGCTGCCGAGTCCACGTGGTCCGCGAAGTACTGCAGCACGCGCGCATCAGTGGCGACCACGGCTTCCGTGTGCCCCGAGGAGTAGCGTGCGATGTGCTTCGCGGCCCCCTCAACGCCGTCGACGACACCGACGGCAACGTCCATCGAAAGGTACTCCTCCGCCCAATCGTGCTCGTCGGCCTCGACTACGTCGCAAGCCCCGAACGCACTAAGTGCTGTCGGGTCCCCGTGGACGGTCACGTCGGCGTCCTGCAGTGCCTTTACGACGGCCAGCTTGTCCGCATCCGGCAACGCCGCGTCAAGCAGCACCGTTTCGGTCGCGTTGCACACCGACACCCGGCGCGTCTTGCCATTGACGACAATGTCGATCGCCTGCTGAATGTCCGCTGAAGCATCCACGTATACGTGGCAGTTGCCGGTGCCGGTCTCGATGGTTGGCACGGTTGCTTGGGTAACGACGGCGTCGATAAGCCGGGCGCTGCCGCGCGGAATGACCACATCGACGAGGCCGCGTGCCGTGATGAGCGCGGTGACGGAGTCGTGCGAGTCGCTCGGCAGCAGCTGGACCGCCTCGGTTGGCAGCCCCTCCTTCGCCAGCACGTCCTGCAGCACCGCGACCAGCGCCGCGTTCGAATGCGCCGCCGACTTCGAACCACGCAGCAGTGCCACGTTGCCTGACTTCAGCGCCAGGCCAAACGCATCGACCGTGACGTTCGGGCGGGCCTCGTAGACCATGCCCATCACGCCGAGCGGCACGCGAACCTGGCGCATCCGGATCCCGTTGTACATCGTGCCGCCGCGCACCACATCCCCAACTGGGTCGTGGAGGCTCGCGACCTGACGCAGTCCGTCCGCGATGCCCGCGATGCGTTGCTCATCCAGCGCGAGCCTGTCTACCAACGCTTCGTCCATGCCAGCCGCGCGGCCTTCCTCGATGTCGCGGGCGTTGGCCTGCAGAATCTCCGCAGTACGTGCTTCCAGCGCCCGCGCCGCGTGCTGCAGCACAGCGTTTTTGCGGACGGTCGGTAGCGTCGCGATCACCGGCGCCACCTGCTTCGCAGCCTTCGCCAACTGCAGTACCTGAGCTTCGATAGTCGTCATTAGTATCCTTCCTCCACATCAATCTGCGTCGGCAACGGGCGGTCCTCTTGCAGTGCCTCCCAGTTTCGGCGTGTCAGTTCACCCACGCGCGCTTGCATGTAGCGCGGGATGTTCGCGGTGTGCGGGGTAATCAGGCAGCGGTCCATCTGCCACAGCGGGTGATCCTCCGGCAGCGGCTCAGGGTCCGTCACGTCCAGGCCAGCGCCAGCAATCGTGCCATCCTGCAGGGCCTTGGTCAGCGCCTCCGTATCAATCAGTGGGCCACGGCCAACGTTGACCACCACCGCGTTCGGCTTCATCGCGCGCAGCACCTCCGCGTTGACGAGGTGGTGCGTCTGCTTCGTCAGTGGCGCGATGAGCACGAAGTAGTCCGCCTCCGACCACACATCCTGCGCCTCGGACATCGCCACGGTGCGTTTGGCCCCCGGCACCGGGTTGCCGGAACGGTTCACTGCGATAATCTCCGGCCCGAACGGCTCGAGGAAGCGGATCAGCATCTTACCGATGCCACCCGCCCCAATCACCGCGACCTTCTTGTTGTCGAACAGGTAGTCCGTCTCCTCGTTGAGCTGCCTGTCGTTCCACTGCGGCGTCACCGCCTTGTGCCGGTGCAGTACCCCCAACAGCAGCGCCAGTGCCGCCTCGGCCACAGTGTCGTCGTATATCCCGGCGGCATTAGCCACCGGCACATCGACATCGAGCACCCCTGCCTCTACCAGCTTTTCGACGCCCGCATACGCCACCTGCACAAGCTTCACGCTCGGCGGTAATTCCTCTGGGAAATCTTCCGGATTCCCGCGAAACACCAACACGTCTGGAGACTCGTCGAGGTCCACAAACGTGTGGCCGTGATCTGTCAGGTCATCGACGACTGCGTCCCAAGGTTTCGGTAAGAATGCAAATTTCATGCACCCCAACCTAGCGTGTATTTACAGACGGGTGGCGAAATTTGATAAATAGTCGGCGTGCACGACGGGTTTGCGCTGCCCTTCCGGCAGCTCATCCGTGTGCTTGCCCAGCATGCCGGCAAGCTCCGCGGCATCATACGCAACCTCGCCGCGCCCGACGGCTTCCGAGTCGGGCCCCAGGATCTCCACGATGTCACCGGCGTGGAAGTCCCCCTCGATGTCGGTGATACCCACCGCGAGTAAGCTCGTGCCCCCACTGGTGACGGCCTGCACGGCGCCTTTATCCAGGCGCAGCACGCCTTCAGCGTCCGCGGCGTAGAGCGCCCAGAATTTCCATGCCCTAAGCGTTGACTGCTCACGGGTGTGGAATACGGTTCCGCAGCTTGCGTCCTGCAGCGCCTGCGAGATTTTGGTCGCGCTGGTCAGCAGCACTGGCACTCCGCCGCGGGCTGCGAGCCGCGCCGCCGACACCTTCGCCGCCATCCCCCCGGTCCCGAGCGCACCACCGTCACCGGCCACGACGCCCTCGAGGTCCGCACCGGTGCGGACCTCAGAGACAAAGCGCGCCCCCGGGTCGGCCGGGTTGCGGTCGTAGAGGCCGTCGACGTCTGAAAGCAACACGAGCGCATCGGCTCCGATGAGCGTCGCCACAATCGCCGAAAGCCTGTCGTTATCGCCGAAGCGCATCTCGGAGGTCGCCACCGTGTCGTTCTCGTTCACGATCGGCACAGTGCCCAGCTGCCGCAGCCTGTCGATCGTGCGCTGGGCGTTCCGCGCGCGCTCCCGCACGCCGGCATCGGCCTGCGTCAGCAGCACCTGGCCGACCGTGCGGCCATGCCGAGCAAAGGAAGCACCCCACTCCTGCGCGAGGTGTACCTGCCCCACCGCTGCAGCCGCCTGCTTCGTCGCAAGGTCGCGCGGGCGCGTTCGCAGCCCCAGCGGGCTCATGCCCGCCGCGATCGCGCCGGAGGACACCACCACGACGTCCGTGCCCGCATCCATGCGGTCCACCAGCGCATCCACGAGGCGGTCAATCTTGACCCTGCTCACCGAGGAATCCTCATTGACCAGTGAGGAGGTACCAAGCTTGACGACGACCCGCTTCGCACCAGCAATGTGCTCGCGAAGCTGCGCCTCCGTAGTTGTTGCTGCGTTCATAGCAGCTCAGTGTAGCGCTAACCCTGCCAACGTTCCCGGTCGGCTGTCTCCCCGTCGCCGAAATCGAACTCGTCGATGAGTCCGCGGCGCGCCTGGGACGCGCGCTTGCGCTCCGATGCGGACGCGCGCGTGGTGTCGTAGAGTCGCGCGTCCTGGCCACGTCCCGCCATGGTTGGGTCGCCTGCTCGCGATGGCTCCCAATCAAACGAGATCTCGCCGATGGTGACGGTGTCACCCTCCTTCGCGCCGATCTTGCGCAACTGGTCCTCCACGCCGGCCTTGTTCAGGCGGTCCGAGAGGTAGCCGACCGCCTCGTCGTTTTCGAAGTCGGTCTGGCGAATCCAGCGCTCCGCCTTCTCACCAGTGACCAGCCAGCCGCCCGGCCACATCGGGTCAGGAACAACTTCGATGCCGCCCTCCTGCGCGTGCCCACGGCGCCTTGGCGCAACCGCCTTCGGCCGCAGCACCTCCGTAGGAGCTGCCTTCTCGGCTTTCACGCGACGCTTCCTGGCACGCTCCACGATGTTCCACAGCGCCCACTTCAGCGGGTCAAGGCCCTCGCGGGTAGCGGTGGAGATCATGTATACATCCCAGCCGAACTTTTCCTTGATGTCGTCCTCCAAGAACTCCGCGAGCTCCCGGGCCTCCGGCACGTCCATCTTGTTCAGCACAACGATGCGAGGGCGCTCACGCAGGTCACCGAGACCAGAGTCCAGGTCAAGCTGGTCGGCGTAGGAGTCAAGCTCGTGCTCGAGCGCCTCAATGTCAGAGATCGGGTCGCGCCCCGGCTCCATCGTGGCCACGTCCACGATGTGCGCGAGCACCGCGGTGCGCTCGATGTGGCGCAGGAAGTCCAGACCCAGGCCCTTCCCCTGGCTTGCCCCCGGGATGAGGCCCGGCACGTCCGCGATGGTGTACGTATCGTCGCCGACGTTGACCACGCCAAGGTTCGGGGCGAGTGTCGTAAAGGGGTAATCCGCGATCTTCGGCTTCGCGGCCGAGAGCACCGAAATCAGCGAGGACTTCCCCGCCGACGGGAACCCCACTAGCCCCACATCCGCCATGGACTTCAGCTCGAGGATCAAGTCGTGCGCTTCGCCAGGCTCACCCTTGAGTGCGAAGCCCGGGGCCTTGCGCTTCGCGGTGGCAAGAGCCGCGTTGCCCAACCCACCGAAGCCGCCTTCAGCCGCAAGGAAACGGGTGCCCGGCACCGTCAGGTCGGCGAGGATTTCGCCATCCTCACTACGCACAACGGTTCCGACGGGGACCTCCAAGATAAGGTCCTCTCCGCGGGCGCCATTTCGGTGATCGCCCTCCCCATTGCCGCCGCGCTTCGCCTTGACGTGCGGGCGGTACTGGAAGTCCAACAGCGTGTGCACCTGGTTGGACACCTCCAGCACAATGTCGCCACCGTGGCCGCCGTTGCCGCCATCCGGACCACCGAGGGGTTTGAATTTTTCGCGGTGGACAGAGACACAGCCATGTCCGCCGTCACCGGCCTGGAGGTGCAGCACCGCGCGGTCAACAAATTGGGCCATTAGTTCCGCCTTCCTTGCAAAAGAGTTCTAGTAGTGGAGGGTACCGGGTTGTGGGAAAGAAAAACACCGCGCACCCGGTCGGGGTGTGCGGTGTTTCAAGTATTGCTACGGGTTACGCAGTTTCCTGTGCGACGCCAGCTGCCTCTGCAGCCTCGAGCACCTCTGCCGAAACGCCCTCGCCGTCCGCTGGGACGATGTTGACGATGCGACGGTTGCGCTTAATGCCGAACTGGACTGCGCCAGCTGCCAGTGCGAACAGCGTGTCGTCGCCACCGCGGCCGACGTTGTCGCCTGGGTGGAACTTGGTGCCACGCTGACGAACGATGATCTCGCCCGCCTTTACCTGCTGACCACCGAAACGCTTCACACCGAGGCGCTTCGACTCTGAGTCACGACCGTTCGTGGAGCTGGATGCACCCTTCTTGTGTGCCATGTCTGAATCTCCTTAGATGGAAGTCTTACTTGATACCAGTGATCTTGATGGTTGTCTGTGGCTGACGGTGGCCCTGGCGGACCTTGTAGCCGGTCTTGTTCTTGTACTTCAGAATGTCGACCTTCTTGCCTTTGCCGTGCTCGACAATCTCAGCCTCAACAGAAACCTTGGACAAAGCATCAGGGCCTGCGGTGACATCCGCGCCATCGACGAGCAGAACCGGGGTGAGGGCAACCTTGTCGCCCGCTTCACCCTCGATCTTCTCGACCTTGACGAGGTCGCCTTCGGCAACCTTGTACTGCTTGCCGCCAGTCTTGACGATCGCGTACATAGAGGGTTACCCCTTATCTAAACTCGTTGTGTCTCCCCGCATGCACAGAAGACAGTTGGTACAGTTCTCTAGCGCTTTGTGGCCTTTCGCGTTCCACCGTGCCTGCATGCGTAAACGGCGCGGCTTCACAGCCCAAAACAGCGACTGTCAAATACTACACAGAAGCGGGTGCGATTATCAAACCGCACCCCACTGCTCCTCTATTTGGAAGAGGTTCGGCGTGTCGCGCGTCGCCGCCTGCGCCGCGCACTCGCCTTCGACTCCTGTTTCTTCGTCGCAGGCTTGGTTGCCTTCTGCTTCGTTTCCTTCGCCTTCGGTTGCTCCTGCTGCTGCGGCTGGGACGTCTTGCGCACTGCGCGCCGACGCCCGCGCCGGCGAGGAGACTCCGTCACCTTCGCCTTCGGCTGCTCCTGCGCCTCCTCGCGTGGAGCTTCCTTCGCAGGTTCCTTAACGTGCTCCTGGCGTTCAAAGTCTTCACGCTTTGGCTTGTGGTCCGAACGGGAGTTACCGCGGGTCGCTCGCTTCCGGCGCGGGGAGCGCTCGAAGGCGTCGACGGCCTCCTCGTACGTCTGCTCAGACTTGCTCTTCTCCTGAGCCTGCTCCTGTGGCTTGTCCTGTTCCTGCGCGCGCCCACGCCCGCGGCCCGTGCCTCGACGCCCACGGCGGCGCGAACCGGACTCGCGCTTGGAGGATTCACCTACTACAGGCGGCTTCGGCTCGTCGTTGTCCTCGTGTGCTTCATTGTCTTCGGACACAACCGAGCCGACCAGCTCGTCGATCGCCTTTTCGTCCAGCTTGCTGCGGCGCTTCTCCTCCGCCTTCTTGTTGGAACGCTCGCCATTCGACTTCCCGCGACGCTTGCCGCGGCCACCGCGGTGCTGCAGGTCGTCCTCCTCCGGGTTGTACGTCGCGTGCTCAACAGGCTCCTCGGTAATGATCACACCGCGGCCACCACAGCACTCGCACGGCTTGGAGTAGGTCTCAAGCAGACCATCGCCGAGCTTCTTGCGGGTCAGCTGCACCAGGCCGAGCGAGGTGACCTCGGAGACCTGGTGGCGGGAGCGATCACGGCCCAGCGTTTCCTTCAGGCGACGCAGCACCAGCTCCTTGTTTTCATCCAGGATCATGTCAATGAAGTCGATGACCACCATGCCGCCGATGTCGCGCAGGCGCAGCTGGCGGACGACTTCCTCCGCGGCCTCCAAATTGTTCGCGGTGACCGTCTCCTCGAGGTTGCCGCCGGAGCCAGTGAATTTGCCGGTGTTGACGTCAATCACCGTCATGGCCTCGGTGCGCTCAATAACGAGCGTGCCGCCCGACGGCAGCCACACCACGCGGGCAAGCGCCTTCTGGACCTGCTCGTCGATGCGGTGCTCCGCAAAGGCGTCGGCACCGTCGTGTTCGGAGCGGTCAAACTTGGTTACGCGGTCCAACAGGTCAGGCGCGACGGACTGCAGGTAGGCATGCGCAATGTTGTAGGACTTCTTGCCGTCGATGATCAACTCAGAGAAGTCCTCGTTGAAGACGTCGCGGACGACGCGGACGATCAGGCGCGGCTCTTCGTAGAGCAGCACCGGGCGCGAGCCCTTCCCGTTCTTCGCGGCTTCTGCCTTTTCCTGCACCATTTCCCACTGTTTGTGCAGGCGCTGGACGTCCTCAGCAATCGCTTCCTTCGACATGCCCTCGGCAGCCGTACGAATAATCGCCCCACCCTTGCCAGGCACAACCTCGTTGAGGATGCCCTTGAGGCGCTTGCGTTCGGTGACGGGCAGCTTGCGGGAGATCCCAGCGTTACGGCCACCCGGCACGTACACGAGGAAACGTCCGGCCAGCGAAATGTGCGTTGTCAGGCGAGCACCCTTGTGCCCGTTAATATCCTTCGAGACCTGCACCATCACCTGGTCGCCGGACTTCAGTGCGTGCTCAATCCTGCGCTTCTTTCCGCCAAGCTTCGCAGCCTTCCAGTCAACCTCGCTGGCGTAGAGCACCGCGTTGCGCCCGGTTCCGATGTCGATGAACGCCGCTTCCATGCCCGGCAGCACGTTCTGGACACGGCCCATGTAAATATTGCCGATGATCGACGCGTTATCGTCCGTGGACACAAAGTGCTCCGCAAGCAGCCCGTCTTCCAGGACCGCTACCTGCGTGATGCGGCCTGGGCCGTCGTTGCGGTCGCGCTCGCGCACCACCATCGTGCGGTGCACCGACTCGCGCCGCGCGAGGAATTCCGCCTCAGAAACAATGCGGGAGCGCTGGCGCTCCGCTTCTCGACGCTCACTCCGCCGACGACGCTGCGCCTCCAGACGGGCGGAACCGCTGATCCCCTTCGGCTCGTCAATAACCTCGACCTTAGGCTCTTCCTCCTTGGGCTCCTCAGCCTCACTCTTCGGTGCGGCATCCTCATCCGCTTCCTTCGGTTCGGAGGTGCGCACTGCTCGGCGGCGCTTTGGACGCGTCGGCGCCTTGAAGATCGGCGCGTATTCGACCGTTGCTTCCTCTTCAGGTTCGGGCTCCGGCTCTTGTGCCGACTCCGGTTCAGGCTCTGGTGTTGGTTCCTGCTCCGGCTCGTCGGCGACCTCGAAGGTGGCGTCGACTTTCTCCTCGATCTGGTGGATCTCGTTTTCTACGTCCTTGCGTACCCGCTCGCGGATCTTTTCGTCGCTGCTATCCTTCGACTTCTTCGCCTCAGCCTTGTCCGCGGGCTGCTGCAGCGCATCGATGACCTTCTCGGCTTCCTCCCGAGTAATCGAGGACTGCGCAACCTTTGTAATCCCCAGCTCGGTCAGCGCCACCACAACGTCTTTCGACGCCACCCCCAACGCCTTCGCGAGCTGGAACACCCGCATTTTGTCTTTCAGGGTTGATCGATCAAAGTCCTGAATTTCGGTATGAGATTTTTTCGCCACGTACGTGCTCCTATATTTTTGCATCTGCAAGCTGCGTCAACCGGGCGCGAAGCCGTTGCCGCTGCCACACGGCTGACACACGTTCCTACAGAAAGTTGTAAAAAGCTTGCCTCCATTGTGACACACGACGCCGACTGCGCCTATTCCAACGCCACCGCCAACACAACAAAACCGCCCACCCTGCCATGTACAGCAGGATGGGCGGCTGAAGTGTGGTTCTTACTTATTCGGGAACCAGATTGCGATCTCGCGCTCGGCGGACTCTGGGGAGTCGGAACCGTGGACGACGTTCTCGCCAACGGTCAGGGCGAAGTCGCCGCGGATGGTGCCAGGGGTTGCCTTGGCAACCGGGTCGGTGCCGCCGGCGAGCTGGCGCCAAGCCTCGATAGCACGCTCGCCCTCGACGATGCCTGCTACCAGCGGAGCAGAGGTGATGAAGTCAACGAGTTCACCGAAGAACGGCTTGTCCTTGTGCTCTGCGTAGTGCTTCTCAGCGGTCTCGCGGTCTGCGGTGCGCAGGTCCATCTCGACCAGCTTGAGGCCCTTACGCTCAATGCGGGAGATGATCTCTCCGACGTGGCCGTTTGCAACGCCGTCTGGCTTAATCAAAATCAGTGTACGTTCAGTCATGTCTCCATACCCTACTAAACAACAACCACCGGGTGCGAACATCTTGATGTGGGGGTGATTAAAGTTTGCTCCATGACATATGAGAGTCCCCTGCCGCCAATTCCGGACGTCGGCACGCGAGCGCGCTCCATCACCGATCTGCTCTTCGGCAACCTCGGCGAGCATGCGTCGGCGCCGGCGCTCACGGAAGTCGAGACGGGGCGCAGCGTGACCTATGCGCAGCTTCACCAGGAGGTGCTGGCGCTCGCCGCCACGTTGCGCCACCGCGGCATCGGTCCCGGGGATTGCGTCGCGGTGCAGCTGCCCAACGGCATCGATTTCGCAGTCACTTTCCTCGCGTTGGTGCAGGTGGGGGCGTCGGCAAGCTTGTTGGGGACGAGTCTCACTGCTGCCGAACGTGACCACCTCTGCGCGCTCGCCGAGGCCAAAGTTCTTCTCGACGCCCCCATCGCCCCCACCGAACCTGCCGAGCACAGGGCCTCCCCAGCCGGGCCGGAAGATATCGCCGCGGTTGCCTTTTCCTCCGGTACCACCGGTTTGCCGAAGGCCGTCGAGCTGACGCACCGCAACCTGTGCGCGAACATGCTGCAGTTTTCGGCCGCGCTGCGCGCAAGCGGTATCGGCGCGGGCACCCCGACACTGGCGCCGCTGCCGTTCGCCCACATCTACGGGCTGAACACGCTGCTGCTGTCGTCGCTCTACGCGCGCCACCATATTCACACGATGGCAAGCTTCGACCTGGGAGCGTTTATTGAGGCGCAGCGGAGCCACCGTATTGAGCTGAGCTTTATTGCCCCGCCGATCGCGCTTGCGCTCTCACGACACCCGGAGGCGACCGCGGAGGCGTTCGCGGACTCCCGGTTCATGGTGTGCGGTGCCGCCCCGCTGGATGCTGCGTTGGCGGACAGCGTTGAGCAGCGGCTCGGCACGGTGATCCTGCAGGGCTACGGCACCACGGAGACGTCCCCGGTGACCCACGTAGGCATTGCCGGGAGGTCGAAGCCGGGCTCGATTGGGTTCGCGGTGCCGAACACGCAGTTCCGCATCGTCGACCTTCGCGACGGCCACGACGTCGCCCCCGGCAAGCCCGGTGAGATGCTCATCCGGGGCCCGCAAGTGATGCGGGGCTACCGCAACGACCCGGAGGCAACTCGGGCGACGATCAGTGGTGGGTGGCTGCACACGGGGGACATTGTCACGCTGGCTGAGGACGGCACCGTCTACATCGTCGACCGGGCGAAAGAAGTGATTAAGTACAAGGGCTTCCACGTCGCCCCCGCTGAGCTCGAAGCGTTGCTGCGCACCCACCCCGCGGTTGCCGACGTCGCCGTCGTCCGCCATATCGTGCGCACCCACGGGATCGACTGCGAGGTCCCGCGCGCCTGCATCGTCGTTGCCGACGGTGCTACGTTGAGCCGCGAGGAAATCATGGAGTGGGTTGCCGAGCGCGTGGCCGGATACAAAAAGATCCGTGAAGTCACCTTCACGGATCACATCCCCCGCAACGCGGCGGGGAAAATTCTGCGGCGCGAACTCTAGTCGGCGTCCAGGTGCTGCGTGGTCAGGTAGCCGCCACGCATGCGCTGCACAATGTCGGAGCGCAGCTTCACGATGAAGAACCACACCAGGCCGAACATCAGGCCAACCACCGTGACCGACCAGTGCACGAAGAACCCAAAGATGAGCGGCACCTGCAGGGCCAAGTTAATCCACATCGCGCCCGGCGCCTTCTGTGCGAACGCCATCACCGCGTGGGCGACGCCGATGACCACGATGTACACCCAGTTGAACGTGGTCCAGTAGGCGCCACCGTCGACTTTAAGAATCACGAGCAGGATGAGCAGCACGGTGATCGATTCCATGATCAGCGTGCCGGAGAGCACCCCGCGCAGTCCTGCGATTGGGTCCTTGACCGGCTCGTGCCCGAGCCCGAGCGGGCTAATCGGCGGTTGGCGTTTTTCTCTGCTCACTCTGGGTCCTTTCCAAACATGGTGCGGGCCTCCCCCGCGGTCACGACAGAGCCGGTGATGATCACACCGGAGCCGGACTGCACGCCGACTTCCGCAAGGGCGTCTTCGGCAAGCTCAACAGCCAGCTCGTAGGCGGACGGCAGGTGCGGCTGCACGTGCACGCGCTCATCGCCGAAGATAGAGCGGGCGATCTCGGCAAGGTCTTCGGCCTCCATCGCGCGTGGCGAGGAGTTCTGCGTAATCACGACTTCCGTGAGCGCCGGCTCAAGCGCCTGGAAAATGCCAGCGGCGTCCTTGTCACCGAGGATGCCCAGCACGCCGATGAGTCGGGTGAAGTCGAAGTCGTGCTGCAGTGCCTCCGCAAGGGCGGTTGCGCCGTGTGGGTTGTGGGTGGCGTCGATAAACGTGGTGGGTGTAGCGCGCACTCGCTCGAGCCTGCCCGGAGAGCGGACCGCCGCAAAGCCTTCCCGCACCGCCTCGATGTTGAGTGGGTGCTCGGCGTGCGCACCGTGGAATGCCTCGACCGCCGCGAGCGCGACGGCCGCGTTGCGGGCCTGGTGTGGGCCGGACAGCGGCAGGAAGATGTCGTCGTAGCTGCCGGCGAGCCCGCGCAGCCGTAGCTGCTGGCCTCCGACGGCCACTCCGGCTTCCTCAACGCCGAACTCGGAGCCGAGGCGCGCGACGGCGCTACCGACCTGGACGGTCTGCTCCAGCACTACGCGCATGGCCTCCGGCTGCTGGTCGGCGATGACCGTGACGGAGTCCGGATTCGTGATGATGCCGGCCTTCTCGCCCGCGATCTGCTCGATCGTGTCGCCGAGGTACTGCGTGTGGTCGATGCCGATCGGCATGATCACGTTGACGTCCGCATCGATCACGTTGGTTGCGTCCCAGCGGCCACCCATGCCGACTTCCACCACGGCGATGTCCACCGGAGCGTCGGCAAACGCGGCGTAGGCGATGCACACCATGGCTTCAAAGAAGCTCAGCGGCTGGCTGAAGTGGTCGTCAGCCATCGCGAGGTACGGCTTGATCTCCTCGTAGATGCGCACAAAGTCCGCGGGGTGGATTGGTTGGCCGTCGATCCCGATGCGCTCGGTGATCAACTGCAGGTGCGGGCTCGTCGTGCGCCCCACCCGGTGCCCGAGGCTGCGCAGCAGCGACTCGATCATTCGGGTTGTCGACGTCTTCCCGTTCGTCCCCGCGACGTGAATCGCTTTGAACGAACGCTGCGGGGAACCCAGCAGGTCCATGACGTACTCGACGCGCTCGAGCGTCGGGTCGATCTGCGTCTCACCCCAGCGCTCCTCGAGCTCCTGCTGGACCTCACGCAATGCCGCGAGGTCCTCAGACGTGACCTCGCGCGCGACGACGTCTTCCGTCTCCTCCGCCTGCGGCGCACCCAGGTTCAGGCGCAGCCCGGACTCCTCGACGGAGATATCGAACTGCTCGGGTAGCTCCGGAAGCTCAGGCAGGTCAGCATTGTCAGCCATCTACGCCTCCGGCAGCTGCGCCAGGCGCGCCGTCACACGTGCGAACTCTTCCTTCGCAACCTGCTGACGCACCTTGATCTTCTCAACGACCTGCTCCGGCGCGTTCGCCAGGAACTGCTCGTTGCCAAGCTGACGGCCAGTGGTATCGAGCTCTTTCTCCGCCGCCGCGAGTTCCTTCTCCAGGCGCTTGCGCTCGGCCGCAACGTCGACGGTGCCGGAGGTGTCCAGCGCCACGTCGAGCGTCGCCTGACTCAGGCGCATCTCAATGCTTGCCGACGCCGCAAAGTCCTCAGCAGGCGCCTCCACCCGCGCGATATCGCGGATAACGTTTTCCAGCCCAGCCAGGTCCGCCTTGGCAAAGTCAAGCTTCGCCGGCACCTTCTGGTTCGGCTTCACACCCTGGTCAGCGCGGAAACGACGCAGCTCGGTAATCAGCTTGATCGCATCCTGGATCCTGCGGCGCGCCACATCATCCGTTTCGACGCCACCATTGGTGTCCTCCGCAGTCGGCCAAGGCGCCTGCGTCACCGAAGGCTGCTGCGTCAACGCGGTCCACAGGACCTCGGTGATGAACGGCATCGTCGGGTGCAGCAGGCGCAGCACCACGTCGAGCACGCGGCCGAGCACGATCTGCGTGTTACGGCCCTGCGCAGTCTCGCCCTCGCGCGGGATCTGGGTCTTTGCAATCTCCAGGTACCAGTCACACAACTCATCCCACGCGAAGTGGTAGAGATCCTCGTTCGCCTTCGCGAACTGGTAGTCGTCCAAGTAGGCGTCGACCTTCGCGCGGACTTCTTCCGCGCGGTCCAGGATCCAGCGGTCGGCGTCCGTCAGCTCCTCGCGGGCCGGCAGCGGACCAACCGCTGCGCCGTTCATCAGAGCGAAGCGGGTCGCGTTGTACAGCTTGGTGGCGAAGTTACGCGCGGACGTGGCGTTGTCCTCACCGATCGGCAAGTCCACGCCCGGGTTCGCGCCGCGCGCAAGGGCGAAGCGCAGCGCGTCAGCGCCGTAGCGCTCGACCCAATCCATCGGGTCGATGCCGTTGCCCAGGGACTTCGACATCTTGCGGCCCTTCTCGTCGCGCACCAGGCCGTGCAGGTACAGGTCCGTGAACGGGATGATCGGGCGGCCGTCAACCCCCTCGCCGAGGATCTCCGGGGTGTTCTTTCCAGCAAAGGTGCCGAACATCATCATGCGCGCGACCCAGAAGAACAAAATGTCATACGCGGTAACCAGCACGGACGTCGGGTAGAACTTCTCCAGATCCGGCGTCTTTTCAGGCCAGCCGAGCGTCGAGAACGGCCACAGCGCAGAGGAGAACCAGGTATCCAACACGTCCGGGTCCTGGGTGTAGCCAGCCGGCGGCTCCTCGTCAGGGCCGACGCAGACCACTTCGTCATTCGGTCCGTACCAGATCGGGATGCGGTGGCCCCACCACAGCTGGCGCGAAATCGTCCAGTCATGCATGTTGTCCACCCAGTCGAAGTAGCGCTTCTCCATCGACGCCGGGTGAATCTTCGTATCGCCGTTGCGGATCGCATCGCCGGACATCTTCGCCAGCTCTTCAACCTTGACGAACCACTGCAGGCTCAGACGCGGCTCGATCGGTTCGCCGGAGCGCTCCGAGTGGCCCACCGAGTGCACGTACGGGCGCACTTCCTTGACGATGCGGCCCTGCTCCGCCAGCGCCTCGCGCACCGCGACGCGTGCCTCTTCGCGGCTCATACCGTCGAACTTGGTGCCGGTGTCGGCAATGTGGCCGGTCTCGTCCATGATGATCGGCATGTCCAGGTTGTGGCGCAGGCCCATCTCGTAGTCGTTCGGGTCGTGCGCAGGCGTGATCTTCACCGCGCCGGTGCCCAGTTCCATATCGACGTAATCGTCGGCAATCACCTGAATCTTCAGGTCATCGCGGAACGGGTGGTCGAACTCCTGGCCAACCAGGTCCGTGTAGCGCTCGTCGTCCGGGTGGACGGCAATGGCGACGTCGCCAAGCATGGTCTCAACACGGGTCGTGGCAACGACCAGGTGCGGCTCGTCGTCGTTGAGCGAGCCGTAACGGATGGAGACGAACTCGCCCTCAACATCCTTATAAACGACCTCGATGTCGGACACCGCGGTCTCCAGCACCGGCGACCAGTTCACCAGGCGGTAGTCGCGGTAGATCATTCCGGCGTCATACAGCTGCTTAAAGATGGTCTGCACTGCGCGCGAGAGGCCGTCGTCAAGGGTGAAGCGCTCACGCGACCAGTCGACGGAGTCACCGATAGCCCGCATCTGCGTGGTGATGGTGCCGCCGTACTGGTGCTTCCACTCCCACACCTTGTCCACGAACTCTTCGCGGCCATAGTCGTAGCGGTCCTTGCCTTCCTCGGCCTTCAGCTTCGCCTCGACCTTCGTCTGCGTAGCGATGCCCGCGTGGTCCATACCCGGCAACCACAACACCTCGTAGCCCTGCATGCGCTTGCGGCGCACCATAACATCAATGAGCGTGTGGTCCAGGGCGTGGCCCATGTGCAGCTGCCCCGTCACATTCGGCGGGGGCAGCACCACAGAATAAGCAGGCTTGTCTGAGGAAGCGTCAGCGGTGAAGTATCCCTTCTCCACCCAGCCCTCGTACAAAGCCTGCTCGTGTTCGCCGGGCTCCCAAGACTTCGGGAGCGCATCGGCTCGGTTCTTGCCTACCAAATGTTCAGTCGCGTCAGTCACGGTTGACTATCTTAGCCATCAACCTCCGGTAGGCGCGACCGGTTAGAAAAGCTTGGAGGCAATCTCCCACTCGCCGCGCATCGCTTCGACGTTCTTGTCGATGCGCTCACGCTGGAAGTCGCTGATCTCCAGTCCCTCGACGACCTCCCACTTGCCATCGCGGCCGATCACCGGGAAGCCGAAAAGCAGCCCCTCCTCGACACCGTACTGGCCGGTGGAAGGCAGCGCTGCCGTCGTCCACTTGCCGTCGGTGCCGTTGACCCAGTCACGCATGTGGTCAACTGCCGCCGAAGCAGCCGAGGCCGCCGAGGACTTACCGCGAACCTCGATGATCTCGCCGCCGCGCTTGGCAACGCGCGGAATGAACTCATCGACGTACCAATCGCGGTCCAGCTTGTCGGCGATCTTCTCGCCGCCGACCTCAGCGAAGGTCACATCCGGGAACTGAGTATCCGAGTGGTTGCCCCACACCACCATCTTTTCAATTGTCGACGACGGCACCTCCAGCTTCTGGCCCAGCATGGACAGTGCGCGATTCTGGTCCAGTCGCATCAAGGCATTGAAGCGCTCGGCAGGGACATCCGCCGCGGCCTTCGCAGCGATGCGCGCGTTGGTGTTCGCCGGGTTGCCCACGACAAGCACCCGGATATCGTCCGCAGCGCCAGCGTTGATGGCCTTACCCTGCTCGACGAAGATCTTGCCGTTCGCGGTGAGCATGTCCGCGCGGGACTCCCCCTTACCGCGTGGCTTCGCGCCAACCAGGAACGCGGCGTTTGCGCCCTCGAATGCCTTGAACTGGTCATCGGAAACGTTGATGCCAGTCACCAGTGGGAAGGCAGAGTCGTGCAGCTCCATCGCGGTACCCTCCGCCGCGCGGACAGCTGCCGGGATCTCTAGCAACGTCAGCTCGACCGGCTGATCCGCACCGAAGACATCGCCGGAGGCAATACGCCACAGCAGGGAGTACGCAATGTTGCCTGCTGCGCCGGTGACAACGACTTTAACGGGAGTGGAAGAATGGTGTGACATAGAAAAACCTCGGGTCAATAGTGTGCGGTACCTGACATTCAAAGTATAGGTAGTACAACCGACGCACTACCCCCGAAATCGTGCATACCCTCCCCCCTTTAGGCCTAAAAGGCATAGTAAGGCAGACAAATTCCCGTTTTGCACGGTGCAAATTCTCAAATGGGGGCATCATAGAGAAAAGTAGATGTCACCAATGAGCCAACATTCACGCATGCGTAGTAATTCAGGAGCGGATACAACGATGGATTTCCCCACCGACCCCACCTCGGCGAGTATCAAAGCACCTGAACCAGATATCAACGCAGAAATCGACAGTGTTGTTGACATCGCCCTCGACATGTTCGCCCGCGGTGGCTTCTCCCAAACAAAGCTGGGTGCCATCGCGAAGGAAACCGGCATGTCGAAAAGGATGATCCATTACCACTTCAGCGACAAAAAGGGCCTCTACGCAAAAACGATCAGGCGCGCGCTCGACCGCCTGGCTCCACCCGAAGAGATCCTGCAGCGCTCCTACGCAGTCCCGGTTGACGGCATGCGCCGCTTCGTAGACAGCATGTTCCACTCCTTCCAGGAAAACCCCGAGGCAGTTCAGCTGCTCATTCGTGAGCGGCTCGAGCCGGTCCTCGAGGACGCCTCAGCGGACATTGTGCACGGCCGCAGCGAGATCACGCTGCACGTCGAGCGCCTCCTGCTCGTGGGCCAGGACGCCGGCGCCTTCCGGCCGGGGATCTCCGCCGATGACGTACTCGCGCTGCTCACGGCGCTGAGCACGCTGCGGGTATCGGGCAACGCGGCGTCGATAATTACGAGCCACCTCGACCTCGACGAGCCGCGAAACGTCGAAGGGATGCGGCGCATGGTTATTGATACCGTGCTGGCGTTTTTGACATCCAACATCGCGCCTTCGGGCTACGAAAGCTACCTCGAGGCCACTCCCCTGCCGGACAGCGAAGGCACCGGCGCCAGCGACGACCTCTACGACATCTACTAACTGCGACTCGGCAGCCTTACGCCGAGCGCTGCCCTTCCGCTTCCACGAACTGCGGCTCTGCAGCGCCCCGCACCACGTCGCCGTTGATGACAACTTCGCTGACGTTCTCGCGGTCGGGCAGGTCGTACATGATGGGCACGAGCACTTCCTCCATGATGGCGCGCAGGCCACGGGCGCCGGTGTTGCGCTCGGCAGCGCGGTCGGCAATCTCCTCGAGGGCGTCCTCGGTGAGCGTGAGCTGGGCGCCGTCCATCGAAAAGAGGCGGCTGTACTGCTTCACCAGTGAGTTCTTCGGCTCGGTGAGTACGCGCACCATGGCGTCGCGGTCGAGGTTCTCCACGTTCGCGATGATCGGCAGGCGCCCAATGAACTCAGGGATGAGGCCGAACTTCACCAGGTCACCCGGCTGCACCTGCGCCAGCATGTTGGCTTCGTCGCGCTCCTGCTTCGAGTCGATCTCCGCCCCGAAGCCGATGCCCTTCTTGCCCACGCGCTCCGCAATCACCTTATCCAGGCCCGCGAACGCACCGGCGACGATGAACAGGATGTTCGTCGTATCAATCTGGATGAACTCCTGGTTCGGGTGCTTGCGCCCGCCCTGCGGCGGCACGGACGCGACCGTGCCCTCCAGGATTTTCAGCAGTGCCTGCTGCACGCCTTCGCCGGACACGTCGCGGGTAATCGAGGGGTTCTCGGACTTGCGGGAGATCTTGTCTACCTCGTCGACGTAGATGATGCCGTGCTGCGCCCGGTTAACGTCGAAGTCCGCGGCCTGCAGCAACTTCAGCAAGATGTTTTCGACGTCCTCTCCGACGTACCCCGCCTCGGTGAGACTGGTGGCGTCGGCAATTGCGAACGGCACGTTGAGCATCCTGGCAAGCGACTGCGCGAGGTACGTCTTGCCGGAGCCCGTCGGCCCCAGCAGCAAAATATTCGACTTCGCGATTTCCACTTCCTCATCACGCTTGCGGTTCGTTACATTCTCCGACTCCGCCCGGATGCGTTTGTAGTGGTTGTACACCGCCACCGCGAGCGTGCGCTTCGCCGAGTCCTGCCCGATGACGTACTGGTCCAAAAACTTGGTGATCTCACTTGGCTTCGGCAGACGATCCGCAGCCTCATCCTGCTCAGCCTGCGCCCCGCCGAGTTCTTCCTCGATGATTTCGTTGCACAGCTCGATGCACTCATCACAGATGTAGACTCCGCCACCGGCAATAAGCTTGCGAACCTGCTTCTGCGTCTTGCCGCAAAAGGAGCACTTCAACAGGTTTGAGGTGTTTTGGGATGTTGCCATAGATGCGTTGGACTCCAGCTTCTTCGTCTCGCCTAAGGGTTGACCTTAGAGCTTAGCGGGTGCGTCAAACTCACACACTCTCGCACGTTGTCGCGCATTGTAGCGATCAAGGGCACAATGGAGCGCATGACGCATATACATACTGTGGAATACGGCAATAAAGACAACACCAGCACCGTGGTGCTGCTCTCCTCCATCGCGACGACGCACGACTCCTGGTCCAAGCAGATTCCTGAACTGGCGAAGCACCACCGTGTCATCGCGGTCGATCATCGCGGGCACGGCGGCTCCGACGTCGCCCAGGTGGCTCCCAGCTCCGCAACCGTGAAGCTGCTTGCGCAGGATATCTTGAGCGCACTCAACCGCGAGGGGGTCGACCGCTTCAGCGTTGTCGGCCTCTCCCTCGGCGGCGCCATTGCGCAGTATCTTGCGGCGTACAGCGGGCGCGTGGAGAAGGCTGTCTTCGCTTGCACCGCGACTTACCTCGGTGGCAATGAGCAGTGGGACGAGCGCACGCGCATCGCACGGGAGGAAGGCATGGGCCCCATCGCCGACATGCTCATTCCTAACTGGTTCACCCCAGCATTTATCGACGCCCACCCAGGGGAAGTCGAGCGCATCCACGACATGGTCAGCGCCATCGACCCCGAGGGTTACGCCCAAAACGGCGATGCCTTGGCAAAGTGGGACTTCGCTTCCCACCTGGATCAGATCACCTGCCCAGTGCTGACCATCGCGGCCACCGGCGACGCCGGTACCGGCCCGGACAAACTGGCCGAAATCGCCGACGGCGTCGCAGGCCCCGTGGAGTCTGTGGTCATTGAGCCGGGCTCGCACCAGGTGCCCATCGAGAACCCTGCTCCGTTCAATGAAGCGCTGCTGAAGTTTTTGGGCTAAGATTTGTCGGCTACGCTAGACGCAGAAGTCTGTCAGAAAGGATCCCCTAGTGATGAACACCCGGCCCAAACTTGTGCTTGCCGCACTCTTGACGTGCACGACGCTGTTGGCCGGGTGTAACTCGTCGCCGGAGGATCGTTTGGCGGAGCCTGAGATCTCGTTCCCGGCGAAGGAGACGTCAACAAGCCCGGCGCCCGACGATGATGACGAGGACGCGACCGAGACCGAGACGTCCACCTCGACGAAGACCTCAACGAGCACGTCGAAGAAGAGCTCAAGCTCGTCTAGCTCCTCGAGTTCTTCGAAAAAGTCGAGCTCTTCTGCCTCCTCTAGCGATGATGACAGCGACGAGCCCGCGCCGGTACAGCCTGCCGAGCCCGCCCCACAGAACGGCGCGACGTGCGCGTGGCCGAAGCAGGGCCAGCAGTCAGCGAGCGACGAATACAGCACCTTCTGCGACGGCGACTGGGCCCGCACCGTGATGCCGAACGGCCAGGAGTACTTCTGGGCTTCCAACGGCAACTCTTGGGCATCCGTTGACCCCGTCGGCGAGCACGAAGGCAACGCCTGCTGGGACCGTAAGGACTTCACCTCCGCACCGGCCGCGGTGCGCGACGCGGTCCCGTACTGCCCTTAAGCCTGCAGCACCTCCGCTGGCTTCTTGACGACGACCGGCTTCGCGGACGGCGCACGCAGTCCTACCAGGGCGACCGCGCTCAACACGAACACGCCTGCTGCAACGATGTAGAGTCCACGTGGCCCCAGCCCGGCCTCGGCGAGGTAGCCGATGAGCAGTGGTCCGCAGACCGAACCAACTCGCCCTACAGCCAACGCCACTCCAACGCCGGTCGCCCGCAAGTGCGTCGGGTAGGACGCCGGAGTCACGGTGTACATGCCAGTAACGCACGCGTTCAGCAACATACCAACCAGTACGCCCAGCGGGAACGCCACGAACGACGCGCCCGCGGAGAAGATGAAGGCCACCAACGCGCCCGCGCCACCGATGGCGAAGGCGATGAGCAGCACGCGGGCGTCAACACGCGTGGTAATCACTCCGAAGATCAGCGAGCCGATCGTGCCGCCGAACGCGATCATGATGCCGCCGAAAATACCCTGCTGCGCGGACAGTCCCAGTTCGTTGAGCAACTTGGGCGTCCAGGAATTAGCAAAGGCAAAACCAAAGCTGATCAGCGAGAATGCAATCCAGATCCGTACAGTCGTCGACAGCCATACTGGGGAGACGATTGCGCGCAGTGCGCCCGAGGCGGAAGCCGGGGCGCTCGTCTGGGCCGGAACCACTGCTCCCCCGTGCCCAATGCGGCGTGCGATACGCTCAACGCGCGCAGCATCCCCGCGACTCGCGAGCACGTCCACCGACTCCGGCAGCAACGCCGTTGCAAGCACCAGCGCCACGGCAGACAGAGCCGCGCCCACGAAGAAGATCGAGTGCCAGCCGTGGCTCTCCACAACCTTGGACGCCAGCACGCCGCACAGCGTCGCGCCAACGCCGTACCCCGACGCGTAGACCGCCATCGCCAGCCCACGGAACCGGTCGTTTGAATACTCACTGACCAGCACGGTCACGCACGCGAGCACGCCGCCCACGCCCACACCAGTGACGAAGCGCCACGCGATAAACGCCGCGGTACTCCCCGCGAAGCCCGACAGGAGCAGGCCCACGGTGTCAATCAGCAGCGCCACAAGAATCACGTTTCGACGCCCCCATCGATCCCCCGCCGGCCCGAAGACCGCCGCGCCGACACCAACGCCGAGCAGCGCCGCCGACAGTACCCAGCCCAGCAGGGACGAGCTGATCGCGAACTCCTCCGCCAGGTGCGGCGCCGCAAATGCGGTTGCGACGAGGTCATAGCCGTCAAGGGCGTTCAAATAGGTAATGACGGCAATGATCAGCCACTGGTACGGACTCATCGGCCGAGTGTTAATGGAAGTTCTGATATCCACCGCGCTCTTTCCTTTATCTTCACGTGTCGTGTTTTCGCAGATGTGTGAAGAATGTACCGCACGGTCTGTCTATTCGCGCCCTTTTATTCACGCTTTGTCAAGCACACAAAAAGACGCCACCCGGTTACCCGTGGTGGCGTCGACAAGCGATCAGAAGTTAGCCGTTCAGCTTGCGGTAATCAAAGACCTGGTCGATGATGCCGTACTCGACAGCTTCCTGCGCGGTAAGGATCTTATCGCGATCCGTATCGATGCGGACCTGCTCCGCAGTGCGACCGGTGTGGTGCGCGAGTGTGTCCTCCATCAGGCGGCGCATGCGTTCGATCTCATTGGCCTGGATCTCGAGGTCAGAAACCTGGCCCTGGGTACCCTGCGTCGCGGGCTGGTGGATCAGCACCCGCGAGTTCGGCAGCGCAGCGCGCTTCCCCGGCGCACCAGCGGCAAGGATGACCGCCGCAGCGGACGCAGCCTGGCCGAGGCACACCGTTTGCACGTCCGGGCGGACGTACTGCATCGTGTCGTAAATCGCCATCAGCGCGGTAAACGAGCCACCCGGCGAGTTGATGTACATCGTGATGTCGCGGTCCGGGTCCTGAGACTCCAGCACCAGCAGCTGCGCCATGATGTCATTCGCGGAAGTGTCATCGACCTGGGTGCCCAGGAAGACGATGCGCTCCTCGAAAAGCTTGCCGTATGGGTCGATCTGCTTCGTGCCGAAGGAAGTCTCCTCCAAGAACTGTGGCAGCACGTAGCGGGAGGAAGGCATTTGGAAAGACATACGTAAATTCTCCTGTCTACTTAGTTGCTGATCGAGCCCTGAGCGCTCTCGATAACGTGGTCCACGATGCCGTACACCATCGCCTCTTGGGCCGTGAACCAACGGTCACGGTCGGAATCCTTCGTAATCTGCTCGAAAGTCTGGCCGGTATGCTCAGCGATAAGCTGGGCCATCTCGCGCTTCGTCGCAGCGAACTGCTCAGCCTGAATAGCAATGTCGGCAGCAGTACCTCCAACGCCTGCGGACGGCTGGTGCATCATAATCCGAGCGTGCGGAAGCGCGTAACGCTTGCCCTTCGTGCCGCCGGAAAGCAGGAACTGCCCCATCGACGCCGCCAAGCCCATGCCGTACGTAGCAATATCGCACGGCGAGTACTTCATCGTGTCATAAATCGCCATGCCGGCAGTCACGGAACCACCCGGGGAGTTAATGTACAGCGAAATGTCGCGAGTTGGATCCTCCGCGGACAGCAGCAAGATCTGCGCGCACAGCTTGTTCGCAATTTCGTCGTCAACCTGCTGGCCCAAGAAAATAATGCGCTCGCGCAGCAGGCGCTCATAGACAGAATCACCCAAGTTCATGCCCTGCGATGGGGATGTCATAAAAATGGCTCCTTCGTGGTTCAAACTCTTTTATGTAGCGTCAACAATGCCACCACCCTACTCCGATAGTCCACTTTGCACGGGGTTGTTCGCTGATGGCGTACACGTACGTTGTGAACCCGTAGTGAATGGCGAAACGCCCCGGCGTAGGCGCAACGCGTGCGCATCGCCGGGGCGTTTCAACTCAAGATTTAGTCTTCGGAAGCCTCTGCTTCTTCCTCTTCAACCTCACCGAAGTAATCGTTCGGGTCGACGGTCTCGCCCTTGTCGTCCTTCACGGACACGCGGCAGATCGCGGTAGCGAGTGCCTTGCCACGGCGGACGTCTGCGAAGAGGTTACCGATCTGGCCTGCCTGCTGCAGCTGCGCCACGAACTGGTTCGGGTCCATGCCGTAGGACTGCGCGGTGAACAGGATGTGGTCGGTCATCTCCTGCTGGGAAACCTCAGGCTCCTCCTGGTCAGCAACAGCGTCCAGGAACAGCTGGGTACGGACAGCGGACTCAGCCTGCTCGTGGTTCTTCTTGTCGAACTCCTCGCGGGTCATGCCCTGTGCCTCGAGGAACTGTGCGACAGCAGCCTCGTCGTGTGCCAGCTGGCCGAGCATCTGGTGGAGCATGTTGTGCTCCTGCTCCTCGACGATGGACTTCGGAAGCTCGAACTTGGTCTCCTCGAGCGCTGCCTTCAGTACCTCGTCGCGGATGTCAGCTGCCTGCTGGGTCTTCTTGTCCTCAGCGAGCTGCTCCTTGGTGGATTCACGCAGCTCCTCAGCGGTGTCGAACTCGGAGGCCATCTGAGCGAACTCGTCGTCAAAGTCAGGAAGCTTGCGCTCCTTCGACTGCTGGACGTGTACCTTGATGGTGGCTTCCTTGCCCTTGTGCTCGCCGAACTCGATCGTCGCTGTGAACTCGTTGTCCTCGCCGGTCTTCATGCCGCGCAGCGCGGTGTCGAGGCCCTTGATCAGGTCGTCCGAGCCGATCTGGTAGGTCAGGCCCTCAGTGGAAGCCTCCTCGACCTTCTCGCCGTCAACCTCAGCGTGCAGGTCGATGACTGCGAAGTCGTCGGTCTTCATCTTGCGCTTGGTGTCCTTGAGCTCGCCGAAGCGCTCGCGGAGCTGGTCGATCTCCTTGTCGACGTCCTCGTCGCTGACCTCGAGGGCCGGAACAGTGACGTCAATCTTGGAGAAGTCAGGGACAGTAATCTCTGGGCGAACGTCGACCTCAGCGGTGAACTCGACGACGTCGTTGTCCTCGATCTTGGTGATGTTGATCTCTGGCTGACCGATCGGGTTCAGGCCATTTTCCAGGACAGCCTTCTCGTAGCGGGTTGGCAGCATGTCGTTGACAACCTGCTCCAGGATCGGGCCACGGCCGAAGCGGGCGTCGATCAGCTGGCGAGGAGCCTTACCGCGACGGAAGCCAGGAATGTTGACCTGCTGCGCAATTGACTTGTACGCCTGGTCGATTTCCTTGCCGAGCTCATCGAAAGGAACGCTGACGTCCAACTTGACACGAGTCTCACTGAGCTTGTCGACGGAAGTCTTCACGGATTACTCCTGTAATTAATCGGGTAAATTGTACGGATATGTAAACAAGCCCGCTATTTCTAGCGGGCTTGTTGATGTCGGGGCGACAGGATTTGAACCTGCGACCCCCTGCTCCCAAAGCAGGTGCGCT
>OJLY01000247.1_pt1 | contig 40231 bp, 37 predicted proteins | sample 1597031 | NCBI WGS metagenome assembly OJLY01 (sample SAMEA3904673, study PRJEB24821) | metagenome | biome: Builtin; feature: hospital; material: surface | place: USA | collected 2013-06-03
GCAGAGGGTTATCTTTTTTGCTTTTAGCTTACCAACAGTTATTTTACACTAAGTAAAAAAGTCAATTTGTAAGATACAAATTGACTTTTATATCGTATTAGGCACGTTCAACTAAACCTGATTTTAAAGCACGAGTTGAAACCCATACTTTCTTCGGCTCACCATCTACTAATACACGAACTTTTTGTAAGTTAGGTTTGAATGTACGTTTCGATGCGTTTAATGCGTGTGAACGTTTATGTCCTGAGCGAGTTCTTCTACCTGTGTAAAAACATTCTTTTGCCATCGTTCATTACCTCCTTTTTATCACAGATGTTTGATTTCTATTATGCGTACTCGAATAAGATACCATATTTAAATGCATTTAGCAAGCTATTTTTCGCACTCTTTCACCCACATCACACAGACCATCCCTGAGTGAAATTCAAGTTGAATCGGAGTGGAAGTGTCAATAAATTCATTACTAATATACGCTTTGGGATAATCGAGATCCGTCGGTGACAAATTATATACAGCTTGTTTAATCTTGAGCCCCTTTACCGGTGACATCGTAATGATTGATAAATATTGAGGATTGGTTCCCGGTTGAATTTGATAAACACCAGGGTTGAAAAATTGTACTACCGTATCCGATTCAATCATCAAACAGCGCGGAATTAACGACGAAAAACGTGGTTGATGTGCGAGCCATAGATTTAAGATTAAATGATCTAAGCGTCCACCTGAAGAACCTTGCGCTCCAAAGATATAACAAGCTGTCATATTAGGCATCTGACTGACGTATGCGAGAGCCAATTCCAAATCTGTATCATCTTTATGGGAAGACACGCGTTCAATTTGCTGGCAATACGCTTGTAATTCTTCATATTCTGAAGCAGTAACTGAATCAAAATCACCCATCGCCCAATCAACCGGATAGCCTTGCTGCATCAAGTGATAAGCCCCACGGTCTACCCCGATAAAGTAGACTTGATCAACAGAATCTAAATAAGTTGGGATTAACTCAAGTGCAGGATGCGGTGCGCCAGCACAAATAATAACTGTGACTCCCATGTTGACAATCCTATCTTAACGAGTCAATCGCTTGGCGCATATTAGCGTGTTTATATACGTATGAACCTGCTACGAGTACATCTGCTCCAGCGGCTTTACATTGTGCACCCGTCTGCTCATTTATGCCACCATCGACTTCAATTAGGTAATCATAGCCTTTTTCTTGACGTAAGTGTGCTAGCTGTGCCACTTTATCTACAGCGTTCGGAATGAATTTTTGTCCGCCAAACCCTGGATTTACAGACATTACTAAGACTAAATCACAGTCCGCTAACAAAGGTTCAATGGCACTTACTGGTGTCCCGGGATTTATGACGACGCCAGCTTTTACACCCGCCTGTTTAATCATTTGAATAGCCCGATGTGGATGTGCCGTAGCTTCAACATGAATCGTAACATAATCTGCACCCGCATCCACGACCGCTTGAATATACCGTTCAGGTTGGTCAATCATCAAATGACAATCAAACACACAATCGACTAGAGGACGAACCGCAGCCATAACCATTGGTCCAAATGAAATGTTCGGAACAAATGTACCATCCATCATATCAATATGTAACCAATCCGCTCCGGCATCGACCGTTTCTTTTAACGAATCACCCAATCTACTAAAATCTGCACTTAAAATAGAAGGCGCGATGATCATCTTCAATTCTCCTAACTTATTTGTTTTTTCTTAAATATTTTGGTTTACGTTGCATAATACGTTGCGCGATACTTAAATAGCTTTCATATCTTGATTTCGCTATTTCCAAATTTTCAACTTGTTCTTTCACATAACATCCAGGTTCTTTGAGATGAAGACAACTGCGAAACTTACAATGCAATGCAGCTTCATCAATCTCTGGGAAGTAATGGGCTAACGATTCTACCTCAATTTGATCAAAATCAATCGCACTAAATCCTGGTGTGTCAGCAATTAATCCCTGGTTAATCGGATATAAGGTAACTTCTCGTGTCGTATGCCGTCCACGATTCAAGGCATCACTAATCGGTCGGGTATCAATTTGTGCTGTTGGAATTAAAGCATTTAATAACGTTGATTTCCCAACTCCTGATTGTCCCATCACAACATAAAGACCTTCGTGAATATTTGCTCGAATTCGCTGTGCGGTTTGTTGACTGTTATCGAACACTTCGACTGGATAACCGATTGGTGTATATACTGATTGAATGTGTTCAACTTGTGCCTGTGCAGCCAACTGGCCAACTCGATCGATTAATAAATCATATTTACTTAAAATAATTTGACACTTCACACCATATTGCTCCGCATTAACGAGATAGTAATCTAATAAACTTTCACTAAAATCAGGCTCAACAAGTGACATGACAACCAACGCTTCGTCCACATTTGCAATACTCGGACGAATAAATTCATTCGCTCGCTCTTTAATCTCAATTAAACGACTTTCAGATTCAGGATGTTTCTCATCGTATTCAAACGTGACGATATCCCCTACTAACGGAGATTGTTGATGATGACGGAATAGACCTTTCGGCTTCGAAATATACGTCTCGCCATTCGACCAAATCAAATAGAAACCACTTTTCGCTTGGAATATTATACCTGTTTGTGTTCGCATACAGCCTCCTTTTCCTACGCTAACTACTCGCTAGGTTCTTGAGGATATACTTCCGGACTTTCCTCAACAACATCCCCGTCACGCATAATCCGATATTGCCCTACACCATTTGACGGAATATAAAGCGTAATTTGAATTTCTTTGGATTCTTTAATTTCGAATTTTTCAGCTACTTGATTAATATTATTTTTTGAATCCCCTATAAAGACTTCAATCACATTTGCCAATGGGTGAGATTGATTTAGGTCACTCTCAGAATATCTTGGAACGTACTCGATTGAAATTGGAATCCGAACGGGAACAATTTCTGTTTCCTCTTGTCCTAACGAAACGACGACCGAAATGGTATCACCAGGTTGTAAAGGCGTACCACTATTAGGACTTTGACGAATTACTTGATCTTTTGGTATGAAATCATGGTATTGATAATCAACTTCAACATTTAATCCATAATTGTCTGCGAAGTTTTCAACCATTTTCAATGATAAGTTATAAAATTCTTGCATCACACTCGATTGGGAATAACTTCCGACAGTTAGCGTAATGGATGTAGCTTCTGGTACAACGCGGCTACCAGCTTGGATACTTTGCGCTAGGATTACATCCGCTTCCTCTTGATTATTGGTATATAAATCATGGCGTTCGACAATAAAGCCTGCCTGAATTAATTTTTGACGAACTTGTTCATAGTTTTGGCCAATATAGTCGCCTAATTCTACTTGCTCACGACCGCTACTAACAATTAAGTCAATCGCTGTATTTTTCTTCACCGAAGTTTTAGCCTTTGGATCTGTTCCAATAACATAACCTGAAGGAATTTCGTGGTCCCAGTCTTGTTTGACTTCACCCAACATTAAATTTTCCTTAGCTAACTTATCTTTTGCTTCTTCAAGCGATAATTCTGCTAGATTCGGGACGGTCGTCGACCCTAGTTGACTGCTAACAACCGTATATAGTCCAAAGAGTACGACAAGTGCCAAAACGACGGATGCAAACCGAATCATCCAACGACGGAATTTTGGCGGCTTCGGTTCAGGAATCTCATCGTAATTAACAATAGACTCTTCTTCCGGCACCACTTCTTTTTCCTTTTCAGCCTGATTCAACGCCATCTCTGCATCGCGTACGGGTCGGATCGGTGTAATTACTAACGACTCCGGATCAGCCAAATTACGGTCGGGGTCAAATGGCGACTCATTCATGCGAATCACACTCAAACTCGTACTTAAATCCATTAACATTTCATGAACCGAGTTATAGCGTTTAGCTGGATCTTTCGCAGTTGCTCGCAGGATGACATTTTCTAAACTTTGCGGCACATAGTCCATCTTGTCTCGAATTCTTGGGAAATCCTCTTGGAAATGTTTCAATGCGATTGACACTGCTGACTCGCCATCAAAAGGAACTTCTCCTGTAATTAATTCATACAAGACAGCACCGATGGCATAAATATCAGATTTTACCGTCGCAGAGCTGCCGCGAGCTTGTTCTGGTGATAAGTAATGAACAGAGCCTAGCAAGGTATTTGTTTGAGTTAATGATGTGTCCGATAACGCGATTGCAATACCAAAGTCAGTAATCTTCACTTCGTTATCATCTGTAATCAAAATATTTTGCGGTTTTATATCTCGATGAATAATGCCATGCTTATGTGCCACTTCAATCCCGGATAAGATTTGACTCATAATATTTACAGCCAGTTCGAGTGATAACGGGGAACGTTCACGAATAAAATTCTTCAAATCCGTTCCTTTGACATACTCCATTACGATATATTGCTGACCTTGTTCTTCATCAACATCATAAACTTCTACAATATTATGATGTAAGAGTTGACTGGCCGCAATGGCCTCACGTTGGAATCGTTGAATCGCTTCTTGATTATCTTGGAAGTCATATTTTAAGACTTTAACGGCAACATCACGATCTAAGATTAAATCTCTTGCCAAATAAACATTGGCCATTCCACCACTGCCAATGGGTTTTGTAATAATATACCGTCCAGATAATTTCGAATGAATTTCAATCATTCACCGTCACCTCCTACCGTTGCTTCTATCTGAGGGCAGGTCAACAAAATTAAAGTAATATTGTCCTTTCCACCCGCTTCATTCGCTTTATCAATCAATTGAAGCCCTAAAGCATCAATGTCAGTTTGTTGAGCGAACAGTTGGTTCATCTCTTCTAACGTCAACATATTAGTTAAGCCATCAGAACAGAGCATCAATCGATCGATTTCATGCATTGACAACTTCGCCAACTCATAACTAACCGTCGGGGTGATGCCAATCGATTGGGTTACAATATTTCGGCTTGGATGTTCCAAGCCTTCTTCTGCCGTAATTTCTCCAATACGAATCAACTCATTCACTAACGATTGGTCTTCCGTTAACTGAACGAGTTCACCTTGACTAAAGGCATATGCCCGGCTATCCCCCACATGGGCTATATAGATAGAATCGCCAGAAATCAGCGCCATAATCAGCGTTGTTCCCATCCCTTCAAGTTGATTGTCCTCGAGAGATTTTTGATAAATATATTGGTTAACACCTTCTACCGCATCACGAATCCATTCAGTGGATTGCTGATCGGTAAAAGTAACGCGGTAATCTTTAAATAAATTGCCTAAAAACTTTGCCGTCAACTCACTCGCAACATCACCTGCAAGATGCCCTCCTACTCCGTCACATAAGACAAATAAATAACAATCTTCGGAGGTTACAAAATAGTCTGCATAATCTTGATTCGTTTTGCGTCGCTTTCCGACATTTGAACGAACAGAAATCTCCATAATGAATAAGTCTCCTCAGTCAATAATCTACCCATCACGCTTCGCGTCGTTTCATGCGACAGATAAAAAATCCATCAGTACGATATTGATCCGGCCAAATACGAACCCAACCGGGTTGCTCGATTAAATCGCTTGGAACCTCTGTAGGTTGGATCGGATCAATTTCAAATTGTGGATGGGCCTTAATAAATTGTTCCACATTTTTTTCATTTTCTTCATAAGATAAGGTACAAGTACTATAAATCAATTTGCCTCCAGGCTTTACATAAGGAGCAAAATGATTTAAAAATTTCGCTTGTATTTGCGCTAATGCCTGAATATCCGTAATTTTCTTCGTATATTTAATCTCAGGTTTACGTCGCATAATTCCTAGCCCTGAACAGGGTACGTCTAAATATATAATATCATAGAACGTGTCTTTTTTTGGATGAAATTGTAAGGCATCCGTCACCTTTAAATTCACTTTGTCAATCAAATTCATTCGTTCCATATGTTGGGCAACTTTATTCATCTTATCGGCACTAATATCTAAAGCCGTTAGATGCCCATCCGTCAATAGAGAAGCAATATGCGTCGCCTTACCCCCAGGTGCGCAACACGCATCAAGAATCTGTTCATCGCCTTGAATATCACCGACCGGTGCTACCAGCATCGAACTTTCATCTTGAATCGTAATGAGTCCATCTTGGAACAATGAACTTTGCAAGACTTGAGGTGAATGTAAAATAATTCCTGCTGGCGACAAGGTACTGGCCTCCGCATCAATACCTTGCTCTTTTAATCGAGCAATGGCTTCCTCGCGATCCATTCGTTTTAGATTAACTCGTGCGGTCAATTTGGGCGTCTCGTTTAAGGAACTCAGCATGGCTTCTAACTTCTCTGAAGTTCGATATGACTGAAAATATTCAACCATCCATTTCGGTAAACTGTACTCAATACTGAGACGTTCTACTGGATCTTCAATTTCTTCCACGACACTGCTTGATTGACGCATGAATTCACGTAAGACCCAATTAACAAATTTCCCTAATCCTGCATGACCGTTGGTTTTAGCAATCAAGACAGCTTCATTCACCACCGCATGCGCGGGGATGCGATCTAAATAACATAATTGGTAGATTGATAATCGAAGGAGGGTTTTAACCCACAGATCCACTTTTTTATTTTGAAGCAATGAGTCTAAAGAAAAATCTAGCGTCATACGGTGTTGTAATACTCCATAGACGACACGAGTTAACAGCGCCTTATCCCTTGAATCAAATTCCGAATCCGTCATAAATGCATCAATCAAAACATTCGAATAGCCCCCTTCATTTTCAATTTGATCTAAGATCAGCAGCATATGCCACCGAATGTTTTGATTTAATATTTTTTGACTGCGCTGCTTAATTTTCATAATTTCCCTCACTTGATTCAAAAGCTTCTGCTAGAAGTTGGTCAAGTTCTACGCCATTCAACCATTGTTCAGTTAGCATTCGTTTCTTCCCACTCGGTTGAAGTTCATCGATTGCAAAGTAAGTTTGCTGACCACATTGGATAATAAGGCGTCCCCCGTCTGCAGCTACAATTTGTCCAGGGATAGCCTTTTGATACGAACTTGTTACCGGTTGACCTGCCCAGATTTTGATGCGTTCTCCGTTTAGCATTGTATATGAACTTGGGAAAGGACGAAACGCTCGAATTTGATTATCAATTTGTTGGGCCGTTTGGTGCCAATTAATCCGTTCTTGTTCTTTTGTAATTTCCGGTGCATAAGATACTTCTGCTTCATTTTGAACTTGAGGTTGAACTTTACCTGCAAACAAATCCGGCAAAGTATCAACAAGTAATTCCCCACCGAGAATGGCTAACTTCTCAAATAAGACACCCACATCATCGCTTGACTCAATGGGGATGCTACGCTGACTTATTATATCACCCGCATCCATTGCTTTTGTCATATACATAATCGTAATCCCAGTTTCCTCATCCCCATTCCAAAGGGCATAGTGAATCGGAGCGCCACCTCGATATTTAGGTAATAAAGAGGCGTGAACATTGATGGCACCAAGTGTAGGAAGTTGTAACATGGCTTGTGGTAAAAATTGCCCATAAGCTGCTGTAATAATTAAATCTGGTTCAAGAGAGGTAATCCGTTCCATAGCTTCATCTTCTTTAATATTTTCGGGCTGAAAAACTTCGAGATGGTGGGTTAGTGCCACTTCTTTAACCGGAGTTGGTGTTAAAACTCGCTTACGCCCAACTGGACGATCCGGTTGGGTTACCACTAAAACCACCTCAAAATCATGGTTAATTAATTGTTCAAGTACATGCGCCGCAAAATGTGGCGTTCCCATAAAAACAATTCGCTGTGTCATAATATCCTCCTGACATTAAAATTGCGGTTCATGATCAATCTGAATATAGACTCGCTCTTTAGCTGTATCTTGCGATTCCTCCAAAATTTGATTCAAGGCTTCTTGAATTAAAGATTGATCTTTGTATTTCAATAATAAATTCACATAATAATAATTATTCATCCGTCGCATACTATCCACATTGGGCCCAACAATTAAAAGACGCTCTGTTTGACTTGCTGGAAGTTGCTTCAGTTGATTCTTAATCAATTGAATGACTTCCACTGCTTTACGTCGATCTTGACTCGATACTGTAATCGATGTGACAAAGTAATACGGTGGATAATTAGCTAAACGACGACGCTTCATCTCATAATAGAAAAAATTCACATAATCGTGGTTTTGGGCAAAATGCATAACATAATGTTCTGGGTTATAAGTTTGGATAATAACAGACCCCAGTTTGTCACCTCGCCCTGCTCTCCCACTAACTTGAGTAAGTAACTGAAACGTCCGTTCACTCGCTCGAAAATCAGGTAAATTTAAAGCAGTATCCGCGTTAATAACGCCAACTAAGGTCACATTTTCAAAGTCTAGCCCTTTTGCAATCATTTGCGTGCCCAATAAAATATCACCTTGATGCGCTTCAAATTGATCTAGCAATTGTTTATATTTACCCTTCCCACGGGTTGTATCATTATCCATCCGGATAATTCGAACGCCTGGAAATAATTGTGATAAAGTTTCTTCAACTTTTTGTGTTCCAATACCATGTGAATGGATATGCTCGGAATGGCACTGTGGACATTGTGTCACCACAGGTGTTTGATAATTACAATAATGACATTTCATTACTTGTTCCGCTTTATGATAAGTTAAGGAAATATCACAATGGGGACATCCCATAATATACCCACATTCACGGCATAAGAAATATGACGCAAAGCCACGGCGATTTAATAACAACAAGATTTGTTCGTTTCGTTCGAGTCGCTCACGAATTGCCTGCTCCAGTGCCGGAGATATTTCGGTCGATGACTCCAATAAAACAGATTGGCGTAAATCAATCACTTTTACCGGTGGTAATGGAGATTGATTAACTCGTTTATGCATTGTAATCAGTTGATATTTACCGACTTCGGCGCGCGCGCGACTTTCCAAAGATGGTGTAGCACTCCCTAGCAAAAGTGGACAGCCGTGATACTCACTACGCCATTTTGCCACATCACGTGCATGATAGCGTGGATTTTCACTTTGTTTATACGTTCCCTCATGTTCTTCATCAATAATAATAATGCCGATATTTTCAAGCGGTGCAAAAATTGATGAACGAGCTCCCACAACAATTTTGGCCTCACCGCGTATTATTCGCTGCCATTCATCGAATTGTTCACCCGTTGAAAGTCCCGAATGAAGAACGGCCACACCTGTATCAAATCTCGATAAAACACGCCGTATCATCTGAGTGGTTAAAGCGATCTCTGGTACAAGTAAAATCGCTGTTTGGCCCCGCTGTGTCACTTGATCAATTAGCTGCAAGTACACCTCGGTCTTACCACTCCCAGTCACCCCTTCTAACAAATAAGTTTTGGATTCTTTCTGTTCGATAGCTTGCATTACTTGATCATGCGCCGCTTGTTGTTCAGGTAGTAATTCACGGTGTTGACTAGGTTCGATTTGATAATCCATCACAGGATTTCGATAGACTTGCTGTTCTATTTTTCTAAGCCACTGTTTCTCGACTAGTGCATTTAAACTACGATTTGAAACAGATAATAATTCCAAAACCTCTGATTGAAGTACTTGGTATTTCGAATCGAGAGCTGTTTGATGAATTAAATAATTTAAAATTTCTTTTTGCTTGTAACTACGACCGTCCAGCTGCTCGATAAATTCTTTGGCTTGTTCCACCGAGACGGCTAATTCAATCCAAGTTTGTGTTTTACTTCGGGCTTTATCATGCGGAATATATTGCAGATGGAGGGCTCCTTGACGAATCCATCGGTTTAGCGTTTGAGCATCCATTTGCGCTAACAACTGTTGGCGAGTATAGTTTTGGTCCGATTTAATCCACTGTGTAATTTCTCCTGAGAGTTGCGATACATCTTTTACAGAAATAACTTCATCGTATTTTCCTTTTAATACATTCGGAATCATCGCTTGTAGAACAGTAATTCGAAAGGCATTCAACTGTTCTGCCATCGCCTGGCTTAATTCAATCAACTCTTCGGGTAAATAACTTTGCCAGTCCAACAGCTCACTAATTGCGCGTAACTCTCCGGGATAATCTGATGTTTCAGCCAAAGCTACAACAAATGCCAATCGCGTTTGAAAACCGAACTTGACTCGCACCCGACTTCCAACTTGGATGGAGGATTCCATCTCTGAAGGAACTACATAATCATATGTTTGATTCACTTGCCGATTCGGTATATCAATAATTAATGATGCAATCATCAGAGCCTCCTTTCATTTCGAATCGATCCTATCTTTATTTAGAAAACAAAACCGAACTCAACTTTCACGCAAAAACCACTTTAAACCTCGCAAGGAATCCGTGATTCAGCATGACCGTTTCCGTTCGGTATTTGCAGATTCTATGAATTTAAACTGTTCAATTCGCCCGCTTCAATTTCTTCAAGCGCTTGACCAATCGTTTTAACCGATTGATACTTCTCAAGTAATCTCAACGGATGTTTTTGCATCTCATGAGCTCGTTTGCTTGCTAAAATAATCAACTTATATTTAGAAGGCTCTTGCTCTACTAATCGATCAATCGAAGGTAATAATAACATTATTTATTCTCCTTTTTGAAAGTAACTTTGTATTTGTAATTTAATCGCATCGATCATACGTTCAACACGTAGATGCTCACTTTGAATAATCGCATTAATTTTTTGGACCGCATTTTCAACTTGATCATTTACGACGACGAAGTCGTAATGCTTCATCATTTCGATTTCTTCACGAGCTTTTTGCATCCGTTCGTAAATAATATCTTGTTTATCGGTACCTCTTCCGACAATTCGACTCTCTAATTCCGAAATATTCGGTGGTGCTAGAAAAATAAAGATTCCTTCTGGCATTCTTTCGCGCACTTTCATGGCACCTTGAACTTCAATCTCTAGAAACACATCGTGTCCTTTCGATAAATGTTCTTCTATCGGTTGAATTGGAGTTCCATAATAATTGCCCACGTATTGTGTATATTCGAGCAAAGCACCTTGTTCAATTAACCCCTCAAATTCCTCCCGACTCATAAAGTAATAGTCTTTTCCATCCACTTCACCAGGACGAATTTTTCGGGTGGTTGCAGAAATTGAATAAGTATAGTTATATTGATTATCTTTAAACACAGCTGCCCTGACGGTACCTTTACCAACACCTGACGGACCTGATAAAACGATTAATAATCCTCTTGTTTCGCTCATAACAACCTCCACATTCTTAAACCGATATTTAATCTCTATGATAACATATTCCGCCTAAAGATTAAATAAGACATTACTGATTGTCTGATTCAAAACACTTGCACATAAAAATTTAAAAATGAATTATAAACACTTGACAAAGGGAACGTTTGTTCGTATAGTATATATACAAACAAATGTTCGCATCAGGAGGTGAGAGGCACATGGAACTACCCATTAAACAAGGTTCTGCATTCGTTAACGCAATCTCAAATTATTTTATGGGGTTTGCAGCACAAGAAAGTCATAATCAATCCATTATAATGCCGCTACGAGAGGTTGAGCGTCAACTAAATCGAGCCTATGTATCAATGGAGCCCTTGTCTGTCCACTTCGAATATTATGATTGCACCGAGCAAATTCAACAAGCAATAATCGATGTTGCAGTTAAGACACCCATTTTAACAAATCGTTGCATTCAACTTGAACGTTTGTCTGATGGTAAGTCAATTACGCTACTTACCGAACAAATTCTATCCGTAGCTGCCACTACCGCATAGAGTTTGATAATGCAATAATTCCCTTTTAATAAAATAAGTCCTTGCACCTGAAGTGCTTCTATAAGTTGGATGGTTTATCCAACTTCTAGATAAGCACCTCTTTCAAGCAAGGACTTATTTTTTAATTAATCATTTAATAAAGTTGACGTCTCTTTACGAGATAAGTATGGGCTTCGCTTAGGTATTATTGTCTTCGGAACAAAGCGGGCCATTAAACATAGAATAAGGGCATTAATTGCTGCTGTAACAATTAGGCTTATCCAGAAATCTTTTGCGTTAATTGGCAACAGTGAAGATTGTTTTGCAATCAGTGGCCCGATCCAAAATAGGACTAAGTAATAAACAAGACTTGATAGCAAACTAGCTGTTGCAATATTTAAGTAGGTTGAAGAGTAGCGTCGATTATTCAGAGTTTTATGCGTATTTCTAGCAAATAATCCTCCACCGGCACTTAATGTAATCGGGATAATATAGTATAAAAGCATCAATATTACATCACTAAAACCATAAGATAAGATCCCTAATATAATGCTAGCAATTAAAGCAACTATGGATCCTAACTCATACCCATACCTTAGACTTAACCATAGGATTGGTAACATTGTAAGACCGATATACATTCCTAATTGATCAATCACTAATTTCATCATTGAGCCCATCAAAATGGTCAATACCAATGCGATACCACAGTCAATTAATAAACTTTTTGAACGTTGATTCATCTACTTCCACTCCATTCTATTTATTCACTTGATAACTTGAAGCTTCCATAATAATTGGAAGAACGACCGGACGACGTTTCGTTTCTTTATAAAGATATTTGCCTATTTTCTCACGTAATTCTCCCTTAAGCTCGCCCCAATCAAATTGATTTTCTAATTTTAGATGTTCTTCTAAAATATCAATCGTCATATCTGAACAAGCTTGAATCAAATCAATACTCGTCTTCATATAGACAAAGCCGCGAGAGGTAATTTGTGGGCCGACAAGGACCTCTCCTAAACGACGTGAAATCGTCGCTACTACCACAAAAATACCATCTTCACTTAAAATACGACGGTCTCTTAGGACTACGTTACCAATGTCACCAACACCGATGCCATCGATCAGAATATCTCCGGAAGGGACTTGACCCGTAATCGCTAAATGGCCGTTACGATATTCCATCACATCTCCTGGTGAGGCAATTAAAATATGGTCTTCATCGTATCCCATCTCTTGAGCAATCGCAGCATGCGCAAATAACATCCTTGATTCGCCATTAATCGGAATTAAATAATCTGGCTTAATAAATGATAACAACATCTTTAAGTCACTCGCATTCGCATGACCAGAGAATTTATATTTATCGTTAATCGTTCGTACCGTTGCACCCGCTCGATAGATTAAATCACTTGTTTTCGCAAAAAGTGTCTCCATTGAAATTGACGGGGTCGTGGCAAAGTAGACCAAATCGCCAACTTCAATATTAACGCGTCGGTGACGTTTCATCGCCATCGTTTGAATATTCTTCATCGGCTCCCCTACATCACCCGTCACAAGAACAAGTACTTCTTCAGGAGCTAAACGGTTCATATCTTTAATATTTCCGACAATATCTTTCGACGGGATACTGATTTTATTCAACTTAATAGCCACATCAATAATCTCATAAACTTGTTCATCGGCTAAGAAAATTTTACGACCACTTTCGAAAGCTGCATTGAATAATTGCTGAATGCGCGCAATATTACTCCCAATTGAAGCTACGATTACGCGACCCGGATGATTCATAAAGACTTCAGACATATTATTAATGATTTTATTATCCCCAACTGTTGGCAAATAATTCTCTGCATCTGCAGAGTCGCTTAAAAGGGCAATTACGCCTGATTCTCCAATATCTGTCAAGCGACCGAAGTCAGTATGATATTCTCCACTGGCACTTGGATCGAACTTAAAGTCTCCAGTATAAACAATCGAGCCAATTTGAGTTTGAACTACAATCCCTACAGAATCTGGAATTGTATGCGTTGTACGGAAGAAACTAATCGTCGCATCTTTGAACTCAATTTCCGTCTCTGCATAAATTTGGAAGAAATTCTCAATCCGATCTTCTAAACCTTGCGATTTGGCTGTGATCGTCGCTAACTCAATCGTTAACTCAGTCCCGAAAACTGGGGCATCGACCACTTCTAATAGATAAGGCAGTGCGCCCATTGCGTCGTCATGACCATGCGTCAGGAAAATCCCGACAATGTCATCTCGACGGCTTTCTAAATAGGTAAAGTCAGGAATGACCGCATCAATTCCTAACATTTCTTCTTCAGGATAGACGAGCCCGCAATCCAGGATAAAAAGAGAACGATTAACCTCAACAATATAAAGGTTTTTCCCTTCTTCTTTCACGCCTCCTAAAGGTATGATTTTAATATCTGTCATTTTACACCTCTTGTATTTTTAAACTGTATTCATCTTAACAAGTATACCATAGATAGCGAGTGAATAAAAAGAGAGCCGATTTTATTATTATCTACACATAATGAAAAGGATAATGAAAAATCATTATCCTTATAAATGCATTCTATTCTTTTGGAAGTAATGCTTTGCGGGAAAGATTAATTCGGCCGCGATCATCAATTTCAGTCACTTTGACTTCAACTTGATCACCAAGCGATAATACATCTTCTACTCGTCCAACACGGTGATGCTCTAATTCAGAGATATGAACAAGTCCTTCCTTACCTGGTAAGACTTCCACAAAGGCACCGAATTTCTCAATCCGCTTCACAGTACCTTGATAGACATCTCCAGCTTTAACTTCGCGTGTCAGTTGATCAATAATTTCCTTAGCACGATCAATCATCGTCTGATCACTTGAGGCAATACTTACATTACCTTCATCGTCAATATCAATTTTAACACCCGTTTCATCAATAATCTTATTGATGGTCTCGCCACCTCGACCGATTACAACTTTAATCTTATCTGGATCGATTTGAATCATATCAATCTTCGGTGCATACGGACTTAACTCTGCACGTGGTTGTGGCAAGGTAGCCGTTAAATTCGTTAAAATTTCTAACCGTGCACGGCGTGCTTGTTCAAGGGCTTCTTCTAAGATTTGACTCGTAATCCCTTCGATTTTGATATCCATTTGTAAGGCTGTAATTCCTTCAGAAGTTCCTGCAACTTTGAAGTCCATGTCGCCAAGGTGGTCTTCCATACCTTGAATATCTGTCAGAATCGTATAATGTTCACCGTTCATCACGAGTCCCATCGCAATCCCAGCTACAGGTGCTTTAATTGGTACACCTGCATCCATTAATGCTAATGTCCCAGCACAGATTGAAGCCTGACTCGATGAACCATTAGACTCTAATACTTCGGATACTAAACGAATCGTGTACGGGAAAGTTTCGACATCTGGAATCACTTCATTTAATGCTTTCTCTCCTAAAGCACCATGCCCAATTTCACGACGGCCTGGGCTTCCCATTCTTCCAGTTTCACCTACAGAATATGGTGGGAAATTATAGTGATGAATAAATCGTTTACCTTCTTCAACGCCTAATCCATCGATGACTTGGTATTCACCGAGTGGTGCTAAAGTGGCCACCGTTAAAGCTTGAGTCTGTCCACGAGTGAATAAACCTGAACCATGCGTTCTAGGTAAGATTCCTACGCGTGATGCAAGTGGACGAATTTCATCCACTTGACGGCCATCTGGACGAACCCGATCAATCGTAATCAGTTTACGCATTTCTTCTTTCTCAAGACGTTGTGTCGCTTCATTCACTGATTTGATAATGGATTCTAAATCTTCATGATCCGCATACTCAGCTTCGTATTTTTCACGAACTTCTTCCATCACTGCTGCGATAGCTTCTTCCCGAGCTAATTTTTCTTGAACTTGAATCGCTTGAAGCATTGGCTCACGATAAGCTTGTTGAACTTCTTCAATAATTTGTTCATCGTGACTTACAATAGATAATTCAAATTTTTCTTTTCCGCAATCCGCAATGATTTGATTTTGGAATGCGATCAATTCTTTAATCGCTTCATGCCCCTTTAATAAAGCTTCTAACATTTCCGCTTCAGAAACTTGTTTGGCGCTCGACTCAACCATATTAATGGCTTGTTCTGTCCCAGCTACTGTCAGTTGAATATCAGACTCAGCGGCTTGATCAACGCTTGGGTTAATGATTAATTCATTATTGACACGACCTACTTGAACCCCTGCGATTGGACCGTTAAATGGAATATCTGACACGCCTAAAGCGAGTGAAGCTCCAAGCATCGCGGCCATTTCTGGTGAACAATCATTATCAACAGACAATACGGTCGTAATAATTTGAATTTCATTACGCACGCCCTCTGGGAACATTGGACGAATTGGTCGGTCAATAAGACGTGAGGTTAACGTTGCATGCTCTGAAGGACGGCCTTCACGTTTAATAAATCCTCCTGGAATCTTACCAACGGCGTACATTTTCTCTTCGTAATTTACCGTCAATGGGAAGAAATCCATTGCTGAAGGTTTACTTGATGCGGCTGCCGTACAAAGCACTACAGTATCACCATAGCGTACTAAAACAGCTCCGTTAGCTTGTCGAGCAACTTCACCTATCTCAACAATGAGCGGACAGCCAGCCCATGTTGTTTCATATACTTTCTTATCGAACATTACATCTCTCCTTCAATTTTTCGTGCTAATTCACTACTAAACAAATATCAAGCACCTCAACGGAACTGCCTCATACTTGTATAGTAGTAAAATAAGCATCCTTGATACGCTTATTGTAGCATAGTTTAAACTTATAACGCTATAAAATAACAAAACTCTTCCCGGAATAACCAGGAAGAGTTCACTAAATTAACGACGTAATCCAAGACGTTGAATTAAATCACGGTAACGACTTACATCGTTGTCGCGTAAGTATGCTAATAAGTTACGACGACGACCGATTTTTTTCATTAATCCACGGTATGAATGGAAATCTTTCTTATGTGTACGAATATGCTCGTTCAGAGAGTTAATATCCTCTGTCAATAAAGCAATTTGTACTTCTGGTGAACCAGTATCTCCTTCATGTGTGGCGTATTCTGCGATAATTTCACGCTTACGTTCTGCTGAAATAGCCATCTTTATCACCCTTTCTATCATAATCCTCAGCCAAGAAAAACGTCGAGTGAATCGTTTATCTGAGCAGAGGTCCTCTTTAAAAAAATTAGCCAAGCATCGGATGGAATCAGCAACGAATGACTACTTGATTAATGTACTAAACTTTCCAAAGGATTGCAAGCCTTTTTCGTGTCTACTGATTTAAATTCGTAATAAAATCAGCTCCGAACACTTGATACATCGTACGAGTTACAATTACAATAAAGTGTTCCATACCGAGTTCACTATGATGAATCTCATCAAAGGTATACCAATCTGGATTCCCTTTTTGATAATTATACCAGTCTACTTCATAGGCATTCGGGAATTTTTCCGAAGTAGCTTTAATAATATCATTAACTTCTTTAATATGGAAAACCCGTGAGTTCGTATTGACGAGGAATACATTGCGATCAGGACCTAGTATTTCCATCAGTTCATCCACCGCAGGTTGGTCTAAACCAGCATTGGTTCCTAAAATAACAACTACATTTTCTTTCACCACGCCCTCTTGAACCAATTCCCTTAACATCGGTAGAGCATCCCATATTTGAAGACTACTTTCACCAAAGTAATTTCCATTCTGGAAAACATCAATCGCATAAGGTCCCGTAATAAACGCTAATGAATCTCCGAAGATTGTTACTGGAACTTCAGTTGCAAAGAGCAATTCACTTGAAGTTAGTTCGTTAAATACAATTGGATGATACACTTCAGCATTTTCAAAAGCTTCTTCGTGTTCGGCAAGTAAATTATCAATCATCGATAAATCAACTTCCGGTTGTTGTTTTAAAATCGCAGCCAATTGTTTCATTGGATCTTGTACGACAAGTTCCGTTGAAAGAAGCGTTTGATACTGTTGATCTATATCCTTTATAAATTCTTGCGTCTTAACTAATTCTCGAGCTGCTGGGTAAACATCATCCGATTGTACATGAACGCTCTGTTGATACAAGCGATACTCTAGGTCAAACGTTGCTAATGACTTATCGTTAGCTGAAGCGATGAGACCCCGAATAAACAATAAACATAGGACAATAAAACCAAAGAATTTAAAAAATTTAAAATGCAAAAATTGACGCTGTTCAATTAATGTAATAATTTCTTGGCTGTCTTGTTTCCAATCCCAATGAGTTCCAAACCAAATATTCAATTGATCTTGTTCAATCCAACGGTAAGACAACTCACCAATTAGAAGAATTGTCACGATTGATGCCACCGCAATTAGATGAATATTTTCCCCTAAACGCCGATATTGGCTTAAATAAAAGATAATAATTGGATAGTACCATAGATAATAAGAATAAGAGCGTCGACCTAATAAATACAAAGGCTTCACTGAGAGAAGCAGTGATAATATTGGTGCACCAATGGTGATACTTATAATCAACCCCGCACTAATCCAATTATAGACAGCCATCCATAACATATAAGTAATATCAGAACGGTCATTTTGGGTAAAGACCAATGCAATTGCACCACCGAGTGAAGCTAGTGCGAGAAGGTGATAAACCCAATTTTTATACTTAAAACGATAAAGTATATTCAATAGGGTCGGCACCATATAAGCCGTCGCAATACCTAAAGCAAACGAAGCAAAACGAGTATCAATACCATAATAAACGCGGCTCGGATCTCTCCCCGGCTGATAGATAAATATAGCCAAAGTGTGACACATCGTAGCGATCACAATCCAAATAATTCCTTTAGATGGAATTGATAATTTAAATTGGTGAATGCCCATCATTAAGATACTGGCAATCACAAGCGACTGCATATAAATTGCGACATACCACAAATGGGTAAACGGCGAAGCGCTTGTCATTTGAACAAAGTAGGATCGGTCCGAAAATATTTGAAAAAGATTGTTGTAGAAAAATAATCCGCTTAACAAGTCATTGCGAACCGACTTTAACGCAACTGGGTGAATAAAAAACCAGCCAATGACAATTGCCATTATCATCCATAATAATGGATAAAATAGACGCTGAATCGTTTTCGATATTAACTGTCCATATCCTGAAAAGTTCAATGGTGCATCATAACTTTGCAATTTCTCAAAACTACGAGCAAAGAAATATCCTCCGACCACTAAAAATGTATTAACAAGTAAAAACCCACCCGGAAAAATTGATGGAAACAAATGATAAGCAATGACTGAAATAATTGCCAGTCCTTTCAATCCATCAAAACTTAACACGCGTTTTCGTTGCATTTGTCTCCCTCCAATTCTAAAATCATTAATTCTAAGTATAACGCTTTGCTATTAAATATAAAACAGCTTTGAAACAATTATTTCATATAAGATGCTTTTAATTCTAAAATAATATCTCGCAACTGGGCAGCGGCTTCAAAATTCATATCTTTCGCATATTGACGCATTTGTAAATCCATTCGCTCCAATTCTTCTTCACGCTGCAATTTCGATAGTGATTTGAATTGTGTTAAGAAATTCTCCTCTTGTTCTTCTGGCGCGGCCTCATGTGAAATACGGATTAAATCACGAATTTCTTTTTTCACCGTCTTAGGTGTAATATTGTGAGCTTCATTGTATGCTTGTTGAATCTCGCGACGACGATGCGTTTCATCGATCGCAAATTGCATCGATTCGGTGACTCGATCAGCATACATAATGACATGCCCGTTCTCGTTTCGTGCAGCTCGCCCGATGGTCTGAATCAACGCGCGCTCGCCACGTAAGAACCCTTCCTTATCTGCATCTAATATAACTACTAGTGAGACTTCAGGGACATCGATCCCCTCTCGCAGTAAGTTAATTCCTACTAATACATCAAAGGTTCCTAGACGCAAATCTCGAATGATTTCCGTTCGTTCCAATGTCTTAATATCACTATGTAAATATTTCACTTTAATATTTAATTCTTTCAGATAGGTTGTTAAATCTTCCGACATTTTCTTCGTTAACGTTGTAATAAAGACACGCTCATTGCGTTCCGTACGTTGACGAATTTCACTGACTAAATCATCGATTTGACCTTGGATTGGTCGAACATCAATAATTGGGTCCAATAATCCCGTTGGACGGATGATCTGTTCAATATAGTGCCCATTGGTTTTCTCTAATTCATATGGACCGGGTGTTGCCGAAATATATACAATTTGATGTACGTGCTTTTCAAATTCTTCAATCGTTAAAGGACGGTTATCTAAAGCACTTGGTAAACGAAATCCATAGTCAATAAGTTGTTGTTTACGAGCTCGGTCTCCATTATACATCCCTCTAATTTGAGGCATCGTCATATGGGACTCATCGATGACAATCAAAAAGTCATCCGGAAAGAAATCCAACAACGTAAATGGCTGCTCTCCAGGTAATCGCCCGTCTAAGTGCCGTGAGTAATTCTCAATTCCTGAACAGTAGCCCATTTCAAGGAGCATCTCTAAATCATAAACCGTGCGCTGTTCTAATCTTTGTGCTTCAAGTAACTTATTTTCGGAGCGTAGTTCTTCCAGTCGCATTTCCAATTCTTGTCGAATCGTATCAACGGCGTGTAAAGTCTGCTCTTGATCCGCCACAAAGTGAGTCGCAGGATAAATTGGATAGTGTTCTAACTCACGCTGAATCTCACCTGTTAAGACATCTACCATCCGAATTCGATCAATTTCATCGCCGAACCATTCAATCCGAATGACTTCACTTTCACGTGATGCCATAAAAATTTCCATAACATCACCACGTACCCGAAAAGTTCCACGTTGAAAATCAATATCATTTCGCACAAATTGCATTTCAACTAATCGTTTCATCACAGCTTCACGACTGACCTCTTGTCCTTGTCGAATTGATAAAACATGGTTGGCATACTCTTCGGGATTGACTAATCCATAAATACAAGAGACAGAAGCCACTACAATCACGTCATTTCGTTCTAATAAAGCAGATGACGCTGAATGACGCAGACGGTCAATCTCATCGTTAACCATCGCTTCTTTTTCAATATAAGAGTCCGTAGACGGAACATATGCTTCCGGTTGATAGTAGTCATAGTAAGAAACAAAGTATTCGACCGCATTATCCGGGAAAAACTCTAATAATTCACTATAAAGTTGCCCCGCTAAGGTCTTATTATGTGCCAAAACAAGCGTTGGCTTATTGACTTCTTGAATCACATTTGCAATCGTAAAAGTCTTCCCTGTCCCAGTTGCACCGAGCAACACTTGTTCTTTTTCATTGGATTGAATCCCCTTGACGAGCTGCTCAATGGCTTGAGGTTGATCACCACTGGGCTGATAAGGAGCTTTTAATTTAAATTCGTTGTATTCCATTGATTTCATTCCTTTAAAAAAATTTGCAATACGTCCTAGTATTCATGTATAATATTGTCTGTTGACTCTGTCGACCTAAATGATTAATATAAGACTTATCTAAGAAAGAGGTGACAATTATGGCAAACAATCCATCAGCAATTAAACGCACACGTCAAACAATCAAGCGTACTGAAAAAAATACCGCTAAATTATCTGAAATGCGTACACATATCAAAAAATACAAAAACGCCGTTGAGACTGGCGAAGGTGATTTACAAGCATTATTAACTAACGCAGTGAAAAGTATTGATATCGCCGCAGGTCATGGTATTATCCATACCAACAAAGCCAAACGTCTAAAATCAAATTTAGCAACTTATGCTAAATAATAATTTCAATGGTTCAAAAGAAGCTATCCGAGCACATTCGTGTTCGGATTTTTTATTGATACAATTGATGCAACTGCGTTATCAATAAATAAAAGTGATTGTCAGGCATGCCTACACCCGTCTTTAATTTAAAGTCAATTTCCGCTAAATAATCATAAAAAGTTTTCAGTGAGGATAGAGAAATATGACGTGCATTTTGTAAAGCGATTTGCACTCGATATGGATGGATATTCAGTAACTTGGCAATATCACTCGATTGGTAACCTTGGCGTTGGAGGATGCAAGATTGTAACATAACGCGAAATTGGGAAATGATCAAACCAAAAATTGCAATTGGCTCATGCTTCAACAAAATCAAATCCTCATAAATTTGAATGGCTTCGGAATATTTCTTAGCTGATAGTGCATTGGTTAATTTGAAAATATCGGACTCCATCGTACGTGGCACCAACTGAGTTAATGTTGCTTCATCGATTTCATTACCCGATAACGCATATAATTGTAACTTTTTAAGTTCCTCTATGGCTTGGGTTAATGAATAAGAAACACGTACTAATAAACTATCTACTAAAAGTGCCGATAATTGGAAGTTCTGATTAGCAAGATATTGTTGAAGATATTGTTTGACCTTTGATTCATCCGGAGACGTCACATCGACAACATAACCTTGTTTCTTGGCAACTTTCGTTAATTTTTTGCGTCCATCGATCTTGGATGTACCATGATGAAAAATAACCACGCTCGAGGGATTGGGATTATTAAAGTACGTATTGAGTCTTTCTTTATCCGTATCGCTCATCTTAAGACTTGTTTGACTCGAGAGGATTACCCCATGATGAACGGTAATCAGTCGCTTAGAAGCAAAAAAACTATAGGAATCTGCTTCGTTCAATACAGATTCAATGGTATCATCTTCTAAATCCATTGAAATCACTTCATATTCCGAATCCAGTGCCGAATCTGGCGCAATCTGCTGATAAAATTGCTCAATTAAAAAAGCTTCATCACCTTCTAGAATATAAATAGGTTGTACCATCTTCCCCTCGCCTCCTTACATGAAAATCTTCAATGAATATTCTTATTCTATTATACCAAAAATATCGTTAGAACAGAAAAAAGGTACCTGAAACGATACCTTTAAATCAAACTAAGAACGTTGAATTTCAACGACCCAATTATCTTCTTTTTCGATTGAATTCAGCATTGACGGCTTAAGTTCAGCTTGGTCATTGCGCGCCACAACCCGTCCACTAAATGGCGAAGGCACTTCAATCGCGGCTTTTGCTGCTTCAACATTGAATAGCGTGTCATCTTCCTTAATTTCACCTAAATCAGCGATGCTAACATAGGCAATATCTCCCGCTTCTTCCTGAAAAACTTCATTAACACCAATGCGTAAAATATTGTTTTTTTCTTCAATCCATAAATTATCTAACATAATTTAATCTCCATTTCTCATTACTCTTCAAAAATCGAACTACGATAGTGATAGCGCATCGATAGAATCAATCCTACCCCAATCATATTACTTAATAATGCCGAACCCCCTTGAGATACGAATGGAAGTGGCACCCCCGTAATTGGGAGTAATCCGATTGTCATTCCCACATTTTCTAATACGTGGAATAAAATCATCGAAATAACGCCTGCAGCAATATAAGTATAATATTCATTTTTAACTTTAAAACAAGTTTGTACCATTTGATAGATTAACACAAAATAGATTAATAATAAAAAGGCACTTCCCACAAATCCAAAATTTTCAGCAATCGTTGTAAAAATAAAGTCAGATTCACGAACTGGAACGACTACTTCAGATTGTCCAAAACCCTTACCTAATAACATCCCCGAGCCTACCGCTTTAATACTTTGAGCCAACTGATATCCTGCTCCTTGCGTATCTTCGAATGGGCTAAACCAGATGGTAATTCGTTTTAATTGATAATCCATCAATATACCGTTATCTGTTAAAAAGTCTGGAAAGAAAATAGCTACAAGTAGTATACCACCCCCGATAAAAATAACGGCACTTGCGATTGGGACGATAATTCGCCAACTAATTCCTGAAAGCAGTATCATACCGGCTGTAATCGTTAAAATAACTAAGTTAGTCCCTAAGTCATTTTGCAATTGAATTAAAATTACTGGAACGATTGCAGCAGCTAGGATTTTTCCTAAAAGCATAAAATCCGTCTTAAGTGTACGGTGAATATATTTATTGTTGTGCGACGTAATAACTTTTGCAAGAAATACAATATAGGCTGGTTTAAAGAGCTCTGAAGGTTGTAATGTTAATCCCCCGATGGCAAACCAACTTTTTGCACCTGTTTCAATTGCTAATTCACGGTCGTAAAAAAGTAATACTAAAATAAGAAGAAAAATACCAAAGCCATAAATGAGGTTGGATAGTTTCCAAAATTGCTCACCATCAAACTGCATAATTACAATGATAATAATGGCTCCAATCAAATACCAAAGTCCATGATATAACGTTGGAACAATCCCTTGACCTTGAATCATTGCTGTCGTACTGTAAACACTTAGCATCCCAATAATGGCTAAAATCATAACATTGAGAATAATGCCATAGTCGATTCGATTTTCATTGTCACGATGTAGTTCTCTAATTGATGACATATTATCTCGCTTCCTTTCTTGATGGATTTACTTGAATAGAATGATTTAGTGCCTGTGCTTTTAAGTATGGGCTGTAACTTTCGCTAGATACCAAATAATGATCTGTGGTCCGAGTTTCCGCAATTAATTGATTTAATGATTTGGTAGAGTAATCATAATAAAAAATATTGACAAACGCTCCAAATGCTAGGACCATCCCAATTAAATATAACCAAATAATAAAGATAATCACTACCCCGATTGTATCTTGGGTTAAATTATTATTCGTGAATGAAAGATAAATTGGGAATAGTTGAGTGACTAATGCAATGCCAACGAAAGCTGTAATGGATCCAGGTATGGCATACTTCATTGGCCAGTCAACATTTGGCATAAAGTGATAAATCATAAGTAAAATCATAAACATACTTATTATAACAATTATCCAACCTTGTTGCGATAAAAATGTTAATAGGAATAACTCGACTTGAAAAAGTGAGTACAACCATATAATCAATTGCTCACCAAAAACAATGAAAAATGTTGTAACTACTGTTCCTATCACTAATAGTACCGTAAAAATATAAGCAAAAATTCGGGCAACAATGAAGTTTTTTCGCTGCGGTGAACGGTAAATATTATTCATCAGCCGTTGTAATGTATTAAATACATTCGAAGCTGGCCATAATGAAATTAATAAACTGAGTGAGAATACGCTTGAACTGGTACTTGATAAATATTGGGTTAACAGACCAATTACAAAGTGCTCTACTTCGTCAGGTAATAACTTACTAATAAATGAAAGAATCTCTTGATGTGTAAAAGGTAAGACGGCAATTAAGTTAGCCAGTGCTAACATCAGCGGAAATAATGCGAATAAAATGTAAAAACATAACTCGGCAGAATAACGTCCAAAGCTGACTGATGATTTATTCAATTGAAATGTCAAATACAGTCGTTGTAATGTTGGGTTCTTTTTCATCTAACTTTCCTTCCCTAGTTTACTGACGATACAAATCATATCATAGATTCATCTAATTACATACATTTTTTAGACACCACTCTCATATCACGTTATAATAGGTCTATAAGGAGGAGATTATATGCCAAGTAATGATCAAGGTGTGACATTTTATTTTATCCGTCACGGTCAAACCTACTTTAATTTATATGAGCGAATGCAAGGATGGTCCAACGCACCGCTTACTAAAGAAGGAATTCGAGATGTAAGACGAAGTGGACGCGGTCTTGCAGACATTCATTTTGATGCAATATACTCAAGTGATTTGCGCCGTACCATCGATACTGCCAAAATTATTCATGAGGAAAACCACCATTCTGATGGTTTAGAAATTATCCCAATGCCTGAATTTCGAGAAGTATGGTTTGGTTCTTTTGAAGGCTTACCGATTGAAGATGTATGGCCAAAAATTAAAGACCACGCGCGAATTCAACATGATATTCCTACTGGAAGTGATGTTGAGATTCGTCATCTGCTAAATACAATGAAGGCAAAAGACCCATACGCCCATGCAGAAAATTATGTTGAATTTTGGTTCCGAGTTGAATCTGGCTTGCTCAAATTACTCAATCGTCATGCTGGAACTGGACATAATGTCTTAGTATCCTGTCATGGTCTGACCATTCGTAACTTGATTGAAGGTTTGGTAGCCGACTTTGACCAAACTGACGCATTAAAAAATGCCTCTGTATCGATTGTTAAGTACCATAACGGACAATTTAAATTAGAAGTCTATAACCAAGTTGATCATTTTAAAGATGAAGCAGAAGAAGCTTCACAACATTCATAATCTTGATGAACTATAAAATAGATAACAGGCTGCGAAAAAATATCGCAGCCTTTTTATTAAGTATTATCGTTTGATTTCTCCATCTTTTTCATAAGCATAGATGGGTTCGTCTAGCTCCTCATCATATTCTACAATTAAGTTATGTCCTTCAAAAAACCAAGCATCTTCCTTTTCAACAAAGAACACCCAGCCATTCTCTCCCGTAAATTGTGCCACAGGGTCCACTGGATCGGTCACTTCAAAGATTAATGCGAGCATCTCATGTAATGGGCTCGAACCATATAATTTAGACTTAAATCTTATTGACGGTGACTGTCCTTCAGGTAGTCCCACTTGCTCGTGGAACCAATGCTCTGCTTGTGCGTTCACTTTTATTTCCATAGTTTGCTCCTTTATCTTTGATTCGTCTCTATCTTACACTAAATGATGTTGAAAAGCATAAATCGTTGCCTGGGTCCGATCATTTACCTCAAGTTTTGCCAAGATATTTGAAACATGTGTTTTTACTGTTTTTAAAGTTATAAATAAATGATCAGCAATTTCTTGGTTAGTATACCCTTTTGCAATTAAAAGTAGTACTTCCTTTTCGCGCTCTGTCAATTGATCATGAGGCATTTGCTGACTATCACGATATGTTTGGTCATTTATTTTGTCTTGAACGGCCGGTTCAATGACTTGCTCCCCCGCATTTGTCTGACGTACTGCATTAATAATTTCTTCAGCCGAACTGGTCTTTAATAAATAGCTCTTTGCACCAGCTTTCATCGCAGGGTAGACTTTCTCATCATCAATAAAGGATGTCAAAATAATAATCCGCGCCTCCGGCCATTCAGCTAGAATTCGTTGCGTTGCTTCGATACCATCCATCACATCCATAACTAAATCCATTAAGATAATATCAGGATGCAATTCAAGTGCTTTATGGTACCCTTCAAGACCGTTATGGGCTTGAGCAATCACTTCGATATCTTCTTGAATATTCAAATAAGAAGCCAGTCCTAATCGAACCATCTCATGGTCATCCACTAATAACACTTTGATCATCTTTCGTTTTCCTTTCTGTGACCATCAACTTAATTTCAATCACGGTTCCTTGGTTCAAGGCCGTTTTAATCTGAAATTGTCCTCCCATACTTTTGACTCGCTCTGACATATTACGAAGACCATAATTGCCTTTATTCAGTCCTTCTTCCACATTAAAACCAATTCCATTGTCAGAAATTTTTAAAGTTACCAACCCATGTGTTTGTTCTAGAAAGACTTCAAGTTGTGTCGCTTTTGCATGACGCATCGCATTGGATATGGCTTCTTGCACAATTCGAAACAGATGATCTTCAATCCCGCTTTCGAGCTGCGTCTCTCCAAGGTTCCACTGAATCTTCATAGGAACTTTTGTCTGTAATTCAGTTAATAAGTTTTCAATTCCGACTTCTAATTTATGGTCTGCCAAATCAATTGGTCTTAAATGAAGTAGGAGCGCTCGCATTTCAGTTTGAGCCATCCCGATTGTCTGCTCGATTAACTGAACTTGATTAGCAATCTCGAGACCTTCACGTTGACTCAGTTGATTCAAAGTTGAAATTAACATTGTCGCAGCAAATAATTGCTGACTCACTGAATCATGCAGCTCACGCGCAATTCGATGGCGTTCACGCTCAATAATTTCTTCTTCGGTGTGTTCACCTACAAAAGTAGGCCCGGCAGTAAATTCTTGCAATTCACTAGACAGATGCCCCAACTGATCACGTAACCCTAAAATTGTCTGATTAATTAAATAGAGGCTTTGAATTTGCTGACTCGATGGAATTTCTTGATCAAAAACTGGTTGATGGTATTGCCCTTGCGTTAACCAATTGAGCCGGGCATTAATACTATCAAAGGGTCTGGCAACATCTAGTGTAAATAACGTTGCGAACGCGATACTTAACGTAATAATACTTGCTAGCATTATGATATACAGTGGGTAGTGCCAAACTTGAGTTTGCAATAAAGTCATGACTCGATCCCAATCATAATAAACATAACTGAAAACGAGTAATAAACCTACTAATCCGCTTAAAAATAAACATTGAATACTAAAAAATTTAAACCATAATTTAAAATTCATACTAAAATCACCTCAATATTCCCAAATACTTGAGAAATCATCAAGTTGATGCGGGGGGTCTTTTCAGTATAGTTTTCACTTTGCCATTTCAAAGACTCTGCCATCAATTCGTAACGTTCTGATTGAAAATCAACTTCACCTACTACGCTACTGAGATGAATTTTTAATGCAATATCTTTCGGAATCACTACACGTGTTCGTCCTAATACCTTTCGAATAATAACGGTAATCTCACGATTTGGTATTACAGTATTACCAAAATCAATCATCTGGCTACCACCAAAATAGACAATATTAATATCATCCCAAGCATAATCTTGCGAGTCAGAGCCATAAAGCTCTTGAACGGACCGCTTATCGATTGTCTGTTGCTGTGAAATGATTGGTTCTTTTAAAACAACCCCTTGATAAATTTGTGGTCGCTGTGGTGAGAGTATAAAGGCATCGGATAGATTCATCAATAGATGACCTTCCTCACTTCGAAAGAATAAATAAAAAATCAATAAGACCACTAACATTGCCCAAAATGAAGGTACAAGGAATAAACCGACAAATATCATCAATAAACTTAAGTATCTAACCACAATGATTAAAAGTGATTTTTTAATAAATAAGGTTCCCATTATAATTAATAATCCTACCGTAACGGCTGTAAGTCCCGGTAAATTATGAACTAATTGATAAAATAATAATAATAGACTTAGTATGACTGCAATTAATACATTCCGACGATCTAGCTTCATTCGGCACCTCCTGCCTAAAATGCTAAAAAACTTGCTTTTAAAAATAAAAGCAAGTTTGAAAGTTTATTGATCCGATGACTCTACACGAGTAATTTCAATATCGAATGAACCACCTGGCGTTTGAATCGTAACTTTGTCGCCTACTTTGTGTCCTAAAATGGTCTTGGCAATCGGTGAGTCGTTGGAAATCTTAAATTCAGTGGGGTCAGCTTCAGCGCTCCCAACAATCGTATATGTTTCTTCATCCCCATCTGGAATTTCCTTAAAGGACACTTTCCGTCCTAATGAAACAACATTTTTTTCAATGTGTTTATCATCAATAATTTCGGCATAACGTAACATATTTTCTAATGTCGAAATACGCCCTTCAACAAAAGCTTGTTCATCTTTAGCAGATTCATACTCTGAGTTTTCGGATAAGTCACCGAAACTACGAGCAATTTTAATACGATCAATAATCTCAATACGTTTATTGACCTTTAAATCTTCTAATTCTGCCTCAATTTTCGCTTTCCCTTCAAGGGTCATTGGATATGTTTTTTCAACCATTTAAATTCTCCTCTTAATAAAACATTGAGAATAAGATACCATGTTCATTGCTGAATTTCAATCTTATTCTCAAGTTATTCTTATTTGATATTGTGTAAAAAATGTTCAATCTTGGTAGATAGTAAATCAATCGCGACCGTATTATAGCCTCCCTCAGGTACAATAAGGTCAGCATATCGTTTCGTAGGTTCGATAAATTGATGGTGCATCGGTTTTACAACGTCAACATATTGCTGAATAACGGAGTCAACGGACCGGCCCCGTTCTTTAATATCACGCAAAATCCGTCGGGCTAATCGGATATCATCATCTGTATCCACGTAAACTTTAATATCCATCAGATCACGTAACTCTTGGGAGTATAAGATCAAAATTCCTTCCACGATAATTACATCGTGTGATTGTGCCATTCGAGTCTCATCAGAACGCGTATGGCGTGAATAATCATAAATTGGAATCTCAATCTCACCTCCATCAATTAAAGTAGCGAGATGCTTAGCAAACAAGTCATTATCAAATGCATCAGGATGGTCATAATTCGTTTGAAGTCGTTGTTCAAAGGCAAGATGTGCTTGATCTTTATAATAATTATCTTGCGCGAGTAACATTACAGAATATCCTTGGAAATTACGCAATATTTGCTGACTCACGCTGGTCTTACCGCTCCCTGATCCGCCAGTAACACCAATTACTATCGGTTTCGTCGTCATTGAGTTCCTCCATATTTTTACTGTTGGTTTTCTTGTGTATCTTCACTCTCTAAAGATTCATCGGTTGTCTCTTCTTGAGTATCACGGTTATTTACGTATTGTTCTACTAATAAATCGTGCTCTTCTTGCGTTTGAGAGAAGTAGACTTCTTGTGTATCAATATCTGCTACAAAGTAATAGTAATCTGAATACGTTGGATAAATTGCCGCTGTAATTGCAGAATAACTTGGCGAATTCATTGGACCAGGTGGTAAGCCAATATGTTGATACGTATTATACGGTGAGTCGACTTCTAAATCATCATAAGTAACAAACTCTTTATGCTCACCTAATGCGTATAAAATCGTAATATCTGATTGTAAAGGCATTTCGATGGCCATTCGGTTGTAGAATACACCACTGACTAATTTTCGATCCTCAGCAGTAATGGCTTCACGCTCAATAATTGACGCCAATGTCAAAATTTGATGGTAAGTCAATTCGGTATTGTATAAATCTTCGACCAATTGTTGATAAGTTAAGTTTGCCGATTCAACCATTTGTTCAATCAATTCATAGGCAGACATCCCCGCAAAATAGTCATACGTCGCTGGATATAAATAGCCTTCTAGTGAATATTTCAACCCCTCAATTTCCGTTAGATCTTGTAACAAGGTTGGAAACTTGGCAACCAGTCGGTTCATTGTTTCTTTACTTTGAACAGTTTGAATAAACTCTTCTTTAGAAATTGCCGTATTTTCATCAACTAGCTCTGCAATCTGCTCGACGGTCGCTCCTTCTACCACGGTAAGTGTCGTGTCCGCATCAACGAAGATTGGCTCGCCGCCTTCCTCTAATCGCTCCAATACTTGCTGGGCATTCATCGATGGCGACAGCTGATAGTGACCTGCTTGAAGCCCACGAGTTCCCTGTGTTCTTAAAAACAAATGAAAGATATCGGCATTGCGAATAATCCCCGCATCTTCTAGCAGCTCTGCAATACTGCGTTTACTACTGTCGAAAGGGATGGTTACTTCAACCTCTTGATGATTTGACGGATCTACCGGTTTTAAAGCCGTTTTTACATAACGGTAGCCTAGCATACTGACAATCAGGACTGTAAGCAAGCTGATCAGCATAATGATCCGAACGATTCGTGTCGTCCATAATCGTTCTTTCATCCTTGCTTCTTCTACTTTTTGCGCTTGTTGTTTCAATTGATTACGAGATCTCATGAAGGGATCCTCCTTTTCATCATCGTCGGTGAAATTATATCAGAATTACAGTCTAATAACTAGACTTACTTCATTTTTAAGCTTTATAAACAAAGTCCGGACAATCATTGCCCGGACTGATTATTAATTTTACCCTCGCTTATTCAGCTTCTTCTTCATCGATAAAAGTAGCAATAACTTCTTCAACCATATCCCATTCTTCATCAGATTCTATCTGGTGAAGTGAGCCTGCTAAATCATCGTCTTCTTTATAAGAAAAGACTTGAATCTCTACTTCATCATCATTATCCGTACCATGTGGGTATACTACAACATAATTTTTTTGGTAATCTTGTGAATCAAAGGTGAATAAGATATGGTATAAAGTCTCATTACCTTCTTCATCAATAATCGTAATTAACTCTTCTTCATGATTATGGCCACATTCACATTCATGATGTGCTTCATCTGAATGATGGTGATGTCCACAACCACATTCGTGTTTATGTTCTTCGGTCATCTCTATACACTCCTAGTTTGTATTTGCATCTAAATAATTTTGTAAAATAATTACAGCCGCTATTTTATCAATAACTTGCTTACGCTTTTTGCGTGAAACGTTCCCTTCTTGAATTAGCATTCGCTCAGCTTGGGAGGTTGTTAAACGCTCGTCTTGATAATGAATCGTTAATTCTGGCAGTAATTGTAACAACTTTTCACCATAAGATTGGCTAGCTAAAGCACGCGGTCCTAATGTATTATTCATATTTTTAGGAAGTCCAATGACAACCGTCTTGACTTGGTTTTCTTCAATTAACTGAAGCAATCGGTCAAAGCCAAAGTCTTCTTGCTCTTCATCAATACGAATCGTCTCTAATCCTTGAGCTGTCCATCCCATCAAATCACTGACTGCTACACCAACCGTCTTAGATCCTACATCCAATCCCATGATTCGAGAATAGTTTGATTTCATATTATTTTGCGATATAGTACTCGACTAATTTTTCTAAAATCTCATCACGTTCATGTCGACGAATTAAATTCCGTGCATCTTTATGACGTGGGATATATGCTGGGTCGCCTGATAAAAGATACCCTACAATTTGATTAATTGGGTCATAGCCTTTTTCTTTTAAGGCATGATAAACAATGTCCAACGTCTCGCGAACGGTATGTTGTTCTAAATCATCGAGCTTAAACATAATTGTTTCATCTAATGATTGCATATGCACCAGACCTTTCTTCTTATTAAAACAAATTCTTAATCTACATTTTACCACAAAAAACTAAATGATGCCTAATTTTATACTAAGCTCTGAATTTGTGCCCCAACTTGATCTAAAAGTGTAGGAATTCCCGCTGGATTTTTCCCACCAGCTTGCGCCATGTCTGGACGTCCACCGCCGCCACCGCCGATTAATTTCGCAAGTGGTTTTACTAAATCACCAGCTTTAATCCCTTTTTCGATGGCTTTATTATCCGCTAAAACTAATAAATTCGCTTTATCCCCTTGATCAGACACAATCACTAGGATGTCTGAAGCTTTTCGTTGGCGCCACTCATCACCAAGACTGCGCATCACATCAACCGATTGATTATCTAACTTGATTGTAAGGTATGTTAAGTCTGCGACTTCTTCTACTTGTTGGAAGAGTGTCTCAGATTCTTGTTGCATCATCTTGCGAGTTAAAGATTCCACTTTTGACTCAGCCTCTTTGAGTTCTGTCTGTAACTGGTGGATGCGAGCAAGTAGTTGGTCTTCTTGTTGAACTTTCAATTCTTCTTGAATTTGTTCAAGCAATTCACTCTGATTTTGATAGTATTCAATCGCCGCTTGTCCAGTTAAGGCCTCGATTCGACGGATTCCAGCGCCAATCCCCGACTCACTAATAACTTTTACTGTACCAATATCATTGGTGTTGCTAACATGGGTTCCCCCACATAACTCAATGGAATCATTTGCAATATTGACTACCCGTACTACGTCTCCGTATTTTTCACCGAAAAGTGCCATCGCACCCATTGCTTTCGCTTCTTCGATTGGCATCACATCTGTAACAACATCCACTGATTGATTTACCATTTGATTTACATAAGCTTCAATTTGATTTAATTCATCATCCGTCACTTTTCCAAAGTGAGAGAAGTCAAAGCGTAGACGATCAGGTCCAACATAAGACCCTGCTTGGTTCGCATGTTCCCCTAATACTTTCTTCAATCCACGATGTAACAAGTGAGTTGCAGTGTGGTTTTTATTCGTTGCATGGCGATATTTTGCGTCTACTTGAAGCGTGTAAGATTGTCCTTTAACGAGTGGCAATTCTGATACTTCGATTCGATGCATATACTGTCCATTCGGTGCTTTTTGTACATCCGAAACTTGTCCTATAATTTCATTACCATCATAGACTTCACCTTGATCAGCAATTTGTCCTCCCATTTCAGCATAGAAAGGAGAACGGTTAAAAATAACCCAACCTGTATGACCAGGATTAAGTCGATCCACCAATTGATCATCTTGAACAATTGCCATAATCGTTGCATCGGCATTAAGTTGCTGATAACCAACAAATTCAAATTCACTATCAATCTGTTGTAAAACATCGGATTGCACTGACATACTATCTTCTTTTGAACGTGCGCTACGTGCTCTTTCACGCTGCGCTTCCATCTGTGCATCAAACCCTGCTCGATCGACCGTTAAATGATGTTCTTTCGCAAATTCCTCAGTCAACTCATAAGGAAAGCCGAATGTATCATAGAGAATAAATGCTTTCTCTCCTGGAATCACCGTTTCATTCTCCGCTTGCAATTCTTCGATTACAGATTGAAGTTGAATTTCCCCTTCTTCGATTCGCTCATGGAAACGTTCCTCCTCTTGGCGGAGGACTTGCTCAACAAATGCATGATTATCTTCGAGTTCAGTATAGTAAGATCCCATTACTTCGACAATTACTGGAACAAGTTCGCTTAAGAATAAACGATCAATTCCCAAACGACGTCCATGCATGACGCTTCGACGAATAAGACGACGAATAATATAGCCTCGCCCTTCATTTGAAGGCAATGCACCATCACTGATTGCAAAGGTGACGGCCCGAATATGGTCGGCAATTACTTTGAAACTTACTTGTAATTCACCTGCGTCCGCATAAGAGCAATTTGATAATGTCTCAATCGTTTGAATAATTGGCATAAATAAGTCCGTCTCAAAGTTTGTCGGTGTATCTTGAATAACAGAAACAAGGCGTTCAAGCCCCATCCCCGTATCGACGTTCTTATGAGGTAGCGGTTCATATGTATCATCTGGCATATGATTAAATTGAGAGAAAACTAAGTTCCAAATCTCTAACCAACGCTCATTCTCACCGCCTGGATAATTCTCAGGATCACCTTCAGCTAAATCGCAATATGCTTCCCCTCGATCATAGAAAATCTCTGTATTTGGTCCACATGGTCCAGCGCCAATATCCCAGAAGTTCCCTTCTTCTGCCACAAGGTGCTCTTTATTAAATCCTGGCACTTGTTCCCAAATTTGCTTGGTCTCTTCGTCTTCAGTGTAATAAGTCACATAGAGTAATTCAGGGTCTAATGCTAACCATTCTTCACTCGTTAAAAATTCCCAAGCAAAATGAATCGCATCTTCTTTAAAGTAATCACCAATTGAAAAGTTCCCTAACATCTCAAATAAGGTATGGTGACGCGCAGTATATCCTACGTTTTCAATATCATTCGTTCGGATACTCTTTTGTGCGTTAGTTAAACGTGGTTTTTCTGGAACTTCTGTTCCATCAAAATATTTCTTTAATGTTGCTACACCCGAGTTAATCCAAAGTAACGTTGGATCATTCACAGGAATCAATGATGCACTTGGCATCACTAAATGTGATTTTTGCTCGAAAAAATCTAAAAACATACTTCTTATTTCACGACTACTTAATTGCTTCATAACATCCTCCATTAATCAGTTTAATTCATGTTATATCTCGATAAGATTAAAATAAGAGTTGCTATACGTAAGGGCGTTCTAACGCGGTACCACCTTACTTATAACAACTCATTGTGTCAATCTTTAGGATTGTTAACGCCAATCACACGCTAATTTTTCAATTAGTACGATGAGGAGCATTTATTCGTCATTTCTTTCACCCAATGAAATGTCTCTAATTGTGAATAAACATAGTCTCATTGGCTTTAATTATAGGGTTTATGTCTAAAAAAATCAATACTTTTACGATGGATTCCATTTATTCACACGAATTTATACATTTTTACATCACTTTAGGTATAATAGTATCAGATTGATTATTTTGAGGTGACTTATGGACAAGACTATCCAAATTATTTGTCATTACGCAGCGGGAAATGGTTACGCTGAGAAACAACTTGAAAAAGTAACAAAAGAACTGCATCGGCTACAACTTGCTTATATCATTCATCGGACGAATTATGCGACACATGCTTCATCAATTACTCAAAAAATTATCGAGCAATTCGACGAAACACACCCTCACATTATTGTAATCGGAGGGGATGGTACGCTCCATCAGGTTGTGAACACACTTTATCAAAATCATTTCCAGATCCCCATCACCTACATTGCGGGAGGAACGGGGAATGATTTCCATCGAACCTGGTTAAAAGATAAAAGTATTGAACAATTGATCCAGCAAATCGCTTTTAATGCTCCCGCAACAGAGATACCTATGATTCGCTATCAACTTGATGATGAAGAAAAATCGCACTTAATTTTGAACAATATGGGATTTGGATTTGATGGCCTGATCAATTATTATGTTCAAAAACAACGCCATTCCGCAGCTGCGAAATGGTTGCAAAAATTCCGATTAAATTATATTTCAGCCATTTTCCCAAGTTTAAGATCAATTCCACACTTCAGTGTAAAAGGGACCCTCGATGGTAAGCCTTTTCAATTTGATCAGGTAAATATTGCTACCATTATTAATTCCCCATACAATGGCGGTGGCATTCGAATTTCCGATGTTGCTGTCGCAACCAATGATGAAATTAACTTCACCCTATTCCATGATGTGACTTTAAGCAGTGCGCTACCATTGATTTATAAAGTATTAATCTCAAAAAATCAGCGGACATCACCTAATGTAACACATTTAAAGGGGCAACATTTAACGTTAGAAGTATTGCATCCTGTTATAGGTCAAGTCGATGGTGAAGTGCTATACCCGCAAACTTACACTGTCGAGTGTCACGTTGCCCGTTATCCATTTAACTTATAAAAAATAAGACAGCACTACATACAACGGGCTGTCTTTTTGGTTTTCTCTTATTTTGGCATAAAATCATAGGGACTCAGCTCCCCCATATTAATCATCGGATCAATTTGATGAATCGTCTCTTCACTTAATACAATTTCTTCAACTACAGAGGAGGATTCAAATACTTCGATGGAATCCACTTCATTCGATAAATTCAAGTCTGAATCCACATTGTCATGAGCCATTGTTTCATCTAATTTATCTTGTTCAAATTCCATCATCAGTTCAATTAAGAACGTCTGTCTTTTCGATTGCTGGTATTGAACGCCTTGATTAAAACAAGCCTCACTACCGATTAAGACGAGATTTTCTTGCGCACGCGTCACAGCAGTATATAGCAAGTTGCGTTGAATAATTGGACGAAAAGCTGTCACCAAGGGGAAGATAACGAGCGGATATTCACTCCCTTGTGCTTTATGAATCGACACACAATACGCGAGCGTTAACTGATTCAAGTCACCTCGGCGATAAGTTATTTCCTTTTCTCCTTCAAAAACAACCACCATTTCATCCGTTTTGGACTCCGTCTCATCTTTATAATCAATTCGTTGGATCATTCCGACGTCCCCATTAAAGACTTCGTCTTCCGTATTATTAACAAGCTGCAATACTTTGTCACCTTCACGAAAAACACCTTGGTTAAACTCAATTTCGCGGACTCCAGCTTCTGCTGGATTCATTAAAGATTGTAATACCGTATTTAATCGATTAATCCCTGCCTCACCTTTATACATCGGTGCTAATATTTGCATGGTCATCGCGTTGTATCCTTTTTTTAAGGCAAAAGAAGCGATATCATGAACCGCTTTTGCGATTCCTACTGTCCCGATCTCGATAAATGATCGGTCGTGTTGTTTTTGGGTAAAGTTCGTTGGCAAACTCCCTTGCCGAATATGACTTGCTAAGTCAATAATTGTACTCCCTTTACCTTGGCGATAAATACGTTTTAACGAAACAACAGGAATCTGTTTAGATTGAATTAAATCCGTAAATACTTGACCAGGTCCGACAGAGGGTAACTGATCCTGGTCCCCCACAAAAACAAGTTGCATCGATGACGGCACTGCTTGAAGTAGCCAATTCATTAACCAAGTATCCACCATCGACATCTCATCAATAATCAATAATTTACCCGCTAATAATTCAGCATGAAAATTTTCAGTCACAGATTCACGGGTAAAACCAATCAGTCGATGAATGGTAGAAGCAGGTAACCCAGTAGCCTCTTGCATTCGTTTTGCAGCCCTGCCTGTCGGAGCTGCTAAATGAATAACGGCTTCATCAGCTGTTTTATATGGCAACTCGCTCAAGTCATACTCATGCAACAAACTATGAAGTTGAATCAATCCATTTATTAAGGTCGTCTTACCCGTTCCAGGCCCACCAGTAATAATCGAAACAGGCGACTGAATTGCCCGTTTTAAAGCTGCCAACTGGCTTCGGTCATATTGAACATCGGATTGAGCCATTAGTTGATGCAATGCATCGTCAATTTCTTCTTCTGTAAAAGATTCACTAACGCAATTAGTAAGTTGTCTGACTAATTGCTTGGAGATGCCTACCTCTGCATAGAACAAACTCGCCATCGCGTAACGCTGATCATAACAAATTAGCATATCTTGATTCAGTGCTTCGTCCAGACCGGCTTCTAATTCTTGATCACTTACCAAGTAATTTCGACTTTGCTCTAACAATAATCGGCTTTGAGTAAAGAGTTCATCTTTGCTAATCCAAGTATGTCCTTTTTCATAACAGATTAAATAAACGCTTGACATTGCCGCCGCGGCTATACGTTTTAAGGCATCATCTTCAATGCCAAATTCCAGTGCGAGTTGATCTGCCTTCGTAAAAGAAATCCCTTCAATCGTTTGAATCAGCTCATAAGGATTGTCACGTATTATTTCTAGCGCTCGACTATCGTAATAATTAAAAATGCGGTCCGCCAACTTAGCGCTAAAGCCCCACTGGTTCAGTTGAATATAAATCCGTTCTGTCCCTTGATAGTTTAAAAGTTCTTGACGCAGCGATTTTGCGTTTTTGGCACTCAATCCGGTAATACCCTCTAAACTCTTCGGATCATCTATAATTAGTTCAATTGCTTTGGATCCAAGCTTGTCCACAATTCGCTCAGCGAGTACCGGTCCAATACCTTTAAAGCGATAGCTTGATAAATAATCTATTAATCCTTCTTCTGAAGTCGGAGTTAATTGTTGGTATCGTTCCACGGCAAATTGCTCGCCATATTTAGGATGCGTCGTCATTTTACCGAAAAATTCATATAAGGTATCGAGATGAATCGAGGGGAATTGACCGGTCATCACGATCTCATCAAGCAAGAACGCATCCCCTTGATCAGGATCTAACGCTACTCGCATCACTTTATAGAAGTTAGACGGACTCTCAAAATATATCGCATCAATTTCGCCGACTAAACGCATTTGAGTCATCCGTCACCACCTCCAAAATTAATTTAAATAATAATTAAACATATTGACGCTGAACCCCTTCAAAATAGGCTGCATCAATAATCCCGCCGCCTAAACATTCATCACCTAAATAGAATACGACCGCTTGCCCTGGAGTTACCGCACGCATCGGTTCTTTAAAAATCACTTTCGCTTTAGTTAGCGTTTCATCTAATTCGACGGTGACAGGCACATCTTGTTGGCGATAGCGAATTTTCGCCGTACATTCAAAGGTCCGCCCTAAATTCAACGAATGTGTAAAATGAACTTGAGAGGCAGTCAAATAATCTGAATAAAGGTTCGGATGATGAAAACCTTGACCTACATAAAGGGTTTTGGTTGCTAAGTCTTTCCCAATAACAAACCAAGGTTCCTCCAATTCGCCGCCACCACCAATGCCTAATCCGTGGCGTTGACCAATTGTGTAGTACATTAAACCAGCGTGAGATCCCTTATCTTCGCCATCTAGCGTCATCATGCGTCCAGGTTGGTTCGGTAAGTAATGGGATAGAAATTCATTAAAGTTACGTTCTCCAATAAAGCAAACCCCTGTCGAATCTTTCTTCTTAGCAGTAGCTAATTGATGTTCTTCGGCAATTTTACGCACTTCTGATTTTTCCAAATGACCAATTGGGAAGAGCGCCTTCTGTAATTGTTCTTGGCTCAATTGATTTAAGAAATAAGTTTGATCTTTATTTTGATCCTTACCACGCAATAAATGAACGACTCCATCTTCATCACGTTCAGCTCGAGCATAGTGCCCCATCGCAATATAGTCTGCGCCTAAATCCATAGCATAATCTAAAAATGCTTTGAATTTAATTTCTTTATTACACATAACGTCTGGATTCGGTGTCCTACCCGCACGATATTCAGCGAGAAAATATTCGAACACCGCATCCCAATATTCCTTTTCGAAGTTGACGGAATAATATGGAATATTTAATTGATTGGCAACAGCGGCCACATCTTCATAATCTTCTGTCGCCGTACAGTACCCTGTTTCATCCGTATCATCCCAGTTCTTCATAAATAAACCAATAACTTCATAACCTTGTTGTTGTAATAAGAGTGCCGCAACAGAAGAATCTACTCCGCCACTCATACCTAAAATTACTCTTGGTTTAGACTCTCCCACTTCACATTCCTCCTCGTATAATAAATGTAGTCTTAAATGAATGATTTTTAAGACTTTAAACT
>OJLY01000248.1_pt1 | contig 40082 bp, 39 predicted proteins | sample 1597031 | NCBI WGS metagenome assembly OJLY01 (sample SAMEA3904673, study PRJEB24821) | metagenome | biome: Builtin; feature: hospital; material: surface | place: USA | collected 2013-06-03
CTTAACTCAGAAACTTCTGAGTCAATGAGAAAAAGACATTCAAATTTAGAATAAAGGTTAATTTTTTAATATTCTAGATTAGACGATAATAGGTGTAGTATTCTTTAAAGTCTAAATTTATTTTAGATGAATTGCAAATAATATTGCAACACCTAAACCAAACTAAGTTCATGCATAAATAAATTAAATGGAGTTTGATATTCTAGACATTTTCTAGGTCTGGTATTAAGCTCCATTAAGTTTTTAATCAGCTCATTAATAGATATTTTAGATAAATCTGTTTTCTTAGGGTAATATTCCCTTAACAAACCATTAGAATTTTCGTTACTACCTCTTTGCCATGCTGAGTATGCATCAGCAAAATAAAAATTCATCCCTCGTTTTTCAACATCTTCATAACAAGCAAATTCTTTGCTTCTGTCAGATGTGAAAGTATTTAAAGCTTCTAATGGTAAAGATTTAATTAGCTTGTCAATTGCTTCTAGCATAGAATTTTTACTTCGATCTATCATAGGTAAGGCTATGTAAAATTTAGTTTTTCTTTCTACAAATGTTGCTAGGCAACCTTTACATTTACCTCTGGATGACACAATTGTATCTAATTCCCAGTGAACAAATTTATTCCTTTTTTTAACTTCTTTAGGTCTTTTATTTATTGATTTACCAATGTTAAATCTACCTCTTGTTTCTTTGGCTTTTCTTGATTTTCCTTTTATTCTTAGTTTGGAAATATCAAAATCTATAATTCCTGAATAAATCCAATTATATATTGTTTTAAAGCATACTATATCTTTACATACAGTGTTTGCTATTTGCTCAGGAGACCACTTCTTATGAAGTTTTTCCGATATGCATTTGGTGATATTATCATCAAATTTTGGTTTTCTTCCTTTAGATGATGATTTTTTAACCTTATCTTTTTGAGCATAGACAGCTTCATAATCATTTTCACACCTTTTTAATTCTCTAGATATTGTGGAGTGATGAAAACCTAAAATTTTTGCTATTCTTCTAGAAGAATAGTCCTCTTTTCTTAGTACCTCTATCTTATTTATTTCATTTATGGTAAGATGATTGTAAGCTATTTTGATACTCCTTAATGTTTTTTGTGTAATTTAAGTGTATCATAAATGGCTTTTTATTTCATTTAAAAGTGTCTGGATTAATTTTACTATCCGAGATATTTCAAACTGGCAAATATGAAAATACATATTCAAACTCTAGAGAATGGTTAAGAAGAAGAATCAGAATGTGTGCATGGAAAGGCTGGAAGAAAGTAAAAACCAAATTTACAAACTTAGTAAAGTTAGGAATAGCAAAATTTCAAGCTTGTCAATGGGCAAACACACGCAAATCCTATTGGAGGATAGCCAAAAGACCAGTACTAAGCAGAGCTCTTAACAACAAAAGAATAGCTGAAAGGGTCTATATATCCCTAATCAGCTATTACAATAAAGTTCTTATTAAACTGTAGAACCGCCGTATATGGAACCGTACGTACGGTGGTGTGAGAGGTCGGTAGATGAATTAATCATTTACCTCCTACTCGATTATAATTAAGCTTCTATAGAGTTTTCCCATAGGCCGTGGATATTGCAGTAGCTTAGGGCATAAACTTCGCCAGCTTTTTCTGTTTGGATGCTTACTTCTACTTCTGGAATTGAGAAGACTTCATCTTCGCCATGAGCCTTAAATTCATAAGAACCAACTTCAATTGGGAATTTAGCTCCTTCAGCTTTGAAGAATACCTTAATCCATGCGATATGGTGTTCAAGTGTATTTGGATGGGCAATTTCTTCACCTACAAATGCCTTGATGTGAAGTAGGTTGCCTTCTCTTTTAGCTTCTAGAAAAGGAACGTGTTTTTCAGCTTTCCAATCTGCAGTTTGAACTGTTTCAGTTAATTTCATATTATCCTCCATTAATTTACGTAATATCGTGTATTAAATATATACCCTTGCAGATAATTTGTAAACATATGTTTATAATAAATTTCCTTTAACAAATAATATAAATATAAGAATAAATGAATTTTTAGCTTATTAACTTATTTTTGTGCTATAATATAAGTAAGTGATAAACCAAATTGTAAGAATGTCCTTATTTGATTTAAGTAAGAGAATTCTAGATAGAAAAGGAGTGAAAATGAAGGTATTAATAGTAGTGGATTTACAAAATGATTTTATAGATGGGGCCCTAGGCAATGCTGGCAATGACGCGATAGTTGATCCGATTGATAAGCTAGTAGAAAATTTTGATGGGGAAGTTATCTTTACAAGAGATACCCACGATGATGATTACCTAGCTAGCCTTGAAGGCAAGCACCTTCCAGTAACCCACTGCATAAAGGGGACTGACGGATGGCAAGTAAGAATTGACACCAGGGGCAAAAAAATCATAGACAAGCCATCCTTCGGCTCTTATGAGCTTGTCGAATATCTAGAAGCTTTAAACAAAAAAGAAAAAATTGACAAAGTTTATATGGTAGGAATTTGCACAGATATTTGCGTGATTTCCAACGCCCTTATGATCAAAAATGCCCTTCTTGATACAGAAGTCACAGTCATAGAAGACCTCTGCAAGGCCACAAGCGAAGCAGCCCACCAAACAGCCATAGATGCCATGAAATCTTGCCAGGTTAATATAATAAAATCCCAAGACCTTTAAAAATAAAAAGCTTAAGCAAAATCTCCTGCTTAAGCTTTTATTTTTATGATTTTTAGACCCTATAATTGGGTACTTTTATAAGAAGATAGTTTTTGCATAAAATTTTTATGAAAAATAAGGAGAGTAAGATGACATTTAGAGATGATTTTTTGTGGGGAGGAGCAACAGCTGCTAACCAATGCGAAGGAGCCTATGATGTAGATGGCAGGGGTCTTGCCAATGTTGACCTATGTCCTGTGGGAGAAGACAGGGTCGATGTAATTACAGGCAGAAAAAAGATGTTTGAATTTGATGATGACCACTTTTATCCAGCCAAGGAATCCATAAACATGTATCACAGGTACAAGGAAGATATAGCTCTTTTTGCGGAAATGGGCTTTGGAGTTTATAGGTTTTCAATAGGATGGACAAGAATTTTCCCAAAGGGCGATGAAGAAAAGCCAAATGAAGCTGGTCTAAAGTTTTATGAAGACCTCATAGATGAATGCCTAAAATATAATATAGAACCTTTAATTACCATAACCCATTTCGATTTTCCAATGCATCTAATCCAAGAATATGGGGGCTGGAGAAATAGAAAAGTTGTCGATTTTTATCAAAATCTCGTAAGGACAATCTTTACAAGATTTAAGGGCAAGGTCAAATACTACCTAACCTTTAACGAAATAAATGTAATCCTTGCAGCACCATTTATGGGAGCAGGCTTATGCTTTGAAGAGGGTGAAGACATTGAAAAGACCATGTACCAAGCCATCCATAATGAGTTCTTGGCAAGCGCCTACGCTACAAAAATTGCACACGAGATAGATCCAGAGATAAAAGTAGGTTGCATGCTAAATTCAGGAACAATTTATCCTGCCACATCTAACCCAGAAGACATATTCCATGCACAAAAGATAGCCAGAGATAATTATTTCTTTACAGATGTACAAGTAAGGGGCTATTATCCAACTTATAAACTAAGAGAGCTTGAAAGAAAAGGAATTTTACCAGAAATTACAGAAGAAGATAAGAAAATCCTAAGGGAAAATCCGGTAGATTTTGTATCAATATCCTATTACACCACAAAAACAGTAAGTGCTGACAAAGACATCAAGCTTTCAGAATCTAACCTACAAATCACAGTAGATAATCCATACCTAGAAAAAACCGAATGGGGTTGGCAAGTAGATCCACTAGGTTTTAGGACAACCATAAACGAAATCTATGACAGGTATCAAAAGCCAATATTTGTAGTAGAAAACGGACTAGGAGCTGTCGATAAGGCTGATGAAAATGGCTATGTGGATGATGAATATAGGATAGACTTTTTAAGAGACCATATCAAGGCCATGAAAGATGCGGTAGAGCTTGACGGAGCAGATGTCATAGGCTACACAACTTGGGGACCAATAGATTTAGTATCAGCATCCACTGGTGAAATGAGTAAGAGATACGGCTTTATCTATGTAGACCGTGATGATTATGGCAAGGGAAGTCTCAAGAGATCTAAGAAAAAATCATTTGACTGGTACAAAAAAGTGATAGAATCAAATGGCGAGGACCTTGACTAATGTATTTAGTTTTTGATGTAGGCGGCACCTACAGCAAATATGCCCTGATGGATTACAAGGCCGAAATTAAAGAAAGGGGAAAATTTGACACAGTAAGGACAAATAGAGAAGACTTTGTCAAATCCCTTGAAAATATAGTAGAAAAATACAAGGACCAAATAAGTGGTATAGGCCTATCCATGCCAGGCTTCATAGATTCAGAAAAAGGCTTTATGGTAAATGGAGGCAGCCTTGCCTATATCAAAAATTGGCCAATAGTTGATGAATTAAGCAAGAGATTTGGCAAAGTTGTGACAGTAGAAAATGATGCTAGGTGCGCAGCCCTAGCTGAATATTGGCAAGGAAATCTCAAAGCCTATAAGAACTCTGTGACCCTAGTCTTAGGAACAGGAATAGGCGGGGCAATCATGATAGATGGAAAGATCTACAGGGGAAGTGACCTAATAGCAGGAGAATTATCCTTTATCCTTACAAATATTATGGCAGAAAGAAAAATGGAAAATTCCATGTGTGCCATAGCAAGTGTGCCTCAAATGGTGGGAAAAGTGGTAGAAAGGCTAAATTTATCAAAAGAAAATGCAAATGGGGAAAATGTATTCTCCCTTGCAGAAAATGGCGATGAAGTAGCCCTAGAAGAAATAAGGGCCTACTTATCAATCATAGCCTTTTTGATCTATAACCTAAACTTAGTACTAAACCCAGAAATCTTTGCCGTAGGCGGAGGCATAAGCAGGCAAGAATTGACCCATACAATCCTAAAAGAAGAGCTAGAAAAAATATACGACTCAATGGGACTTGACCTAAGGGTGCCAAAAGTAATCAACTGCAAATTTTTCAACGACGCCAACCTAATAGGCGCTCTTTATAAACATATAAAAAATTAAAAACAAAAACGGAGTTAGGCCTTGGCTTAGCTCTATTTTTATGCCACAGGATTTGCTTATATATTAAAATAAATTTAAAGGGGGATATTAAAAGAAAGTTAATGGGGGATATTAAAGCAAACTTAAAAGAGAATATACAAGTATTAATAATACAAGATAGACTAAGACTATCCTTAAAGTTACTTCAATACCTATTAAATTAAATCGGGACATTTTAAGATAATTTGATATATATATAAGCAGGGAGAATATTATATAATAAAGCTAAGAAATCGTAAACAGAGGAGAAATCATGACTGAAAACTTAACAGCTACTGGCAATATCGACCCAGATTAGTCAATAGACATAAGCCAGGAAGCTAATTTTATATGGGCCATAGCCAATAAATTAAGGGGCGTCTATATGCCTGACAAATACGGGGATGTCATCATCCCAATGACAATAATTAGGAGATTTGAATTCGTCCTTGAGCCGACTAAGGATGAAATTTTTAAAGACTACAAGGAAGAGTAGCAATAAAAATGCAATTTGTAGGAAAGGAGTATGGGCAAGGATTTATGTCAAAAATAGAATCTAAAATACAAGAAAAAGTCATGTCTTTACTGTATTGTGTATTTTTTTCTTTACTTTTAGCCCTTCATAGCCTTGTGACTTGTATGCATTTACCCATCTTTTTACTATTTACTGATGAGAAAGTTTATATTTTTCTGATTAAGATTTATATGAGATATTTGTTTCAAAATATTCCTTTACTACTTTTATTTTAAATTCTGTGCTATATTTTGCCATTAAAAAATTTACCTCCTTTGGTTATTTTTTTGGTCTAACTTTTCGGGGTCAGTATATTTTCGGGTTGCCTTTATTTTTTTCTTAGTTTAAGGCAGTAGATTATATATTTGAAAGGAACCAGTCTTATATGATACAATGAAAGTGATAATTGATATCATGCGATAAAAGAAGGCCTTTAACTGTTACTTTATACAAGACTATATTGATAGGTCATTTGGGCTTCTTCTTGATGTTTTTGGGAGATATGACCTTATATTATGATCCTAATGATTATGATGGCAAGCCCTATTTACACCCATATTTCTTTTGATTCTCACTCCCCTTGTTGATAGATTTCCAAAGGGTTTGCATATGATTATTCGCGGTGGTTGGTTTAACTTAATATATTTTGTTTACTACCTAACCTTATTGATAAACTATACAAATATGAATTTATAAGCTTATAAGTCAGGGATTAAATTTATTATTTACAGGAGAAAATTTATGAGAAAATTAAATTTTATTGACAACAAGAAAACAAAAGCTGACTACAAAAACTGGGTTCCTGAAAGCTTGTTAAGGAATTTAATACTTGCAAGCCTCGTGGCTTTTATCCTATTTATAGCCCTTGGTGTTAGTGACTTTGTATTTAGCGGAAGAACTCGTCTTATCTTTGCCATTATTTTTGGATATGCAACGCTGAAACTTACTTTTTTTGCAATTTGGATGAGATTACTATATAGGGCTTTTGATTACAATGGAAAAAGAAAGCTTGCCGAAATAATTATAGAAAAGACTGCAGCTTATGTAAAAATTCCTGATGGTGGACTTGGACTTGACGTAGGATGTGGTAGTGGAGCTCTTACTATAGCTTGTGCAAAGAGAAATCCAAAGGCGACCATGGTGGGCTGTGACATATGGAAAGGTTCATATAAAACTGAATTTTCTAAAGAACTCTGTAAAAATAATGCAAAATTAGAGGGAGTAGAGAATGTGAGATTTGAAGAAGGAAATGCAGTGGATTTTCCGTTTGAAGATGAAAGTTTTGATGCAGTAACAAGCAACTACGTTTATCACAATATAAGTGGGAAAAACAAACAAAAACTTTTACTGGAGACATTGCGTGTGCTAAAAAAAGGTGGAGTTTTTGTCATCCATGATCTGATGAGCAAGTCAAGATACGGAGATATGAATAAATTTATCGAAAAGCTTAAAAAAGACGGCTACGAAGATGTGCAATTAATTGATACAACAAAGGGGCTTTTTATGGGTCACAAAGAAGCCTTATTCTTGGGACTTTACGGCTCAACTCTTCTTATTGGGAGAAAATAAAATTGTATATAAATTATTAGACAAATTTAGAAAGTTGATAGGGTGTGCAAGATGAAATACAAAGCTTTTTATTTCTTATTATTTAAAGGTCCAATGAAGAAAGTTCTTACAGAAAAGTATGATAAAGTATATAGTTCAGAAATTATTAAGAAGAGTAAAAAAATTTATCGAAAATTAATAGAAGAGGCAGATGATATCGGCGATGACAATCCAATGGCATACAATGAGATGTTCGCCCTTGTCTTTGTTGCTCCATATATAGCAAGTGAGAAAAAAATTTCACCAGAAATCATTCAAGAGATGATGCGAAGAACTCTTTATTCTTTTAAATGGTATTTTTCTTTAATCAACCTCAATACTAAGATTGGAAAACAGGCCACTAAGAAAAATATTCTTAAGTATTACAAGTGGTATACAGATGAAAAAGAAAAGCTCTATCCTACATCCTTTAAGGTTGATTTTGTGGGAGAACCCTATGAGGGTGCTTGTTATTATAGAATTACACGCTGTCCCATTTGTGCTTACACAAAGAAGCTGGGTGTCGATGAATTAATGCCCCTATTTTGTGAGCTTGATGAGCTTATGATAAGTCTTGAGCATGGAATACTTCACAGAAAAGATACCATAGCAAATGGAGCAGATTGTTGTGATTATTTTATTACAGGCGATAGAGAATAAAGTTAAGTTACAAAAATAAGTATTGGTAAAAACTTATAAATGATTATTAATGAAGGTGTGAAATGAGTTTGACTTATAAAATTGCATCAGAAATAGTAAGACTTCTTGGGGTCAAAAAATGTTTTAAAGAACAAGGATCAGATGCTTGAGTATGCAAAGGTAGAAAATGCAAAGGCAGTATTTGAAGGAATGGGCCACGGACAATTTCTCCACGAACACCCTCAAGAATACGCTAAGAAACTAAAAAACTTTTTAGAAAATAAATAAGGAGAATATTATGGATATAACAAGAGCAATATTAGATGGAATTGCAATGGCTGCTATCTTTAACGGTTCAGTGGCAGCTTTTGTACTGATTAACCCAAGATTTTTCTTCGATTCTTATCCAAAGGCAATTCAAAATTCGGCTCCAGTAAAAATGACAAAGGGAGAAAAAAGAATAAATTTCATACTTACATATGTAATTTCAATAATATGTTTGATATATGGAGTGGCCTCTCTTTTACATACGGGAACAAGAGGACTTAGAGATTTTTTCTGGATGAGCTATATTCAGTGGATAATATTAAACTTTGGAGATTTCCTTTTGTTGGATATACTTTTATTCCAAGGAAAGTACAAGGATAGGATAGTCATACCAGGCACAGAAGGGCATGAGGACTACAAATTTGGAAATTGGATGAAACATTTGGCCATTAAGGAACATTTTATCTTGATGCCATTACTAATTCCAATAGTATCCATAGTCCAAGCTTGGCTAGTGGTGTTACTGGGATTATAAAATAAATTTGATTAAGAAATCTCAAGGAGAAAAATTTGGAAATTAGAAAAATATCAAAATCAGATTTAGAAGAATTAGCAAAGTTAATGGTAGATGTCTATAATGGTCCACCTTGGAATGATAAATGGACAGCAGAAACAGCCCTAGAATCTTTAACCGATATTTCAGATTTTCCTAAATTTTTTGGCAATCTAATTGTCGATGGAAATAAAATAATTGGTGCAATAATTGGTCATATAAGAAGATATGCGACTGAATCAACTTTTTATATTGATGAGTTTTTCATTTCTGAAGAATATAGGGGGACAGGTCTGGCAAAAAAACTTTACCAAACAAGTATAAAAGAATTGCAGGAAAGAGGTATAAGCGGTGCATTTTTCACTACTTTAAAAAATTCTCGAGCCTATAATTTTTATGTAAAACAAGGCGCTTGGGATTTGAAAGATTCTTCATGCTTCTACCATAAATTTTTCTAAAGGTAATTTAAAAATATAAGATGTTTTGAAGCAAGGATAGGCAGGGCCGAGAGCTGGCCTTTCACCTATATTCCATGAAGCAAGCCATCGAGGAGGGCTTTATCATCGATGTCCTCCAGTAATATGCGACCTATGAAACCATGAATATGCGAGGGGGAAGCCTAGGGTCTGATAATAAGAAAAAGCTTTCTGAAATAATTGATGATATCAATGCTAGGACTGGTTTGAATCTGGATGTGGATGAGGCATCAAGGGCTATCATGCAGATTAGGGACCTGATGATGAGGTCTGATGACCTTAGAAAGTCAGCGAGAAATAATAGCGAGGATGACTTTAGATTTTCCTTCTATTCTGATGTAGAAGATGCCTTGATTGCTGGCTTTGACCAAAATAGGGATTTTTATAGCTTGCTTTTGGACAATAAGGATATACAAAAAGAGGTCTTGGGACTATTTATACCAGGCCTTTATAAGAATTTGAGGCAGGATAATATTTAGGAGGGCTTATGAAATTAGAAGTGTGTATTGATTCTTATGATTCGATGATTTCAGCTGTAGTGGCTGGGGCTGATAGGGTTGAGATTTGTTCAGCTCTTGACCTTGATGGTCTTACTCCATCGGTGGGTCTTGTGAGGATGTGTGAGCCTTATGATATTGAAAAATATGTGATGATTAGACCTCGTCCTGGGCATTTTACCTATGATGGGCTAGAGCTTGCCCAGATGAAGGAGGAGATTATGGCCTTTAAGGATATGAAGATCCACGGCTTTGTCTTTGGTGTCCTTGATGCTGATGGCAAAATTGACATAGAAACTATGAAAGAACTTGTTTATCTGGCCTATCCAAAGTCTGTGGCCTTTCACAGGGCCTTTGATTATTCAATTGGTGGGGAAGATCAGGTTGAGGACTTAATTAAGATGGGAGTTGAGCGAATTCTTACATCTGGCAAGAAGCCTAAGGCTATAGATGGCTTAGATTTAATAAGAGATTTGCAAGAAAAATACGGTGACAAAATCGAAATTATGGCTGGTTCTGGAATAAATTCTTCAAATATCAAGGAGATTTACGAAAAAACTGGGATTGAGTCTTTCCATATGTCAGCTAGAGATTATTACCAAACAGAGACCTCCTATAATAATTTCGGCAAGGATTTTAGCGATTATTCCTATGCGGTCGGCATAGAAATTGAGATGGCGAGAGAAGTTCTCGATTCTCTTTAAAATTTATTAAAATTTTTCCTTTTTGTGACCTAGGTCATAGTAAGTTTTTATATTTTTGATAAAATTATTATAGAAACGTTGAGTAGAATAGATTGAAAGGAAAAATAATGATAAAAGATAGTAAGATTATATTAATTGGTGATGGAGCTGTAGGTTCATCTTTTGCCTATGCTGCTACCCTTTGGGGCATCGGCAGAGAGCTTGGAATTATAGATATCAATGAGGATAAGGCTGAGGGCGATGCCATGGACTTATCTGATGTTTTAAGTTTTGCAAGACCTAAGAAGATTTATAAGGCTGACTATAGCGATTGTGCTGATGCTGAGCTTGTTGTAATTACAGCAGGTGCACCACAAAAACCAGGCGAAACCCGTCTAGACCTTGTAGATAAGAATTTGAAGATTTTTAAGGATATGATTGGCAAGATTAAGGATTCAGGTTTTGAAGGAATCTACTTAGTAGCTGCTAACCCTGTTGATATCCTAACTTACGCTACCTGGAAATATTCAGGTGCAGACTGCAACAAGGTTATAGGATCTGGTACAAGCCTTGATACATCTAGGTTTAAGAAGGAAATAGCCAAGCTTGTTGGTATCGATCCAAGAAGTGTGGATACCTATATCCTAGGAGAGCACGGAGATACAGAATTCCCTGTTTGGAGCCATACCAATATAGGTGGCCTTCCACTATACGAATGGGTGTCTAAGCATTCGCAAGTCGATGAGATGGAGCTATTAGCTACTTTCGATAAGGTTAAAAACGCAGCCTATGAAATCATTAATAAGAAGGGTGCAACCTTCTACGGAATAGGAGCAGCCCTTGCCCGCCTAGCCCAAGCTATAATCAATGATGAGAAGGCAGTTTACTCAACATCATCCTATCTTGATGGCGAATATGGCCAAAAGGATATCTATATAGGAGTGCCAACAGTAATCGGCAAGGATGGGGCAAAATGGGTAATCGACGTGCCTTTAACAGATACAGAGCAAGAAAGAATGGACAAGTCTGCCGCTACCCTAAGAAAGGTAATGGAGGATGCAGGCCTATACGATTAATAGGATCATTAGTCTATGAAAATAGCCATAGCCAAGCTATGACTTGCAAATCCCACAAATACATTTAACTAAATATTAACTACTATTACACTATTAACCCTAGCTTGGCTAGGGTTTTCTTTATATTCTTTTTATAAAATCTAATTTTTTTAAAATATTTTTCTTCTTGGCCTTTTGGCTTAAATTAGGACTTTTTTTCAATAATAGATAAATATTTTTATTTTATTAATTATAAATCATATTATTTCAAAACTTGAACATTATATTGGCGGGTGTATTATATAGCCAGGACATGAAAAATATATTTTAAGATATATAAGTCAAGACCTATAATTTATTAAAAGATGACTTTAAAACATTTACAATATTAAGTTTCTTAATAAAGTGTAAATAATATATTATGAATCATAACTTATTAAGTGCCTTTTACTAGTAGGAATATTTCATAAAAGCCAATTTTAAAGAATCTTTAGGTCTTAGCTTGTGGCTGAATTTTTTTAGTCCGAATTTAGAAAGGAAGTTAGAAATGAAAAAAATATCTAAATTTATTTCCTATCATCCAAGATTAGTTTTACTTATTATGACCTTATTGCTCATTCCTTCTTGGATAGGATATAAGGCTACTGGTGTCAATTATGATATCTTGTCATATTTGCCAGCTGATCTAGAGTCCACCCAGGGCCAGGAAATCTTGGATAAGGATTTTAAAAATGCTGCTACGGGCATGCTAATCCTTAAGGGGACTGACAATGATGCGGATGTGCTTAAGGATGAAATCCTTAAGATTGATGGGGTGGAGGATGTAATTTCCAAGTCTTCTATACTTGGCGATACGGTTCCAAATGAATTTTTGCCAGATGAAATCAGGGATGCCTTTTATGCGGAGGATTCTACCCTGCTTATGGTTAAATTTTCTGAATCATCTTCATCTATAAGGACTATGGAGGCTATTGATGCCATAAAGAGCCTTGAGTCTAAGGAAAAATACCTAAGCGGGATTTCTTCTTTGGTTAAGGATACTAAGGATTTGATTGATAAGGAAACTCCAATCTATGTGGCTCTTGCTGTTGCACTTGCCCTTGTGGTCTTATCCTTTGCCAACGAATCAACTATTATCCCATTTTTGTTTATGCTAAATATTGGCTATGCGATTTTGTATAACTTTGGGACCAACTTATTCCTTGGGGAAATTTCCTATATTACCAAGGCTATTGCAGCTGTTTTGCAGCTAGCTGTTACTACAGACTATTCGATTTTCCTCTATCACAGGTATGTGGAAAAGAAGAGGAAAAACGAAAATAAAAACGAGGCTATGGCCAAGGCCATTGATTCAACCCTGGCTTCTATCTTTGCCTCATCCCTTACTACCTTTGCAGGATTTTTGGTCCTCTTACTTATGCAATTAGGCCTTGGTAAAGATATTGGCCTTGTAATGAGTAAGGGCGTGCTTTTGGGTTTGATTTCAACAGTGGTTGTCTTACCACCAATGATTTTGATGGCAGAAAAACTTGTAAATAGGTTTAACCACAAGGTCTACCTACCTTGTTTTGAAAGAACAGCCAATTTTACGATTAAACATAGGAAGAAACTCTTAATAGTATTTTTGCTCTTGTTCCTACCAGCTATCTACGGGTCAAGGAATACCGACCTTTACTACAACCTAGATAGGTCCCTCCCTCAAGATTTGGATTCAATAGTTGCCCTAAATAAGATGAAAAAGGACTATAACATGGCTTCAAGCCACTTTATAGTAGTAAAAGATGACCTATCAAAGACATCTATTAATTCCATGATTGAAGAAATTGAAAATGTGGATGGGGTTAACAATGTACTTAGCATAAATTCTATGACAGGCCTAACCCTACCTAGCGAATATTTGCCAGAAAAGCTTAAGAAGAATTTTGAGCAAGGTGGCTATCAGATGATAATGGTAAATTCCAAATATCAGACAGCTTCTGATGAGGTAAATAAGCAAATTTCAGCTATAGATAAGATTGTGAAAGCTCATGACCCAGAGGGCAAGCTCACTGGTGAAGCAGTTCTTACAAAGGATTTGACAATATTATCAGACAGGGACTTTAAGATGGTAAATATCGTATCAATCGCAGTGGTATTTTTAATCATTGCCCTAGTCTTTAAGTCACTTGCAATTCCAATAGTTTTGATTGCTGCAATTGAGTTAGCTATTTTTATAAATATGGGAATCCCATTTTATTTTGGCCACACCATCCCATTTATTACATCGATAATTATAGGGGTAGTTCAATTAGGCTCAACCATTGACTATTCAATCCTGATGATGGATAGGTTCCTCTTTGAATATAAAAAGCACAGAAATCTCGAAAAGGCCCTCGACCTTTCAGTCAGGGAAACTTCAAAATCAATTGTTACATCAGCCCTAGCCTTTTTTGCAGCGACAATTGGTGTTGGTATCTATTCAAAAATGGAGATTGTTTCGACTATTTGTATTTTCTTGGCAAGGGGTGCGATAATTTCAATGCTTGTAATTATTATCTTCCTACCAGCAATAATTGGAATCACCCTTCCATTTATAGAAAAAACTACTAAAGGATTAAAGAAAGGAAATGAAAATGAATAAAAAATTTACAAAGGCCCTTGCAGTTTTAAGCGTAAGCGCAATCCTTGGAGGTAATATAGCTTACGCTGCTGAGCCTAAGGCTAGCAAAAACGAGACAGTTTATGTAAGCAAGGAAGCAGGGGAGATTAAAGATAAGACTGTTTCTGTTTGGATAAATAAGGATGAGAAGGCCAAGCTTAAGGATAAATCAGACCTTAAGGATATCAAAAATCTAGAGACCGATGAGAAAATCGAGGCCAAGGATGGCCAGATTGACATAGATAGTAATGTCAAAGACTTTTATTACCAAGGTAAGACTGACAAGGACTTGCCAGTGGATGTGGAAATAAAATACCAACTTGACGGTAAGGATATAACTTATAAGGACCTAGATGGCAAATCAGGTAAGCTAAAAATCACCATAAGTGCCCATAATAAAGTAAAATCTAGCCTTAAGTCAGGAAAAATTATCTATTCACCTTACCTAGTTGCAAGTGAGATGACCTTTGCTGATGACCAGGTTAAAAATATTAAGGCTGATTCTGCAAAAATTATCAAAGATGGTAAAAACCAGATTGTTACTGGCATCCTAACACCTGGAATGAGGGATAATTTCGATGGAATCCTTGATGGAGACAAGCTCGATAAGTTTAAAGATGAGATTGAAATTGAAATGGAAGTTGAAAATTTCAAGCCAAGCGAGGCCTATCTTGTAATTACCAATGAAATTTTCCAAGATGGCAAGACTTTGGATTCCCTTGATGACCTAGACCAAGGGATAGGGGAATTAACAGCAAATGCAGGCAAACTAGTCGATGCATCAGCTAAGCTTAAGGATGGATCAGCTAGCCTAAATCAAGGTCTAGGAGACCTTGCAGGTGGAGCTGATAAGCTAGCAAATGGTTCCCAAAGATTAAAGGACGGCTTTGATCAGATGAGTGGTGCCTTTGCAGGACTTCCAGAAAAGATTGGCCCAATGCAAGAAGCCATAAGTGCCCTAAATAATGGAGGGGCAAGGCTAAATGCAGGCCTTGGCCAATATACAGGAGGTGTGGCTGAGATAAATTCAAATATGACCGCCCTCTTAGAAGGGGCTGATGGCCTAAATCAAGGGGCCAATGACCTAGATACTGGAATTAACGAGCTTAGCCAGGGCCTTATAAGTATGAAAGAAAAAATATCTGAGGGATCTGATGGAAATGATTTGGCAGAATTTGCTAAGGGCATCAAGACCCTAAAGGCAGGAATCGATGATTTTAGCCAAAAAATAGATCCTATGGCTGATTCCTTAAATAAGTTAAGTGCTGGCTTAGAAGAGGCAAGCAAGTCTCAAGTGAGTCTTGCAGGAGGTCTTGAAAAACTAAATGAGGCAAGCCAAAATGCCCCATCTAGTCAAGCAACTCTATCAAGTATAAATGAAAAGGCGTCTGCTCTTGAAAATCAAATAGCAAGCCTTGAATCGAAAAACCTTGACGGGTCATTGACAGGAGAGATAGAAAGCCTACGAGCCATCCAAAGTGGACTTTATAAAGATGCTTCAAATCTTGCTGCAAGTGCCAAGGCAAATGCCAGTATCTCAGCTGGTTTAAATCAATTAAGTCAATCATCAAATGACCTTTCATCAGGTCTGGGCAAATTAAATCAAGGATTAGCAGAGATGGCAAGTCAAGTAAATTCTTCTAAGAAAGACTTAAACCAGGCATCAGAGGCCCTAGGAGCAGGACTTGCCAAGCTTGACCAAGGCTTAGAAAAAAGCGACTTGATGAAATTAGCTGAGGCCTTCGACCAATTAGACCAGGGACTTTCTAAATTAAAGGCAGGTTCCGAGAAATTAGCAGCAGGCACCAGCAGGAATAAGGAAGGTGTAGAAAAACTTGCCCAAGCCTTAAATCTTCTTGATTCAAAATCAGAAGAATTAAAGACAGGATCAGAACAATTGGCAGGTGGCCTAAGTGAATTTAATGAAAGATCTAAGGCCCTAAAAGACCTAACATCTATAAATGACAAGGCCTTAAATCCAATGGCCCAAGGCCTAAATGACCTAAATAAGGGAATCCTGGACCTAAGAGCAGGAGCCTTAAAATTAAAAGAAGGATCTGACACCTATAAGGCAAAATATGACGAATTTGACTCAGGCCTTAGAAGATATAAGGCAGAAGGCATAGATAAATTAGAAGAAAAGACTGGCGATTTAGACAAGGCCAAAGAAGTCCTAGACCAAATGTCAAACCTTGCTAGGAAAAATAATTCAATCTCAGGCACAAGTAATGAATTTGAAACCAGATCAAGGATTATAGAAAAGATTAGATAAGAAAATTAATGTTGAAAAACAAGGGATTTGTTATATAATAATACCAAGAGAAGCCACCTCTTACAAAGCAGAGTAATTGAGTAACACAAATTCACAAAAAAGACCCTAGCTGGTGACTAGGGTCTTTTTAATTATTTGTCCATAGAATCTGATATCTTGCTTGTTAAAAGCAGAATTAGGCCTACAAACAATGGAAAATAAAAATTTTCCCATAGTAATTGAGTTAACATGAACTCACCTCCCTCCACCTAAATAATATATGGTGTTAGGCAAGTTTATTATATCATATCTTGATAAAAGTAGACAATAAGTAAGCTTGAAAAATGGGGGATTTGTTATATAATAATACCAAGAGAAGCCACCTCTTACAAAGCAAAGTATAAGAGTAGTGATATAACTCACTAAAAAATACCCCAGCTGCAATCTGGGGTATTTTTTGTTATTATTTGTTCATAGAATCCCAATACTTGCTTACAAAAAGCAGGATTAGTCCCACGAACAATGGAAAATAGAAATTTTCCCAAAGTATAAGAGTTAGCATTATAACTCACCTCCCTCCACCTAAATAAAATAGAGTGTTAGGCAAATATATTATATTATAATTTGCTAGGTGGGGACAAATAGATAAGCTTGAAAAATGTGGGATTTGTTATATAATAAAGATAAGAGAAGCTACCTCTTACAAAGCAAATGATGGTAGTCGTGATTAGACTCACGAAAAAAGACACTAGGTCTAAACTAGTGTCTTTTTGATTTAATTGTCCATGGAATCTAAAATCTTGCTTGCTAGAAGCAGGATTAGACCTACAAACAACGGAAAATAAAAATTTTCCCAAAGGATGGAATCCATCATAGATTTCACCTACCTCCACCTAAATAATATAAGATGTTAGGCAAGTTTATTATATAATATTTATATATTTAAACACAAAAAAGCTGGTTAAGGTTATTTCTCTTACCAGCTTTTAATTTTTATTCTTCTACAAAGGTAATTTTGCCTTCTTCTAGTTTTGCAATTCTTGCTAGGGAATAGATATCAACTCCCATTTCTTCTACAAGGGCTCTGCCATCTGAGAATGACTTTTCTACAACTATACCTAGTCCTACAGGGTTGGCGCCTGCTTGTCTGCAAAGAGCTACCATGCCTTTGGCTGCTTGACCATTAGCTAGGAAGTCATCGATCATGAGGATGTTTTCTCCTTCTTTTAAGAAGTTTTTATCTACTATTAGCTCATTTGTGACTTGTTTGGTAAATGAATATACGCTTGAGTGGTAGACATCTTCACTTGTTGTGAGAGATTGTTTTTTTCTTGCAAAAACACAGTTTACTTCTAGTTCTAGGGCTGTAGCAAGGGCTGGAGCAATACCAGATGATTCAACAGTTAGGACCTTATCGATGTTTTTGTCTTTAAAGTAGGCAGCAAACTCTTCTCCCATTTTATGTATAAGTTTGGCATCTATCTGTTGGTTTAAAAATGAATCTACCTTTAGTATGTTTGGACCAATAACAATTCCGTCTTTGAGAATTCTTTCTTCTAGTTCTTTCATCATATCTCCTTATCATATCAAATCAATATTTGTAAGCTTTTTATAATTATAATTCTTTTCTAAAATTAGTCAATTTTTGAGAAGTTATGATTGTTTTTGATTGACTTTGAATGAATTTGATGTTATAATATTAACATGATATTAGAAAAAAGATTAGATCTTATAATTTCAACCCTCAAGAAAGAGGAGAAGGTATCAAATAAGGTCCTAACTGAAAAGCTTAAGGTAAGCGAGTCTACTCTTAGGCGTGACCTAGATTATTTACAAAAGCAAGGCAAGATAAGAAGAGTGCATGGAGGTGCAGTTCTTAATATCAATCCTAGCGAGCTAAATTATCTTGACAATGAAAGGGTCCACACCAAAGAGAAGGCAGCAATTGCCAAAAAGGCGGGAGGCCTTATAGGAGATGCCAAATTTATTTATTTAGATGCTGGTTCTACCTGCCATCAAATCCTTGACTATCTGGATATGACAATGGATATAAAGATAGTAACAAATGGCCTTATGCATGTAGAAAAGTTGATTTCTAAAAATATCCCAACCCTCATTCTAGAAGGTGAGATAAAGCCTTCAACAATGGTGATAACAGGGATTAAGACCTTAGAATCCATAAGCTCTTACAAATTTGACCTAGCCCTTATTGGGGCCAATGGTTATGATGAGGAGGGCTTTTATACAGCAGATACTAATGAGGCTGTAGTTAAGGCAAAGGCCATAGAAAATGCGACTAGGGCCTATGTCTTGGCGGATTCTTCTAAGGAAAATATCAAGTATTTTGCAAGGATAGCAAAAAGGGAAGATGTAGAACTAATAAGGGAGGAAGGATGATTTACACAATTACGACAAATCCATCAATTGACTATATCATGAGATTTGATAAGTTTAGCGATGGAGCCACAATCAGGGCTTATGAAGATGAAAAATATCCTGGTGGCAAGGGGATTATGGCAAGTAAAATCCTCAAAAACCTCGGAGAAGACCCAATCAATCTGGGCTTTGTGGGTGGTTTTATTGGAGAATATATAGCAAGTGGTGTAAGAGACTTGGGTCTTAAGGAAAAATTTGTAAGGATTGCAGACAATTCAAGGATCAATGTCAAATTAAAATATGACCACGAAACAGAAATCAATGCAAAGGGACCACACATTACAAAAGTAGAAGTGGAAGAATTTTTTGCAAGCCTTAAGGAAATTGGCAAAGACGACATAATAGTTATCTCAGGATCCCTTCCTTATAGCCTTGATGAAGATTTTTATAAGAAACTCATAGAGGCGACAGGGGCAAAATTTACCATAGATATAGCTGACAAGAGGGTTTTAGACTATCTAAAATACAAGCCACTTCTAATTAAGCCTAACAAGGAAGAGCTCGGTAAGATTTTTGAAACAGAAATCACCGATGAAAATATGGTTAAATACGCCAAAAAGCTCAACCAGCTTGGGGCGCAAAATGTAATAGTTTCTTTAGGAGCGGAAGGGTCTATCTTTGTAGATGATAATATCGCCCTAAGGGCTAAACCTATCAAAGGAAAGCTTGTAAATTCAGTAGGTTCTGGAGATAGTATGGTGGGAGGCTTCGTCTACGGACTTGTAAATGCTCACGAAAAGACGGATGCTTATAAGCTTGCAGCAGCCTGTGGCAGTGCAACAGCATTTAGTCCTGATATAGCTGAAAGGACAATGATTAACAATATTTTAAGGGAAGTAGAGGTAGAAGAAATTGGAAATTAGAGATTTACTCAAAAAGGATCTGATGATCCTAGACTTAAAAGCAGACAGTAAAGAAGCGGCAATCGATGAAATCGCAGCAAAGTTTTTTGAAAAAGGCTATGTAAAAAGTGCAGAAGACTTTGCAGCTGGCCTTAGAGAAAGAGAAGCCCAAGGCTCAACAGCCCTTGGAGAATCAGTAGCCATCCCTCACAGCAAAAACACAACAGTAATAGAACCTGCAGTTCTCTTTGCTAGAAAAATCGGAGGACTTGATTACGATGCCCTTGATGGGGAGGCGACAGAAATATTTTTTGCAATAGCAGCTCCAGATGGGGAAAATAACCTCCATGTTGCAACACTTGCAGAATTATCAAAGATGATAATGAAAAATGGCTTTATCGCTGACCTTAAGAAGGTAGAAAATCCTGAAGATGTATATGGAGTGATTGATAAATATTCAGAAGCTAAAAAAGAAGAAGTCGTTGAAGCTTCTCCAGCTGATAAAAAAGCTTGCAATATCCTAGCTGTAACAGCTTGTCCAAATGGTATTGCCCACACCTACATGGCCCAAGAAGCCCTAGAAAAGGCAGCAAAGGCCAAGGGAGCAAATATCAAGGTAGAAACAAATGGAACTGATGGAATCAAAAATAGACTCACCCAAGCGGAAATAGATGCGGCTGATGTTATAATAATTGCAGCAGATAAAAAGGTAGAAACAGCGAGATTTAACGGCAAAAAGCTAATCCAAAGACCAGTATCAGATGGGATTAGAAAGGCAGATGAGTTAATTGACCAGGCCCTAGCAGGCAAGGCCAATATTTATCATGAAGAAGGCGGAGCCAGCCAAGAATACGCCGAAGAGAGCCAATCCCTTGGACAAAAAATCTACGGAGACCTCATGAATGGTATTAGCCATATGCTACCATTTGTAATCGGTGGTGGAATCCTAATGGCTATCTCCTTCCTAATAGAAAGATTTGCAGGCAATGAATCAGTGGCCTTCACCTTCCTAAACGGACTTGGTGGAGATGCTTTCAATTTCCTAATTCCAATACTTGCAGGCTACATAGCCTACTCAATAGCTGATAGGCCAGGCCTAATGCCAGGTATGGTTGCAGGACTTATGGCAAGTCGAGGAGCAGGATTTATTGGCGGCTTAATCGGTGGTTTTGTAGCTGGTTATGTAGTAAACTTCCTTAAGAAAGCTTGTAAAAACCTACCAAAGACCGTAGAAGGTCTAAAACCAATGCTTATCTACCCAGTTCTTGGCCTATTTATAGTTGGGGCAATCATGTTCTTTGTAATAGATCCAATTTTTACAGGAATAAACACAGCTATCAATAACTGGCTAACAGGACTTGGCGGAGCAAACATGGTAATCCTTGGTGCCCTCCTTGCAGCAATGATGGCAGCAGATATGGGTGGCCCAATTAACAAGGCAGCCTACGCTTTTGCAATCGGAGCCTTCACAGATACAGGAATTGGAACCTTTATGGCAGCTGTAATGGTAGGCGGTATGGTACCACCAATTGCCATAGCCTTTGCAACAACCTTCTTTAAGAGTAAATTTAACGAAGAACAAAAGAAGACAACAATAACAAACTACATCCTAGGTGCATCCTTTATCACAGAAGGAGCAATCCCATTTGCAGCAGCAGAGCCACAAACAGTCCTTCCATCATGTATAGCAGGATCAGCCCTAGCTGGTGCCATAGTAGGATATTTTGGAGTTAGCGCTCCAGCCCCACACGGAGGAATCTTTATCCTTCCAGCAATGTCAAGCCTAAACCAAGCCCTACTCTTTGTAGGTGCGGTAGTAATAGGAGCTATTGTCGGTGGCCTAATACTAGGAGCAATTAAGAAAAAACCAGAATCTAAATAAGACACAGAGGCCCTTAGGGGTCTCTTTTCTTGCTAAAAATGTAAAAGATGAACAAAATTTAGCGAAATATTCTTGACTATTTTACTAGGGATTGTATAATCTAAATATAATAAATTGACATGAAAAAGAAGAGAATATATAAGCAAGTATTACAGAGAAAGTTAGGTAGCTGAGATAACTATACAAGCCATATATTTATGCATCTTTGAGTCGGGTAGGCGAAAATAGTAGCTTATCACAGGTTCGCCTGTTATAGCGAGCGGAGTTATTTGACTCCCATGAGGTTTTCTAATTGTAGAAAACGAATTAAGGTGGAAACACGATTGCACTCGTCCTTTGTTTGGGGACGGGATTTTTTTTACTCAATTTATGTTGGAATGTTGCATTAATCCTCAATTGAGAGGTGAATTTATAGAAAGGTGATATATGGAATATCTAGCACTTGTAGTAGTCTTGGCCTTATTTTTTGGCCTAAGCCTACTTAAAAAACGTGGATCAAAATTTTCCACAAGAGTAATTTTAGGATCACTCCTAGGTCTTGGAGTAGGATTTATCTTTAAGGGAGAGACAGAACTAGTTGGAATCTTTGGAGAAATCTATGCCAACCTCCTCTTTGCCCTTGTAATTCCTCTACTTTTGACATCTGTAATAAAGGTAGTTGTATCAAGCGAAAACCTAGCAAAACTAAAAAGCTTGGGCCTTAAGACAGTTGGAATCCTAAGTCTTCACAATGTTTTAGGATCTCTAATTGGTCTAATTTTAGCCCTTGCTTTCTCAATTGGTAGCGGAGCAAATATTCCCTTACCAGAAGCAGCAGAAGCCAAGGAAGTACCAAGCTTTGCGGAAGCCTTTGTAGGATTTTTCCCAAAAAACATCATAGATGATGCGGGAAATGGTAGGGTAATTCCTATAATTGTTTTTGCTGTCCTAATCGGTCTTGCGGTTTTACAATTAATTGAACATGGCAAGGAAGAAGAGACTAAGCCATTTGTAGCCTTTATCGATTCATTTTCAGCAGTGATCAACAGGCTAATCGGTTTTGTCACAGACTTTACCCCATATGCAGTCCTTTCCCTAATAGCAAGGGCTGTGGCAAGGATAGACTATACAGCTATAAAACCTTTAGTCTTTATCCTAATCCTAACCTATGTGGCAAGTGGAATTCACTCCTTTGTGACAACTGGAGCCCTTATAAGCATCTTTGCCAAGGTCAACCCAGTCCACTTTTTCAAAAAGCACTTCCCAGTTCAAACCATTGCCTTCACTACCCAGTCATCAGTAGGAACAATCCCTGCCAATGTCAAAAATCTTGAAGAAGAACAAGGTGTGGCAGAAGAGATAGCATCCTTTGTAGCCCCAATAGGAGCTACCATGGGTATGCCAGGATGTGCAGGTTTTTGGCCGGTAATGACAGCGGTCCTTACAGCTAATGTCCTAGACCTTGGTTGGGGAATTTCAAACTATGTAAGCTTAGTTGTAGTAGCCCTTCTTGTATCTCTAGGTACATTAGGAGTTCCAGGTACAGCTACAATCTCAACAACAGCAGTCTTTGCAGCCATGGGTCTTCCGATAGAAATGGTAGTAATCCTTGCCCCAATCTCTTCTTTAGCAGATATGGGTAGAACTGCCACAAACGTCACAGCAGCAGCATCCTCAGCAGTGATTGTTGCAGCAAGCGAAGGCAAGCTTGATAGGGAAAAATATAATAAATAAGAAAAAAGCTATTGCGGGAATTTTAAATTCTCCAATAGCTTTTTTAAATACTTAAACAATAATTAACTTAACATCATGTTTTTCAAGCATTTCGATAGTTTTTCTTTCTATTTCATCATCGGTAATCACTAGGTCAATCTTATCTATATCTCCGATTTTAAAATTAGCAAGCTTAGAAAACTTGGAAGAATCACACACAAGGATGTTTTTGCTAGTAGATTCATTGATCATATACTGATTAATCTCAACCTCATCCATAAGAGAAGTTGTAAGTTTTCCGTCAGGAGTAACACCTGAAATACCTATAATTGTAATATCAGATGCAAGATTTTTAAGGTTGTTAATAGTAAAGGGACCGGTTAGGGCGTTTTTAGGATAAGAAATCTTACCCCCAGTTAGGGTTACAGTTACGTGAGGATCTAGGTCAAGATTAAGGGCCTTGCCATTGTTAGTAATAACATTAATTCTCTTGTTCTTTAGGTATTTTAAAACAAGAAGGGCGGTAGATGATGAATTTATAAATATATCATCATATTCATTAATAAATTCGGCGCATTTCTGAGCTATTCTTTCCTTTTTTTCTTCTACAATTAGGTCTTGAGGATCTTCTTCGGTGTTTACCTTAGCACCACCATAAAACCTGTCGATTCTTCCTATAGATTGGAGGAAGTTTAAGTCCCTTCTAATAGTAATTTCAGATACATCGAATTGGTCCACTAGTTCTTGGGTAGTTACTTCTTCTTTATTTTTAATATAAGCTAGGATATTATCCCTGCGCCTATCCACAATTGATTTTTTGATTTTCATAAATACCTCTTTTATTTATCTACCTATATGATATTGCTTTTCAATTGAAAAATCAAAAAAATCATATAATTATGTTTAAAAAAGTAAAAAGATCATATAAAGACAGGGAACGGTCAGTTAATATTGACCTTTTCGACCGTTGTTTTTTATGTATATTTGGAAATTAAGAAATATTCATACAATTCACCTAAAAACAATCGAATAATTCATAAAATATAATGAAAAAGAACAGATTTATGCTTGACCAATCATATAGGATGTTATATTATAATATCAGATAGAAAGATATTATATATTTAAATGAGGAGGCAACATGAGTCAAATTGATGAAATCACCAGAGAAAAGTGGATTTTGGGTGCTTTTCCTGAGTGGGGAACATGGTTAAATGAAGAAATTGATGAAGAAATAGTAGAAAAGGGAACCTTTGCTATGTGGTGGATAGGTTGTACAGGTATTTGGTTTAAGACTGAAAATAACACCAATATAGCAATTGACCTATGGTTTGGTAATGGTAAAAGAACTAAAAAAGTAAAGGAAATGGCTCCTTATCACCAAATGAGAAATATGACTGGTGGCAAGGCTTTACAACCAAACCTAAGAGCAAATCCTATAGTTTATGATCCATTCGCAGTTACAAAAGTAGATGCAGTTTTATCTACACACTATCATAACGATCATATCGATCCATTCTTCGCTGCAGCTGTACTTAAAAATTGTGCTGATGATGTTCCTTTTATAGGTCCAAAAGAATCAGTTAAAAAATGGCTATCATATGGAGTACCAGAAGAAAGATGTATAACTGTTAAACCTGGCGATGAAATAAAGATTAAGGATACAACAATAATAGCCCTTGATTCTTTTGATAGGACTTGCCTAGTTACTACAGAAGTTGGCGAAGATATAGAAGGTGTTTGCCCAACAAATATGGATGAAAAGGCAGTAAACTATTTAATCCAAATGCCAGCAGGAACCGTATATCACACAGGTGATTCACATTTCTCAATTGGTTATGCAGAAGTTGGAAAGAAATATGACATAGATATAGCCTTTGGTTCGTATGGCGATAACCCTGTAGGCAACCAAGATAAGATGACCTCTATTGATATCTTAAGAATGGCTGAATCAGTTGGATGTGAAGTAGTTATTCCAATCCACCACGATGTTTGGACAAACTTTAAGGCAGATCCAAAAGAGATCAAATACCTATGGAACTACAGAAAAGACAGGTCAAAATATAAGTTTAAACCATATATTTGGGATGTCGGTGGCAAGTATGTATGGCCAACAATGAAGGATGAACTTGAGTATAGGTATAGACCAGGATTTGAAGATGCATTCGAAAATCCAAGAAACGTACCATTTAAGTCGATACTATAAGAGAAAAACCAAAGTAGGCTGAGATTAAAGGTTATCCTTTAATCTTGGCTACAAATAAAAGAGGAAATTATGTTTAATGAAATAATTGAAAAAGGTTTATATGATTTTTGTGATGAGTTTGATTCTTGGGAAGATGCTATCAGAAAGTCATGTGAGAAGTTAATTGAGAAAAATATTGTTGATGAGAGATATCCACAACAAGTTATAGATACCGTCGAAAAATACGGACCTTACATAGTTTTAGTTCCAGGAGTAGCTATGCCACATTGTCAAGAATGCGCAGAAGGGGTAAACGATACCGCAATAGCCTTTATGAAGGTTAATAAAGCTGTAGTCTTTGATGAGGATGACAGGGATAAGGATGCTAAGTTATTTTTTACAGTTGCAAGCGTTGACCCAGAAAAACACCTTGAAAACATCGGCAAGTTGTCAGAAATATTGTGTGACGAAGAAGTTATAGCTGCATTGGAAAAAGTAGAAAACCTTGAGGACCTTAAAAAGGTTAAAGAAGAATTTAATATCTAGGGGGAGTTATGAATATAGTTTTAGATATTTTAATGGGTTTTGTAAAAAACGTTCTTACTAAACCAGCGTTTTTTATAGGTTTTTTAGTATTAATTGGATATCTTTTAGATGGTAGAAAATGGTACGATGCCTTGGCTGGCTTTATCAAGGCAACTGTTGGATACATGATCTTATCGGTTGGTTCTGGTGGTCTTGTTAAGACTTTTAGACCAATACTTACAGGTCTTAAAGATAGGTTTGAGATTTCAGCTACAGTAATTGACCCATATTTTGGTCAAAACGCTGTTACTGAAGGTATGGAACATTTAGGAAGATCTTTCTCCCAGGTAATGCTTCTGTTACTTATAGCCTTTATTGTAAATATAGTACTAGTTAGGGCAAAAAATATCACAAAAATGAGAGCAGTCTTTACAACAGGCCACGTTCAAATGCAACAAGCTGCTACAGCTTTTTGGTTAGTTATATTTTGTTTTCCAAAACTTGGCCAAACTCCAATTTTAATCATAATGGCTGTTTTGCTAGGCCTATATTGGGCAGTTGGTTCTAACCTAACTGTTGAAGATACCCAACAACTAACAGATGGGGCAGGATTTTGTATAGCCCACCAACAAATGTTTGGTATAAGATTTGCTTGCTGGTTATCTGACAAATTGTTCAAAAATCACAAAGAAAATAGTAAGAGCATTGATGATATTGAATTACCAGGCTTTTTATCAATCTTTAATGAAAATATGGTTGCAACAGCCATCCTTATGACAGGATTTTTTGGAGTTATCCAATTGGTTTTAGGCAAAGACTATCTAGTAGCTCAAGAAGCGTTGAAATTAGAAGATAACTTCTTCTTCTATATATTAGAATCATCATTCTCATTTGCTGTAAACCTTGCTATCTTACAACTTGGAGTTAGGACCTTCGTTGGTGAATTAACCGGATCTTTTGATGGTATCCAAAATAAATTACTACCAGGGTCTCTTCCAGGAATCGACTGTGCAGCAATATTTGGTTTCGGTTCAGCAAATGCTGTAACAATTGGCTTTATGTTTGGTGCTTTAGGACAATTTTTAGCTATAGCTATACTTTTCCTAATGAAATCACCTACCCTAATAATAGCTGGTTTCGTTCCACTATTTTTCGACAATGCGGTACTTGGAGTTTATTCAGACAACAGAGGTGGCTATAAGGCAGCCTTCTTGATTCCATTTATTTCAGGTCTAGTTCAGGTATTTGGTTCAGCTTTCATAGCTTCTTATACAGGACTTGCCCAATACGGTGGATATCTAGGAATGGTAGACTGGGCTACAGTATGGCCAGCTGCTACAGTAATCATGAATAATCTTGGTTACATCGGTGTGGCAATAGTTGCTATAGTTTTTATTGCTATACCACAAATTCAATACAGAAAGAACAAAAAAGGTTACTTCCTAATCACAGAAGATTACGAAGCTTATAAAGAAACAATAAATAAATGATATAAAGGAGATAAATATGAAAATTATAGTTGCGTGTGCTAATGGTGCTGGAACATCTTTAATGATGATGAATAAGATTAAACAAGCTTTTAAAGAATTAGACTATAAGGGCAAATTAGATATATCTCACTGCTCTTTAGCAGAAGGTAAGTCTACAGGTAGGACTGCTGATGTAATATTCTGTGCTATCAACTTTATGTCTACCTTTGATGATCTAAAGGCAAGGGGCGTACAAATAGTAGGTATGAAAAATATTCTTTCAAAAGATGAAGCCAAAGAAAGAATTTTAGAAAATAATTTATTAGAGAAATAAGAAAAAGAATAAGAAGAAAAGTTAGTAGGAAAATATGTTAGAGGAATTAAAAGAAAAAGTATATAGGGCAAACTTGCTCTTGCCTAAGTATGACTTAGTAAAGTTTACCTGGGGCAATGTATCAGAAATTACAGAAGACAGGAAATATATTGTTATAAAGCCATCTGGAGTTGAATATTCTTCTATGAAAGCTAGCGACATGGTAGTTGTGGATATGGAAGGAAATGTCGTTGAGGGAGATTTAAATCCATCAAGCGACACTCCAACCCATATAGAGCTTTATAAGAATTTCCCAGAAATATCAGGCATAACCCACACCCATTCAAGATGGGCAACCATAATGGCCCAGGCTAAGCTTGATATAAAGGCAGCTGGTACAACCCAAGCCGATTATTTCTATGGTCCAATTCCTGCAACAAGGGATATGACAAAAGAAGAAATAGCAAGCGAATATGAGAAAAATACTGGCCTTGTAATAGTAGAAACCTTTAAGGAAAGAAATATAAAGGCTGACCAAATACCAGCAGTCTTAGTAGCAAATCACGGACCATTCACCTTTGGTAAAGATGCGGAAGACTCAGTATTTCATTCAGTAGTTCTAGAAGAAGTGGCCTTTATGAATTGGCACTTAGAAGCTCTTAAAAGGCATGAAGCAATGAGTCAGACCCTCTTAGATAAGCATTATCTAAGAAAACATGGAGAAAATGCATATTATGGACAAAATTAACCTGGGTATCTATGAAAAGGCCCTACCAAATGAATTAAATATTCATCAGAAACTAAAATTAGCCAAGGAGATTGGCTTTGATCAAGTTGAAATAAGCGTAGATGAGACCGATGAAAAGCTAAATAGGATATATAATGGCTTTGCCTATGATCTAGCCAAGGCTCAAAGAGATGAGGGAGTTAGGATAAGGACAATGTGCCTATCAGGGCATAGAAAATATCCATTTGGTTCTTTAGATACTTTTAAGAGAAATAAAAGTCTATCAATAATGGAAAAAGCCATCGAATTTGCCGATATAAACGGCATTAAAATCATCCAATTAGCTGGCTATGACGTTTATTATGAAGAGTCTTGCCCTGATACAGTCAAATATTTTACTGAAAACCTAGCTAAGGCAGTGGAAATGGCCAGTAAATACGGTGTGATTTTAGCCTTTGAAACCATGGAAACTGAGTTTATGGATACAGTAGAAAAGGCCATGAAATATGTCAAACTGATCGACAGTCCATATCTAGGAATTTATCCAGACATAGGCAATTTAAAAAATGCGGCCGTAAAATATGGGACAGATGTAGTAGAAGATTTAAAACTTGGTAGGGGCCATATATTTGCAGCCCACCTAAAGGAGACAAATCCAGGAATCTATAGGGACATGACCTTTGGTTCTGGTGGTCACACTGAATATGAAAGATGCATCAGTGAGTTAAAAGACCAAGGTGTAAATCTTTATACTGGAGAATTCTGGAACCACGGTGAAGAAAATTATAAAGAAATCATAAGAGACGCTTATGAATTTTTGACAGATAAATTGAAATAAAGGAAAGAATAATGACAAAACCAAAATTACAAATAGCTTTAGATAGCCAAAATTTAGCGGAAGCTTTAGAAACTGTTAGAGAAGTAGGAGATGTAGTAGATATCTTAGAAGTAGGAACTGTTTTATGCTTGCAAGATGGTATGGAGCCAGTTAGAGCAATCAGAGCCCTATATCCAGAAAAAGATATCCTAGCTGATACAAAATGTGCAGACGCAGGCGGAACAGTAGCCAAAAACTGCAAGGATGCAGGAGCTAATATAATGACAGTAATTTGCTGTGCAACAATTCCAACAATGCAGGCAGCAAAAAAAGAGCTTGATCGTCTTCAAGTAGAGCTTTACGGAGATTGGACCTTTGACCAAGCCAAACAATGGATGGAAATTGGAATAGACGAAGTAGTTTACCACCAATCTAGAGATGCCCTACTAAGTGGTGAAACTTGGGGAGAAAAAGACCTCAACAAAATCAGAAAATTAATAGACATGGGCTTTAAAGTTTATGCTACAGGTGGCCTTGATGTAAATACATTAGAACTATTTAAGGGAGTAGATGTATATGCATTTATCGCCGGAAGAGGAATAGCAAAGGCTGAAAATCCAAGACAAGCAGCTATCGATTTTAAAGAAAAGATAAACGAAATATTCTAAATTTTAGCAGTGGATTTAAAATCGGGCAATTATTTCCTAGATAAAATTCACTGCTATTTTAAAAAGCATAGAAAAGAAGGAGTAAAAATGAAAATTTTCCTAGACACAGCAAATGTAGATCAAATAAAAAGAATAAACGACCTAGGCCTATGTGATGGCGTAACAACCAACCCATCCCTAATCAACAAAGAAGGCAGAGACTTCAAAGAAGTAGTAACAGAAATAGCTTCCTTCGTAGATGGACCAATATCAGCAGAAGTAACAAGTTATGATTACGAAAATATGGTTAAAGAAGCACGAGACTTAGCAACCTGGGCAGACAATATAGTAGTAAAAATCCCAATGACAGAAGATGGCCTGAAGGCAGTAAACACCCTATCCAAAGAAGGAATCAAAACCAACTGCACCCTAATATTTTCAGTAAGCCAAGGCCTAATGGCAGCAAAAGCAGGAGCCACCTACATATCACCATTTGTCGGAAGAATCGATGATATGGGAGAAGATGGAATAAGACTAATAAGTGAACTTAGAGAAGTCCTAGACATCTATGGCCTAGAAAGTGAAATAATAGCAGCATCCATCAGAACAAACAAACACCTAGAAGGCTCAGCCCTAGCAGGAGCTCACATAGCAACAATCCCTGGCTCAATCTTTGAAAAACTATGGTCTCACCCACTAACAGATGCAGGCATAGCAAGCTTCAAAAAAGATTGGGAAGCATTTGAAAATAGAGGAAAATAGGTGGGAAAATGACAGAAAATAAAGATATAAAAGCGATAGCGGCTATTAGAAGCCTATCCCTAGCCCAAATAGAAAAGGCAAACAGCGGCCACCCAGGCATCTGCATGGGAGCAGCCCCAATGATTTATGCCCTATGGAATAAATATCTCAATGTAAATCCAAAAAATCCATCATTCTTTAATAGGGATAGGTTTATCCTTTCCGCAGGCCACGGATCAGCCCTACTTTACTCAATGATCCACCTAGCAGGTTACAATCTCCCAATAGAAGATCTTAAAAACTTTAGGCAAATAGGATCAAAGGCCCCAGGCCATCCAGAAAGACTTGACACTGAAGGAGTAGAGGTAACAACAGGACCACTTGGTCAAGGTATAGCAAACGCTGTAGGCATGGCCCTAGCAGAAAAGCACATGGCAGCTGTCTATAATAAGGAAGATTATCCGGTAATAGACCACAAAACATACTGCCTATGCGGAGACGGAGACCTAATGGAAGGTGTATCCTATGAGGCAATGAGTCTGGCAGGCCACTTAAAATTATCAAAATTAGTTGTACTCTATGACTCAAATGACATTTGTTTAGATGGAAAATTAAATACATCTTTTTCAGAAAATGTAGAAGCAAGGGTCAAGGCCCAAGGCTGGAACTATATAAAAGTAGAAGATGGCCAAGATTTAGAAGCCATAGGCAAGGCAATAGAAAAAGCCAACAGCCAAGATGAAAAACCAAGCCTAATAGAAATAAAAACAATCATAGGCTACGGTTCAGCAAACCAAGGCACAAACAAGGTCCATGGAGCACCACTAGGCAGCGATGACTTTGCCAAGGCAAAAGAATTTTATAAATGGGAAAACAAGGACTTTGAAATCCCAGAAGAAATCTATGACACCTTCAAAGAAGGTCTAGGTCAGAGAGGCCAAGAAGTAAACAAGGCTTGGGATGATTTAATGGAAGCCTATAAAAATGCTTACCCAGAAGCTTATAAAGACTTAATAAATGGTATAGAAAGAAAATTAGACGATAATTTCTTTGATAAGATAAGAAAATATACAGCAGAAGATAAGGCCCTAGCATCAAGAGCATCAGGCGGAGAAATCCTTCAAGACTTAGCCAAAAACAACCAAAATATCTGGGGCGGATCAGCAGACCTCTTTTCATCAAATAAGACAGATATAGGAGGATTTCCATCCTTTAAGGACGACCCGGCAGGAAGAAATGTCTGGTATGGAGTAAGAGAGTTTGCAATGGCAGCCATAGGCAACGGAATAATGGCCCATGGAGGAAGCTTCCACCATGTATCAACCTTCTTCGTATTTGTAGACTATGTAAAGGCAGCTCTAAGGCTATCAGCTCTATCCAAACTTCCTCTAACCTATGTCTTCACCCACGATTCAGTGGCTGTAGGTGAAGATGGACCAACCCATGAACCAATAGAACAACTAGCAATGCTAAGGTCAATACCAAATGTAATCGATTTAAGACCAGCAGATGCTAACGAAGTAAGACTAGCTTGGAAAATAGCCCTTGAAAGCAAGGAAAGTCCAGCAGTCATAGTCCTTTCAAGACAAAATCTAGAAAATCTAAAGGCAACAGAAAAGCTAGAATCAATCGATAAGGGTGCCTACATCATAAAAGAAGCAAGCAAGGAAAAGCCAGATGGAATCTTTATTGCAACAGGTTCAGAAGTTGCCCTAGCAATCAAGGCAGCAGAGGCCCTAGAAAAAGAAGGCCAAGCTATCAGGGTAATATCAATGCCATCAATGACCCTCTTTAGAAAACAAGATGCAGCTTACAAAGAATCCCTCCTTCCAAAAGATGTTAAAAATAAGGTATCCATTGAAATGGCTTCATCCTTTGGTTGGGCAGAATGGACCGGTGATTGCGGAATGAATATCGCAATAGATGACTTTGGAATCTCTGGCCCTGGTGACCAAGTAGCAGAAAAATTAGGCTTTAGCGTAGATAATATTGTCAAAAAATATAAGGAAAAATATTTATAGGCAAAGCACTCCTTTCAAAATGACCTCAACCCCAAAATCCGCTAGACGGATGGAGGGGTTTTTCCTTTATAAATGAAAAAATCTCATCCTAGCATATAATTATATAAATGAAAGCGAGGTAAGATGAATAAAGCTGCGATTTTGCATATTAGTGAAAGTTTTATGGCTTATGCCATAAGTGAAGATGTTTTAAATATAAGGATGAGGGCTGCTAGGGAGGATGACCTTGATGTGAGGATTCTTTATACCTATAAGTTTGATTTTCCTCATGACTGGCAAGAAGCTAAGATGGATAGGACCTTTGTCGATGAATTATTTGCCTATTATGAGATAAATATCAAATTAAAGGATAAGAGATTTGCCTATGTTTTTAAGATAAATGAGGGGCATGAGACCTATTATTTAAGTGAGAATGGCCTTGATACTAGCTGTGATTTGGATGAATTTTCCTTTACATCCTTTCAAATGCCTTATATAAATGAGGTCGATATCTTTAGGCCTGTGGATTGGATGAGGGATGCTGTATTTTATCAGATTTTTGTCGAGAGATTTAATAGGGGGAATTTTGACAAAGATGATACCTATATCAATCAAAAATGGCTAGACTTGCCATCTCCAAAGTCTTTTGCAGGTGGCGACCTTAGGGGAATTACTGAAAAACTAGACTATATTAAAGAATTGGGTATCAACTGCCTTTATCTGACTCCGATTTTTAAGTCACCGACCAACCACAAGTACGATATAATTGATTATTTTGAAATTGATCCGCATTTTGGTGATAAAAAAGACTTTAAAAAGCTTGTCAATAAGGCCCATGACTTGGGTATAAGGATTGTCCTAGATGCAGTTTTTAACCACATGTCCCACCTAAATCCTATCTTTGAAGATGTGAGGGAAAAGGGAGAAAAATCTAAATATAACAATTGGTTTTATATTGATGGAGATAAGGCTGATATAGAAAAGATAAATTACCAGACCTTTGCCCATGTTTATAATATGCCCAAGCTTAGGACTTCAAATAAGGAGGTCCAAGATTATTTAATAAAGGTAGGCAAGTATTGGATTGAGGAGTTTGACATAGATGGCTGGAGACTTGATGTGTCAGATGAGGTTAGTCATGATTTTTGGAAGAGATTTCGTAAGGAAATCAAAAGTGCCAAGGCTGACGCTGTAATTATCGGAGAAAATTGGCACAACGCTGAGACTTTCCTAAGAGGTGATGAATTTGATTCTATAATGAATTATGCCTTTAGTAAAATAAGCCTTGATTATTTTACTAAAAAGATTGATGCAAAGAAAGCAAGTGATCGTTTTAATATGGTTCAGATGAGAAATAGAAATCAGGCAAACATGATGATGCTAAATCTACTTGATACCCACGATACACCTAGATTTATTACAGAAATAAATGGGTCTAGGGATAAACATTTGGCAGCGATAGCTTTAAGCGTTGTGTATATGGGGGCTAACTTAGTCTATTATGGAACAGAAATTGGCCTAGAAGGCAAGGGAGACCCAGATTGCAGGAGATCTTTCCCTTGGATTAGTCTAGAAAAAAACATATCTTATCTGGAAAAAATCAAGGAAATTTTAAGTGTAAAGGGTCAAAAAGTTATAAGAGATGGCAAGATTAAAATTTCAAGCAAGGATGATATTTTATTAGTCGAAAGGTTTGATTGCGAAAGCAAGCTAAGCCTTGCTATAAATTTGGGTAATGATCTAGATTTTGACCTAGGAGATTCAAATATCCTAGCAGCTAATAAGTATGAGGATAAAAAGTTAGGCCGAAATTCCTTTGTAATTTGGGGCTAAGGGAAAATTATTTTATTTTTTAAAAGATAAGCCTAGGCTTGTCTTTTTTCTTAGCCTAGAAAAGGTAAGATTATTAATTAATAAGATAAAAAATAAGGAGTATTTATGGAAAATGATCTAAGCCCTGATAAAATTTTGCCAGGTGCTATTGATAGTTACTTTAAAAAATCTCAAATGCCTATAAAGAAAACAATGATTTTAGCTTTTTTTGCAGGAATCTTTATAAGCTTGGCGGCAGTGGCTTCAAGCCTTGCCTCATCACATTTGCTTGCAAGTCCTGAAACCATGCCAATGGGTAAACTTATCCAAGGTCTTGTTTTTACGCCTGGCCTAATCTTTGTCATGCTTGCTGGAGGAGAGCTATTTACCGGCAATTGCCTGATGGTCTTTGCCCTCTTTGACAAAAAAATCAGCCTTAAAACAATGCTAAAATCTTGGCTTTTAGTCTATTTTGGAAATTTTATAGGGGCCCTTTTTATAGTAATTCTGCTCGCCCATTCTGGCCAGTTGCTAATGGGAGATGGCCTTGTTGGTGTTAGGACAATTTTAATAGCCAAGGCAAAGCTTGACTTATCCTTTAGTCAGGCCCTTATCCTAGGGATTTTTGCCAATTTCTTAGTATGCTTGGGTGTTTGGATGTCTTTTGGGGCCAAGTCTTATGGATCAAAGGTAATAGCTGGATTCTTTCCGGTGGTTATATTTGTCCTATCGGGTTTTGAGCATAGCATTGCCAATATGTATTATATACCAGCAGGGATTATGGCTAAAAATATAGGAAGCCTTGCGGCAAAATCTGGCCTAGGTCGACAGGCCTTAGCTAGCCTTAATTTATCTAACATGGTTTTTAAAAACCTCCTTCCAGTTACACTGGGCAATATCATAGGCGGGGCGATCCTTGTTGGATTTTTGTACTTTTTAGCCTATAGAAAAGAGGCTTGATATGGAAAAAGATATAAGATCAACTAGGAGGTTCTACCACACAATAGCAGAACCAGGTTTTTTGGAATTTAGGACAACAATTAACATTATAAAAAACCTAAAAGAAATCGGAGTCGATGAGATAAGATACGGAAAAGAAATCCACAGTCCTGCCTACATGTACGGCAGGCCAAGCCCTAAACAAACTAAGGCCTACGCAGCCACAATAGATGAAGATGTGGATTTTGATATTTCAGAAATCCTAGAAGGTTACACAGGTGTAGTGGCAGAAATTTATACAAATAAGTCAGGCCCAAATATTGGCTTTCGTTTTGATATAGATGCCCTAACAATTAGAGAATCTAAAGAAGAGACCCACAGACCTGCAAAAGAAGGCTTTAGGTCAAAAAATGAAAAGACCTGCCACGCCTGCGGCCACGATGGCCACCTATCAATTGGCTTATTTTTAGGAAAATGGCTTGTAGAAAATAAGGAAAAGCTAAAGGGAACCTACACCCTAATCTTCCAACCAGCCGAAGAAGGCCTAAGGGGAGCAAGGTCCTTGACAGAGGCAGGAGTTGCTGATAACCTAGATTATTTATTTGCAGGTCATTTGGGAATGGGAGTAGAAGATGGGAAAATATGTGTAGGGACAGGTGGATTTTTATCATCCACCAAACTAGATATAACCTTCAAAGGCCATGCCTCTCACGCTGGCGCCCTCCCAGAAGAAGGAAAAAACGCCAACCTAGCCGCAGCAACAGCCACCCTAAACCTCCACACCCTAACCCAATTTTCAACCGGAATGGCCAGGATAAATGTAGGAGTAATAAGAGCAGGGTCAACAAGAAATTCAGTATCAGATAGGGCAGTCCTAGAAATGGAAACCAGGGGAGAGACAGAAGCCATAAACCAGACCCTGGTAAAAAGAACCTACGACATAGTAGAAGGAGCCGCCAAAGCCTTCGACCTATCCTATGAAATAAAAACAGTAGGATCGGCCCCAGCCCTTTTAAAAATAGAAAGTGAATTTTATAAAGAAATAAACGATATGCTAGGAAAACGAGGCTATAAGACCTTCCTAAATGGCAAATTTAAAGCCTCAGAAGATGTAGTCTACTTCATAAACAAAGTAGAAGAAAATGGAGGCAAGGCAGTCCACTTCATATTCGGAAGCAAACTAGCAGCAGGCCACCATAAGGATAGTTTTGATTTTAATGAGGATACTCTGGAAGAGGCCTTGGGAGTTTTTAAAGAAGTTATAAGATATTTAAACTGAGATTTATCCAAGATAATATTATTATTTACTTTAATTCTTCGTTATCTTATCACGTAATAAATTGTTGTCATCAAGCTGATGACTTCGCCTAAGGGGGAGGGCCAAGGACCCATGCGAAAGGGTCCTTGGGCCTCCTCTTTAGACGAAGATTCAATTGTAAATAAATATAATTCGATATGAGATATAATTACGAAGAATTAAAGTAAAAAATTATAATTCATTAAAAATGAGAAAAAAAGGGGATTTTAAAAGGGGCTTAGGCCCCTTTTCCTATAAATCTTTCGGTTCTTTTATTATAAATGACCCAATGATGAAGGTTGCTGACAAGATTGCTGTTGCCATTAGGGCAGTTTTTTCTCCCGCTGAATGCTCTATCATTACTATTATCTGATAGGCTATGGTTTCTAGGATATAAACTAGGGACCAATATACGCTCATGATTTGGGTTAGTTTTTCTGAATACATGCCGGGGATTTCTTGTGGGATTAGGACGAAGTTTGTTAGTGGTACATACATTATTGTTCCCAAAGCAAGGGCTAAAATTGTTGAAAGTGTCGCATTTGTTGAATTTATTAGGGCTATGGCTATTATTGTTGTAAGGATGCCTGATATTTTTAGGGTTGGGACTCTTTTTGTTGATTTTTTTGCTACTATTATTGATAGAAGAGTACCGATTAGGGCTCCTGTTGTAAATAGGGTTGAGATTTTGCTGGCAGGTATTGGCGAAAAGTTGGTGTTTGGGAAAATATTTAGCATGACCATATATAGGGTCAAGTGGCCAAAATACATGGTTGGCATGATTATGGCGATTTTTTCCTTAAAGGCATCTTTTAGGTTAAAGTCTAGGCCATCACTTGTTTTTGTTGATGAAATTTCAAAGTTTTCACCAAATATTAGCCAGAGGGCGAAGATTATAAAAGATACGATAGCAAAGGCTACTAAGGCCCACCTACCAAGTCCTAATAATTTTATGATTGGTCCTATTAGAAGGAGAGCTAGGATTGATCCTACATTGTAGGATACGTTATTTAGGGCATTTACCACTGGTCTTTGATCTGGGTGGAAGTAATTTACTACTACAGGTGAGAAGTAGACTACAAAAAGTGCTCCTCCAAATCCCATTATAAATCTTCCTATTAGAAAAACAGGAAAGGACTGGGATAGGGCTGCAAGCATGGCCCCTGCTGGTATTAAGAGTGCTGCAAGTCCTATAGATTTTTTGGGAAATAGCTTGGCAAAGATTGTAGCAGCTATCAGGTTGCCCAAGATTTTTGCTACAGTTACCACATTATTTATAAGGCTAACTGCGTGAGGGCCTTCCACATTAAAGAAATTTAGGATATTGGGTGTAAGTTTTGAACCTGCTATCCAGTTGACTGCGAAAAATGCGTAGGCTAAGAACATAAGTCCTTCAATAATTACTGGTTTAATTTTTAAATTTTTTTGCTCATTCATTTTTAACTCCTTAATAAAATAATTATACCCATTTTCAAATGAATTTTATCGGTCTTGACGTATGATAATTTTATGATGAAAATATACAAAGAATTTAGTGAAGATTTAATAAAATTTATTGATGCATCTCCTCTAAACTATTTCGCAGTTAAAAATGCTAGCGAAATCCTAGAGGGGGCTGGCTTTAAGAGACTTTCTGAAAAAGAAAATTGGGAATTAGGAAGGGGAAAATACTATGTAATTCGTGATGATTCCGCTCTTATAGCCTTTGAAATAGGAAAAGACCCAAGGGATGGCTTTGAGATAATAGGCTCTCACACCGATAGCCCTACCTTTAAAGTCAAGTCTAATCCAGAAATAGGAACAAATGGCTATTTAAAGCTAAATATAGAACCTTATGGGGGCATGATTCATTCAACCTGGCTTGATAGGACCCTATCTCTAGCAGGAAAGGTTGCCTACAAGGAAGGCGATGAGATTAAATATTCTCTTGTAAATATTGACAAGAACCTTTTGACTATTCCAAATGCAGCCATCCACATGAATAGGGAAATCAACAAGGGCTATGGTTATAATCCTCAAGATAAACTTTATCCTCTTGTAAAAACTATCAGCGATGCGCTTGAAGCGGATGGATTTATTCTTAAACTTCTTGCTGAGGACCTTAAAATAGATGAGGATGCCATCCTTGACTTTGACCTAGGCCTTTATGATAGGCAAGCAGGGGCGATAATAAATGATATGGTCCAAGTAGGAAGGATTGATAATCTCGGTTCTGTTCACGCTTCTCTTAGGGCCCTTGTGGATTCTAAAGAAGGGGCCAATAAGATGATTATCTTAAATGACAATGAGGAAATCGGATCAAGGACTAGGGGAGGAGCGGCTTCTAATTTCTTAAAGGCTGTGCTTAAGAGAATTGCCCTCAAATCAGGCCTTGATGAGGAAGGCTATCAAATAATGGTGGAAAATTCTATGCTGATTTCAGCCGACCAAGCCCACGCCATTCACCCATCTTATCCAGAATATTCTGACCCAACTAATATTGTAAAGATGAATGAGGGACTAGTAGTAAAAATCGCTGCAAATGGAGCCTATGCATCATTTGTTGAAACCAAGGCAAGACTTTTTGACCTAGCAAATAAATTGGGTCTTAAGCTACAGACCTTCCACAACAGAAATGACAAGACAGGTGGTTCCACAATTGGGCCAATCACAACTACAGTTCTTGGCCTAAAGACCATAGATGTCGGCATACCAATGCTTGCTATGCATTCTGTTAGAGAGCTTTGCGGTATGAAAGACCATTACGAGGCTTACGAAATATATAAGGGATTTTTTGAGGAGATTTAAATGGCAATAGTAGAAGTAGCCCTTGTGCCACTTGGCACCAAGGAAACATCAGTTAGTAAATATGTAGCAGAAGCAGAAAAAATCCTTAAAGATGAGGGCTTAAAATATAAGCTAAATCCTATGGGAACAGTAATTGAGGCGGATTGTGACAAGGCCTTTGCAGCCATTAGAAAGATGCAAGAGTCAGTATTTTCTAAGGGAGCAGACAGGGTTTACACAGTTATAAAAATTGATGACAGACGTGATAAGAAAGCCTCTATGGAACAAAAAATAAAATCAGTTGAAGATAAGCTATAAAATTTAATTAATAGAAATTTTCCTTTAAATAGGCCTACTTACTTAAGCTAGTTAGGATTAATATTTTTTCTAAAGAGAGTGTCTATTTTTAATTCAATTTTATTATTAACTGATGATGTATTTGTAATAGTTTTTAAAAACAAATTGTATTAGAAAAAGCGTCAATAAACCCGATTAATTAACGGATTTATCGACGCTTTGGGGCCTATAGAGCCCCTATTTTTTTGTTGATTTTTATTTTAATTTAAGAGCAACTTCAAATTCTCTTTTTGCTTTTTTAAATAAGAATTCTCCATTACGTACTGATGAAAGACATTCAGCCCTATTTCTTATTGCCTCAAATTCATTTGGTGCATCAAGAACTATGAAGTTAGCTGGTTTTCCTTCATCAA
>OJLY01000250.1_pt1 | contig 39947 bp, 34 predicted proteins | sample 1597031 | NCBI WGS metagenome assembly OJLY01 (sample SAMEA3904673, study PRJEB24821) | metagenome | biome: Builtin; feature: hospital; material: surface | place: USA | collected 2013-06-03
GGTCCTTCAGCGTATCGACGATCGCGTCAAAGGCCTCCCAGCTACGTGCCGCACGACCGGTGCCGCCGTAGACGACGAGGTCATCGGGGCGCTCCGCAACCTCGGGGTCAAGGTTGTTCTGCAGCATGCGCAGCGGGGCCTCGGTCTGCCAGGACTTTGCAGTGATCTCGGTGCCTCGCGGGGAGCGGACCTCGCGTGCACCTTCGGACCAGTTCTTCGCCATGGGAATCCTTTCTACGGCTCATTGAGTTTCGTGATGCAGGACCACAATCCGACAGGAATGTAACCCGCGTTACATTGAGGATAAGGGAGCAATGTGGTTGCTGGAATACAGTTTTTGCCCGGTTTGTCTCGGATACGAGACAGACCGGGCAGTGGGGGTTAGAAGATCAGGTACGCGATCGGCACCGTCAGGATGATGGACAGCACCACGCGCTGGAACCAGATGATCACCATGTGGCTGATCTTCAACGGGATGTCCGTGGCCAGCACCGCCGGGATCATCGAGGAGAAGAAGAACACCTGGCTGATGGAGACCACACCAACGGTGAAGCGCAGTACGTCAGACTCGTTGCCAGCCGCCAGCGTTGCCGGCAGGAACAGCTCGGAGAGGCCGATGGCAAACGCCTCGGACGCGAGCCACGGATCCGGCAACTGGAACACCCACGCGAGCGGGTAGAACAGTGCGCCAAGGATCTTGAACGCCGGGGTGTAAAACGCCAGCGCCAAACCGATGATGCCAACGGCCATGATGCCTGGGATGACCTGGATGGTCATGATCACGCCGTCTTTGAAGTTGCGCCAAATGGTCTTCGGCAGCGACTCCGCCTGCGCCAAAAACGCCTTCGCTTCCTTCCAGGCGGCGGCAAACAGGTTGCCCTCCACGCGCTCCTCCGGTTGTGGGGTAGCGCCCGGGTAGTAGTCGTCCGGGATCGTGCTCAGCGGAGGGATGCGGACGATGACGATAGTGACCAGAAAGCACACAAGGAGCGTGACCGCGAAGTACACGCCCCAGATGTGCATCAGGTCCAGCGTTCGCGCCACAACCACCATGAACGTTGCGGACGCGGTGGAGAACCCTGCCGCAATGATCGCGGCTTCGCGGGCGGTGTATCCGCCGGTGCGGTAGACGCGGTTGGTGATCAAAAGGCCCAGCGAATACGAGCCCAAAAACGACGCCACCGCGTCAACGGCAGACTTGCCCGGCGTGCGATACACCGGCCGCATGAACCGCTGCACCATCACGCCGATGAACTCCATCAGGCCGAAGCCAACAAGCAGGCCCAGGAACACCGCGCCGACCGGGATAAGCAGGCCGACGGGGATGACGAGTTTGTTCAGGATGAAGGGGCCGAGGCGTTCGTCGAAAAGAAATGCGGGGCCGAAGTTGAACACGAGCATCGCGCACAACACCACCGCCAGCGCGGACAGGAACGCGAACACGGCGCGCGCTTTATCCTCGCGCCACTTGCCGGTGGCGAATTGGTAGACGGCACCGGCGGTGATCATCACCAAGGTGATGTACGGCAACGCCGGACCAAGCGCCGCCTGCAGCCAGCTCACAATGTGATCCAGCAAAATCGTGTTCTTCTCCCCGACGGTAAACGGGACGAAGAACGCAAACGAACCGATGGCGCTGTAGAGGAAAAACCTCCACTTGTTCTTCGGCTCTGCGCTGTCCACCTCGTGCTCGGGTGGAAGAGAGGGGACGGCGGCAATATTGTCGCCGGGAATCCAACGGGTGCTTCCACCACGCGGTGGAGTCTGAGTGTCATCCATGGTGCTGCTCCTTTACGGAACTCAGGTGGTGCGCGGATCTTCGCTCAACCAGGACTGGATACGTTCGTTGTCTTGCCCCAACTCCGGCGCCGGCGTCGGCTTTGCCATGCCAGCGAGCTTGAGCGGGGAGGCGAGGGTGCGGAACCCATCCGTTTCTTCAACCACCACGCCACGCTCCTGGGCGAACGGGCTACGCAGCGCCTCGTCCAGGTCGTACACGCGGGCGGTGGGCACGCCATGCTCTTCAAACAGTGCGATGGTCTCCGAGCGTGTCTTCGTGCTCAACGCTTCTTCGATCAGTTCGCGCAGCGCAACGCGGTTTTCGGAGCGGGCCACCGGTTCCGCAAAGCGATGGTCGGTTGCCAACTCTGGCATGCCAAGCGCGTTGGAAAGGCGCTCGAACAGGCGGTTCGTGGTGATCGCGATGACCACATCGCCGTCCTTCGTGGCGTAGGTGGAAAACGGTGCGGACAGGCCGTGGTCGTTGCCGATGCGGGTGGGCGGGGTGTCGTCGTAAAGCGCGCGCATGCCCACGGACTCCATGACGGACACGAGCGAGTCGTACATAGCAAGGTCCAGATGCTGGCCGGTTCCGGTGGATTCGCGCTGGTAGAGCGCTGAAACCGTGCCGATGGCAGCGTAGAGGCCCGGGATGAGGTCACCCAGCGAGATGCCTACGCGCGTCGGCTTGCTGTTCGGCCAACCCGTAATCGACATCAGGCCACTCATCGCCTGCGCAACCAGGTCGTACGCCGGTTCCTTGGCAAGCGAGCCCGTCTGGCCGAAGCCGGAGATGCTCGTGACCACGAGGCGCGGGTTGATCTCCAGCAAATCCTTCGGCGCAAGGCCGAGCTTCTCAAGCACACCAGGGCGGAAATTTTCGACGACCACATCAGCGCGACGGACAAGATCACGCAGCACTTCCTTATCGTCGTCGTTTTTGAAGTCCAGCGTGATGCCCATCTTCGAGCGGTTGAACAAGCGATAGTAGGCGGACGTGCCGTCGACGAACGGGCCGAACTGACGCGAATCGTCACCCCACGGCGACTCCACCTTGATCACCTCAGCACCGAGGTCCGCCAGGATCATGGAGCAGAACGGTCCCGCGAGCACGCGGGAGAGGTCAAGGACGCGGATTCCGGAAAGCGGTGCATTCATAGTGTTTCCTCCTGCGTGGACTAGACGAAGGCCGATTCGCCCGTGATGGAGCGACCGACGATGAGCTGGTTGATGTCGTAGGTGCCCTCGTAGGAGTAGATGGCCTCGGCGTCGTTGAAGATCTTCGCCATGCGGTAATCCGAGATCAGGCCGTTGCCGCCGAGGATCTCGCGGCCGAGCGCGACCGTCTCGCGCATGAGCTTCGAGGTGAATGCCTTAGCCAGTGCGGACTGCTCGTTGTTCGCGGAACCGCGGTCCTCCATGCGGGCCAGCTGGGCCATCATCGACTCGGAGGCAACGAGGTTGCCCTGCATGGTGGCCAGCTTGTTCTGGTTGAGCTGGAACGAGGAGATCTTCTTGCCAAACTGGATGCGCTCATCCGCGTAGCCGAGTGCCACGTCGAGGGCACCCATCTGCGTACCGACGGCCTGCCAACCCACCGTAGAACGTGCACTCTTGAACACCTTGTTGATGTCCTTGAACGAGTTCGCGCCTTCGAGCTTGTCGCTATCCGGCACGAACACGTTGTCCAGGGTGATGTCGGCGTTCTGCACCGCACGGATGGCAATGCGGTTTTCCATCAGCGTGGCCGTGTAGCCCTCGGAGGTGGTGTCCACGATGAAGCCCTTGACCTGCTCGTCCTCCGGGTCGCGGGCGTAGACGGCGACGTAGTCGGAGAAGGTGGCGTTGCCGATCCAGCGCTTCGCGCCGTTGAGGATCCAGCCGCCGTCGACCTTGGTGGCGGTGGTGCGCATGCCCTGGGCGACGTCGGAGCCGGCCTCCGGCTCCGTGATCGCAAGCACGCCGGTTTTGCGCACGGCGTAGAGGTCCGGCAGCCAGCGCTCCTTCTGCTCCTCGGAGCCGAGCAGCTCGATACTGCCGGTGAACAGGCCATCCTGGCCGGAGAAGAACGTGCCTACGGAACCGTCGGCGCGGTGAATTTCCGCGGCGACGAGGCCTGCGAGCAGGCGGGAGCGACCCTGGCCGCGTACGAGGCTGATGATGTTGAGCTCGCCTATCGACGGCAGCAGCTCGTGCGGGAACTCCGAACGGTTCCAGTAGTCCACCGCGATCGGGAGCACCTTCTCCTTCGCCCAATCGCGGACGTTGTAGAGGATGTCCTTTTCCTCCGTGGACAGTTCGCTTTCAAAGTCGTAGAAATCGCCATTCGGGTACCGGCCAGCCATAATGAGACTCCAATCACAATCTGCGGGGGTTAATGATGTAGGCGACAGTGTATGGAGTTTCCCGTGGTAAGGAAGGGGTCCACCCTTCGAGTTGTCTGGGATTACAGACCAATGGTGTTGCGAAATGGAAAACAGGCAGCGCCGACACCGCGGCGCTGCCCGTTGAGTAGTGCGGTTTAGCGAAGTGTGCCCACAACCGCCTCAACGGCCTTGACGTAATCGCCGCCCTTGACCAAATGCACGGCATGCTCAATCTCCGGGGCCAGGAAACGATCGGTGCCCGGGCCCTCCACATGCTTACGCAGCGTGGCCAGAGCTGCACCGGTGCCGACGGACGGCTCACCCTCGCGCATGTCCAGCGCACGCGCGGCGGTGAGGATCTCCACTGCAAGCACGCGCTGCAGGCCATCGATGCTGCGGCGCAGCTTGCGGCCCGCCGACCAGCCCATGGAAACGTGGTCCTCCTGCATCGCGGACGACGGGATCGAATCCGCAGACGCCGGCACCGCGTTGCGCTTGAGCTCGCCGACAATGCCTGCCTGCGTGTACTGGGCGATCATGTGGCCGGAATCCACGCCCGGGTCGCCCGCGAGGAACGCGTTGAGGCCGCGGTTGCGCGCCGGGTCGAGGAAGCGGTCCGTGCGGCGCTCGCTAATCGACGCCAAATCTGCCACCACAATCGCCAAAAAGTCCAACACGTACGCCACTGGTGCGCCATGGAAGTTGCCGTTCGAGGCAACACGGCCGTCCTTGGCCACCACCGGGTTATCGTTCGCGGCGGCGAGCTCGCGGTCGGCCACCGTGGTCACGTATGTTAGCGTGTCGCGGAAACCGCCGGCGACCTGCGGGGTGCAACGGATCGAGTACGCATCCTGCACGTCGTTCGCCTTGAAGCCCTCGAGTGCCGCCGCCAGGATCGGCGAATCCGCCGCCACGGTACGGATGTTGTAGGCCGCGTCCGCCTGGCCCGGGTGCGGGCGCAGCTGCTGCAGGTCGTCGTCGAAAACGGACAGCGTGCCGTTGAGACCCTCCACGCTCATCGCGGTTGCGATGTCCGAAACCTTGGCAGCCTCGCGCAGGTCCGCGATGGCCAGGCACAGCATGCCGAGCATGCCATCGGTGCCGTTGATCAGCGCCAAGCCTTCCTTTTCGCGCAGAACCAACGGCTCGATGCCGGCCTGGGCAAGGGCGTCAGCGGCCGGAACGATTTCGCCACCCTTGACGCGGACCTCGCCCTCGCCCAGCAGGGCCAGGGCGCAGTGGGCCAGCGGCGCCAGGTCGCCGGAGCAACCCAGCGAACCGAACTCGCGCACCACGGGCGTGATCCCAGCGTTCAGCGCGGCGGCGTAGGTCTCCGCCACCACCGGGCGCACACCGGTGCGGCCCGTGCACAGCGTGGACAGGCGCAGCAGCATCAGCGCGCGAATGACTTCTTCTTCCACCTCCGGGCCGGAGCCCGCGGCGTGGGAGCGCACCAGTGATACCTGCAGCTGCGCGCGCATATCTTCCGGGATGTGCTTCGTGGCCAGGGCGCCAAAGCCAGTGGAGACGCCGTAGACCGGGGTCGGGTCCGCAGCGAGCTCCTCGATGCGCTCACGGGTAGCGGCGATTTCCTCGAGCGCCGCCGGATCGATCTCAACGTTTGCGCCGTAGCGCGCGACGGCGACGACGTCCTCAACGGACAGCGCGCCGATGCCTACTGTGACGGGGGTAATAGTTGTCATGCGTGCGATGCTAGATCACACCGGTGTAGTGCTCAACGATTACCAAAAAACTGCGTGCGCAAGCGTGCCGAGGCATCCTCCAAAGCCCCCAAAAGTGCCTGCTTATCGGTGCTTCCCACCGGGAACGTCGCCGCAAGCGCCGCCGCCGGTCGCTCCAGATGGTCCAGCACCGCAACCGCCACGGACTCCTGCCCGCGCGAGACTTCCTCGCATTCGCTTTCCCAGCCGTGCTCGCGGACGTCGATAAGCTGCGCTTTGACCTCGCTGTACCTACGGCGCTCGCCAGACGACGTGAACACCGCGCGCAACTCCGCGTCCGGCAAATGCGCAAGCATGATGCGACCCGACGCCGTAGCCAACGCTGGCAGACGCACACCAACCTCCGTCACCAACGACACCGCCCCTGGAGCACGCACCTCGTGCAGGTACACAATCTCCGACCCGGCCAGGCGCGTCAGGTGAGCCGAACCCCCAGCAAGCGCAGCAATACGGGCGAGAGGCTTCGTCGCGAGCCGCACCAACGGCTGCTGCGTGGTGTACGCCTGCGACATCCGGTACGCCGCCAACCCCAACCCGTACGTGCCCGGGTTTTTCAAGTGCACCACAAAGCCGGAATCCTCCAACTCGCGCAGCAAGTGGTACGTCGTCGAACGGGGCAGCTCCAACTCGCGTTGAATACGGGTCGCAGAAATCGGCGCATCTGTAGTGGACAGCAGCGACAGGATGCGCAGCACATTGTGCGCAGCGGGAACCTGGGGCTTATTCATCGCCTCTCAGTATGCCCCGACGCTAGGCTCGTGTGGCATGAATACAGTCACAGCACCACTTTTCGCACCCGCACCCGACTGGACCGGCCGCGACGACGGCCCCGGCGCCGAGCACGCCCGCTGGCACAGCGAGGTCTCCACCAACGCCGAACCGCACGAAGGAGCCGTGCACCTCATCGGCTTTGCCTCCGACGAAGGCGTTGAGCGCAACGGCGGCCGCCAAGGCGCCGCCCAGGGCCCCGAGGCGTTGCGCGCCGCACTCGGCTCCCTCGCTATTCACGACGAGCGCACGCTTATCGACGCCGGCACCGTCACCACCCAAAACGACGACCTCGAAACCGCGCAACGGACCCTTTCCGACAAGGTGTATGACCTCGTCACCGCGCAAGGCGCAGACGGCATGACCGTCGTGCTTGGCGGCGGACACGAAACCTCCTTTGCCACCCACCGCGGCGCCTACGAGGCCATCGGCCCGATGCACATCATCAACTTCGACGCCCACTTCGACCTGCGCACCGCCAGCCGACCCACCTCCGGCACACCCTTCCGCCAGATCGCCGACCTAGCGGGCAGCGACTTCGACTACTCCGTCTTCGGCATCTCCCAGCCCAACAACACCAAGGTGCTCTTCGACACCGCCGACGACCTCGGTGTGACCACCGTGCTGGACACCGAACTTGCTGAAATGTCGATGCGCGAAGCCGTCTACCGCGCCCTCGCCTCCGTCGACGGTGATCTGCCGATCCACCTCTCCATCGACCTCGACGTACTGCCCGCCGCCGTCGCGCCGGGCGTGTCCGCCCCCGCGGGCTTCGGCGTGGACTACGCGAAATTGCGCGCCATGGTCGCCGCCGTCGCCGCCACCGGCCGGGTCGCACTGCTCGACGTTGTGGAACTCAACCCCGACTACGACGTAGATAACCGCACCGCCAAAGCCGCGGCGCGGCTTATCGACGATGCGGTAACGGCGGCGGCAGGGCGTCGTCGCTAAGCAAAAGCCCCTTAGAACAGCAGGTGGGCGACGGGCACCGTAATGATCACGGTGAGCACCACGCGGATGAACCAAATGATGACCATCTTCACGATGTTCAGCGGAATGTCCGTCGCCAACACCGCCGGCACCATCGCCGAGAAGAAGAAAATCTGGCTCACGCACACCACAGCAATGGTGAACTTCAACACCATGTCATCCGAACCCGCCGTCAGCGTGGCCGGCAGGAACATCTCCGCCAAGCCGGTCGCCAGCGCACCCGACGTTGCCCACGGATCCGGCAGACGCAGCAACCACACCACCGGATAGAACACCACGCCAACGGCCTTGAACACCGGCGTGTACGTCGCCAGCACCAGGCCAATCACGCCAACCGACATGATGCCCGGCGTGACCTGCACCGCCATGACCAAACCGTCGCGGAAGTTCGTCCACAACACCTTGCCCAACGAATCCGCACGGTTGAGCTCAATCTTCGCCTCACGCCATGCCGCCTTGAAACGGTTACCGGTGATCTCCTTCTCCGGATGCGGCGTCGCCCCCGGGTAATAATCCTCCGGAATGCGCGAAATCGGAGGGATGCGCACCGTAATCGCCGTCACGATAAACGTGATGATGAAGGCGATAAAGAAGTACGCGATCCAGTGCTCCATGATGTCGAGCGTCTTAGCGACGATCACCATAAACGTGGCCGACACCGTAGAAAAACCTGCAGCAACAATCGACGCCTCACGCCCGTTATAGCTGCCGTTCTTATACATACGATCCGTGATCAACAGGCCCAACGAATACGAGCCGAGGAACGACGCCACCGCATCCACCGCAGACTTACCCGGAGTGTGGAACACCGGACGCATGATCGGCTGCACCATCACGCCAATGAACTCCATCAGGCCAAAGCCCACCAGCAAACCCAAAAAGATCGCGCCGACCGGGATCAGCAGCCCGACCGAGATCACCAACTTATCCAGGATGAACGGACCAATATCCGGGTTGAACAACCACTCCGGGCCGAACCCAAACGTCAGCATCGCGCACAGCACAATCGCCAGCACAGACAGTGCCGCAAACGCCATGCGTGCGTAGTCCTCTTTCCAGCGTCCAGTGACGAACTGGTAGATCGTGCCAGCGATGATCGCCGCCAGCGCCAGGAAACGGGTGCCCTCGCCGAGGGTCGTCGTGATCCACGTGACGATGTGATCCAGCAGGATCGTCGACTTCGAACCATTAATAGAAAACGGCACGAAAAACGCGAAGATACCGATGGCGCTGTACACAAAGAAACGCCACACCGCCTGAGGCTTCACATCCGCATCGGGGGTGAAGTCGGGATCGGGATCAGCCGGTTGGGTGGAGTCGTCGACAAGCACATGCGAACTTGCGGGCAAGTCCTTTACTGGCCAAGCAGGCGAATACCTACGCATACGATTCGTGCGCTTACCAGCGGGTTCCATAAACATCCTTTCAATACTGCAGCGGCGTCCGCAACGTCTGCCCAACAGTCGGGGCCGAATATTTTTGGTGCCGAAGAATAATTTTTACACAAAAAGTGACACACGGCACAAAGTGATGGTCTAGATTCTCTAGTTACTTGAAGCGACGTTCAAGAAAACCCCAGCACACAAACAAAAGGAGGGCGCCATGGAAGGGTTCATCGACACCCTCAATGGCCTCATTTGGTCCAACTGGTTGGTATTCCTGTGCCTCGGCGCAGGCGCATACTTCACACTCGTCACCCTGTTCCTGCAGATCCGTTGCCTGCCGGACATGATCCGCCAACTGAAATCCGGCGAAAAGTCCGAGGAAGGCATCTCCTCGTTCCAATCCCTGATGATCTCCCTGGCCGGCCGTGTCGGCGTCGGCAACATCGCCGGCGTCGCCACCGCCATCGCCTTCGGTGGCCCCGGCGCAGTCTTCTGGATGTGGCTCGTCGCCCTACTCGGCTCCGCAACCTCGTTCATCGAGTGCTGCCTCGCCCAGATCTACAAGGAAACCGACCGCGACACCGGCGAATACCGCGGTGGCCCGGCCTACTACATCGAGAAGGCCTACAAGCACACCACCGCCGCACCATTCATGCTGGTCTACGCCATCATCTTCGCAATCTGCATGCTGCTGGCAACCTCCTACTTCCTCCCCGGCATCCAGGCCAACGGCGTAGCCGCAGCCGTGGACAACGCATGGGGCATCGACGTCAAGATCTCCGCAGCCGTCATGGCGATCCTCCTCGCCTTCATCATCATCGGCGGCGTGAAGCGCATCGCGAACTTCGCATCCATGGTCGTCCCGTTCATGGCCGCCATCTACATCATCATCGCCATCGTCGTCCTCTTCGCCAACGCCTCCGACATCCCCGAAGTCTTCGGCGTGATCTTCCGCTCCGCCTTTGACAAGGAAGCAGCATTCTCCGGCATGCTCGGCGCAGCCATCATGTGGGGCGTCAAACGCGGCATCTACTCCAACGAAGCAGGCCAGGGCACCGGCCCGCAGTCCGCAGCCGCCGCCGAAGTCTCCCACCCGGCCAAGCAGGGCTTCGTCCAGTCCTTCGCCGTCTACATCGACACCCTCTTCGTCTGCTCCGCAACCGCCTTCATCATCATCTCCACCGACATGTACAAGGTGTTCGAAGGCCAGTCCGAAGACGGCGCCGTAGTCTACGACGGCTCGCTTCCCGACGGCGTGCCCGTCGGCCCCGGCTTCGTCCAAGAAGGCCTGAACTCCTTCTCCGCCGGCCTCGGCCCATCCTTCATCGCGCTGGCCATCATGTTCTTCGCCTTCACCACCGTGCTGGCGTACTACTACATGGCAGAAACCAACTCCGTCTACCTCAACCGCTGGGTAAAGAACGAAGGCGCCCGCAAGGCCATCATCTGGGGCCTACGCGTCCTGATCATCGCTGCGGTGTTCATCGGCGCAACCACTACCCCGGGCAACGCGTGGGCACTCGGCGACATCGGCGTGGGCGCAACCGCATGGCTCAACATCGTCGCCATCCTCTTCCTGCAGGTCCCGGCCCTCAAGTGCCTGTGGGACTACCGCCGCCAGAAGAAGGCCGGTATCGACCCGCACTTCGACCCCGAGGCCCTCGGCATCAAGAACGCCGACTTCTGGGTTGAGCGCAAGAACGAGCTCATCGCCGCTGGCAAGTGGCCCGGCGTTGAGGGCACCGCAGGTGCTGCTGGTGCTGACTCTGGCTCGACGGTCGTGCGACCAGACGAGCAGTAAGCGCTTACTGCTCTAAGCCGGTCCCCGGGTTTGCGCCCGGTGGCCGGCTTTTTCGTGCGTGGCGGGGTGGTTCGGTTGGGTGCTGGCCCCAAACGGTACATCCAACACAGCTCATTTCGCTGATTTTCGACGAAATGCACCGTGTAGGAGGCGCCGTTTAGCTTTGCGACGCCGCCCCCACCGACCCCACCACCACAGATGGTGAGAACGCAACGGAGAGCTTGCGAGTTTTTACGCGTCTTCACCGTTGTGTTCTCACCATGTGTGGGAGGGGCGGGGGCGGGGGAAAGGAGGCGCAGCCGGCCCACCCGCCAACCGGCCGCCAACCAGCCGCTACCGCAGCCGGGCGAACAGGGCTTCGGCTGCCTCGTCGTCCCAAAGCACCACGTTGCCCACTTCGGTGTCGGCGAAGCCGCCGATGGGCACGGTCTCGGTGTCAAGGCCGCCGCGCATAGCGAAGGCGATGCGGGCGAGGTTCCAAACGTGGTCGCCGGAACCGACGGTGAGCAGGGTTGGCGCGACCCATAGCAGGCGTCCAACACGGAACGGGTTGAGGAACACCGCAGGTGAGAACACTCGTGAGGTCAATGCGCTGAGGAATTCGCGTTGGCGGACGACGCGGTCGAGGTCGCCTTGGGCGGTAGCGCGGGTGCGTACGTAGCCGAGTGCGGTGGGGCCGTCCATCTTTTGGCAGCCGGGCTCGACGAACAGGTTGGCGAGGGGGTCGTCGATAGGTTCGGCGACGCAGATTTCCACGCCTCCGACGGCGTCGACAACGCCGGCGATGCCGCCCATGCCGATTTCGGCGTAGCGGTCGATGTGTAGCCCGGTGTTTTGCTCGACGGTCTGCACGAGGAGTTCGGGGCCGCCGAGGGCGAACGCGGCGTTGATTTTGTCGTAGCCGTATCCGGGTACTGGCAGGTAGGAGTCGCGCGGGATAGACATCAGGGTTGCTTTGCCGCGCAGCGGCAGGTGGAGCAGCATGATGGTGTCGGTGCGTGTGGAGCCGATGTCGCCGCCGGTGCCGAGCCGTTCGACGTCGCGTTCGCTCAGGCCCGTGCGTGAGTCGGAACCGACGAGGAGCCAGTTGGTGCCGGCTGTATTGCCGATTTGTTCGTCGGGGAGTGCGGCGACGCGGTTGAGGCGGGCGTCGGTAAGGAGGACGGACGCGAGCGCGATCACGATGATGAGGGCGATGATGCTGCCGCATCCAGGGCGTTTTGCTTGACGACGACGCCCCGCCGACCTTTCCCTCCTCTTGGACACCTGCAGCGGCATCGGCCGTTCATCGCGCGGTGCCTGACGCTGCACCGGGCGCTGCACCGGCCGCTGCGCCGGACGCTGTGCGGGCCGTTGAGCTGGCCGGTACTGCACCGGCCTCGAAGTTTCGCGCGGCGGGTACTGAGGTGCGCGGCGTGGCTCGTAGGCGGGGCGTGGCTCGAACACGGTGTGGCCGGGTTCGACGCGGCGTTCTTCCCGGCGCCACTCGTCGCGGCGCGGGGGTCGCTCGGCGGAACGTGCGGGCCGCTCCGTATGGGAATCCGCAGGCCGTGCGGTCTGTGAGGGCCGGCGGCGGACGGGCCGGCCGTAGCGGTCGACGAGGGGTTTTCCGTCTTTGCCCAGGACGAACTCGCCCGCGTTGTCGCGGGGGTCGTTGGAGTGGGGCGTCGTTGACATAAAAACAGTGTAACCAGTGTGACGCGTGTGGTTAGATTCCGAGCCACGACAGGTCGAGGAGTGGGTAGGCGATAAACGCCACGGCGTCGATGAGGAAGTGGGCGATGATCAGCGGCCAGATGCGCCCCGTTTTGTGGAAGTACCAGGCGAACACCACGCCCATGACGATGTTGCCCAGGCCCGCCGAGATGCCCTGATACAGGTGGTAGGACCCGCGCAGTACGGCTGAGGCGGCGATGAACTGCCAGGGCTTCCAGCCGAGTTGGCGCAGGCGGGTGACCAGGTACATCACCACGACGACCTCTTCGCCGAAGCCGTTGGCCAACGACCACAGCAGGGAGGTCGGGATCTGCACGGCCTCGGTGGTCGGTACGACAACTTTGGACAGGCCGAGGTGCACGGCGGTGACGTAGAACGCGAGCCCGGGCAGGCCGATCAGGGCGGCGAATCCGACACCGCGGGCGAGGTCGGGGAGGTGGGGTAGGCGGGGTGGGTGCGCTCGGTCGTCGAGAAGAAACCATGCGAGTCCACCCCACGCGAACAGGGTCAGCGCCGAGCACGCCTGGAGGGCGAGGTCGAGCCACGGGATGGTGGAGGTGGCGTCGTAAATCGTGGTGGTTTGTTGGTTGAGCGGGGCTTTGAGCAGCGAGTCGATCAGGCGCAGGGCTGCGCGCAGGCCCGCGGTGCCGAATGTGACGGCGAGGACCAGCAGGATCTCTATCTTCAGGCGCCGTTGCATGCGGTAACTTTAGCGCCATGCACGAATTGTGGGCGCGCACTGTCGTCGAGGTCGTCGGCCGGGAGTATCCGGCGGCGATGCACCACGCGAGCCTCGGGCCGGCCGACACGGATGTCACCCCGCGCCGCTTGCACCCGGCGTTTTGGGGGTCTTTCGACTGGCATTCGTGCGTGCACATGCTGGCCAGCGGGGTGAAGTTGCACAAGCTTGTCGACGACCCCTCGCTCACCGCCCTGCTCAACCAGCGCCTGACCGCCGACAACATCGCCGCCGAGGCCGCCTACCTGCGCGAGCACCCGCTGTACGAGCGGCCGTATGGCTGGGCGTGGGCGCTGCAGTTGTGCAAGGTCACGCTCGGCACCCCATGGGAGGCCGCGATGGCGCCGCTGGCCCGCCAACTGGAGGAGAACATCACCGCGTGGCTGGGCACGCAGCAGTTGCCGGTGCGCCACGGCGTGCACAGCAACTCCGCACTCGCCCTGCTACTGATCATCGACGCCGCCGACGCGCTCGGCCTCCACAAGCTCCGCTTGCTTTGCGACGACACCGCCCGCACCTGGTTCGAAACCGACCACGCCTACCCGCACACCTGGGAACTGTCCGGCCACGACTTCGTCCCCAACGGGCTGGCGCAGGCGGCCCTGATGCAGCGCGTGCTCGGCGAGGATTTCCCCGCCTGGCTGGACGGCTTCTTCACCCCGGGCGCGCTGGAGTTCTACGCCACCCAGATCCATGTCAACGACCCCGAGGACGGCCAGCAGGCCCATCTGCTCGGGTTGATGTTGATGCGGGCGTGGTTGCTGCGGGTCATCGGTAGGCCAGAGGGCACGCAAATGCTTATCGACGCCACCGTGCCCCACCTCACCGGCACCAACTTCATGGCCACACACTGGCTGATCACCTACGCGCTACTCGCTGAAGAAACAGCACAGGAGAAGTAAATGACACGAATTGCGTATCTCGGGCCCGAGGGCACCTTCACCGAGGAGGCGGCGCGCCGCTTCGACTCCACAGGCCAAGCCGAGTTCGTCCCGGTCGACTCGCCTGCGGCGGCGCTCAAAGCGGTCGCGGAAGGCAAGACCGATTGGGCGGTGTGCGCGATTGAGAACTCCGTCGACGGTGCGGTGACCACCACCGCCGACGCGCTCGTGGACACCCCCGGCGTGCAAATCTACGCCGAGACGGAACTGTCCATCGCGTTCGCCATCATGACCCGGGCGGGCGAAACCCTTGAGAGCGCCCGCCGCTTGGCCACCCACCCGGTGGCGTACAGCCAGGTCAAACGCTGGGTTGGTGAGCACGCGCCGGGCGTGGAGTTCGTCCCGGCGTCCTCGAACGCGGCCGCGGCGAAGATGGTCGCGGACGGCGAGGCGGACGTGGCGGCCGCGCCCGAGCGCGCCGCGGACCTGTTCGGCCTGGACGTCCACGCTCGTGGGGTGGCGGATATGGAGACGGCGCGGACGCGGTTTGTGCTCGTCGGTAAGCAAGGCAAGGTACCGGCCGCAACAGGCAACGACCGCACCGCCATCGTCTTCCGCACCCCCAACAAACCCGGCACCCTGGTCGGCGCGCTGCAGGAATTCGCGGTGCGCGGGGTGGACATGTCGCGCATCGAGTCGCGCCCGACCCGCAAGGAACCCAACACGTACAACTTCTTCGTCGACCTGGTGGGCCACATTGACGACGACCCCATCGCCCAGGCGATTGCCGCCGTGGGGGAGCAGGCGACGCAGATACGCATGCTCGGAAGCTGGCCGAAGGCCTAACCCCAGCCGAGGGCGTGCAGCTCGTGCTCCTCTAACCCGAAGTAGTGGCCGACCTCGTGCAGGACGGTCACCTTCACCTCGTGGCGCAACTGCTCCTCGTCAGCGCAGATGGCTTCGAGTGCGTTTTTGTAGATGAACACCGCATCGGGAAGGAACCCGGAATGGTTGGAGTGCTGCTCGGTCAGCGGCACGCCCTCGAAAAGCCCGAGCAGTGTTGGGTCGTCGGGGTTGAAGTCGCGGGCCAAAATCACCATGTTCTGCATGTGTTCGGCGAAGCGGTCCGGGATGGTGTCCAACGCGTCGTTGATCATCTCCTCGAACAGTTCGTCGCTGACCGGGGCCATCATCAGAACTGCACCGGAGCCTCAGGTGCAGGCGCTTCGGAGGCAGGCGCTTCGGGGGCAGGCGCTTCCGGCGCAGGCGCTGGTGCCTCAGGTGCCGGGGCCTGCGACTGGTTTGCCTGCTGCTCAGAGCGCAACGGGCGGCGTTCGGGGCGTTCGGGTGGCGGGGCGTCGTCGATACGCAAATGCTCGCGGCCCTGCGTCGCAGACCCGGTGAGGTTGGCAAACTGGCCCTCCGGGCGCGAGAACATCAACGCACAATTGGCGCTGCGGGAACCGCCCTCCCAGGCGGCCGGGGTCTGCGAGGTCCAGAAGGGGCGCAGCGCGATCTGGTACAGCGCCTCCTCGCTGCCCAGGTAATCCTGCGCGGCCTGAGTGCACACGTCGCCGAGGTACTTGTCCTGCTCCTCGACGGACGGGGTGTGGTCCGCGAAGTGCTTCGCCAGGTTGACGCGGCTGGTGATCTCCAACTGGTGCGGCTTGTCGCATGGCACCACCGACAGGGAGTTGGCGGCGTCGATGGCCACGCACTCGCCGGCCTCGAACACGCGGGCCTGGTCCGCATCCGCAACTCGGCCGGAGGTCAGCACCGGCTCGCCGTTGCTGTCGGTTTCCTGCAGGCCACACAGCATGGTGCGGTCCCCGTTTTGCCACGCGTCGGCCGGCGGCAGGATCGGAGCGATGGAGTAACGCCCGTTCGGGTCGTATTTACCGTCCAGGTAGCGCAGGGTCGCCGCGCCGCAGAGCTCCTCGCGCAGTTGGGCCTGGCGGGTCTGGTTTGGCAGCGGCGCCTCGGGCCCGAACTCGGAGGTGGGGTAGGTGGCCAGGTCCTCGCGCGCGGCAACCTCGAAGCGGTGCTCGCCGGCGCAATCCGCCTGCTCAAAGTTGGTATGGGTGCCATCTTCGGCAACCTGCCACGTCAAACACGAGCCGGCGTCGGCGGTGGTGAACGACGCCGCCTCCGCAACAGAACTCGAGGTAGACGAGCCGCCCGCCTGGTCTGCGGAGCCGGAACTATCGGCGGTCAGTCCGTAGGTGCCAGCGCCCACCGTGCCCGCCAGAGTGGCGATGAGAAAGGCGCGCAGCGCGGTCTGTTTCGAAGCCATGGCGCACCATTATTCCACTTCGCGGGCGACCCGTGTAGTCAGCCGGTAGCGGTCCGTGCGGTACACCGAGGAGCAATACTCCACGTTGCTGCCGCCACTGCGGGCGTAGCGCAGGATGTGGAGCAGGGCGGTGTCCGGGGTGACGTCGAGAAGCGGTGCGTTGTCGGGGCCGGCCGTGACTGCGGTGACGGTCTGCTCCGCTTCCGTGATGCCCAGCCCGTATTCGTTCTCCAGCAGGGTGTACACGGAGTGGTAGACATCGTTTTCCAGCAGGTCAGGCACAAGGATGGAGTTGTACCAGGCGTCGTCGACGGCGTACGGTTCGCCGTCGCCAAGCCTGAGGCGCCGCAGGCGGATGTGCTCAGTCGTGGGCGGGGTGCCGAAGAACGTCGCCACCGCGTCCGGCGGGGTGGTGCGCTCAGAGAGCAAGATTCTCGACGACGCCTCCACCCGCTGCGCCCGCATCTCATCTGAAAAACTCGCCAGGTGTAGACGGCTCACCAGCGGGGCAGGCGCCACAAACGTGCCTTTGCCGCGCACCCTGCGCAAACGGCCCGCAGCAACGAGGTCTCCGATCGCGCGGCGCACCGTGATGCGGGACACGCCGTAGGCCTCTTCTAATGCCCGCTCGCCAGGCAGGGGGTCGCCGGGGGAGAGCTCGGTGGAGATCAGCTCGTCGATAATCGCGCGCAGCTGCTCATGCTTGGGCACGGGGCCGTCAGTGATGCGGGTGGGCATAAGGCCACCATAGCGCACTGGTTATGACCGGATTGCGGATCGGCGTACGCGCGTCGGGGAACAAGGTAAGGTATGCAACTGTGATTGATCTGAAGCGTGTGCGCGAAAACCCCGAGGCAGTCCGCGAGTCCCAGCGAGCTCGCGGAGAGGACCCAGCGCTTGTCGACGAGCTCCTGGCCGCCGACGAAGCCCGACGCTCTGCGATCCAAGCAGCAGATGAGCTGCGCGCCGAGCAGAAAGCGTTCGGTAAAAAGATCGGCCAGGCCGCTCCGGAGGACCGCCCGGCACTGCTGGAAGGCTCTAACGAGTTGAAGGCCCGCGTGAAGGAAGCCGAAGCTGCGGAAGCCGAGGCGCAGGAGAAGCTGGAGAAGCTGCAGTACTCCATCGCCAACGTCATCGAGGGCGCCCCGGCTGGCGGCGAAGAGGATTTCGTGGTCCTCGAGCACGTCGGCGAGGTCCCCGAGTTCGACTTTGAGGTCAAGGACCACCTGGACCTTGCTGAGCCGCTCGGCCTGATCGACATGAAGCGCGGCACCAAGGTTGGCGGCGCGCGCTTCTACTACCTCACCGGCGACGGCGCCTGGATGCAGCTGGGCATGCTCATGCTCGCAGCTCAGAAGGCACGCGAGGCTGGCTTCAAGCTCATGATTCCGCCGGTGCTGGTACGCCCCGACATCATGCAGGGCACGGGCTTCCTCGACGCGCACGACGAGGAGATTTACTACCTGGAGCGCGACGATATGTACCTCGTCGGCACCTCCGAGGTCGCGCTTGCCGGCCTGCACCAGGACGAGATCATCGACCTGTCCGATGGCCCGCTGCTCTACGCCGGCTGGTCCTCCTGCTTCCGCCGCGAGGCCGGCTCCTACGGCAAGGACACCAAGGGCATTCTGCGCGTCCACCAGTTCGACAAACTCGAAATGTTTGCCTACTGCAAGCCGGAAGACGCAGAGGAGATGCACCAGAAGCTCCTTGGCCTGGAGCGCGACATGCTCGCCGCCGTTGAGGTGCCGTACCGCATCATCGACGTCGCCGCCGGCGACCTCGGCTCCTCGGCAGCCCGTAAGTACGACACGGAAGCGTGGGTGCCGTCGCAAAACACCTACCGCGAACTGACGTCTACCTCGAACTGCACCACCTTCCAGGCTCGTCGTCTGCAGACGCGCTACCGCGACGCCGACGGCAAGACCCAGATTGCCGCAACCCTCAACGGCACCCTGGCCACCACCCGCTGGCTCGTCGCCATCCTGGAGAACAACCAGCAGGCCGACGGCTCCGTGCGCGTCCCTGAGGCGCTGCGTCCGTGGGTGGGCAAGGAAGTGCTCACGCCCTAATGAAACTGCGCGCCTACCGCGGATTCAACGTCCCGCAACGCTTTACTGAAAGCCCAGCCCACCGTGAGGAGGCGGTGGAGCGCTTCTACCAGGGGCTCGTGGGTACGCTACGGCGCGTGATGCGGGCGTTGAACATCGACGCCACCGTCATCGGTGCGGAACATATCCCCACCGAGGGCGGCGCGCTTATCGCCGGTAACCACACCGGTTACGCCGACTTCATCCTCATGGGCACCGGCCCCTACCTGCGCGGCGAGCGCCTCGTGCGCTTCATGGCCAAACAGGAAGTCTTCGACGTACCCGTCCTCGGGCGTCTGCTGCGCAAGATGCATCACGTGCCGGTCAACCGCGCCCATGGCAGCACCGCCATCGCGCCCGCCGTGGAGCGACTTCGCAGCGGCAACCTGGTGGGCATCTTCCCGGAAGCGACCATCTCCCGCTCGTTCGAACTGGCCAGTTTCAAAACCGGTGCCGCGCGCATCGCCCACCAAGCCGGTGTGCCGCTCATCCCGTGCGTGATCTGGGGATCGCAACGCATTTGGACCAAGGACCTGCCGAAACACTTCCGTAATGTGCCGGTCATCGTCCGCTACGGCGCACCCGTCGAACTCACCGGTGACGCCGAGGCCGACACCGCGGAACTCAAACGCCAGATGCAATTGCTTCTCGACGAATCCCGCACCGAATACACCGCACTCGCCGGCCCCGGCACAGGTGAGCCCTGGCTGCCCGCCGCCCTCGGCGGCACCGCACCCACTATTGAGGAGGCCGACCGGATCCACGCCGAGGAACGCGCCGCGAAAGCCGCGAAGAAGGGCCGGAAACCATGACCACCTCGCTGCCGGACACCGCACCCCGCCTGATCATCTCTGACATTGACGGCACCTTCATCACCTCCGCCGGTCGCGTCACCCCGCGCCTGCGCAACGTGGTGTCCCGTGCGATTTCCAGCGGCGCTCACTTCGGCCTGGCCACCGGCCGTCCCCACCGCTGGCTCATCCCGGTGCTCGAGCAGCTCCCGGTGGCACCCGTGTGCGTGTGCGCCAACGGTGCCGTGGTCTACGACCCCACCGAGGACCGCGTCCTCCACGCCCACGAACTCAGCCCCGACACCATGGGCGAAATCCTCCACGACGTCGAACGGGCGCTTGCCGGCGTTTACCACGGCTACGGCGTCGAACGCGTCGGTTCGTCGGCCCTCGACCCGGAGGACGAATGCTTCCTGATCACGCCGGAGTACAACCCGGATGCGTGGGATAGTCGGTTTGGTGTCGTCGATAAGCAAACGCTCATCGAGGTGCCCGCCGCGAAACTGCTGGTCCGCTGCCCCGACATGACCTCCGCCGAGATGTACGACATCATCGCACCGCTTATCGACGACACCACCGCCCACGTCACCTACTCCATGGACGAAGGCCTCATCGAAATATCCCGACCCGGCGCCAACAAAGCCACCGGCGCCCAATACCTCGCCGACCGCTACGGCCTCACCTCCGCCGAGACAATCGCGTTCGGCGACATGCCCAACGACCTGGAGATGATCCAGTGGGCGGGCACTGGCGTGGCCATGGCTAACGCCAAACCCGAACTCAAAGACGCCGCCGACCACGTCACCGCCACCAACGACGAACACGGCGTCGCCACAGTCCTCGAGCGCTGGTACTAGGTCTGTTCTGTTATGCCGCGCGTTGTTCTAACTCCTCCAACCAGTCGCGATAGTTCACGTCCACCCGATTCGGCAACTCTCTCACGCCGGGGCTGCTGTCGATCACAGTCTGCAGCGACGCGATGAACTCGGTGGACGTTGCACGGTCCCACCTCACCCGCCTGACAACTGCGCCCTGGTTTTGAAGCTGGGTTTCGCGCTCGCGTTCGTCGCGAAGCATGCTCGCTGCATCTCCCATTACCCCGCTCGTCTTCTCGAGACCGTCTGCCTCCACAACGAGAAACCCGTTGATCAGTATGTCCGCCCAGGCCATCATCGGGCGGCCGTCACGTTCCCGGATCCGCAGGCCAACCTGGAACTCGAGCGTGACCACCCCGGAAAGCGTTCCGTCTGCGATCGCACGCAGGATTGCGTCGCGCACAATCGTCTCCAACACACTCGCTGACGTATCCGTCGCGTATTCGATGAGTTTCCGGAACCCCGCGATCCCGCGTGCTTTCGGCAGCGCTCCCGTTTTATCCAGTAGGTATTCCGTGGTCAGGTGGCGGTGCTTCCACCTCGCCGACTCGATCTGCACCAGCGCTTCAGTGCGCCCGTGGTACCTGAACGAGTCGAACATCGCCCTGATCGCCGTCGCCGTGCGAACACCCTTGTGTACGAGGTACTCCTGGTCGGTGAGGATTCCACCGTGGTATCGACGCCTCGGGTCCTTATTTCCCCAGGTTCTCGAGTTACCTGGAAGGGCAAGATCGATCTGGGTCACCCAGTTATATGTTGAGAGTCCCAGCCAGCGTGCTGCAGCGGGCCCCGTGATTACTGCAGCCTTGCATTGTGACGCCACTTCGACGATGAGTTCGAGTTCGGCATTTCGCTTCTTCTGCAAATCCCCCATGTAGGAAATATTGCACAGTACGTCTGGGAAGTACAGGGCTTCCAAGTACATTCTGTTGTGCATTCTGAGTCTTGCACACTGATCTGCTAGTTGCTCGGAGGATGCCACTAGCAGATCACGAAACGTGAATCTATTTGCCCAGGTGATGATGAAAACAATGTGCAATAGAAAGGTGATCTGCTAGTCGGTCGCGCGAGCAACTAGCAGATCAGCTCGGGAGACGTGGAAACGAGCCAGAAAGCGCCAGGAAAGCACCGGAAACGAGCCAGAAAGCGCCACAACAACCCAACCGGCACCACCGCCCACCGTAGAATCACGCGCATGGCTTTGATTGCGGCGATTGACCAGGGTACGACGTCGACACGCGTGTGCATCACGCGCACGGACGGGAAGGTCATCACCCAGGCGCAGTTTGAGCACGAGCAGATCATGCCGCGCAAGGGGTGGGTGGAGCACGACCCGATGGAGATCTGGCGTAACACACGCCGGGCGCTCAGCGAAGCACTTGCTGACAAGGACATCGCTGAGCAGGACATTTACGCTCTCGGGCTGACCAACCAGCGGGAGACCGCCGTGATTTGGGACAAAGCAACCGGCAAGCCGATCTACAACGCGATCGTGTGGCAGGACACCCGCACGAACCACGACGGGGACGCCACGAAGTACCTGAGTAAGACCGGGCTTTTGCACAATTCGTATCCTGCGGCGCCGAAGTGGGCGTGGATTCTGGACAATGTCGAAGGCGCTCGCGAGCGCGCCGAAAAGGGCGAACTCCTGGCGGGCACGATGGATACGTGGCTGATCTGGAACCTCACGGGCGGGGCGAAGGACAAGGACGAGGCGTTGCATCTGACGGATGTGACCAACGCGTCGCGTACGTTGCTCATGGATTTGGAAACCCTCGATTGGGACGAGCAGCTTTGCGACGACCTCCGCATCCCACCCCGAATCCTTCCCGAGATCCGGCCGTCTGTGGGCAACTTTGGCAAGATCCGTCCGCGGGGTCCGCTGGCGGGCGTGCCGATCACGGGCGTGCTCGGCGACCAGCAGGCCGCACTGTTCGGCCAAGGCGGCCTGCATGAGAACGACGCGAAGATGACGTACGGCACCGGCCTGTTCATGCTGCTCAACACGGGTGCCGAGCCGAAGTTCAGCGACCGTGGCCTGCTGACCACCGTCGCCTACCAGGTGCAGGGCCAGCCGCCGGTGTACGCGCAGGAGGGCTCGGTGGCCGTGGGCGGGTCGTTGATTCAGTGGCTGCGCGACCAGCTCGGCATCCTGAGCACCGCCGCTGAATCGGAAACCCTCGCGGAGCAGGTCGAGGACAGTGGAGGAGTGGTGATTGTGCCTGCGTTTTCCGGCCTGTTCGCGCCGCGGTGGCGTCCGGATGCGCGGGGTGTGATTGTGGGGTTGACGCGGTTCGTCGATAAGCGGCACATTGCTCGGGCTGCGCTGGAGGCGACGTGCCTGCAGGCGCGCGAGGTGGTGTGTGCGATGGGCGGCGACCCGACGACGCTGAAGGTCGATGGCGGCATGACGGAGAACAACCTGTTGATGCAGATGCAGGCCGACATCCTGGGCGTGACGGTGGAGCGACCCGCGAATACGGAGACGACGGTGATGGGGGCGGCGTCGGCGGCGGCGATGGGCATTTCGCTTATCGACGAACCCTTGTCGCTCGGCACCTCCACCACCTGGGAAAGCGAAATGGCCGGCCCCGAACGGGACTGGCTGGTTACCGCGTGGGAAGACGCGGTGGAGCGCTGTCTAGATCTTGCCTAGGCCCGAGCCTGCGAGGGCCTAGCGGGTGGAGATGTCCACCGCGTTGGTGGTCGGGTTGTAGGTGATGCTGCCGCCTTCGAAGTCGACGCGCACGACGTCGGTGGTCGGGTAGTACTCGCGGGTGATCGGCATGCCGAGTGGGCCTGCGTCGAGGCCTTGCTGCAGCCAGGTCTCCGCAATCTTGCCGACGAGCGAGATGATCTCACCCTGGTCATTACGCGCGGCGATGCCGTTGGAGTAGAAGGTGATTGCCGGGCCGGTCGGTCCGCCAACGCCTGCGATGAGTTTGCCCAGGGTGGGCTCGAGCGCGGTCCAGACGGCGGCGGCCTCGGTGGCGCCGAAGGCGTTCAGTGCTGGGCCGACGGCCGGGCCGATCTTTTGGGCCAACTCCGAGACCTGTGCGAGGTTGAGCCCTTGGAAGACCTCCACCCCCTGGCGCTCGCTGACGCCGGGGAGCATGTCGCGTGCAGCCAGGAACAGCAGGACTGCGCCGATGACGGTGCCGGCCGCGGTGGCGATGGCGATCGGGTCGCCGGAGGTCAGGCCGGTGAGAACGCCTGTGGCGTTGTTGCCGGTGTTGCCCTGATTGCCGGTGTCGCCTGGCAATGCCGGGGACTGGGCGGTGGTGGTGACAGCGGTCGACTCGGTGCCGCGGTTGCCCAGGCCTGCGCGGTTGCCGGCCTTGAGCGTGCGGTACTTCGCTGCGGCGGTGGCGCGGATCATGGGCAGTTTGGAGTACAGGTTGTCGCCTGGGCAGGTGCTGTAGTGGAAGTCACGGTGAGCGTTGATGTTGCTAAACGATGCACCCTGGCCAGCCGAGTACTTGGAGCCCTTGAAGCTGAATTCTGCCTGGTGGTAGCTGTAGCCCATTGGGTTGAAGTCGGCGACGGCTGCCTTCCAGCCGATGATTTCGCCCATGGCGCGCAGTGCTGCGGTGGTGGGCTGGGCGCTTTGGTAATCGCCAAGCATGGAGACGCCCCAGGTGTTTTGGTTGAATCCGCCGACGTGTGCGCCTTGCGGTCCGCGGTCCATGCCGCCTGCGCGGCCTTCGTAGATGTTGCCGTACTTATCCACGAGCGCGTGGTAGCCAATGTCGCCCCAGCCCAGGTTGCGGGCGTGGTAGGTCCAGATGCCACGGACGATGCCGGGTGCCTGGGCCTCGGTGTAGTTGTTGGAGCCGGCGGTGTGGTGCACGGTCGCTGCGGTGGTTGGTTCGGAGTAGTACGGGGCCTGGCTGGACCCTGCACCCCACTGTGCGCGGGTGATCACCTTGGGCATGCCCCAGGTGTAGGAGTCCGCGACCGGGTTGATGCCGCCTTGGGTTTGGCCTTCGCCGCCGTCGAGGAAGACGGCCTGGAGGTCCTTGGCGGTGGTGGGTGCGCCGGAGTCGGTGCGGCCGCCGTCGAGAAGATCAACGCCGCCGGTGGAGACCTGGACGCGCTTGGTTTTGCCCACGAAGATCGGTTCGGTGCCGAACTTGTCGCTGCCCTTCGGCGGGTCGATTGGGTCCATTTCGAACCATTCTGACCAGGTGCCGTCGGCCTGCTGGGAGCGGACGAAGGCGGCGATGTCGCGGTCGCCGGTCCAGGTCAAGCCGACGAGAGAGAACTCGCGGTCGTTGGTGAACTCCTTGACCACGCGGCGTACTTCGCCTTCTTCGCCGCCTTGGGTGCGGATGGCGGCGTCGTCGACAGTGATGTTCGCGCCGGACGCGAAGGACTCGGACGCGGTGTACACCTCGGGTGCGCCGGCGCCGAGGGATTGGACGTGGAGGATGCGGTTGCCGCTGAACACTTGCGTAGCGACGAGAGCCACCACGAGGAGAACGGACACCACGACAGGCAGGATGACGGCCCGGCGTGGTTGGACCGCACCGCCCTGAAGACTACGGCGTTGTTGCACGGTAAAACTCCTGACACTTCTTGTGAAAATAGTGGCAATTGTGACTGGAACGCAGTGTAGTGCAATTTAAAGTCTCAAGAAAGACTTGAGGCTTTTGTGGCGTGTCGCGGCGTGGTGTCGTCGATAAGCAACTGTGCGAAAATAGACCGCATGGCATACGACCTCATTGTTGTTGGATCAGGGTTCTTCGGTCTTACGGTGGCCGAGCAAGCGGCGAGCGAGCTGGGCAAACGCGTGCTGGTGGTGGAAAAGCGCAACCACATCGGCGGCAACGCCTACTCGGAGCAGGAGCCGGAAACTGGCATCGAGGTGCATAAATACGGCGCGCACCTCTTCCATACGTCGAACGAGCGCGTGTGGGAATACGTCAACCGCTTCACCTCGTTCACCGACTACCAGCACCGCGTGTTTGCGATGCACGACGGCACCGCCTACCAATTCCCCATGGGGCTTGGCCTGATCAATCAGTTCTTCGGCAAGTACTACTCGCCGGACGAAGCGCGCGAACTGATTGAACAGCAGCGCGAAGGCCTCGACCCAGCCGCCGCGACCAACCTGGAAGAGCGCGGCATCGCCCTGATCGGCAAGCCGCTCTACGAGGCGTTTGTGAAGCACTACACCGCCAAGCAGTGGCAGACCGACCCGACTGACCTGCCGCCGGAGATCATCTCCCGCCTGCCGGTGCGCTACACCTTTAACAACCGCTACTTCAACGACAAGTACGAAGGCCTCCCCGTCGACGGATACGCCGCCTGGCTGGAGAAGATGGCAGAGCACGAACTTATCGACGTCCGCACCGACACCGACTGGTTCACCGTCCGCGACGACATCCGCGCCGAAAACCCCGACGCACCAGTGGTCTACACCGGCCCGCTCGACCAGTACTTCGACTACGCCGAAGGCCACCTCGGCTGGCGCACCCTCGACTTTGAGCAGGAAGTGCTGAACACCGGCGACTTCCAGGGCACCTCGGTGATGAACTACAACGACGCCGACGTCCCCTACACCCGCATCCACGAGTTCCGCCACTTCCACCCGGAGCGCACCGAGTACCCCACCGACAAGACCGTCATTGTCAAGGAATACTCCCGCTTCGCCGAGGGTGACGACGAGGTGTACTACCCGATTAACACCCCCGAGGACCGCGCGAAGCTCGAGGCTTATCGACGACTCGCGGCGGAAGAATCCGAACAACACAACGTCCTCTTCGGCGGCCGCCTGGGTACCTACCAGTACCTGGATATGCACATGGCCATCGCGTCTGCACTGACCCTGTTCGACAACCAGCTCCGTCCGTTCTTCGAGTCCGGCGAGCCACTGTCCCAGCCGCGCGGCCACTAGGAGGTACTTGTGAGCGCTGAGATTTTCGTTCACCCCGACTGCCCTGACTGCACGGACGTGATCGCGCAGTTTAAGGCGGACCCGCAGGCCTTCGGCGACGCCGAACTTCTCGACGTCACCAACCTGCGCAACCTCAAACGCTTCCTCACCCTGCGCGACTCGCTTGACGGGTTCGCTGACGTGCGCGCCGCCGGCAAGATCGGTGTGCCGTCCAAGGTGATCGACGGCACGACGGTCGAGTTATAAACAACCCAAAACAACTCCAAACAACTATGCTGACCTGCTCTGATGGGCTGATTTCGGGCGAGTTTTGCGGTAAGTTGTTTCGGAGTTGTTTCAAACAACTTTGAAACAACTTTTGTTATTCTGAGCCCATGCTCGATTCGGGTTTTGAGGGTGTGGAGGAAGCGCTGTCGGCAATTGAGGCCGGAGATAGCGCTGGGAGCTGGGAATCCCAGGTACTGGATTTCAAGGAAGATCCTGCTGTCCACCCGATGAACAAGAACCCCGATGCGGGGCTTGTGGAGTTTCTTGTCGACGAGGTCATTTGTTTCTCCAACGCCGACGGCGGTGTCGCCTACATCGTCCTTGGCGTCAATGACAAGAAGGCAGGCCCTGCTGCGTTCACTGGCACCGATCGCTCATGCGACTGGTTGGTGGAAAAGATTTACAGCAAGACGCAGCCTCATATTCAGGTCGAAGCTTCTGAAATCGAGCGCTGCGGCAAGCGTTTGATTGCATTGCGCATCCCACGGGGGATGGCGCTGTATCAGCGTTCCAAAGGCCAAGCCAGTAAACGTGTCGGGAAAAACTGCGTCCCTCTGGGCGAGGATGAGCGTCGCAGTATTCACCTGTCCCGTTCGAACCCTGACCTGAGCGCTACTGCGTCTCGACGAAGCCCTGAAGATCTCGATCCTAAGGCAATCGAGCAGGCTAAAGCACTCCTTGCCAACCGGAAGCATGCCTTGGGTGATGACTCTCCTGTACCCCAGACGAGTCTTGAACTCTGCAGTGAGTTGGGATTGTTTACGCCCGATGGCGCGCTGACCTTTGCGGCAGAAATTCTCTTCATGCAGCCGCTGCGCAACCGGACGGTCGTGCGACACTTGCTTCGCGACGTGCCCAGTGGCGATCCGAAAGTCACCGAGATCTCCGCACCGTTGATTACTGCATCAGAACAGCTTCGTGCGTTGATTAAGGCTCACACGTCGCAGGAAATTGCGCGAGTGCAACTCCCGAACGGGCAAGAGTTTCCCATTCCGGCGTTTCCTGCGGCTGCTGTAGACGAAATTGTTTCCAACGCATTCGCGCACCGCGACTGGGGAGCGACCACTGCAATCGTTGTTGATCAGTCTCCGACCAGTCTGACCGTTTGGTCTCCTGGTGGTCTCCCTGTCGGCGTGCCTGAGGAAAGGATTCTGACCACCCAATCGATCCCGCGTAACCCGATTCTGATGGGTGCATTGCGGCGGTTGGGCCTCGCTGAAGAGTCTTCGCGAGGCTTCGATCGCATGTGGGTCTCCATGCTCGCCAGTGGTAGACAAGCGCCTAGTCTGAATGCCGATGGACCGTTTGTGGAGGTCACGTTGCCCGCCGGAAACGTCGATTCGGCTTTTATTAAGTCGCTGTACCTGCTGCGTGCTGAGTTCGGAGAGGCGATATTCAATAGCGTAAATGGGCTCTTAGTGGCGCGTCATCTGGCGAACAACCAGATTTTGATGACGTCCACGGCGGCCCGACTCATGCAAGTCCCGGAAGCGCAGGCCCAAGAATACTTGGGGTGGTACGCAAGTCAGGGCTTCCTAGAACCTTTGCGGGATGCCCCCGAGTGGATATTGTCTGCTCGAGCACGGACGGCGTTTGAGGAAAACGGTTCCACTGTGATTGCATCCGTGACTACCGAGGACTGGATCGTTGCTCAGTTGCGCGAGGGGAAGTCCCTGAACGCTCGTGAGGTTGCGAATGAACTCGGCGTCGAGCGTGAATCAGTGAGCCGAATCCTTCGCCACCTTCGGGACCTAGGGAAAGCGAAAATCGCCGACGGGAGCCCAACGCGAGGCCCGAGTGTCCGTTGGGTTTCGGTATAAACAACTCAAAACAACTCGAAACAACTATTGTGACCTGCGGCGATGGTTTAATTTCGGGTGAGTTTTGCGAAGAGTTGTTTCGGAGTTGTTTCAAACAACTCCGCAACCGGGTGGCTAGGCGCTCGGGACCGGGGCGACGAAGGCGGACACGAGGTACCGGTTGATGTCAGGGCGGTTGATGATGCCCGCGCCCGTGCCGTCACCGGTCTTAAAGGCGATTAGCCGTTTGGCCGGCTACACGGGCGCCGGGACTGCTCACCTCAAAGCTTTCCTTAGGATAGGCAAGCCTATATAGTTTGCGGGGTGAGTTTTAGACCTTTCCTTGCAACCGTCGTCCGCAGTGAACGCATTGCGCCGAGTTTCCAGCGGGTGACGTTCACCGGGGTCGACGACATGGGACCCGCCGTTCCTATCAGGGATTTGCGTATCAAGCTACTGATCCCGCCTGTCAGTGGTCTGTTCGAGCTTCCGGAAGAGGGGTGGTGGGAGACGTGGCGTGCGATGCCGGAGCATATGCGCGGACACCTGCGTACCTATTCCATTCGGGAGTTCCGGCGAAGTGCTGAAGGCCCTGACGAATTGGATGTGGATTTTGTTCTGCACAGCGATAGTCCCGGTCCCGCCTCGGCGTGGGCGCAGGACGCACACCCTGGGCAGCAGCTGCTGATTATTGGACCAACCCGCGACGATGATTCCGGTGTTGGTATTGAATTTAACCCCGGATCTGCTGGGATTGCCCGTCTTTACGGCGATGAAACCGCGTTGCCTGCAATGGCTCGTATCCTGGAGGATTGGCCCGAGGGGCTCGCTGGTTCGGTTGATATCGAGGTGCCCGCCGGCAATCACCTGCCCATCGACTCCCCTTCACAGGTTGATGTCCGGTGGCATTTTCGTGCAGAGGGGGACTTCGACTATGGAGGCTTGCTTCTTGCGCAGCTGAAACAGGAAGTTGGATCCCGTTGTGCCTCCGCTTCGTTGGAAAATGGAGAACCTGGTCTTGTGGATGAAGCCCAGCTCGATGAAGTCTGGGAGACACCCACGTATTCCAGCAGTGGAGAATTGATAGGTCCCACGTCGGGTACTGCAGGGCACACCTACTACTGGATCGCTGGGAAGAATACGGCTGTGACGGCGATGCGGCGGCTTCTGGTGGGTGAGGCGGGAGTGCCTCGTCACCACGTGTCGTTCATGGGATACTGGCGGTAACGGAGTTACAGCGTGACTAAACGTGTTGGGCTTGTCGCCTTCCTTGTGGTTTCCACTGTTTGTGCAGCGCTGGTGTCGCTGTTGATCGGGGCGCGCGAAATGGGTTTCGAGGCAACGGTGAGCGCGGTTCGTGGTGGACTCATGCTGGCGTTCTCGGGCGCAGCTGAACAACTTGAGGCGTCCAGCGATGAGGCGAAGATCATCGCGCGGCTCCGTGTTCCGCGCACTCTGCTTGGTCTGCTGGTGGGAGCAGCGCTGGGCACTGCGGGCGCACTGCTGCAGGGACACACTCGAAACCCGTTAGCAGACACAAACCTGCTGGGCGTCGGGCCTGGCGCGGCGCTTGCTGTGGCAGCAGCCATTTCCTTTCATGGGTCAATGACGGTATTGGGCACTGTCGGGGTGGGATTTCTCGGGGCGATACTTGCGGTAGCGCTTGTGTTCGTGCTCAGCATGAGAAGCCTGGGATCTACGCCGATCACGGTGGTGCTTGGTGGTTCCGCGTTGGGTGCGGTTTGTTCTGCGCTGACGAGCGGCATCGTACTGACGCATACGCAAAGCCTTAATGAGATGCGGTTTTGGACAGCGGGTGCTATCGCCGGACGCGATATGCAGGTGGTCACGGTCCTTGCTCCCGTGATTGTTCTTGGGCTCGTGGGCGCCTTTGCTTCAGCGAATCAGCTAAACCTCCTGAACTTGGGGGATGACGTGGCAAATGCACTTGGCGTCCGAGTTTCTATCGCGCGGACCTTGGGTATCGTCCTGGTTGCATTGCTTACTGGCGCAGCGGTGGCTGGAGCCGGACCGATCGGGTTCGTTGGCCTGGTTGTTCCGCACCTCGTGCGTAGCCTCACCGGCCCGGACTACCGCTGGGTGCTGCCGTGTTCCGCGCTGGCTGGGGCGACGTTGCTCTTGCTTGCTGACGTTATTGGTCGCGTCATCGCGCGCCCTGGAGAATTACAGGTGGGCATCACACTCGCCTTCGTTGGGGCCCCATTTGCACTGCATATCTTGCGGAAGGGGACGAAACTCTGATGCGGGTTTTCGCGATAAACACTGCTCTTGCGGTGCTGGCCCTAGCCGCTGCCCTCGGGGGCGTGATGGTTGGAGATTTCGAGCTATCGGTTCGAGACGTAGTTTCCGCTCTCATGGGCCAAACGGCAGAGTTGACCCGGACTGTAGTTCTCGAGTGGCGCCTGCCACGAGTGGTCACGGCGCTGGGGGTAGGTGCTGCGCTGGGCTTTGCCGGAGCAATTTTCCAGACCATTACAAGGAACCCACTGGCGAGTCCGGACATCTTGGGGGTCACCTCGGGTGCCTCCGCTTTCGCGTTGACCGCGCTACTCGCTGGTGGAAGTGCCGGGATGATGCTGCGTGTATTGGGCGTGCCGCTCAGTGCATTCCTCGGGGGACTGACCGTATCTGCGGCAATCTGGTGGCTGAGTCGTGGTGCTGGACTAGGGTCTTTCCAGCTTGTCTTCGCCGGCATCATCATCAATGCGCTGGCGATGGCCTACAACTCGTTCCTGCTTGTTCGTGCTGACTATCGAGATGTAGGCAAGGCGCAGGCGTGGGTGACCGGTTCGGTGGGTTCTTCTAGTTGGCACGACGCCATCGCTGTACTCATTGCACTGGCGGTCGTCATTCCACTATTGCGGTGGGTAGCCTTCAAGCTTGAGGCACTCTCTTTGGGGGAGGACACTGCTGCTGGTCTCGGGGTAGAGCCCCGGCGTACCCAGCTGACCCTCATGCTAATGGCTGTAATACTGGCATCGATGGGCATTGCGGCATCTGGGCCGATAGCCTTCGTGGCGTTTGTCGCACCACAGATCGGACGCAAGATCACACATGCAGCAACGCCGCCATTAGGAACCGCGATGCTTACTGGCGCGGCGATCGTATCCGTCGCTGACTTGGCGGTGCGAACCCTGGTGCCGGGGAATCTGCCGGTGGGAATAGCCACAACTGCAATTGGTGGCGCAGTGCTGCTTTACACGCTGTTGCGTGCAACACGAAAGGTGTCCATATGATGCTTCAGGTCCGAAATCTTAAGGTAAGTTATGGCGCTTCCGTCATCCTCAAGGGCATTGATTTCGACGTGTCCAAAGGCGGAATCACCACAATCATCGGCCCAAACGGTTGTGGCAAGTCAACGCTGTTGCGTGCTGTGGCAGGGCTTCTTACACGTGACTGCGGCACGGTAACGCTGAACGGCGTGGACATGGCGAATCTGAAGCGCCGCGAGATTGCGCGTCAGCTTGCAGTGTTGCCACAGACTCCGGTGGCTCCCGAGGGGCTGACAGTGCATGATTTGGTTGGCCGTGGACGCCACCCACATCGATCTTGGTTGCGACAGAGCTCGGCTGAGGATTCACGTGTGGTCGATGAGGTGATGGAACTGACCAATATCACGGAGTTTGCAAACCGTCCGCTCGAGCGACTTTCTGGTGGTCAGCGTCAGCGCGCTTGGATTGCGATGGTCTTAGCTCAGGAGACTCCGCTCGTGTTGTTGGACGAGCCTACGACCTATCTCGACTTGTCTCACTCTGTCGAGGTCTTGTCACTCGTACGTCGTCTCGCTGATCAGGAGGGGAGAACCGTGCTTATGGTGCTGCATGACTTGAACCTCGCTGCACGCTACTCAGATCAACTCATCGTGATGCAGCGTGGCGAGGTGGAAGCGGTCGGTGCGCCCGCCGAGGTGCTCACCGAGTCCTTACTGGACCGTGTTTTTCATCTGCCTGCTGTCGTGGCAACAGACCCGGTAAACGGGGGGCCACTGGTTGTACCCCGGTAAGCACCACTTCTGCCTGGTGTTCTAGAGCTGCTTTTTGAATTGATCGATTGCGTACGGGATCGTGAGGGGGTTCGGCATGCTCATTGCGTTGGCGGTATTTGTGTCTAACCAGTAGACCCCGCCACGCTTATTCACATCGAGGTCCATGAAGGTGGCGTCGTTCTTCAGAGCATCGATTGCGCCGTAGTAGTCCAGCACGAAGAGGTAATCCACGTCGTTGAAGTCGGCGTAGTTCTCGGGGGACCAGTCAAGGAAGAAGCTGGAGCCATCGCCGTTGAACTTCTCCGGGATCTTGAACCCTAGTTTTTCGATGAAGGAGCCGCGGCCGTCGCCCGAGGTGTAGACGCCAAACTTTCCGTCGTAAGGCATGCCGATTACCGCTGTTTTGCCTTGCAACTCGGGGTGCGCTTCACGGAAATCCTGGAAGGCCTTCTCGGAGTCGGCGATGAGCTTTTCGCCTTCGGCCTCCTTATTCAACGCCTTGGAGATTTCCTTAATCTGTTCGTCCCATGGCACCTGCCAATCTTGGTACTCATCCGAGTGGAAGGTGGTTGGTGCAATCTGCTCGAGTAATGCCCTCTTATCGGCTTCGAGGCCGCTATTCACTGCAATGATCTTTGTCGGGTTGAGCGAGGCAACTTGTTCGGCAGTGTCAGTACTGAACTCGGTGGTCGTGTCCCGGAGCGGGTTTGGTTCGACTGTGAGCTTGTCCTTGGCCCACGGTCCAAGTCCGGAAGGGTCCCCCGTACCTTCCTGTTGCCAGGTGGCGTAACCAACCGGTTGTTCGCCCAGGGCAAGGACCGTATCGACGTCGCCGAGGCCCATTGTCACAATGCGCTCCTCTGACCCGTTGGCATCGGAAGTTTCGGGAGCGGTTGTTGAATCGCTTGATCCGCTGGAGCAGCTGGCAAGCATGAGCGCCGCAGTGAACGTGGCTGCGATCCCCTTCAGGGCGCGAGAGGTAAAGAGTGTCAAGGTTGCACCTTTCGTAGGTGGTCAAAAAGTTTCACGTTAGGTCTCCCTGACCTAACGTGATTACTCTAAGGCATGCCTTGCCTAAGTGACAATCCTTGTCTGGGCGCTCGGGACCGGGGCGACGAACGTCGAGACGAGGTACCGGTTGATGTCGGAGTCGCCGATGACGTCCAACACGTCGCCGGCGGAAGCCGATATCGGATTTCTGTGAATTCAGCAGATGGGCGAGGAACCAGCGTCAGCGTCGTAAGCTGAGCCAGCGTGGGAACGTTTATTGCGCTAATCGGATTGTTGCTGGCCACCGTCATTGTCGCTGCGGTTGGTGAGCGCACGGGCATTCCGTGGCCGGCGCTGCTGACCATCGTGGTGGCGCCGGTGATTTTCATTCCAGGCATTGACACGGTGTCCATTGACACACACCTGATCTTGCCGATCTTCCTGCCGCCACTGCTGTGGTCGCTGGCCAGGCGCACGAGTTGGGGTCAGATCGGCTCGCAGCTCAACGTGGTGCTGACCATGTCGGTCATCCTGGTGTTCCTTACTATCGCGGCGCTGACGGCGACGGCGATGTGGATCCTGCCGGGTGTGAGTCTGGCTACCGCGATGGTGTTGGCGGCGGCGATCGCCCCGCCGGACCCAGTCGCGGTCGACGCGGTGGCGGGACCGGCTGGCATTCCGAAGCGCATCACCGGAACGTTGCAGACGGAGGGGCTGTTTAACGACGCCGCCTCGATTGTCACCTTCAACATCGCCATGGCTGCGGTGATTGCAGAGGGTGAAGTGGACTTCACCAAGGGATTCGTTGAGTTCCTTTATGCCGCGGCGGTTGCTGTGGTGGTGGGGTTGATCGTCGGCAGGCTAGCTGCGCTGTTTGCAAACTCGGTGCCAGATTCCGTGATCCGTACCGCGTTTACGTGGGTGCTGCCGTTCGCCATCTATGCGGGTTGTGAGGCGATCCACGCTTCGGGCGTGATCGCGATCGTGATCGCCGCGGTGGAGTTGTCGTCGCGCTCCACGATGACAGCGGAGGACCGCCTGACCGGTCACTCGTTCTGGGAAACAGTGGAGCTGCTGTTCACGGGCGTGGCGTTCGGGTTGATCGGCATGAGCGTGCGTGATGCTATCGACACCGCCGGCACCTACATTTGGCCCGCCGTACAAGTCGGCGTGGTGCTCTCCGTCGTCGCATTTGTGGTGCGTCTGGCCTGGATGTGGGTGCTGTACAAGTTGAACGTGCGCAAGGGTCGCACGCACGTGTCGCCACTGCGCCTGCAGGAGGTGCTCCTGATGGCGTGGTCTGGCATGCGCGGTTTGGTCACGTTGGCGCTGGTGTTGGCTATCCCGCCGTCGGCAACCGAGTACCACCACGAACTGTCCGTCATTGCGTTGACGGTGCTGACCTGCACGATGGTGATCCCCGGCCTCATGCTGCCATGGCTGGTGCGGAAGATGGACCTGCAAAAAGGCCCAGAAGCAGACCGGGCAATTGAAGAATTGAACCAGCGGGCGTACGCGGCGGCGCACAAGGCGGTGCGCGAACACGGCGAGGAGCATGCGCCGGAGGCGTACACGATGGTGCAGGAGTGGTTGAACTCGATTACGGAGCAGCGCCTGCAGGATCCGGAAAGCACTGACGAGCGCATGGCAGCTTTCGAGCGCGCTCGCGAAAGCGCGATTGAAATGCAGAAGGTTGCGCTTAAGGCGGCGAGCTCCGAGTTGCACCGGGCGCGCAGGGAGCGCCAGTACAACCCGGCGGATGTGGACGCGGTGCAGGCTGACCTGGACCGTCTTATCGTGGCCAGCAAGCGCAACGTGCTCGCACGCCCAAGCCAGATGGTGAAGTGGGAGTCCTAGTTGCTAATCGACGACCACATCCGCCATCGCATATAACGTCTCCCGCGCCGCCTTGAACGCCTCCGGTGTGGCGGCGAACTCGGCTGCACGCGCAATGGCGGAGTTGAGCAGCGCGATATCCACGGCTGATACGCCAGGGCAAAAGTCCGCCACGATGGTGCGGAATCCGGCGTGGGAGCGTTGCACGTTGTCGTCGGCAAACGCCTCCGGGAAGTTCTTCGCCGCCGCCATGAGTGGGCCGTGGCCACCATGCGCGAAGAGGTCCAGGGTGGCGTCCACGTAGGCACGCATGCGCTGGTGGGGTTCCGGAGGGGCGTTTTTAATCTTGGCCTCGAGTTCGGCGTTCCACTCGTCGGTGGCCGCGATGAGGAGCTGGACTAGCAGGTCGTGTTGGGATTTTGCATACCGGTACACGCTGGGTCGCGCGAGACCGACCGCGGCAGCCACCTCCGCCAGGGTGGGCACCTTGCCGTGGTTTTCGACGATGAGGCGCTCGGCGGCGTCAAGCACCGCGCGGTGTTGTACGGCGCGGTGCTCGGCGACGGTGTCCTCAGTAATCTTCGGCATGCCCCTGAGTCTACGGAGTGGTTATTTCGTTTCGGTGAGACATGTTTCCGCCGACTATCTCGCAGAATTTCAAAGTGCGGAACGAAATCGTCTCAAAATGTCGAACAAAACCGTTTCAAAGTGTCGAATATGCTGGTGGGAGGTATAGTTTTGGCATGTCAAACTCATACATTCCAAGGCTTGCGGATGGCCAACTCGAAAGCGCTCTTCGTCGCCAAGGTGGAGTGCTCATTCAAGGGCCGAAGGGCTGCGGGAAAACGGAAACCGCGAGCCGGCAGGCCGGGAGTGTCTTGAATGTTGAAACTGATCCGAGCGTCCCGCTGGCGATGGCGACCGATCCACGTGTACTGCTCGAAGGTGGCACCCCTCGCCTCGTCGACGAGTGGCAATTGCAACCGCGTCTTTGGGATTTTGCGCGGCACGAGATTGATTCTCGTAAGGCGAAGGGACAGTTCATCTTCACGGGTTCCACCGCTCCGGGAGTGGACGCAACCCGCCACTCTGGTGCTGGAAGATTTGCGCGCCTAACGATGTCGACGATGACCCTGTTCGAGTCGGGAGAGTCAGAAGGTTCTGCATCCCTCAGCAAGATTGCTGCGGGCAATGCGCCTCAGTTTGCAACTCCTGCCTTGACGCTGACTGAGCTTGCTGAGCGAATGTGTCGCGGAGGCCTTCCTTACAACGCGGACCTTTCCTTGGATGACGCGATAGAGAACGTCCGTGATTACGTGCAGACGGTCGCCGATGTGGATATCCACACTGTGGGTGAAGTCTCGCGAGACTCGGAGCGTGTGCGCAGAATGATGCAGTCCATCTCTCGCGCGGTTGCTACAGAGGTTGATCTGCAAACAATTGCGACTGATATCGACATGCATCGTGAAACCGCACGTGATTATCTCGACGCGTTATCCCGGATCTTTATTTCGGTGGATCAGCCAGCGTGGTCTACGCACCTTCGGTCGAAAGCAACCTTGCGCAAGTCACCCAAGCGTCACCTCGCGGACCCGTCCTTTGCGATGGCTGCACTTGAGCGCGGTCCTCAGCAACTGTTGCAGGATCCGCGCTACTTTGGGCAGCTTTTCGAGTCGCTCGTTTTCCACGAGCTTCGCGCGCTGACTGGCAAGACGGTGTACCACGCGCGGCTCAACACGAAACTTGAGGTTGATGCGGTGGTGAAGTACGAAGGCGTCGACATCCTGGTTGAGGTCAAGCTTGGGTACACGCCGGAAATTCTCGATCACGCGGCAGACACCCTTAAGAGGTTTGACGAACAGCTTGAACAGGACACCGTGTTGCTCGTTGTCACCTCTGGTGGGCCTGCACACCGTCGAGCGGACGGTGTGGTGGTTGTGCCGATCGGGGCGCTAGGCCCGTAGTGACTGCGTGCTTCGAGCTGTATCTCAGAAGGGGGTTAACCCAAGTAGGGCCTTTAGCCGCAACAGCTGTTCTGCTTCCTCGGTGCTTCGATGTTTAATCTGCTGTTGAAACGCTGCATCCAAAGATTGGATTGTGGTGAGGTCGTTCCAAGCCGTTTCGGGGTGAAGAGGGACTGATGCCTGGCACAGTTCAATTGTTTCACTCACGAGGTTCTTAACGTTTGGGATGGGATCAATAACCCGCAGGCTGGCCAGAATGGAGGATGAGTTTGCATGGAAGTTGCCGGATTTGTCTGTGTAAAGACCTTGAAAGATCCCCTCTCGGTAACCGACAGGCCAATCCTTAATGGAGTCAGATTTCGCGCAATCTTCAACTCCATCGCCCCAAACTACAGACGTTCCTTGCATACCGCGTCTAGCGACAGCGAGCCCAATCTGTTTCTGTTGTTTTGACTCAAGCTTGTCGAGGTTAGCGTCCAATAGCCGATTCACCAGCCGCCCGCGGGTGAAAGTGTTGTTAATCACGATCAAATCCCTGATTAGAACATCCGGTCGACCTTCCGCGAACTTGTCGATACGAGGAAGCGCCCAGTAAATCCAGGAAAAGGCAATTGCAGAAAGAATCTCAACCGTGTCGTGTTTAATGTCTGGCAAGAATGTTCGGCCGTGACCAGAACCAGAATGGTTTCGTATTTCGTCCAGGGAAAGAATCATCTTCCTTGCCTGTTCAAGAATATTTCTAGAGGGGCCTTGAATATTGCGCCCTTCGATTGATTGGTCGAGCAATTTGGCGTGGGCCGATTGGAAGATGGCTGGAAAATTCATTTTGTTGTTCGGAGATTCCCCGCCCAGCTCTAAAACGGTTTTGGAAATGCTCTCAATCATGGTCTTTAGAGAGCCGATCACATCACCTAAATCCTCCGCTAGCACGGCTCTATTGAACCGTTCCTGTTCCAAAAGCAGTCCCTCCCAATTGCTATCGTCGAAGTGCTGTGGGCGTTCGAATTCGACTTTGCAATACTTGATCAGCAACGTTGCCATCACGCAGCCTCCGACCATCGCGGAGCAAACCGTTCCATCTGCTCGAGAACGAGGACGACGGCCTCGTTGCGCTTCTCCGGCGGGTACTTGTGCTTACGTAGCAGGGTCCTGATGGAGCGACGCAATTTCGCGCGAACGTCGTCACGCACCGCCCAATCTGTTTTGGCGTCGCGGCGAAGAGTGTCCACCAGATCACGCGCAATTTGAGCGATGGCATCGTCATCCAGAACCTTGTCCGCTGAACCATTCGAAGCGACTACGTCGTAGAAAGCGAGTTCATCGTTGCTTAGAGGCGGATTGAACCGCTCGCCGCGTTTGTTTTCGTCAACAATTTCTTTGGACAATTCGATGAGTTCAGCGATGACTTCAGCAGAGGTGAGCTGCTGGTTGGTGTACCGATTCATTAACTCGCGGATCCGCTCGGAGAATTGCTTCGCGCGTACTTCGTTGTTCCCGGTAGCCGTACGAGACTCTTGGAGGAGCGAACGACGGAGGGCATCGATAAGCAACGCGGTTTCTGAGTCGCCTTTGCGTGCAAGCTGGAGGGCTTCGATGTTCAGGTCTTGAAGATTTGGGAGTTCGCGACCGATTTCTTCATACACGTCGATAACCTCGGAAGACGCAGTGGAGTCAACGACGAGCTGACTTAGCATAGTGATGATCTCGTCACTGAGCGGTTCCCCCTTTGCTCGTCGGTCTGCTGCTTCCATCTTGATGAGTTGGTTGCGAACATCAGAGTAGAAGCGCACATCGTCGCGGTACTGGCTAGCGTTCGGACTGCCAGAAGCCAATGCCCATGCTCTAGCGAGTTTCCCGGCGCTGTCCTTGAACTGTTGCGCGAGCGGATAGCGACCGTTTTCATCAGCTGTTTGCGGATTACGTAATTTTGCGAGGAGCTGCAGTCGTGCTGAACGTTGTTCACCAGCGGCCTCGAGAACTCGCCATTCTTCGCCAGAAATAGCGTCAAGCTTTTCGATAAAACCTTGAGCGATGTTGAGCGCTTCTTCGATATTGCGGCCAATAACCTTTTCGTCATCTTCCGATGTGCTCTTGGTGAATTCTGCGATTGCAGCCTGAAGGTTGTCAATGAGGGGCGCATACGCGACTAGGAGGCCGTTCTCCTTCTGTCGGAATTTACGATTCACGCGGGCGAGCGTCTGCATAAGTAATGCGCTCTTGAGCGGACGGTCCAGGTAGAGAGTATGCAATGGGGGAGCGTCGAAGCCGGTGAGCATCATGCCCTGCACAATTGCGATCTCGAGCTCGTCATCGGCATCCTTCATACGATCCTTGATTGCGTCCATACGGCTTTGATTGCGAATGTGCTTCTGCAAATGCGAAGGATCGGAGGCAGCACCAGAGTAAATGACCTTGATTCTTCCTTCGAGATCATCGTCGCTGTGCCAGTCTGGCCGCAGCTCAATGATTTTCTCGTATAGTTTTGCTGCGATGTCACGGGTCTGAACGACGATCATTGCCTTGCCGGCGCCGCCGATGAACTGGCGCATGTTTTCACGCCGATCTTCCCAGTGCCGAATGAAGTCTTGCGCAAGTGTGCTGAGTCGCTGGTCAGAGCCATAAACGGTATTGAGTACCGCGACGGAACGCTGCGCTTTTTCTTGGTCTTCGTCATCGATGTGGGCGAGAATTTCGGCCGCTGTATCATCGATTTCCTCATCTGTGATGCCCTGAATTCGTTCGAGGGGGATCAATCGAGGTTCGAAGTAGACCGGGACTACAGCACCGTCTGCGACTGCGCGGTTCATATCGTAGACGTCAATCTCGCCGCCGAAAACATCCCGTGTGTTTCGATCCCACTCATCGATCGGTGTGCCAGTGAATGCGATCATCGTCGCGTTCGGTAGCGCAGTGCGGAGACTGTCTCCTATACACATCTCCGAGCCCACGAGACCTCTCTACATCTCGTAT